>Ga0114931_10006710_pt1 | contig 14134 bp, 8 predicted proteins | sample 2SBtaG_FD_89579 | JGI IMG/M metagenome (GOLD analysis project Ga0114931, IMG submission 89579) | Deep subsurface microbial communities from Kolumbo volcano to uncover new lineages of life (NeLLi) - 2SBTROV14_V59a metaG | ecosystem: Environmental > Aquatic > Marine > Volcanic | place: Kolumbo...
ATTGCACCCAGTATGAATTAGTTTAATTGTGATAGCTGACGCTATTCTTGAATGCGGCATGCATTTATGTATAACCGCCCATGAATAGGAGCTTAATGAATAAATCAAGCATAATGCTTTATATATAAATTAAATATAATAAAAGTAGTAAATTCTTATTTTTTACGCTAAGCATTTGAATATTTGCTATTTATGTAGATATTTAGCCTTGCTAGATAATGGCTTGCATTCATAATGTAAAAATTGTTAGTATCCCTTCAGAGAAATTATTCAATAATAATTATTTAATCTGCTGCATCTGTGATCCACTCGACATGTCAGTTCATAACATGGTCATGAGTGAATAATTGATATCGCACTCAAGAGCGACAACCCTTGAATACGGTATACAGATAATAAAGGGATGTTTGATGTTGGCGAAATTCTATATCATTTCAGCTATCTTGGCTTTTCTAAGTGTACAAGGTTGCGTTTCTGTTCAATCTTTCCCCTCTATTGCGCGTGCCGGTGATACGATCACGCTCGCTTTAGGTAGTGTTGATGGATTAACTAAATCAAACCTTCACATTACATATACCCCGGAATCGACGAGTACTCCAATTGATCTGACTTCGAATATACGAAATGTGATCAAGGTTTATCCTGATCGTAGTAGCCTGATATCTATGGGAGCTACTACAGACATGAGTCTTCTTACCGGTTTCTCAGGACATGCAGCCTGGCTTGATGTGGTAGTGGTCGATTTGCCCGAATCATTACCTACTGGCCCAGGATATTTTTCAATAGACTTTGATGACACTGTTCGTGTGCCGAATACAGCAGCAATTCAGCAAGCAGAGGGAGTCCAGATAACTACAGAAATAGTATCAGGTGCGGGAATGCAAAATGATTTTTCATATTACTATTCAGCGGGGGCGGCGCCGCTTACAGGAAATTTAACCAAATTGAAACCGCAGCCACAAGTTTTGTTACGACCTAAAGAAAATACGGGTTATAACTTCGGTTCTGTACATCCTGCAGCAGCAGAATATCGTATTCGTATACCTGTTGATGGTGATATAGCGACGTTACAGGACAATGAGATTCATGTGATCTGGGATTACAAACCGGGTGAAGATAATAAACAGATACAAACCAGTTGGCATAGGAATGATAATGTTATTACAGTCAATGTAATTGTGCCTACAGATTCTACATTGACTGAGCAAATGTTTCAGTTCTCTATTGTGATTAATCCACTAGTGCAAGGAAATAAAATCGACGTTTCTGGCGCTCCAGAATTGCTTTCATATCGATATTTTGATTTGCAAGGGAATGAGGTACCTGCATCTTATGCGCCAGAAGTAGTAATTATTCAGTAGTAGGTGCTATTAATCTTTTGGATATTGATGTGTTTGAAATGCAATGAGCTATCTGTTTTATACGTGAATTTATACAAATAGTATTGTATTAAAGATGTTATTCATAAAATGCTGATGTTTTAATAGTAAATTCAATAAACTCCTTAAATTTCAGGGATAAAACAATGAAAAATGGATTGATTTTCTCAATTGTTATACTTTTCTGTTTGCAAGGTTGCGTTGCGGTACAAACATTTCCTACTGCAGCAAGAGCGGGTGATACTGTCACGCTGGCAGTAGGATCTGCTGAAGGTATGACAAAAGAAAATACAACAGTCATTTACATCCCCGATGCATCCCCAGAATCTCCAATTAATATCCCTTCTACGAATATTCGCGCCATTGTCCCTGTTTATCCGGATAAACGATCAAATGCATGGAGTAATTCTATTGCAACCGGTATTGATTTTACGACTGGTCATGGCGCTTGGCTGACTGTGCTAGTGCTAGATTTGCCAGATGCGTTGCCGCAAGGAACAGGTGTGCTTAAAGTGCAAACGAGTGCTAGTTATTCGAGCTTTTCAGGTGGTGTCAACGATACTGATATTGGTATTGAGATTCTGCCTGGTGTTGGTGTATCCAACAATTTCAAATATATTAATCCATCTAACGGTCTTGCTATAAACGGTGAATTATCGGCTTTAGAATCCAGACCTTATTATCTATTCAAACCTCAGTTGAGTTCAAACGTATTTGCACCAGGATGGCCAGTATACGGAGCGGTTGAAATAAAGATATCCGGAGGTATTTCTGGTGATGAGTCAACTATAAATGCATACTTAAGAGTCGTCTTAGAAGACATGGAGCAAAATATGCGTAGTCATGCGCAAATGGATTGGTATAGAGATGGAAACGACATCATAGTGCATATTGTAAGCCCAAAAGGGATTTTAAATTATTACGAAGTTAGTGTTTCAGTATTCTTTACAAACGATTCATATTCATTTACTTCGCTTCCAACTGTTACATCAACGTATTATGACAAAGATGGGAATGAGATTGAGGGGCCGCACCTGAATGTGTCATATGTGAATTAATCTTTATAGATGATATCGACAAAAAACATAATGATTAGGGAATGATATGAACAAGTTAATAGCGCTGGTAATTCTAATGCAATTGATTACATGCAATGCATATGCGGCTTTATCAGTTAGCAGTGTTGACCCGTCTTCTGGTATAGCGATAGGAGAAAATATAGTCACCTTTACAGGTACAGGGCTTGCAGATGTAAACTATGTCGATTTTGGTGGTTATCAAGCAACGATTCAATCTAGATCAGATACACAGTTAACGGTTGTTGTCCCAAATGCTTATACTTGGGGGAGTGTGGGTATAGAATTAGATACAAATTCTGATTATAAATATTTACCTTCCGCTTATACTTATATCGGTCCTGAATTTACCAGTATTGTACCTAATGAAGGGAGTATTGCCGGAGGTACGGATGTCACAATCCATGGAAATTATTTCGCAGGCATAACTGGTATTTCCTTTGATTATAATTATGCAACAACGTTTAGTGTGATTGATGAATCGACCATCACAGTAACTACGCCATCATCTTGGAGTGGTGAAGGTACGTTTAATATACAAATAGAAACAGATACAAATACGCTAGATGTCCCAAATGCATTTACCTACACTACTGCTACTTTAGATTCGGTGTCACCGGGCAACGGGTCGATAGCTGGCGGTACGACTGTGACTCTTCAGGGGGCGGGTTTAAACGCGGTGTCATATGTATACATAGACGGTATTGAGGCTGTGATCAATTCGCAAAGTGATACGTCGATAGAAATTACAACTCCTGAATATTCGGCGGGTACGTGGGGTATACAAATTGAGCTGACAACTGGAGATGTCCTGGATACTGGTAAAACCTTTACCTATACCTCACCTTCAATAAGTGCAATGAATCCAATTTATGGTCCTGTCGATGGCGGTACTAATGTAACTCTATCTGGTTCAGGCTTGTCTGCTATTTCAGATATTATGCTTGATGGATACAATGCAAACATTACTTCAAAAACCGATACAAGTCTGACATTTGTCACTCCTGTGGCGACATCACCGGGTGAAAAAAATATTCAAGTTAACTATACCACTGGTGATTCAGAGCTGATACCAAATACATTTATTTATATCAATGATATACCCATTACAAAGACTTATGTAGCAGGAGACCTGGCTCCACGTGGGAATCCGGATGGGCAATTAAATGTAGCTGATGTCTTAGTGATGGAACGAATCGTAAGCGGTATTATAGAGCCAACGGAGACCGAGCGATACATAGCTGATGTTGCGCCATATGATAATGCGGATGGTGTCGTAAATGTATCGGATGTTCTTGTTCTTGAACGTGCTGTTAATGGTGAGATAGTCCTTCCGCCTGTTCAGGTTGGAATAAATTTTTCGACTGCTCATATAAATGAAACCATTAGTGGAAACGTTATATGGGGTGATAGTGTAAATGGTGAAACACATACGGTATTTGGAGAATTAAATGTTCCTCCTGGATCTACGCTTACTATTTCTGATAATACGCATGTTGAAGTAGACGGCTGGTCTAATATAATTGTGGATGGAAATTTAAATATCGGATCAGGTGTTGAATTCGATTTTGGTGATGGAGCAGCATTTAAAGTAAATGGATATATAAAAATACAAGGTAATGAAACGTCGCCCGTGAAATTCACATCACTGCTTGAAACACCCGCTCCTTCTTCATGGAGTGGGATACTAGTACAAGCTGGTGCAAAAGTAGAAATAGATTATGCAACCATAGAGTATGCAGAAGATGGTGTTCGCTTTTTGGCAGGTAGTAGTCCTTTGAGTGATCAAAGTTATATACAAAACTCAATAATAAGATATAACACAAACGGTATTTCTTGTTTTGGCGATGGTTCTCAGTCTGTAAAGAATCCACTACCTTTGATTTCTAAGAATAAAATTTATGAGAATGATGTATATAATATTCAAGCATTTCAATATGCTAATGCACAATCTACAGAGTTGGACGTTAGTAATAATTGGTGGGGTAGTGAAGATGGAAATGAAATAGTCGCAAAAATATATAGTCATAAAGATTATTTTTCAGCACCTAATATTTATATTTCTCCAGTTCTGAATTCATCAGGTATAGTATCAGGTAATGTGTTATTTGGTTCTTCTATATCAGATAAAACTATATCTGGAAAAACTCAAATAATAAATTCATACGATATTACTACAGGTACTACGATAACCTTCTTGTCTGACTCTGATATCACTGCTAATTCAATTATTGTAAATGGTGAAATCGACATACAGTCAGGTGCAAAGATTAATGTTAAAGGGGAAATTGATGTAAATGGATACCTGAATGTCTATGGGGGGCCTGATTCGCCAGTTAATTTCACAACAGATATAGGGCTGAATTGGGGGGGTATTGTCGTTAAACCTGATGGATCTGTGCAGATCAATAATGCTTTAATCGAACGTGCGACCAATGGTGTAACATTCGATGGTGGCGAAGGAGTAATACAAGATTCATTAATACGCTGGAATGAGATTGGTGTATTGATAAAACCAAACTCATCACCGCAACTATTAAACAATACAATAACACTTAATCATTATGGGATATATATTCAAGGATCGGGCAATGATACAACTAACCCGCAGCCAACTATTACGGGAAATAATATATTTGATAATTCGGTAGCTGGTCTCTATGTTTAAGGACTGGGAAATAACACATCAATTGTTCTAAATGTCACAGGAAATTGGTGGGGACATGAAGTTCCTTCGCCCGATGATATTATTTTGTCAAATACTAAATCATCGGCTGTAGATTCAAGTGGTCGTCTTACTACTGCTAATAATAAGAAACTATGGCCTGGCATATATTCTATTTCAGTAACACCTCATAGATTTTCACCAAACGGTGATGGTAATGCTGATACAACAACACTGGGATTCGAACTTTCAGACAATATCAACTGGTCGGTTGATATCAAAAATCAATCGGGTGTGGTTGTCAGGAATTATACAGGGACAGGTACACCTGTTACCCAGCAATGGGATGGTCGAAATACAACAGGTAATTACGTCGAAGATGGTAACTATATATTCAATGTAACAGCTGTAAGTCCAGGGTCGACATTAACTGCCTCTGCATCAGTACAAGTCGTTGTAAATTCACAGGCTCCTACAGCAGAAATTACGACTCCAGTTAGTGATGGTGATGTATGGAACAGGATAGAGATAAAAGGTACAGCGTCTGATTTGACAGATTTTAATTTTTATCGTGTGGATATAGGCCACTATGTTGTCGGAAGCTGGGTGTCTATTCAAAATAAAACGTATTATCAGCCAGTTGTGGATGGGGTACTTGCAACGATTGATACAAATTCCTGGGCATTAGATGCTCCTGTTGATAATGGTACATATACAGCGAAACTAACCGTATATGATAAAACGGGTAATGTAGCTAGTATCGATAGAGTATTCAAAGTGGATAATATTAAAATAACTGATGTGAATCATACTAACGAAAAATTTCATCCGTTACTTGGCGAGAATGGAAACATTAGTTTCACATTAGATCGAACTGCAGATATCAATGTTCTTATACTTCCAGAGTTCTCTAACCGCTACATATATCCAATCGAAACGCCGGAGACAGATGTTATACGTACTATGCAATTTGCATCAATGTCATCGGGTGTACATACTGTTACTTGGGATGGCAAAGATGATGATGGAAATTATGTAAAGGACGGGGCATATATATATTTGATTGCTGCTAAGAACAGCAATGGACGTTTCTCGAAATATTCTGTATATCCTGCAGTATTTAATTGCGGAGGATTATGGGATTCTAGTTCGACAATAGAGGGTGAATTTAATCCGTATGAAAATAAATATCTAACGTTATTGATAAATTATGACAGTGAGTCCAATTGCAATCGTGATATTGCAGTCGGTTTGCATATATCTACTGATACGTATGAAGACTTTTATCAGCCAGTACCATTGGAAAAATCAGATACGCGTTTATATTGGGGAGGCCATAGTAAAAACGGTAAAATAATGCCTGTTAATACTGACTATACGATTTATTATGGCGGCATGAAATGGTTGCTTACTCAGGACGCAGTTCAGTATCAAGATGTATCAGGTATCCCATACTCATACGCTGCTACAGCATTAGATATGAGCGAAAATCATTTTTGGGTCATGGGGGATACAGCAAACGTGCCTGTACCAAGTTTAAAGTCAAATCCTTACCAGATAGACTTATCGTATAATCAAGTAACCGAGTTTATGTATACTCTGGATCAGTCTGCATACGTTACTATATCTGTATTGTCTCCTGATCTTCAGCATGAATGGATAATCATTAATAACGAATTACAGAGTGCAGGTGATAATGCTGTTCCATGGAATAATATTCCACCTGAAATTGGTGCTGAACCTGGCTTTTATACTTTCAAGATATCAACCAAACATCCAGTAACAGGTTTTGGAGTAACTCGTTACGGAAATATTACTATACACAGGTGACATACATATGGGCGTACGATTTATACTGCTGGTGTACTTGATTATGTCAACTTCTATTTGTTCAGCTGAAGGATTGATTGCGCACTTGCGTTTAATGGGAGATTATTGGCAGTTATGGGTAATGAATGACAAAGGCAAACATGCCAGGCAATTAACTTTTTCACCTGTTGATAAAGTAAACATTTCATGGGGGCCAACAAATGATCAATTAATATACAATACAAACAATGGAGAAACATGGGTTTATAATTTAAAAACAAATAAACAAAAGCAAATATTAAAAGATATTCAGATTATTGATGCGAGTTGGAGCCCAGATGGTGAATCGGTTGCATATGGAATTAATCCAGTAGACGGTATTCATGGGTTTACAACACTATGGCTATCAGATTTGAATGGTGAAAATAGGCGTCAAATTGCTGGTAATTTATCGGGAGATGTCAGTGGGGCTCAATGGTTTAATGATGGTAAAAAAATGGTCTTTTTAAATTGTAAATTAAGTTCAGATTTTCGAGTTCATCATGATTTTTGGCAAAGTACTCGTGACCATGGAAAAGCTAAAGAAATAGTAGGAGATGATCAGCAATTTAAATTTGAGCAAAGTATTTCCCATAATGGGGGCATGGTCTATTCATCGGCGGAAACAGGTCATTATGAGATATGGAAAATGAGTCGTGCTGGTTCAAAGCCTGTGCAGTTAACATATTTCTCAACATCTGCTGGTAATCCAGCATGGTCTACTGACGATAGTCAAATCGTATTCGATGCAGAGCAGCATACAATGGGGGTGTTTTTGATGTCATCATCTGGGATGAATATCAAACGACTAACCCCAGTAAATGTATTGGCAATGAGGCCTGAATGGAGCAAGCAATCCGATACTAAAAATAGTGCAGAAAGGGCGCAATAGAATGTTATATAACAATAATAAAAATATTAAACGCTCAATATTACTGTTTGTTTTAATCATTTGTAAGTATGTGGCACCAGCATACGCTAACAAGGAATATGTAAATCCCCCCCTGCAGATAGACACGAGTTATAGCCAAGAGTCTTTTTCGCCTCAACGTGGAGAGAATGTATCCATAAGATATCAGATTACGAAGCAAGCAGATTTGACATTACTTATTTATGGACCAGATGGCCGTGTTTATTATCACGTAACTAAAAAAGCTGCCCCTGAAGGATACGGTGAATTTATCTGGAAAGGTGTTGATAATGAAGGACATAGATTGCCGCCTGAAGCTTACCGATACAGAATTATTGCAAAAGATGGGGGGCGGACAGTAGTCTCGAATACTAAAGACTTTATCGGAGGTAGGGAATTACAAATAACGCAAATATCAATCAATGAAAACACAGATACATTAGGTTATTTCCTGAGTAGGCCGGCAAGAGTAAGGATTATGGCTAAGTTAAAAAAGGGTTCAGTACCATTGGGAACATTACTTGATTGGGAGGCGAGACCTGCAGGATACCATAGTGAAAAGGTTAATCTCGATCATTATAAAAAGCTATTCCCTGGTGAAGAAATTGTTCCGTATCTAACTCAAGCATGGGCTATACCGGAAAATGCAATCATTATTATGCCTAAAACCGGATTGCTCACTCGAAATAAATATTTTACATGGAAATACCAGGCTAAAGGCGATATTAGGCCATGGTATAAGTGGAATAATATGAACGTACAGCAACATGCAACTCATAAATATAATCAATGTTATGATCCAAAGATTCGTATGATTCCTCTGAATGTTAAATATGAGAAAAACATAACAATTAAAGCAAAAAATACAACAACTTTCCGTTTAACAGCACCAGAAGATCAAGGACAGGGGAGAGTTCCACCTATACCACGATTGTCTATATTTGTATTCGTCGATAATACTATGGTGACAAGAGTGCTCCCAGCCTATCTACCCTACCAGTGGCAATTTGATCCAACAAAATATGTGGACGGCGAGCATGTCATTACTGCTATGTTGTCCTGGAGAGATGAGCATATCGGTATTGCGCATCAAAGAATTGTTGTACCAGAAGGTGTGGGTACAAAAATGACAATTAAGGATAAGTTAAAATGAGATGGATGAATGTACTAATAAATATAATTATTTGCGCAGTACTAAATCTGCCAATACAAGCAACATTAGCCAGCGGGTATCCAGGTGGATCAGGAGGTAGTGGAAATGGGCCGGGCCCTGGTCCAGGTGGAGCTCCCCCGCCAACTAAAGGGGGTGCAGGAGGAAAGGCAGAGAGCTGTAAAGACTCTACAGGCGGTTCGATATTGCTTGTTAATGGTGCCGAGCGTTTTTCTGTGACAGATCTTGAAATAAAAGGTCTGTATCCAATCGTTCTAAAACGTGAATACGATAGCCAATCGACACTGGATACACCATTAGGTGCGGGTTGGGACTTTTCATTTATGCGTCGCATGCATATTTATCCAGATACAGATAAAGATGCATTCGAGGATTACAGTAAGCCTTATGTTGAACATGTTAAACATATTGTTGTTGACCATACATGTGGACAAAAGGATTATTGGGTTGCCTATACAATGTCGACTGCAGATGCAACTAGTTTGCACACTATCGAGAATCAGCCATTAGTAAAAGGTATTTTGACGTCACGTGATGCAATTACTGGTCAATTATACTATGACTATACTCAAGTACCAGGCAGTAATATGCAATTTTTCGTGCAAAAAATATCTGGTGATCAAATAAATAAGTTACAGCCAATATCGATTAATGCGGCAGATCCTGAACAAACTCTTAGTAAATTTCAATATACGAACGTAAAATCAGGGATTACTTACCGATTTGATGAATTGGGAAGGCTCTATGAGGAAGAAAATGAGCAAGGTCAAATTCATCGATACACCTATGATTCTCGCGGTTTATTGCCATTAATCGGTACCCCTAATCATGGTGTCGTTCCAGATCAGACTAAATTAGTCGCAAAAACTTATAAACTCACGCGAATAGAAGAGTATGCAGCCGATGGTATATCAACAGGGAATTTTGTTGAATTTTTCTATAATGACACAACCGGAAGATTAACAGAAGCGCATGCAAGCGATGGGCGAATAGTAAGCTATACACATGATGTTACTGCTTCAAGCAGCACAAAAGGGAATCTTGTCGCTGTCAGTGCGTCAGGTGACAAAGTGTCTGCTTATGAATATACAGATTCTTATGATGTTCACAATATTAGCTCGATTCAGGAAGAACTAAATATTTCACCCTGGGTTAATACCTACGATGATAAAGATCGCGTTATAAAACAGGTCCGTGATATGGGCGATGGTCGGTATTCTTGGATAGTCGTGGAATACCCAACGAAATATGGCAAGACAATTGTTAAAAAATCAATCAGAGATGCATCTGGTGCAATTGTCAATGGTTATAACGAAACTGTGAAAACTGTACAGTTTAGTGGCCAATGGCAAAGACCAAACTGGATGGAAACGCCTGAAGGTAATTGCATTCATAATACCTATGATAGTCGTGGTCACGTATCTGGCGCCTCATACTATAATGTTACATGTACAACGGCAAAAAGCGGAAGTACAACTCCTGAAATATCTAATAGCAGTAATTATGATAAATACGGGCGTCAAGTATCAAAAACAACAACTTTAGAGAATGGGGACATTGTACAAAAAATCTGGACATATGATTTAAGTAATTCTACAGCTTTGATCGGCTCTAAACCATCTATAGTGAAGACGACACTTACCCATAGTGGCGCAACAACCACGGAAGAATTAATTACACATGATCGATATCAGGACAATCCAACATTACTTGGTGCTATCCATCAACAAGTAGGGGACGGAGAGCCAGATCTAGACACAGTATATACATACGATGAAAAACATCGGATATCAACAAAAACAGATCCTGATGGCAATGTTATTCAATATCTTTACGAGGGTGGTTCATTATTTCCGACGACAATTCAGCATTTAGAAAGTGGTGCGCCAATTACAACAAAGAAACGCACAATTGCATACGATAATCGTGGAAATATAACCGATATATGGGATGGAAACAATAATCATACCCATCGTGACTATGATGATAGAAATAGATTAATACATGAAACTAATGCGCTAGGCGAAGAAGCAATTTATACATATACAGGTTCTTTGTTGACTCAAATAGAAATAGGACGAACAACTGAAGATGGTGGCTCAACCGTAAATGAGGGTCAGGTCATCAAGTTGTACTATGATGGGTTAGGAAATCTGACTAAAAAGGAGGTTAAGGATGATAATGGTGTATTATACAATATGGCTACCATATTAAATGATGCTAATGGAAAGCCATTATCTGTTGAAGACGCATTGGGACATGCATGGGTCTACAAATATGATTCGGAAGGTAGAAAAGTAGAAGCAAAAGATCCAGAGGGTCATGTCACAAAATACGGATACAATAGTTTCGGACAAAGAATATGGGCATTAGATGCAAAAATGCATCAAACAAAATATTATTATAATAATTTAGGGAAAATTAAGCGAATAGAACAGTGTGGTGTTGAGCCATGTGTGATAACAGAAATAGCATATGATGCAATGGGGCGTACTAATGCGATTACTGACGCAAATGATAATAATACGATATATGTATACGATGATATAGGTAGGATAGTGCAAGAAGTAGGAGCGAAAGGCGAACATACCTATACCTATAATGGAAGAGGCGAAGTTAAGACAGAAATTAACGGGAGAGGCAATTATAAAGTATTTGATTATTATTCATGGGGTGGTTTGCATACGATCAAATATTACCCGAATCAAGCAATGGAAGTGCCTGAACGAACAGTCTCCTGGACTTATGATGATGAAGGAAATGTGCGTGATGTTACAGATACGTCCATACAAGAAGGTGTTTTTCGTACTAAAAGCTATGACGCATTGAACAGGTTGCATACTGAAACAGAATTATATGTTCCTGGCACAAGTATAGTTAAAACTTACAGTTATGATGTTGTAGGTAATTTAAAAGAATTTTCGATTGATGATGGAACGACAACAACAGAAACATTTCATTACAATAAACTAGGTAGACTGGATGCAGCGAAGCTACTTGGTAGCCCTTATGCATTTGATTATTATGATAATGGACAAGAAAAAACAAGAACTTATAACAGTACTATAGCTTCAAGTACATATTATAAGAATCGTTGGATAAAAGAAATTATATATACAAATAATGGTACCGAACAATTTAAGCAAGAGTATATACCTGATGATGTAGGTAATATAAGCGCAATAACACGAACTTATGGCACGCAAATAGAAAATATTAGTTATGGTTATGATGGGATAAATCGTGTAACATCCGCAACAAATCCATCTGTATCAGGCTTGCCAAGTTCTGAAAGCTACGATTATGACAATGCCGGAAACCGGCAAGGCTATACATATGAGCAATGGAATAGAATTAAAAATGCATTTGGTAAAACATATTCGTACGATAATGATGGGAATGTAAACTCGATTGATGGAATTGTCCTTGCGTATGATATTGAAGGCCGACTTACCCAATATTCTGATAATTATTATGAATATGATCCACAATGGAGAAGAATAAAAAAAGAAACATCAACGACTACAACGTATTATGTATGGGACGCAAATAGACTGTTAGCGGAATATGACCAAAACGGTGTTCGACATACTACGTATGGCTACATGCCTGGTGAAAATAATCCTGCAGAAGTAAAAATAGATTCAAATATTTATAATGTAATACATGATCATTTGAAAACTGTTCTGCAGCTACAAGATATTGAAGGTAATATCGTATGGCAGGCACATTATGAGGCATATGGAAATTCTGTAATCAATGATGATTATGATCAAGACTTGAATCACATTGCATTCAATATTAGATTTCCGGGCCAATATTATGATGAAGAAACAGGATTATATTATAATTACTATCGGTATTATGATCCGGAGATGGGTAGGTATGTTACTAGTGATCCGATTGGGCTAGACGGTGGCATTAATACTTATACCTATGTTCTAAACAACCCAATAAGCTTCACAGATCCAACAGGACTCTGTTTGGAAGATGCCTGCATTGTTGAAGGGGCATTGCTTTATACAGCGGGGCAAGCATTAGTCGATGCGCTTACGGTTGGCGTGGGCACGGCCGCGATTGTTAATTCGATGAGTAATAATAGACCTCCGCCGGGCTCGAAAGGAATTGATGAAACTCCATGGTCAGGTGACCACCAAGGAATTAAAAAGGGTGTCGGCGTAGGTCTTAAGGATAAGGTAAAGATTGATCCAGAAGGTAACGTGTGGGTGCAAAATCCAGACGGCTCATGGACGAACCATGGCGATGCAGGCAGTTACACAGGATCGGGCAAGCCGTCTGGCAGGAAAGGTAAAGACCGTTGTAAGTAAAATGGCGAATTAATCAATGTCCTCTACCTCGTATACAGATAGTGTTGCACTTACATTCAAGACGAATGCAATGAGCGCTATTGATATCACATCTAGCATTGGGGTTGAGCCTGACAGCTTCATTAATGCGGGGGAAAGTGTCCGCACCACTCATGGAAGTGTTTTCAAGACAGGGCTGCAGTCGTGGAGTTTATGGACGCGTGAATATGAGATTGAGACGGTTAATGATAATGATGGCATTGAGGCGAAAGTGATCGAGATTATAGAGTTGTGTGAGCCCCACAAGTCGTTCATAGGAAATATCTTGGGGAGTGGTGGTGTTGCTGATGTCCAAGTCCGGTTGGTCGGTGACCACAATATTGGGGATACGTTCAGCGCTGTCACATTAAACAGACTTTCTGGCCTTGGTATGAGTCTGTCTATTGAGGTTTTTCCAGCAAGCTGAGGAAACCAAATATTCTTTTATCCGCCGGCAGGATATGTAAGCAAGCCCCGCATTCGCGGGGCTTGCTGTTTTAGCTTGCCTCTATCGTTCAATCATCTCCGGCTGAAAATCCCGTCGTTTATGAATCACCGCCAGCACGATCACATCGGGTGCCTTGATCTCGTAGAGGATGCGGTAGGAATAGAGCGACAGCTCGCGGATGGCCTCATTGCCGAGTTCCGGCACCATCTTCCCCCTGCGCGGCAACTCGTCGAGGCCATCGGTCTTGGCGACGATGTCCTGGGTGACCTTCTTGGCGTAGTGGGTGGAGTC
>Ga0114931_10006711_pt1 | contig 14134 bp, 14 predicted proteins | sample 2SBtaG_FD_89579 | JGI IMG/M metagenome (GOLD analysis project Ga0114931, IMG submission 89579) | Deep subsurface microbial communities from Kolumbo volcano to uncover new lineages of life (NeLLi) - 2SBTROV14_V59a metaG | ecosystem: Environmental > Aquatic > Marine > Volcanic | place: Kolumbo...
ACAAAGCATCCTTTCACTTCAATCTATGATTCAGGTCTCACATAAAATATGATTCTTTAACAACGATCGATGGATTAGCTAGGTCGAAAGATTAAACTATCGTATGAGGTACTCACACTTATGGAATATTTGGATTTCCGTTCTGATACAGTCACCAAACCCACTGAAGAAATGAGAGAAGCTGCACGTTCAGCTGTTGTAGGTGATGATGTTTGGGGTGATGATCCTACTGTCCAAGAATTGGAAGCCTACGCAGCAGACTTACTTGGAAAAGAAGAAGCTATGTTTGTAGCATCTGGTACTATGGGGAACGTCGTGTCAGTCCTATCCCAAACGAATCCTGGGGATGAGGTTTTTCTTGAAGCGGATTCCCATATCTATCACTACGAAGTGGGAGGTATTTCAGCACTTGCAGGTGCTATTCCCCATTTAATAAGAACAGAGTACGGAAATGTAACTTCTAAGCAATTAACACAGGAAATTCGCTCTGAAAATATCCACTTTCCACATCCCTCCCTTATCTGTCTGGAAAATACTCATAATCGTCATGGAGGCACTGCCCTTAGTGTTTCAGAGGTAGCATCGCCAGCGAAAACAGCTCATGATCATGGAATGAGGGTACATCTTGATGGCGCTAGGCTCTTCAACGCATCTCTTTATCATAATGTAGATGTGAAAGAGTACACCAAACATGCTGATACAGTTCAAATATGTCTGTCTAAAGGACTGAGTGCACCCATAGGATCTATTGTGGCTTCAGACAAAGACACGATGAAAATTGCACGAAAGAAAAGAAAAATGCTTGGAGGTGGAATGAGACAAGTAGGAATTATTGCAGCTCCAGGACTTGTAGCACTTCGAGATATGAGAGATAGACTTATTGAGGATCATCGCAATGCAAAAAAGTTAGGAGACGGGCTGAAATCCCTGGGATACGAAGTCATTGAACCACAGACCAATATTCTTGTTGTAAGTACTCGAGGTAAATTTGCTTCAACTGAGGAAGCAGTTAAAGTTTATGAGAGTCTCGGAATAGGTGTTGCTGCATTTGGAATCAATCGAGTGAGATTCACAACTCACAGACATATCGACAAACATATTGTTAGTGAGGTAATCAGCAGAATATCACAATTGGAAAAATAAGATTGATGCAAGGAGATTCATGAGATAGGTATGATTAAATTATTGTCTCCTCGTTAGCTTTTTGAATTAAGGATTCATCCTCAGACTGTTAGGGTTCAGTGAAACATATGGTCAAGAAAAATATCTCAAGTAATTCTGGTATAGGTAGAGGGTTTGATTTCTCAATCAATCTACGAGGAATTCTTCTTATAATCATCGTACTTGCAGGTGCAGGAGTTCAGGTCTTCCAAACTCAGCAATCAATAGCATTGAATGGTGACGTAGCAAATAGTATCAATCTTATTTCTCAGGTTGACAATGGTATCACCCTATTTGATCAATTAGAAGTCAATATTTTGGAGCTAATGCAAAGTCGACAACAGATTCTTATCTCGTCACTCTCAAATGTAGAAGCAGTTGATAGTGGACTTAGTTATGACACGGTTGTTGCGAATATTCAGACTATTAATGATTGGTTTGACCAAACTAATGGTGCTCTTGGTCCTATCAGAGATTCAAGTATTAAATTACCTGTGAACTATCAAGCTCCAGATGTCGCTGGAGGAAAAACATACCCAAAAAACTCATTTACAAACTTCACTGACTTTACGGGTCAATATGCGAATAACAGTTACTTCGTTGTTGATTATAACTTTGAACCAATTGAATATCAGATGATTAAAGAACTAGCAGTTAACCGACTAGATGCTCCTTCTTTCAAGAATCTGACAACATCTTTATCCTCATTTGTTGATCAGATAGCTGTAGACAACAATGACCTCAAAAATACAACCTCAACTCTATACAGAGTAGGTAGTGGAAATAATACTGGAACGTTTGAATTAATTGAGGATCAGATGAACCAGATTACATCAACCATTGATAATAGCAGGTTAAATGCTACTACCTTGGATGATTTCAATTACCTTAGCGACTATTCCAACCAAATTTCAACTCTTCAAATTCATATTCAGAGACTTGCCTCACAAATCTCTAATGTGCTTGCTAGTTTAAGAACGGCAACAGTAAGTGAACAGACCTCTCTTCTCAGTTCTCTTGATTTAGGCATTAATGTTCAAAAAGCTCAAATTCAATCAGATTTCTTTCTTCTCAAAAATGGATTGGGAAATGATGATGCTACTCGAGACAGTGATCTTACTGATATCAATATTCTCGAAGATCTTCTTCTGACAAATGCAACATTTGGTCTTCTACCATTAACACAGAGATTAACCACATCAGTTCTTAATATTCTAAACACTGCAACAAATCTGAATAAATTCCTAAGATTCGACGTTCCAGCCACAGTAGATTTCTTGGTTGGTCTTATTAAAAATGTAGTAAATTCGATGACAAATGACCTTATCGATTTCAAAGTTAATTTTGCTCAATTTTACTTGACCGAGACAAATCTTAGTATCTTCCTAAATTACTTGGTTATTGTCTTTCTTATTCTAGCTGTTGCCATAGTTATTCCACTGATATTGACAGTGACAAAACTCACAGGAAAACTTGATAATGGATTTTCTTTAATCTCACATAAGAATCTAAATATACAGACATTTGACAAATATTCGAATGGTGAAATTGGACGTATCCAACAGGGATATGATACAATGGTATTAGAACTGAGAAACATACTCAAGAAGATGCAGGCATCTTCTCGAACTCTGTCTGAGATTGCAGAATCAATGGCTGCCAGTTCACAAGAGGCTTCTGCCTCTATCAATCAGGTATCGGACACAATTTCTACCATAGCTCTTGGTGCTAGCAATCAGACAGAAGGTATGACCAGAATCTCAGAGTCGCTGCAATCTCACCTCGAAGAAGTTCAGTCTCTCAGTGACAGGATCATTAGTACATCCGAGTTTGTCAAGAAAGTTGCAAAAAGAACCAATATTCTTGGTCTCAATGCATCAATTGAGGCTGCGAAAGCGGGACACTTTGGTGGTGGATTCAGCGTTGTTGCTGAGAATGTCAGAGATCTTTCAGATGATACGAAAGGTTCCGCAATAGAGATAGCTGAACTCATTGATGACGTATCATTCAGGATTAATCGAACTATCCAGAATGTAATGAATGAAGTTGCAGAGATGAAGGAGATCACAGAGAATACTGCTGCAGGAACAGAAGAAGCGAATGCGTCCTCTTCAGAGCAGGTCTCAATGCTATCCGAGGTTAGTGAACAATCAGCTGAGATCTCAAGAATTGCTTCAGAACTTGATTCGATAATGAGAACCTTCCAATTCTAATTCGATTGTCTAGAACGGAGCTTTCAATTATCTCTAATAAAATTGACTTCAAATCAACATCTAAAATATAGACTTAATCCCTACCCAATTTTCATGCAAAAGGGGAGCCATCCTCCAATAGGGAAACTTGCCAAGTACCAGAGATGGAATTCTCGCTCCTAATGTAAACAAAGTGAAATTGAAATAAATTACAACATTCTTAAGAAATTCTTACTATTGTCTTCGGGACTCTGGAAACATACTTTCTTTGATATCTTGAATCAGAAAACATACTTTGCCATGAATTTTAGGGAATCTATCCCTCGAATTTCCCTGTCAAAATACTCTATTTTCGTCACTTCAAGTCCAATAAATGATCCTTCAATATACTCTAGATTTGATTGTTGACTGGATGCACGAGCCATACAGAATTTACATGCTGGATTTTCTGGCATGATCTGATTTACAATGAGGTTCTTCACTGAAATATCATACTGCTTGAGCTTTTCATACAGTCTCTCAGACTCTTTAATTGCCATAATAGTTGGTATAATCACAATGGCAAACTCAGTGTGTGTAGAGTCCTGAAAGAACTCTTTCACCTTAAGAACCAGCTTTTTAATCTCTTCAAGGACGTCAATTGACCTATCCTTCTGTTGTTGTTGACCTGAAAGGAATGCTTTGAAAGTCCCCATAAGATTTCCTATCTTTGACCTGACTCTCATTGCTTTCACAATGAAGCTGTCAAGAAATTCAGGGAGGGAGAGTAATCGAAGTGTATGACCTGTTGGTGCAGTATCAAAAACAACCTTGGTGAAACTTTCGTACTCCTCTGAATTAAGAAGTTGAATCACCTTTGCAAGAGCTACTGCCTCATCTAATCCCGGTGGAGCCGTTTCCACAAGGTCTCCAAACTCATCAATTCCGAGGGATTGCAGAGTGGCACTAAAGTCACTCACTTGTTCCTCTGCTCCTGAAATACCCAATACATCTGAAAATGACTCTCCGGCTTCAGTCGCATTTACCTCCATACCATAGAGAAGTCCATCAAACTCCTTGATCTCAATAGCTTGCCCTCCACTTAGGTCAATATCAAATGAGTCCGATATGGAATGTGCAGGATCTGTGGAAATTATGAGTGTTTTTTCACCCTCGAGAGCGAATCGAGTAGCAATTGCACAAGAGGTTGTAGTTTTCCCCACTCCACCCTTTCCCCCTACGAGAATAAATCTTTTTTCCTTATCGGTCAACAGATTTAGTAGGCTCATTTCCTTCCCTCAAAGGCATACTTGTTAATTAAATAGAGAACCCCTGGAATGACCAAAATAAGAAGCAACCATACCGCCATTGATTTCCACTGGTCGAGGGTACTTACTGGAACTTCAACCTTGGTAACGTCTAATTTGAAAAAACCAGAATATGCAGTATACGACATATCAGCTGCATCTTGGTAGGTGATGGTAGTTCTTTCTATTGTATAGATACCTTCTTTGACGAATTTCATGCTAAAATCGTAGGAGTATGTAGCATTAGGTGCCATCTCGACCCAATTCCTTCCATCATATCCATTGACATTTAACACTGAGAAATTCTCAAAACTTGGTTCAGAGACTGAAAGGTTGTATGCGGTCTTCAATCCAACATTGGTAATATTGACATGTACGGTAACAACTTGGTCTGGTTCGATTCTTTCGCTCGCATTTATCCACTTCTCAATTTTCAAACTTGGAAATGGAACTTTGGTTTGAAGGTCTTCTGAAACTACCTTTGCTTCAGTGTTAAATGCCCCTAGCATTAGAAAGACAAGCATCGAAAATGCTAATGCTCTTGAGAATTTCTTCATTTCACTTCTACGGTAAATTATTGTATTATAAATCTAACAATTAGTTCCTTAATATTATACAAGAGAGGAATCATCCGCGAAAGCAATTGGTGTCTGACCGAAGAAATTTCGACCATCAATTGTCACTTGGACAATGAGCATTGATCTTCCCTGCACATAGGTAGTATTAGGAAATGAAAGGCTGACCAAATTTTCAGCACTTTTTATTGGTATTGACAGATCATTCAGATCAATTAAATTCCATGTACTGTATGTAATTACTCCGTTACCTGTAGACTTGATAACCCCTCTCCAATTGTAGTGTGTTCCATTGTATTTGGCTGAATGTGTGATTATAAAGGTGATGCTTTGCGTAGATTTACTCAAGGAAAGTATCATAATTCCCAATGATCCTACCATAGCAATTGAGACTATAATAAGCAGAATAACTCCTAAGGTTGGAGATACTGATCTTTTACGCACGTGATAGAGTATAAATTATCGTATAAAGAGTTATCTTCAGAATTTTAGCTCAAAGTTTAGAGATTCCACTGGAATGATTCAGACTTTACGATCTGATCATTTCCACCGACATTGACAGTCAGTGAGAGGATGTCAGAACCGCTTTTGGGTGTTGTACCTGTACTCGTAAAACTAATTGTTATAACCTTTTCACTACCACCTGTCAATGAGATTGAGAGCGATGAGTTTGTAAGGGAAGATCCCCATGATGCTGAAGTTATTGTAGCATCAGATGTTGATTTGATAGTTCCAGTCCAAGTGTAATTGACCTGGGATTTTACTGAATCAACCACATAGGTGTGAGTTGTTGATGTAACTGTAATGACTGCTCCAGATCCAGATAAGCTCTGGAAGAGTACCCAAACTACCCCAACTGCTGCTGCAGTGAGAGCAATTAGGAGCACTACTGCAATCACAGGTGAGACTGCTTTCTTGTGTCTTCTCATGAAATTCATTGTAACATTCTCCTCTTGATTAGAGTGAATTATACTAAGAACCTAAGGTATATAATCTTTATTGAGGGATAATATCTAGAAAACGTTTTACTATCTTATTTTAGTTTTTAGAACCCAAATTGGTTGAAGTCCAATTGTGACGGGTTTTTGGGGGAATTTCAAATTACAATTATATTCGAACTTAATCCTATCTTATATATTTCCGATCCACTATAATTCCTTTGATTTTCTGCGATAGAAGCATTGAATATAAAAATATCTCTAACCGCCATTCTGGGTCAATCCTCTCTTAATAAATACTCTACAAATAAGTTTTACAGTGGAATCGGCAAGGACAAAACTCCTAGGATAATTGCAAAAATGGTGAGAAGACCTGAGTACTTAGGAAGTTTGGATATCTCATTGAGTACAGGAGATTCAGAGCTTAGTCTGAAAAGGAAGAAATTGATAATTAAGAGCCACCACATCCCAATGTAGAAGAGAAGTCCCATTACTAGAATTGAGGTCAGGTATACTGAAACTCTTCCGAATAAAATTTCGACCATAGCACCTCCGTTCATCTGGGTAATAGGTAGCATTTGAAATCCATAAATGTACACCATTGAGAGGGCAGCTAATGAGGCTGGATGAAGGACCATATGTTGAGTGATAGGAAGAGGTGATAAACCAGCAAATGACCATAGGAATGCAATGAAATTGAGAATGAATGGTTCGAATTTCCCGCTAGAGATCAATGAATTATCTGAGAATTTGGAAGCTATTGCATCACCCATTGTTCCAAGAGGGAGAGTAAACCCAAGGATGAGAACAGCTGCTAACCATGTTATAAAATTTGGAAGAAAGGCATTAATGAAGTAGAGTGATCTTGTGCGATATGCATTGAATTCTATTCGGAGACTCCCAAGGGTACCGATCTCAAAATATGGAATGATGGTAGGTAGAAAGATCATTCGCATGGGTGGAGTATTCAAATATTTCTTGATAAGTTTGAATGTTATGTAGTTAATCGACATTATTGTAAATATGACTCCTAAGAATATTGCAGTATTAACTGTGATATCCACCGACAAGAATACATCAAGATGATTGAAATCAAAGGTTGGGAGAACTTCGTGAGTTGTAATATACTCGTAACGTGTACTTGTTAATGCTCCAGCAAAGATCACAGAAAACAGAGTGAGCATGAAGGAGATAAATGGCAATCTGCTCTTCTTTGGTTCGGTATTAGGAACAAACTTGAATTCAACTATTGCATAATCCTTTGGGAGTCTAAGTTTCACATACTTCACATGCCTTCTTGGTTGCTTAATTATCGGTGTCAGACCTGGAGCCAAATCGGAACACTTAACGGAAAGATTTTGATAACTAAATTGCTTCAATTCTGGTTGCTTGACGATAAAAATTGGACCAGTTGGTAAGAATTGCTGTGACATTACCTCAAACTCGGTCTCAACGATTTCGGTAAGTTGGCGTAATTCAAATTCCTTTTTATCCCCATTTCTCTGCCTAATTTGAATCACGTATTGAAGATTCTTGTCTTCAGTATCATCTATAGCTCCTGCCTTAGAGACCTCTTTTCCACAGTGTATACATGTACCTTCAGGTGTCCGACCAAGACAATTCCAGCAGATCAATAGAGGGTCTTGCACGTATTATATCTCTGATTGAATATATATAACTCATAAGGTGAAACTACATAAGGGTAGGTGGGATAAAGTTTAAGATATCCGTTCTCTCCAATAACTTAGCGGATGCAAGGTCAGGTAATATTTCGTTCTCCAAACCTTGGTGATTTGGAGGAAATTGTCGCAATTAACAGAAAATCTCTCCCTGAGAATTATCCTGTTGGGTATTTCATCCAACTTATCAAGGATTGGCGAGATTTCAGTCAGGTAGCGGTAATTGATGGGAAAGTCTATGGATATGCGATAAACCGCATTGAAAAATCTTATCTGTCTGGTATTTTCAAATCATCATCATCGAAAGGACATATAATAAGCATAGCAGTCCTTCCTGAAGGAAGAGGGCAGGGGATAGGTTCTGGGATGATGTATGAGATCATCAAAAAGATGCAAATTGAAAAATTGGGAAACAAGATAATTCTTGAAGTTCGAGTGAGTAATGATCCCGCAATTCAAATGTACAAAAAATTGGGATTTTCAATCGAGAAAACTCTGAAAAACTACTACCGTGATGGTGAATCGGCTTTTATGATGGTGATTGACCTCTAGTCAAAATTTTAAAACTATGGATATATATAGTAAAATAAAATAAGGTAGTTGTGTATTATTCTCAGGTAACTATTGATGCTTGGAATGAATCAATCGGAATATTTTCAGAATCACTGAAGGAAACTATTGAGAAACTCGAGGAATTTTCTTACAAGTATTCTCCCCTATCCGACGTGAACCAGATATGTAGAAGAGAAAACACCCGGTTATCATACATATCATTTTCCAATGGAGGAAGGAACCGATTTCCAATCAGGAACATTATTCGTGTGATTGCCCGATTGGGTAGAGAATCATTAGGATCAAAAATTTGTGGATTGCATTTCAGATCTATGACCTTGAGGTGTGACACATTTGAAGGAAGTGCGATTATTGATCTCGAAAACCAGCATTCAAAAAACCTCGAATTCCGTTGGAAATGGACTGATTTTGATGGTCAAATCAATTATGATAAATTCACATATTTTAATATTAAAGAAAGTAATTAATTCTGATTATTAATAAACAAAGAGCTTAGAGCGCCAAGTCCAGCAACAAGCATTAGAAATCCAGATGTCCAGACATAATGACTGGTGAAGCTCACATTATTCTGAACTTGTACGTAAGCATATGCACCGGCAACAACACTAAGAATACCTTCGAGCAGAGATAAAATTCTAAAAAATCCTCCTGAATTTGTAGCTAGGAAGGTGATAATAAGATACAATATTCCAGAGAACACAAGAGTGGCAGAGAGCATAATCACTCCTTCTTTCAAAGGCCAAATTGAGTCCCACTGGTTCATATATCCATACAAATAGGCAATCTTTCCGTAGAAGATTACGGTACTACTGATGAAGATAGCTAGACCATTCAGTCCAGTTCCTACGCTTTTCTTTGTAAATCCAATAATAAATGTCAAAAATGAGATAACTATAGTTGCAACACCTGTTACAGATGTGATCAAAAGTGCATAAGCCATCTTGTCAATCACTGTTTGATCAACTGTCTCGACTGCTCCTTGAAATCCTTCCAACATTGCCTGTGGTGTGTATCCGAGTAATCCGGGAATGATGAGGTTGTAAAGTGCAGAAATAAATAATAGATTTGATGCAAGAATGAAGAAGATCCCCAATGGAAATGATTGAGTTCCTTTCTCTGTCCTCATAACCTTTGAAGGTCCTGCAGTTGACAATTTTGAAGCTTCTGCTACACTCTTTCCAGTAATCTCCTGGTACTGTTTTGAGAGTTTCTGATAATATTCTCGTAATTCGTCTCTTTTCCTCAGAAGATTGTCAGATTTATTACCATCATCAATTGAGTTTTCTACCTCATCAAGTTCCTTTGCAACGGAATCAAGTTCCATTCTCAATGTAGATCGAATTCTTCTGCGATTGTCCACAAGTTATGCTAAATTCTTTCGCTATAAATGCTTTTGAAGAGAGATAAATCAGAGATTAATCTATACTAACTTTCTCAATTGTTCTATTTTAGCTGTAAGTGTATTTTTTGCATGAATTGGAGAAAGAGATTCAGGGTTGAAACTGAAGACCCAAGTCCTCAAATCACGATGATAAGAGAGGTATTCACCTACATCAAGATTTGGAATGATTGTACGTAACTTATCATTGAAGAGATGGTCTAGATCGCTATTATTAGAGAATCTCCTCCTAAGTTTGAAGAGTATAACTTCAGAATTTGATACAACCCAAGGATCAAACTCGGGAACCTGAGAGATACTGATAAGGAAGAGTCCAAATTTCCTTCCTTCTGAAGTTAGATTCCTAATCCACTGATCTCCTTTGAGTCTTTGAGCTTCCTCAGTAACGAGAATGGTTTTATCTTTTATTTTGTTCTGAATTGCCATTTGAAGGACTCGTTTGATAATGGTAGAGATAATTTTTGTAGAGATGTAAGGCTCTTCTGAGACAATCCAGTAAACTATTGTCTCTCCTGAATTCACAGGTAGAATTGTTTCTTCCTCACTGTCGAGGAGAGATTCAATAGTATCCTCAACGAATTTTATAACTCCTGGTCGAGTTTCTTCTTCGACTAACTTCATTTTATTCGCAAGATCATCTGCGGAGAAGTCATCTTTTGAGAATGTCACTTGCTGTGATCTGATGAATTCTTGGGACTGGCTATAAATAGCATCTATTTCTTCCACTCCAAAGAATAGTGATGCCTCTTCTTTTTCCTCTCCTCCAATTTGAATAATTTGATCTGCCATATCTGCATACTCAAGGTGGTGATCGAAGATAAAAATTGTAGCACCGTGTACCCTCTTGTTCTCCTTGAGGATTTGTTTCGTGAGAGTAGTCTTCCCGACTCCTGTTTGTCCAACTACTGAGAGATGTGGAGAACCAGCGGGATTAGCTCCAAGTATTGGGACTGTTTCGAGTGATACTGGAATATCAAGATCATTTCTCTTGACGTAGGCATTCATCAATTTCTCCAAAGTCTTAACATCAGGACTATCCAAGATTGTATGAGGTATAATCCGGGATTGAACGTGGCTCTGTTCAGATGTATCAATTGTATCTAACTGATACCCCCTAATATGTGCCTCTAAAGCCATTAACCTTGCTTCTAAGTAATCAAATGAGACATCTGCATACTTTTTGAGATCAGAGAGTACTCTTAATCCATCATCTAAGAATGCAGAGCCCTCATTATTTCTCTCGATCATCAGACCTAGGAGATGGAGAAAGGAATTGTATATATTTTCTCCAATCTTCCTTATGTCGCTTTTTTTCTTTTTCCTATGGAATTTTCCACTTTCATCATAATCAATTATCTGCTCCACTATCTCATTGATTAGATCTTCTTTCTTATTCTTTGTAAATTTCAGGTATCTTAAACTCACATCCAAATAACCCTCAATTAGGAGGTCGATCATGATATTGAGAACCTGTTCAATCCATTCAACCCCAAGTGCATAGTCAAGAGCACCAACTCTAGATTTCACTGCGTTTAGAAGGTCAATATTCAATGCTTCAAGTATCTTTGCCTTAAAGTGGTATGCAAAGAGAATGAACCATGGTCCCAATTTTGTGTAGTATTCTCCCTCTGGATCTCCCTTCTGAATTACGACATCAAATATTTTCTGAAGTCTTTCCAGAAGTACTCGTGCCTCCTTCTTCTTCCCCACCCCCTCAAAATGCAATATTACTCGTTCATATGCATCGTAACCATCTAAGAAATTAGAAACGTCTCCGTCTGCAATGGCTTTTTTCAGAACCTCTTCTGATTCATATGCCCGCTCTTCGTAGGTTTTATGTTCGCTCAAACTCCATAATCACCCTCGTCTTGGATAAATACAAATACAACTCCTGTGACCGTCTATAAAACTTAATGTGTTTGGCTCTGTAAAAATACACTGAGGTTTACTATGACTTGGCACTTGCTGAAATGTATTAAAAATATCTCCAGAATATTTTTTCGTGATTTTCTGAAGAATAATTTCAGAAGATAGTAAGAAACTACTTATAAGTGCTTATCAAATCCATGAATAGATGATTGAACGACTGGATGTTTACAAACCAGAGATTCGTGAACAAGGGGAAAGGATTGTAATTCGACTATCAAATCAAGGGAAGGAAGAAATCGTTCATGTATTGAAACTTCTTTTTCCGAATGCTAAACCACTGGGGTTATCCGCAGTTGCAGAACTTCTTACGACTGCCAATAATCCTAGCAGTGAATTTATGAATCTCGTAGAGAGTGAGCTAGTTGCGGTGGATCACTGGGAGACTCTTTCTGGAACGAATCAGGATGCACAATTACTCTCAATTCGATCTTCCTTTGATCCAACAAAATTTGAAATACAACTCACCTGCGCACGAACTCCGTTGAAGGAATTCTTTCCAGAATGTACAGATAAGACTTGTGAAAGCTGTATTCAAGGACGGTTAGCTAACCTGAAATTCTCCACACCGAATCCGTGGACTGCCCAGATAACAAGGCTTGAGAAGCGAAGGGTAGATCTCTGTAAGAACTGTGGACAACTCCTCTCCAACAAAGACGATATTTATCTAAGAAATGAGAGATTAGTCTACAAATGCCATTATTGTGGACATAAAGGATGGAATCCTGCAAAATAATGAATTTGAAATTATCGTAAATATTGATCAAATGAAGTCTGCATTTTCAAGTTTGTAAGGGAGATAGTGGTTTGTGATAAACTGTGGATCCCTTGCATTTAGTGCCTGAATTTCTGCTTTCACTCCAAGATCTTGTAGAGTATTCAACTCCTTTACCCATTCTGGTTTCCTCTTCACGAATTCCTCGTCGAGCATCTTCTTGATCTTATTCTCATCACCTTTATCTAATTTTATGTGAGTAGATGATGGGATCTCGAAACCTGAATCCTCCTTTAAATCGCTTGGTAGGAGACCAAGCCATCGAATGTTTGGTACTGCAAGATTGGCTGCCTCAAATGAGAGTGATTTAGAACCAACTGTGTATACTCTAAGGATTTCAAATCCATAGGCATCTGCATCCATAATAGCCAGAATAGGAAGTTCAAGTTCTTCATCAATCTTCTTGAGGAACATCCTTGTGGCCATGTCAGGTTGTCCCTTGGCAGTAATCACAATTGACGGTACATAGTCATAGAATTGATCCTCTGCCAGTCTATTGAAGACTGCGTCTTTCTCAATGACCAGGACAAATTCTGCATCGCTCTGCATATTTTCAATATCGTCAATTGATGGTGCAATCGCTTTTCCAGTACCTATTCTTTTACAGTCAATGTGATCTCCTTTCTCATCAAACTCAAGGTGTCCTATCACGATTCCTTTGGAGGAGGACGAGACATTCAAAGAAGGTCGGGTAACATTGAGAAGTGCAGTAAGATCGTCAATCAGACCGTCACTTGTCCCCTGACTTTCAAAAGAATTGACATCATTGTAGAAGATATCACGTTTCGTCATGTGAATGTCACGAGCAAGCACCTCATCAAGTATGACCATGAGCTGAGTAAGCTGTTGGACAGATTTAACAGAGGACAAGCTCCTGAACGCTCTATCTATTGTCTGTCTTCCAAGAAGGACCAACTCGGATCTCTCGTCGAAACCGATGTTATCTCCACTTCTTGAAGGAATGGAAAATGATGCTGATCTCGGATTATAGAGGGCGTCTTCAATGAATTCTTGGACGATAGTAATAAGCTTTCTTCTAGCCTCCTCTGCACTTTGATTTTTCACAGAGAGAATACCGTATGGGATTGATCCATCATGTTTATGCTTGTCAAAATCCTCATAATATTCCTTGAACTTGTCCAAATTGATCTCACGTTTGACGTCTATCTGAATCTTTGCATGATCAATCGGGTAATCACTCAGCATTTTACCATCCTCTATCTTGAACCACTTCTTTCCTGCTCTGAGAAATACTCTGAAATTCTGATTCGGAATCTCAAATTCATCCTTAATCGCTTTCCTCAGATCTGTAAGTGTCCATGATGTCTCAATCTCAAGATCGTGTTTGACCACTGGTAGTACAGTCGAGTTTGTGCACTTAATTGTTCTAACTTCTGACATATATTCTCACCTCATTTCCTCTTGGGCTTTTTACTCCCCGATCCAGCTTTTTTCTTTTGATTTGCTGTCTTCTTCTTTGACTTACTACTAGTCTTTGTAGCAGTTTTCTTCTTTGAAGAGCTAGTACTTGCCTTCTTTTTGGAAGTCTTCTTCTTAGCTGGGGAAGTAGTCGCTTTCTTTTTGGAAGTCTTCTTCTTAGCTGGGGAAGTAGTCGCTTTCTTCGCCGGAG
>Ga0114931_10006712_pt1 | contig 14133 bp, 14 predicted proteins | sample 2SBtaG_FD_89579 | JGI IMG/M metagenome (GOLD analysis project Ga0114931, IMG submission 89579) | Deep subsurface microbial communities from Kolumbo volcano to uncover new lineages of life (NeLLi) - 2SBTROV14_V59a metaG | ecosystem: Environmental > Aquatic > Marine > Volcanic | place: Kolumbo...
AGCCCTCCAGGCCCGCACGTGCCCGCCGGCCGAGATCCGGCTCGGCAAGGAGCGCCGACCAGAGGTCGATCGCTGCGTCGTACTCGCCCAGCCGCGTCTCGGCACGGGCCAGATCGAGGGTCAACTCGCGTAGCAGGGGGGCGTCCGCCCCCACGCGGGCGAAAGCGAAAGCGAAAGCGTCCGCACCACGCCCCGACCCGGAGGGCCCGTCCTCGGCAGGGTGCGCACCCTCCCGGCTGGCGCCGGTGAGACGCTCTCTCGCGGCGCGCAGGTAATTGACCGCCTCCCGGTCGGCGTGGCGCGCGAGCGCACTCCTGCCGGCTGCCGCGAGGTAGCGGACGGCTTTGGCGTCCAGCTCGTCCGTGTCGGTTCGAGCGAAGTGATACGCCAGCTCGTCGGCGTGTGCATCCGCGCCGTCTCCCCAGTACGCCTCCATCGCTTCCGCGACCGCACCGTGGAGCAGTCGCGTATGTTGAAGTCCGAACTCGGAATAGAGCGTTTCTCTCACGAGCGGATGAGCGAAGCGGTAGATGACGGTACCGTCCTCGGGCTGCTCCGTCAGCACCTCCTGGCGGCACAGCTCCTCGAGTGCGGAGATGAGCACGTGGGCGTCGAGCCCGCTCACCGACGCCAGAAGCGGGTAGCTCGCGCGCGTGCCGATGACCGCGGCGATGTCGGCCACCCTCTGGGCGTCGAGGCTGAGCGAGCGCATGCGCGCCAGGATCGCCTCGCGCACCGATCCGGGGAGGCCCAACCTGCGGACGTCCCACCCGATCCACGTGCCCTTGCGCCGTAGGAGGCGTCCGGATTCGACCAGCGATTTGAGGACCTCGCGCAGGAAGAAGAGGTTCCCGCGCGTCCATCCGTAGAGCACGGCGGCGAACTCCCGTACGAGATCGATGTTGACCTCGAACATGCGACACACGAGTTCGGTAACCTCGTCCAACTCGAGGGGGGCCAGACGGTAGACCGCGCCCACTTGCACATCCACCAGCGACCGCTCCATCTCCGCCAGGTGGACGCTGCGGTCCCGCTCCTCGTCGTTGTACGTGCAGAGCAGGAAAATGGGTGCTCCGACGGCCTGGCGCGCGAGGAAATGCAGCAGTTGGAGGGAGGATTCATCGGCCCAGTGCAGGTCCTCGAGCACGACCAGGAGCGGCGTGCGCGCGGCGAAGTTGCGTGTGAACTCGGCGAAGTTCCACAGCAGCCGCGTGCGGAACTCCTCGGGATCGGACGCCGGCCGCAGCGGCGACGAGGCTTCGGGGCCCAATGCCGGGAAGAGGTACCGGAGCTCGTCGTGACCGCCGCGCGTGAGCACGGTCAGCGTATCGGGATCAAGGTCGCGCAACAGCGGCAGGAAGGCATCGGAGAGGAGCGCGTACGGGATGCCGGATTCCACGGGATACGCCCTTCCGCGGAGCACCTGCCACCCTCGTCGCTCGGCCCGAACGGCCACTTCGGAAGCCAGACGAGACTTGCCGACGCCTCCCGAGCAGCGCAGGACCGCTGCGGTCACCGAGTGCTCGCGCGCCTCGAGGAGCGCCTCGATCGCAGCCAACTCCCCGCCCCTCCCCACCAGGGGAAGCGTCTCGGGGAAGCGGGCACGGGTGTGTGACGCCGCTGGCCCCGGAGTCGTGAATGGTTCCTGCAGGGGTGCCTCCGCGCGCCGGTCGCGTTCCTGAAGATCCCTCAAAGCTAGGGGCGGCAGCCCTTCCGCGACAGATTCGGCGGTAGCGATCTCCGCGATCGCCTGGTCCAGCACACGAGCCAGCCGCTCCGCAGCACCCTGGAGCCGGGTCTGGGGAAGCAAAGTGGCACCTCGGCCGTAGTGGGTCCGGGACCTGAGCACGGGCATGGCGAAGGCGTTCGGGCACGAGGGCCGCGCGTAAAGGAGGCGCGCGGCGTTCTACAATGGGAAACGATACAGTCGGTTTTGACGTAGCGTTGCCCGGCGGATGACGTAGGCGAGCGATTCGGGGGGGTGGAACCGCTACGCCGTGGCGGGCACGCCCCCGAAGCGTCGTTCACGCCGCTCGAACTCCTCGATCGTGGCGGAGAGGTGCGACGCGTCGAAATCGGGCCACATGACGGGAAGAAAGAGAAGCTCCGCGTACGCGCACTCCCACAGGAGAAAGTCGCTGAGCCGCTGCTCTCCACCCGTACGGATGAGAAGATCCACGTCGAGCGCACCGGGGCCGCTCAGCCCGTCTGAGCTACCGATTTCCAGCTCGCCCAGGCGGCTATTGATCAGCGCATCCACCTTCGACTTCCGCTGCGTTCCGTCATCGAGCGACGCCTCGCCGCGGACCCAGCGTAGGATCTGGTCGCGCGAGGAGTAGTCGACGGCGAGCCGGAGCAGCAGCCTGCTGCCCCGCGCCGTCGTCGCCTCGGCGGCCTCGATGGCGGCGTGGAGGCCCGGGCTCAGGCGATCCCGGCGGCCGATCACCTGAAGACGTACGCCCTCGTCGGCCAACTCGCGGGCTTCGCTCGAGAGGTATCTGCGGAAGAGCCTCATGATCGTACGGATCTCCCGCGCGGGTCTGCGCCAGTTGTCGGACGAAAACGCGTACAGCGTCAGCACGCCGATCCCCAGATCCGGAGCGGCTTCGACCGTCCTTCGGACGGCCTCGGCGCCGTGCCGGTGCCCCCATTCACGGGGGCGGCCGCGGGCGCGGGCCCATCGCCCGTTCCCGTCCATGATGATCGCCACATGGAGGCCCGGCGGGGTGTCATGCAGGAAAGAGGACGTCGGCTTCGTCATGGCGTGGTTGGGTAAGGGGGTGGGGGGTGACCCGTCATCCGTCGCGCGTAGCGTCGATGATGGCCGCCATATGGTCGAGATAGGACTCCAGCTCCTGCCGGCCGCGGGAGGTTAGAGCGTACTCGGTTCTGGGAATCCGGCCCTGGAACGACTTGGCGCACGTGATGTAGCCCGCATCCTCCAGGCGTCGGGCGTGCGCGCTGAGGTTTCCGTCGGTGACGCCGAGAAGCTCCCGCAGGTCCTTGAAGGTCAGGGAACCGCTCACGGCCAGCGCGCTGACGATGCCCAGCCGCACCCGTTCGTGAATCAGTTGATCGAGTTCGAGCGCGCCGGCCCCTGTCGAGCCGCCCTGCGCGCCTCCCCGGAGAGGCCTCAGCGCCGGTTTCATCTTGCCCACGTCGTCGTCGGTGTGCGCCTCCTTTCTAACCGCCATGCTTCCTCCAGATGATCAGGCCGAACACGATGTGCAGGCCTCCGAATCCCACCGCCATCACGGGACCCGCCCAGGAGAGGGGTGCGAAGAGGGCGGCAGCGCCGAACACCATGAACGAGAATCCCATGAGCGGTACGATTCGCACCGAAACCGCACCGCCGGCCACGACGCCCGTCCCATACAGGAGCAGCCACACGCCCGGGAGAAGCTGTAGCTCCCCCACCCGAAAGAGCGCGAGCGTGAGCAGGGCCCCCGCGAGCAGCGGCGGCGTCACATTCCACGCGAACTTACGTCCCGGTCCGGACAGCAGGGGCAGGCCGGCGGCCCGAGCCTTGTATGCCATGGCACCCAACGCGACCGCGAATGCCAGCCCGGCGGCGCCCATCCAGGTCACCAACCAGCCCAGCGGGGTGACCACGCGCGTCGAAACGCCGGCCGCGGCCAGGGCGATGAGGCCCATGACCACTCCACCGGACCCGGAGACCGCGGTGAACGACGCAGAGCGCTCCATCGTCTCGCGGATGAAGCGTAGGTTGTCCATCGCCCTGTCGTGCAAGGGAATGGTGTCGGGTGGGGGCTTGGCGAGCTTACGGGCCGGGATCATGGCACCAGAGTACGCCCCGGACCGGCGTGATGTCAAGTACTTTGTGCAACAGAGTAACGCGGTGCGACGACGCGCAGCGCGGCCGGGAGCACCCTCAGCTCGACACTGGTGTCGTGGGCCTGGCGTACGTCGCCGTCCACTTCGAACCGCGGAGGGGAGGGAAAATCGAGCCGGAATGACCGGTCCGAGAGGATCTCCACGCGGTCGGATTCGGGGTGACGCCCCTTTTCCGCCAAGTTGAAGAGGCGCAGCCTCGTAAGCGGCCCGGCATCCGCGATGCGGCACGCGTGGAGGAGTCCGTCGTCGGCCGCCGCGTCCGGCGCGATCGGAAACCCCCCGCCGAAGAAGCTCCCGTTCGAGACCGTGAGCATCAGGTGCCGCTCGTGGCGATGGACTCCCCCTTCGGACGTCAGAGACGCATCGAGTCCCGGGAAGCGGAAGAGCTGCTGCAGCGCGGTTACCTTGTAGAGGAGCTCGCCCCGCAGGAAACGGGCCCCGGCGGCGGCGTCGATGACGGCGATATCGAAGCCGAAGCCCACCACGTTGATAAAGTGGCGCGGCTCGACGCGCCGCGGCGCGTGCTCCGAGGCGCTCGGTGTGGATACGATGCCCACGTCGACGTCACGCACGGCGCCCCGCGCCAGGATTTCGACCGCCTCGCGCGGGTCACGCGCGTCCATCCCGAGGCTGCGACCGAAGTCGTTGCCCGTACCCGCGGGAAGGATGCCGAGCGCGAGATCCTTCCGGCCCGAGGCGACGATGCGATCGGCCACAGCGCTCCACGTTCCGTCCCCGCCGACCGCCACAAGGACCTCGGTGCCGTCCTCGATCGCACGCTCGGCGAGGTCTCGCTCCTCACCGGGAAAGGTTGTCACAGCGGAGGTGAGGCGCACGAAGCGGTGGGCCAGAAGCTCCCGGTACGCGGCCATCGTTCGACCGGCCCGCCTCCTGCCCGCCGCGGGATTGAAGATCACATGAACACGGCGCCCGCTCAGATCGTCTCCAGCGGCTCAAAGGTCTGCGTGCCCTCCCGGTACCACTCCTCACGGAAGGGGTACGTGGCGATGTCGTCCACGCTGAGCATCTGGGTCATGGGGTGCGGATGCAGCGTGAGGTCTCCCCGCTCCTCTTCGTGTTCACTGTGGGGCGCCTCCATGTAGATGTTGGCCTTGTAGCGGCCATGCTCATCCGCCATGAAGGTGTTGTACAGGAACCGGACCGGCTCGTAGTGGTACTCGGTGACCACCATGTCCAGAACGGGACGGCCATCATCGGCGGCGTGTACGTCCATCCTGCCGTCGCTCTGGTCCATCCGGATGTCGAGATCGGCCATGTAATGCGGCAGGTGCCATCGCTCGATCGCGTGCAGCCGGGACGTCTCGGTCGTGGTGCCGACCATGAACGGGTAGAACGCCGCCTTCGGAAGCGGCTTGCCTGGTTCCACCCTCGGCGGCACGATGACCGCCAGCACGAGTTCGCGGTACGGCCCGACGAGGCTCTCGGTGAACTCGAACGCCGTCACGGCCAGCACGCTGCGTGAGTGTTGAATCTCCATCGGCTGAAGGTGGGACGGCAGGATCTTCCTGGCGTCGCTTGTCGGCATCTCGAAGAACGCGCCGACGCAGTTGCTGAAGCCGTAGTATGTGAGGTCCATATCGTCTCTCGTGAGGGGTCGTGAGCGCTCCGATGACACCGCACCGTGTGGGGCTCGGCCGAGCACGATGCGCCGCCGCCTTGATGCCGGACAAGCGTTTCGGTTAGCCTTTGCGGTTCCTAGCGGGCGAAGAATCGCTCCTCTGTCATTCAGCGGGCACCCCGGGGAGGTCTCCGCTCTTGAAGATCCGTGGCCACGTGGCGCTGCTCCTGGTCCTGGCCGGCCTGCTCGTCCTCGATCCGGTACAGCGCGTGCTCGTCGCATACGCGAGGCTGCGCGCGCCCGCCGCTCGCCGGCGCATCCTCACGTCATGGCAGCGGTGGCTGGCACACTTCGTCCTGGGGAGCTTCCGCGTCGTTGGAGGTGCCAGGTTTCCCGAGCTTCCCCGCGTTCCCGGGGACGCAGGAACCCTTGTCCTGATGAACCACCAGTCGGTGCTGGACATTCCCCTTGTCGTCGCTTCGCTCACCGGGAGCTACCCGAGGATCATCACGCGCCGGCGCTACGCCCGCTGGATCCCGCTAATCTCGCACATGGTCCGGGTGTATCAATACCCGATCGTGGACCCTGGAGCAAACACCGCGATCGCCAGGGCCCAACTGCGCGCTCTCGACGAGGCCGCACGGACTTCGGACGTACCACTGGCACTCTTTCCCGAAGGCACACGTACGAAGGACGGCCGGATCGGCAGGTTCCGCACCACCGGACTCAGACGTATCCTGCGGGCTCGCCCCTGGACCGTGTACGTGATCGTCGGAGACGGCTACTGGCGCCACGCCAAGCTCAGGCACTTCGTCAGGGGCATGAGGGACATCCGGGGCCGCATCACCCTGGAGGGACCCTTCGAATGGAGCGATCCGGAGGCCGATCCGACCCCGTTCATCGAGGAGATGCGCGCGTTGATGCAGGAGAAGCTCGCGGCACTGCGTCGGCCCGGCGGAGATCGACTCGAGCGGGGGCGCGTGTGACCACTTCCGCGGACGTAGCGCAGAAGCTGGCCGAGGAGCTGGCCGAGGCTGCGGGAGGTACGGTCCGGGCAATCTTCCTCTACGGATCGCGCCTGTCGGGCGCGCAGCCCGACCGGTACAGCGCGTACGACTTCGTGGTCGTGGTCGACACCTACCGCGCGTTCTATCGCACGATGGCGCGCAATCGAGCGATCAACCGGCCCGCCTGGCTCCTGGTGATGCTCTCGCACCTGCTTCCCCCCAATGTCGTCGCTTTCGCGCCGCGCGACGGCGCCGACGGGCTGGCCAAGTGTCTGGTCATCAACCCCCGGGGCCTGGCGAGAGGGCTATCGCTGGTGCCCCCGGATCACTTCCTGATGGCGCGCATGGTACAGCGCGTGCGTCTGGTGTGGGTGCGGGACGAAGCCACGGAGCAGGGGCTGGAGCGCCTTCTGGCGGCAGCCCGGCGGGGGGTGCTTGCATGGGTTGGGCCGTTCCTTCCGGAACGCTTCGATGCGGAGACAGTGGGTCGAACGCTGCTGGACGTGTGCTACCGGGCCGAGCTACGCCCCGAGGCCGGCAACCGGTCTACCATGGTCCTCGAGAACCAGACCGACTTCTTCCGCGAGACTTACGGACCGATTCTCGAGCGGGCGGCGGCGCGCGGGTTGCTGGAGCGCTCGAAGCGGGGAGGCTACCGGTTCGCGGTTCCTCCGCCGGCGCTCCAGCGCGTGCGCTGGAGCGTGCACTTCAAGCTCTCCCGCCTGCGCGTCACAGCCCGGTGGCTCAAGCACGTCATGACCTTCGATCAGTGGCTTCCTTACGCGCAGAGGAAGGTGGAGCGGCGCACCGGTATGGAGATCCACCTGACGACGCTGGAGCGAAAGCTTCCCCTTATCTTCCTCTGGCCCAGGGTGATCGGGATTTTTCTGGCCCGCCCCCCCGGTGTACGTGGAGGCGCGGACGCGGGTGAGACCACGCAGCCGCCCCCGTCCGACGACGAGGACGCGCTATGAGAACGGACGTGCAGGTCCTTCTGGCCATTCTGGCCATTGCCCTGATCTCGATGCCCGTGTATGCGTTGGGCCCCGCCCGAACAGCCCGTGACCCCTACGAGATCGCGGATCGAGGCTCGTTCATTCTGGGCTCGTTCATCCGGGGCTGGTTCTACTGGTTCATCCGCCCGTTCGAGCGGATCGCGCTGGCCCTCGGACTCGGCCCGTTGCTGTTCAATCTTCTCGGCGTGGCGTTCGGCGTGGCCGGCGGCGTGGCGTTCGCCACGGGCCATACGGTGCTGGGTGGCTGGGGCGTGCTTCTTGGAGGCGTAGCCGACATCCTCGACGGCCGCCTGGCACGCGCGCTCGGCGTTGCGTCACGCCGGGGAGCCTTCCTCGACTCCACGCTCGATCGGTTCGCCGAGTTCGGCGCGTTTGTCGGCCTCGCGTTCCTCTTCCGCTCGTCGGCCCTCGGCCTCGTCCTGGTGGTTACCGCCCTGGGTGGCTCGCTCCTGGTCAGCTACGCCCGCGCGCGCGGAGAGAGCGTGGGTGTGGTCTGCAAGCTCGGGGTCATGCAACGGGCCGAGCGCCTGCTGCTCCTCGGCTTCGGCGCTCTCCTCGACGCACCGGTTTCCGCCGCGATGGGCCGCGGTCCCGGCAGCTTGTTGTTCGTTCTCGTGGGGTTGATCGCCCTCGGCACGGTGGGCACCGCGGTGTTCCGCACGGCCTGGATCGCCCGGCGGCTTCCGGCACGCGACTGAGGGCTCTGCGGGCACGAACATACGTAGATCGGGCCCACTCCTCTACGTCATCCCCGGTACGTAATACGTCATCACCCGTATAACGACGTACGTCGGCGCGCCCCAACTTGACGGCATACGACACAAGACGGCTGGCGCGCGCCGGGGATAGCATCTCGCGGAAGCCTCCGGAGCCGCCGCTAGGGAGTTTCGCCCGATGGGTTCCAGAGCGCTGATTCCGATGGCTTCCGGCAGGACCTGCGGGAGCGACGCACGGAGTCACCCCTTGAGGATCCCGCCCTCAGCGGCGGGGGTGCGCACCGATCTGCTGCCGCACCACTCGTCGTATCCCAAGTCGGCCGGGCCTCGTGCCCGGCTCCCACTACGCTACTCTCCTCTCAAGCAGCAGGAGACATCCATGCAGACGGGACGGCGCGGCCCATCGGGCGAATGAAATCCACGCGGTATGCGTATCGGCAACGCTACGCAGTCGCGTCTCGATAGCAGGGAAGGAACGACAAGCCGAAGAGGCCCTTCGGAGATTGAGGTCTCCGGAGGAGAGAGCGAGCGGAGCGAGGGGGTGCGCCGGAAGGGGGTGCGGCGCACCCCGACGGTTTGTGGCAGGGGCTCAGCGCGTCACGGAGCCGATGGCCGCCGAACGAGACAAGGAAGACCGGCCCCGGGGAGGTCTGCGTCACACCAGAAGTCCCCGGGGCCGATTCCACTCCGGCGACAGGACTCGAACCTGTGACCCGGTGGTTAACAGCCACCTGCTCTACCAACTGAGCTACGCCGGAAATGTGCCCGCCGAGCCACGTATCGCATGCGCTCGAGGGGCATGAAAATAAAGGCCGGTTCGCGAGGAGTGTCAACCGGCGCGCGCAGGAATCACCACGGCCCGAGCGCGTGCCCGAGCCAGGATGCTCCACACCGCCGGCCCGATGTCGTGCGCCTGCTCCCAGACTTCCCTGAACCTGCGAGACGCCAGAGCCGCCGCGGGGCCTTCGTGCAGCGACGCGAGCGCGGGACCCCTGTGTGGGTAGGGACGCTGGAACCAGTGGAAGCCGAGGAGGCAGGCGAAGGCCGTGCCGCTCTCGTGGAACACCGTGAAGTCCGGAGACCACCCGGCCAGGGGTGCACACCGCACGTGGAGGCGACCTTCCTCGAGCAGGCGGGTGAGGAGGCGCACGTGCCGCGCCCGGCCCGGATGGGCGTGCAACACACGGGCTTCGGCGTCCAGGGTGATCGCATTGACTTCGGTGAGCAGCACGTGGATCGAACGTACGCCCGCGAGCTCTGAGCGCGTCAGGTCGAGGGTGGCCAACCGAACCCGCGTGACCGCCACCTCGACGGCCGCCGCCCGCGCGAGGCACGCACCAAACACGTCGCGGAAGTCTGGCCTCCCCCTCTCATCGAGAAGCGTGGCCGGTCCTGTGCCGGGCAAAGCTGAGGCGTGGTGCATAACCGGGATCCGGGGAGAGGAGCGGAGTTCGACCGACCGGACCAGGCGAGAACGTGGACCCCCGAGGACGCTCTGTCGTCGGCTCGGTTCACTACCCAGCCGCGCTCAATCTCGTGGAGGACTCGAGACACCGGCATGGCCCGATGGGCCGGGGCTCACGTCGTCGGCTGCGCGACGTCGATGTCCAGCTCGGTCTGGAGGCGGGTGCGCAGCGGAACTTCGTGGCACCGGCGGCAACGCGCCTCGTACGTCTCGGCGCCCCCGACCTGGATCGTAGGGCCTTCGGCCGGGGCGGGCCGGCCGTCGATGAGCCGCTGATTGCGTGTGGCCAGATCGCCACACACGACGCATATCGCGTGCAGCTTGTCCACCTTTTCCGCGATGGCCAGAAGCTGCGGAATGGGCCCGAACGGCTCTCCACGGAAATCCATGTCCGTGCCGGCTACGATGACACGAACTCCGCGATCCGCGAGATCGTTGACGACGCGGACAATTCCTTCGTCGAGGAACTGGGCCTCATCGATGGCGACCACACGAGTGCCGTCTCGAAAACGTTCGGCGATCTGCACCGACGTGGTCACAGGGATCGCCTCGATCGCGGTGCCGTCGTGCGAGCTGACGCGAAACACCCCGGCGTACCGGTCGTCGAGGTGAGACTTGAACACCTGGACCGTACGGCGTGCGATCAACGCACGTCGGACCCTTCGCAGCAACTCCTCGGACTTTCCGCTGAACATGACGCCCGAGATCACCTCGACCCATCCATCGTGCGCACCGTGATACATCGCAGGTCACCGGCGCAGCAGGACGATGAGCGCCACCGCAGAGGAAGCAAAGGAGATCACGCTTCCCCAGAACGTGATCTCATCGCGCACGTGCGAACGGCGCCGCGGAGGCACGTGAATCCAGTCGCCCGACCGGATTCTCATGGCGATGACCTCAGGCGTGATGTCGTCGGGTCTGAAGTTGAGGATCGTTGTCTTCCCGTCGCGGATGAGTCGCACCCGCGCCTGGTCTGCGGGAATCTGAAGCGACGATACCACCACTTCAGAAAACATGCCCCCTGCCGCCGTCACCGCGTCGATGAGCGTTGCCGTGGGATCGAGGAAGAACTGGCCGGGCGAGCGCACCGAGCCGGTCACGTTCACGCGCAACTGAACCTTCACGTTGACGACCGGATCCGGGTAGAAGCGTCCGTACTCCCGGTACAGGAGTTCGCGCAGCCCGACCTGATCGAGCCCTTCCACACGGACGGAGCCCACGTACGGCAGGAAGATCTGACCGTTGCGGTCGACAATCCGCTCTCCGGCGACCTCCTGCACCCTTGCTCCGGCCGCCGTGAAGATCTCCGTGGTAATCTTATCGCCCGGCCTCAACGAGTATTGCCCCCGCTCCTGAGCATGGAGCCGGGGGGCGCCGACCGCGGACAGCGCGACGGACATCATCACGGCGAGAGGGAGCATGCACCGCTTGGCGTTTCTCACGGACGAATCACTCTCGTGGCGGGAATCGGATGCGGAGCTAGTTTATGGGGTCCGCGAGACCCTTGTCCAGGTAACGACCCACGCTCCAGCTGCCGACCCAGGGTGGTCGGTGCTCCGGGTGAGCCGGCGCGACGGCCGAGCGCGTGGGACGTGTTACGGGAGTGACTCATGAGAATCAAGCACCTCGCCGTCGCCGCGCTGGCGCTGGCATCGTCGGGGGTCGGGGCTGCCGCATGCCGCGCCCAGCCCACGCCGCGTCCCACCCTGATTGTCATGGTGTCGGTAGATCAGATGAGAGCGGATCTCCTGACGCGCTTCGCGCCGGCCTACACCGGCGGCCTCCGGCTCCTCCTGGACAGGGGGATGCGCTTCGATAACGCCACGCACGATCACGCGGTCACGCACACCGCGGCGGGCCACGCCTCACTGTCGACCGCCAGCTTTCCCATGCACTCCGGCATCGTCGCGAACGGCTGGCTGGAGAAGCGTGAGGGGAAGTGGGTGTCGGTGTATGCGGTGGAGGATCGGGCATCCCCCATCATCGGATTCCCCGAGCTGCCCGGGCGTTCCCCAGCGAACCTGAAACGCACAGGGTTGGCGGACTGGGTCCTTGCAGCCGACCCGGAGGCACGCGTCGTGTCTCTCTCGGGGAAGGACCGCGCCGCGATCACGATGGCGGGCAAGAGCCGGGGGGAGGTGTACTGGTTGAACGCACGGCTGGGCCGGTTCATCACGTCTGAATACTACCGCGGCGACTACCCCGGCTGGGTGGTGCGCTTCAATGAAGACGTCATGCCGCGGATCCTCGCGGATTCCGTCTGGGAGAGCACCGTGCCGCTCGATCAGCGGCGCCTCGCCAGGCCTGACGCCGCCTCTTACGAGGGTGACGGGGTGCACACGACCTTTCCGCATCTCGCCGCGCAGGAGGTGGCGCCCGGTGGGGGTCAGGCGGCGTTCAACGCATGGGCGCTTCGCTCTCCCCGAGCCGATCAGGCCGTGCTCCAGCTTGCCGAAGTGGCGGTGCGCGCGACGAGTCTAGGCATGCGGGGGCACACCGATTACCTGGCGCTCAGCCTCTCGTCCACGGACTACGTGGGTCACGCGTTCGGTCCCTTGAGCCAGGAGCAGCTCGACAATCTCGTACGGCTCGATCGCGAGCTCGGAGAGTTCTTCGCCTTCCTGGATGGAGCTGTCGGACGAGGCCGCTGGATCGTGGGGTTTTCGGCCGACCACGGCGTGTTGACCATGCCCGAGTACCTCGCGGAACAAGGCGACACGCTGGCACGAAGGGTGAATTCTGGTGTGATGCGGCAACAGGTACTGCAGGCCGTGCAACAGGCAACGTCCGCGGAAGGAGACTCCGCCACGGAGGCCCGCCGTGTGGCGGAGGCGCTTCGTGCCTCAGGACTCGTGGCTGCCGCATACACCCACGAAGCGCTGTTGGCCGGCGAGGCTCCCGACACCTTCGCCGTGCTCTTCCGCCACTCGTACTACCCCGGCCGTGGCCCTGGCTGGCTGTCGCGATTCGGAGTCGAAATCCGCTTCCCCGAGGAGACGCTGGTTGCGGGAGCGACAGGAACATCGCATGGTTCACCATACCTGTATGACAGGCACGTGCCGTTTGTGGTGATGGGATCCGGCGTGGAAGCCGGGCAGCGACTCGAGGCGGTGCGGTCCGTGGACCTTGCGCCCACGCTGGCTTCACTCGCCGGAATCCCGGTCCCGGATGACGTGGACGGTCGTCCGGTCAACCGATAGGAGATGCGCGGAACGCGGATGGTTTGTCACCTGAGAGACGGTCGAGACAAAACATCTTAAGTCGCTGGAAAACACGGAACTTGACAGGGGCCGCCCCCCCGCCCCATTAGTTACCGGCCTTCAGTAAACATTTGTAGCCAGGGTCCGGGCCTGGCCCGGCATCAAGGGAAGATCGTGGACGGGTCTTCTTGGGGCTGCGCGTCGGGTCAAGAGGCACGAGGCCCATGGTCTCACGCCTCCGAATGGATTCGGAATGGTGGGCTCCCGCCGCATGGCGACAGAGGCTGGGGAGCTCCGCCGAAGGTCGGCAGAGCGCTCACGGGAGTCGTCCGCAAGGAGTGCGGAGAGGGCATGGCAACAGCACCTCAGGAGCAAGCGGGAGGCTGGACGATCGAGCGAGCGGAGCAGTTGCTCCAGTCGCTCAAAGGTGTCGTGTCCGCGCGGGTCGTGGCTCGGCCCGGAGGTGAGATTGACGAGATCCACCTCCTGACGACGGATGAAGTGAATGCGAAGCAAACAGTCCGCAACGTCGAGTCGGCGTTGTTGGCTCACCTGGACCTCGAGGTTGATCACCGCAAGATCTCGGTGGCTCAGACGAAGGAACGTCCACGGGAGCCGGAGGCCAGTCAGGTGCCTGTGATGCTCCATCCGGAGCCCTGGCCCAGCGAACGGCGGATGTTGTTCCAGGGCCATCAGACCGAAACGGAGCGGTCCCGGAGGGTCCGCCACCGCGTGGAGATCGAGTGGCTCGACGCGCGGTACGCCGGAGAAGCGACCGCCGCGGACCTTCCCCGCGCCCGGCTGGAGGCCGTGGGCAAGGCCACGCTGTCGGCGGTGGAAGCTGCGCTTGCCGGGGAGATGGAGGAAGGCGCCACACCCTCGTTTACGCTGGCTCTGGATGGTGTGAAGGTGGTGGATGCATTCGACAGAACGTTCGCGCTGGTTTCGGTCCACGCGATCTCAGGGCGAAAGGTGACGGCGTTGGCCGGCGCCACGGTCGTGGAGGACTCACCCGACCGCGCCGCGATCCTCGCCACCCTGCAGGCTACGGATCGTTGGATTCGCGGAAGGATCTAGGAGCCTGTCCGAGTATTACAGTGGGCCGCGCACATGGAGCTTACGCTGCTCAGCGAAGGAACGAACGGGGACCCCACGCAACGTACGTTGCGTGAGGACAAGGCAACGAGTCGTAGCCCAAGCTACGGCGAGGCGGAGAGACGACCGATCAGCGGCGTAACCCCCATGTGCCCAACACAATGGTTGACATGATCTTACGTGGTTGCGGGTTGGGGCGG
>Ga0114931_10006713_pt1 | contig 14132 bp, 12 predicted proteins | sample 2SBtaG_FD_89579 | JGI IMG/M metagenome (GOLD analysis project Ga0114931, IMG submission 89579) | Deep subsurface microbial communities from Kolumbo volcano to uncover new lineages of life (NeLLi) - 2SBTROV14_V59a metaG | ecosystem: Environmental > Aquatic > Marine > Volcanic | place: Kolumbo...
CCTGAGGGAGCCTAAGCGACTGAAGGATCTCCTGATATATAGATTCTTCAGTCGTCGACCAAAACAAGTTTCGGTGCCCGCTCCCTCAAATGACAAGTTCTTTATGGCTGAGAACCTTAAGTACGTGCCATTCGTACCTGACCCCTTCGCTTCTCAACCCCCCACTCTAATCTCGCATCGTATTCACGCTGCCTGCTGCGGTTGGCGGCGGGGCGGCTGCCGCTTTCTGGGCTTTCCTTTCCAGCGCCGGTGGACCCACCAGTACTGCTCGGGGGCCGATCGAATCAGGCGTTCCAGGCAGGCGGTGTACCACTGCGTCAGGCCCAAAACGGTTCCCAGCTCCCCCTCGGTTTCCTGGGGGTCGATCAGGTCTTCGACCCGCAATTCGAAGTGCAGCGGCCGGCCCTTTCGGACCACGCCACAAACGGCCGTCGGGGCATTGCCACTGAGCGTGAAGATCGCCACCGCCTTGTGGGTCGAAGCCGGACGGCCAAAGAAATCGACCCAGCACGCTTTGGCGCCCGCGTTTTGATCGCCCAATAATACCAGGGTTCCACCTTGTTCCAGCAAATCGGCGATTTGCCTGCTGCTGCCCGACTTCGGTAACATGTACTGCCCCGTCGCTCCTCGAAAACGATTCACAAATTGATCGAGATACGAGTTATCGAGAGGGCGGGCAATGGTATGGGTAGGGAAACCATGGATCCCCAGCAAGTAACCGCCTATTTCAAAATTGCCAAAGTGGCCCGAAAGAATCACGACAGGCCGAGAATCCAGCAACCGCCGGACTAAATCCCGCCGACATGGAAAATCTGTATGCTCGCGCCAATTCGTCCGATGCACTTTCCGTGGCGCATGGGCGATTTCGGCCACCATCACGAGCAGATGTTGCCACATCGCCAGGGCAATGCGTGTGTGTTGTTCGGCGGATCCCCGAGGAAATGCCGTGCGCAGATTTTCCTCAATCACCGGACGCCGCAACTTGAATCCGTACCAGAGCAACCAGGCAACGCCACGAGCCCCGTTCTGGCAGGCTGACAGTGGCAACATCTGGACGATACAGATTGCCAACCGTACCAACAGATAGATGGTGTAGTCCACCAGATTTTTTGTGGACCGCTGAAGTTTGTTGGCATTTTTTCCGCCCATCTGATTTCCTTCCTTGGAAAAGGGGGGCCCATTGTGGCAATCGGCAGCCTTTGGGCATAGAGCGGTTTGCGGCAAAACCGGCGGCACTGCTAGCACGGAACCAGTGAGGCTCCTCGGCAGAGCCGGAAGTTTTCTCTGGGAAATAATACCAAGAGAATCGTTTATACCGTAAGCGGTCATCAATGACCTATTCCGTTATAACCCGAAGCGTAAGCGAGGGCAGCAGTGACGCCCCTCGCTTACGCTTCGGGCTACGCGTCAGAATCAACCGGGTGCGGTTTACCTGACAAAGGAAATGCCAAGCTTGGGGAATGCCGGACTTGGGAGGAAAGCAAACCCCCAGCTTTCTCCAACGTGTTACAGCAACCCAAAAAATGCGTCGACGGCCTCTAGCTGGGTCGATATGGCGGGATCCTCGAATCGGCTGACGAGCGATTGGAATGGCCGCTCGCCCCGCGCCTGGTCGTACGGCCAGACCAATTCGGCTTGGTTCATGGTGGTTTCCGAGGTACGGGATCTTGCCACCCGTAAATCCCTGTTTTTTACCACCAATACATCCCGTGCGATCGATCCGATCGCGGATAGCCGGATATTTCCTGTTGCCCAACGATCGAGCATTGCGAATGCCGCATTGCCCACAACCGCAGGATCCTCGGCCGATTGTTCCATCGCAGGCAATTCCACAATCCGAAGACCGGTTTCCGAACCCAAAAACGTCGCTTCCCACACCGCCAAGTCCTGTTCGTCGATGTCACCATCGCCGGTCGCATCTCCATCAGTGCCTGACGCATTCTCGGCAGTGTTAAAATGACGCTGCAAGGTCAAGAAATCACTGCCATCGACATCGCCATCGTTATCAAAATCGCCATCAAGCGTGCCGGTGGCGGGCTGCGATTCATACGCCCCAATGTCGATGTGCCCACCAACCACCCGGCCAAAGGGCGCTCCGCGCTGGTCGAACTCGGGCAGACCCGCAACACCCTGTTGCAGGGCCGGATCGCCCACATTAATCGCTGGGCTACCCGGCAGCAGGGCATGGGTCAGCGTTGGGCCGCCGTTGTTGGCCAGCGGGCCTAGCAATGGGTCAATCAATCCATGGACTTCACCACCGACAAGGTTGCCATTAGCATCGGGCGCGCCAAGTGGCGCCTCGGTCAGCATGGTTTGGTTGACGCTCTGATTGTTGCCGATGATGCTGTTGTGACTAACCACTGGTGAGTCCAGATCCGGGGCCCGGTTGCTTGCGTCGTGATTGCCCGCGACGATGGTGTGATCGAGCGTCACTCTGTGGCCGGCAATTCCACCGACCGTGCCAAGTGCTCCTTGGAGCGGTTCGGCTCGGTTGTTGGTGACCGTGCTATGACGGAATGCAATCCGAGCATGGTTTGCTACAATGCCACCACCAAGGTAAGCACCATTGGCGGAGATCGTACTGTTGATAATGTTGACTATTTGCATGAAGTATCCTCCCCCTCCACGGTGAACGGCGGCATTGCCGGAGAGAGTACTCGAAACAATGGTTGTCCTTCCGGTGGAGTGCACCCCCCCGCCATCGCCCAAAAAACGCAGTGGATCGCCAACGCGATTATTTTTCACCGTGCTGCTCGAAATGGTCAAATTTCTGTCGCTAAAAACACCCCCACCGGTGGACCAGGCGTCGTTATCGGAAATAGTACTCTCGATAATACTGGTCGATCCGTGTGCTGCAATACCACCGCCTCGGCTGAAATCGGCTTTGTTGCCGGAAACCAGACTATCCACGACTTCCAGCGTGCCCCTCCCAACGGCGATGCCACCCCCTTCCGATCCCTCACTGTTGTTATCGAGGATTTTCGAGGTACGAATGATCACATTGCCCGAGCCGAGGATTCCGCCACCACTGCCATCCAGGGCGGAGTTTGCCCGAATAACCGTGTGGTCGATCGATAAATCTCCATTGGTTTCGACGAGAAGGGCGCCTCCACCCAAAGCCCTGTTTTCGACGAAAAACGATTTCCTGATTTCTAGCGAATCGTGGGCTCCCACGCCGCCGCCGCCACGCCTGGCGTTGTTTCGCTCGAAGGTGGAATCAACGACTAGCGTTGGGGCCTTTGTGTAAATACCGCCGCCGCTGCCGTTTTCAGTCAAGTTTTCCGAGATGGTGGAGCTGTCGATTGTCAGTTTTTTCGTACCATTGTGAGCAATAGCGCCACCAGATTCGCCCGCAATGTTGCCCGTCAATTGGCTCCTGAAGACAATCAACGAATCCGACGCGGCAACCGCCCCGCCATCTTGCTGGGCATGATTCTTGGTAAGATTCGAATCGGAAATTGTGAGATATCTGTTTGCCCAAATTCCACCGCCACTGTTCGCGGAGTTGCCGGTGATCGATGATTTGCGAATCTTCAATCGCCCATGCGACCAAATTGCGCCGCCATCGCCCGACGAATCGGCACCGGTTATTGTCACACTGTCCAGCAGCAGCTCAGCATGCCCAAGTTCCGCGGCATCACCAACGGAAAATACCCGGCTGCCGTCGCCGTTGTTTTCGGCCGGCGTGGGATCGTTGCCGCTGGCGTCGATGGTTAAGAGTTCCGCCCCTGGGCCCGTGATGACAAGTGAATCGGTGATCTTCAATTTGCCTTTGGTTAGCACAATTGTCGCGGGTCCGGTTGGATCGAGGTCGAATCGAATTTCGTCGGCGCCGGGAACCAGATTCGTTGCAAAAATCGCTTCGCGGAGCGAGGTGACACCGTCGTTGAAATCGACGATGTCCTGGTCGGTAGTGACCGCAACAACCGCTAGCATGCATCGATCCTCTAGTGGTTCGATACGCAGGGCCCGGTTGCCAGCGCGGCATGCGTGACCATTTCGGCTTTCGATTCGATGGGTAGCCCGGCATTGCTTGCGGATTCGCCTAGCCATGTTCCTTGCCACCTCGAAATGGAAGAAAGATCGATGCCTAAAAACGAAAATCAATCGGCTTACGGGAAGCGATCGGAAAATCGACAGGAAAATCGATTTTCACCCTTCACAGGATTGACTGTACCCATAGGGGCCAGTTCGTACAAAAAAATCTGGTCTCATCATTCATCCCTTTACCGGGCCAGCGCGGGATCGCGTTTGAGCGGTAATTTTACCGTTCGGCCCGTGGCGGCAGCCTGGTAGATTGCCAGGATGATCTCCACGCTGCGGCGGCCTTCGTGGCCGTCGACCAAGGGCGCGGTACCCTCCTTGATGGCCTTGAGTACATTGCGGAACAACAGGGCATGGCCGTGGTGACCGATGGCGGCCGGATCGGCGGCCCCACCGCCGGTACTCTTGGTGGCAGCCATCGCCCGGAGGATGGCCGTGTCGCCGCGGGCCTTTTTGGCAAAATCCCACGCCTTGATGTCTTCCTCTTCCAGTATCGCGCTGCCCTCGGAACCGTGCAGCTCGATTCGCTTTAAATAGCCTGGGTAAGCCGCTGTCGTGGCCTCGATGACTCCCAACGCGCCACTGGCAAAGCAAAGCGTCGCGGTCGCCACATCCTCCACTTCGATGCGCTGGTGAGCCAGGGTGGCCGTGGCGGCCTGGATTTCGGCGACCGGCCCCATGAGCCAGGTCAGCAGGTCCACGGTGTGGATCGCCTGGTTCATCAGCGCCCCGCCGCCGTCGTATTTCCAAGTACCGCGCCACGCGCCACTGTCGTAATAGGCCTGCGTGCGGAACCATTTGACATACGCATCGCCCAAGGTCAGGCGGCCAAAGCGGTGGGCGTCGACCGCCCGTTTCATTTTCGCGGACGAATCATGAAATCGCGAGGGGAAAATGGTCGCCAGGGTAACCTGCTGTTTCTCGCATTCTCGGATAATCCGGTCACAGCGCCGCAAGGTGATTTCCAGCGGCTTTTCGACAATCACATGCTTGCCCGCCTTGGCGGCCGCCAGGGCCGGCTCCATGTGGGCACCGCTAGGAGTCGCAATGGTCACCACGTCGACCCGCGGGTCGGCCAGCAATTCCTTCAGCGTCCCGTAGGCTGCGCAGTCGTGCTGGGCGGCAAACTTCTTCGCGTACGCCGGCGCTTGATCAAAGCAGGCCACCAATTTGGCGCCGCGCACATCGGCAATGGCCCGGGCATGAAATTGGCTGATCATTCCGGTGCCGATGATGGCAAATCCGTAAGGCATGGCAATGGTGCTCCTTGGTGGTTATTCCGTAGTGGTTCATAGGTATCGGTACAAGAGGCCGGGGTCTGGTACGATTTTCGGTCCATTGGATATTCTAGCCGACCGGCGTGCAAGCCGAAAACTTGTACCTGACCCCTTCGCCCGCGCCAGCCCCAAAAAGGCAGGGGTCGGTACCTGACCCCTTCGCCCACGTCGGCCCAACAAGGCAGGGGTCTGCTCCAAAAGGCCGGGGTCTGGTACAATTTTCGGTCCATCGGTTATTTTAGCCGACCGGCGTGCAAGCCGAAAACTTGTACCTGACCCCTTCGCCCGCACCAGCTCCAAAAAGGCAGGGGTCGGTACCTGACCCCTGCGCCCACGCCGGCCCCAAAAGCAGGTGTCAGGTGCCCCGTGTCTTCGCGGTACAGGATAACGATCTCTTGAAATACTCGCCCCGGCTTCATGTGGTCTTGTACCAGCCCGAAATTCCTCATAATGCCGGCAGTGTGGGCCGTACCTGCGTGGCGGTGGGAGCCAAGCTATGGCTGGTGCGGCCGTTGGGCTTTCGAGTGGACGACTACCACTTGCGGCGGGCAGGGCTCGATTACTGGCAACACCTGGAATGGGAGGTCGTGGACGACTGGCAGACCCTGCAGGCCGCTTTGCCAAATATTCCTTACTGGTTCATGAGCAAGTGGGCGACCCGCGAGTACACCAGCGTGGCCTTCCAACCGGGCTGCGCGCTGGTGTTTGGCCGCGAATCGACCGGTTTGCCTGACGAGCTACTGGCCTCGTGCCAGCCGCAGTGCTTGCGGATTCCTACCCGTGCGGACGTACGCAGCCTGAACCTTTCCAACAGCGTGGCTGTGGTCGCTTACGAGGCGCTGCGGCAGTGGGAGTTAATTTAAGCCGTCCGCGTTGGGCACCCTCCGCGCGCTGCCCGACTGGTCCGGCAAGGAATCGGCCGATTGAAGTGAATCGGGGGATTGCGTGGACTGCGAAGCCTTATCAGCCGAACTCGGCCGACAACTGCCACGCATTCACGTCGAAACACCAAATCGCGGCAACACCCAAACCTGCAACACAATCCAGGCAACCAGGATGCCCACGGGCAGAATAAAATCCATCGCAGTGCTACCCTTCTGTTGAAATCGTCCTTTTGCCCCCTCATCTGCATGCACTGGGGCCCTTTGAGATTGGTCGCGTTGAGATTCTGGCTGTTGAGATTCCATGCGAAACGACTCCCAGCGCCCGGGCGGAGGAAAGAGGATGCGTCACCCTCTCCTTACTAGTAATCATATCGCGATCTGTCGATATGTCAATCGACCCAGGCCACCCGTTCATGGGCCACTCGACTTACCCTCCTTCAACAAACTTTCCAGGGCGTCGCCCAGCTGCTCGAGCCGCTGCGGCCCGCCCCCCACGAAGAGTCTGGCAACGTTGCCCTGGGGGTCGATCACAACCGTTTGCGGTATCGCCGTGGCGGTATATTTTTCGGCCACAACGCCATCCAGGTCGAGGGCGACAACCGTTTGCGAACCTGCCGTTTTCCGTCCAAGCTGCGCTAGCCCATGCCGCTCGAGGGCTGACGTAATCTGCGCGGGCGTCTCCTGCAGGTTGACTGCCACCAGCCGCACCCGAGCACCGGGCAGCGCCCGGACCAGGCGGTCGACCCGGGGCATTGCCTGCATGCAGGGACCGCACCAGGTGGCCCAAAAGTCGAGCACCACGACCTGGCCCTGGCAAGCGTGGAGCCGAAACGTCTTGCCATCGAGCGTCTCCAATTGGAAATCGGGCGCCGGTTGGCCGACCAGCGCCGCAGCTGTGCCCGGAATGCGGCTGCCCGACTTAACCGCAGCGATTTTCGGTTGCCGGGCCTGGTGCAACCGCCATTCTTGGACGGCCAATTGGGCCGCTTCCCGTTCAATCGCCCCTCCAAGCAACAGCCGGTCGATGTTTTTCAACTCAACCCGGCATCCACCCAACACGCTGCTACTACCGATCAGGGCGGTCGCCCCCTTCCAGGCAGCGGGGATGGTCCCAGCCGCTTCCGGGCGCTGGATTGCAGGCGGCGGCATCCGCACGGGCCCCTCCGCCACGAGCCGCTGGGGAGCAAAAGTCATCCGAACGCCATTACGGTGCACGGCCTGGGCGCGAAGTATTTCCAATGGCTGGGCCACCTTCTTTGTCTCCGTTTCCGCCACGGAAGCCGGCTTACCGGTCGGGGCCAATTCCACCGGCTTCCGGGCCGCCGATTTCTGTTGCTCGGATTCCACACCTGCCGGCTCCTCTCCTGCCGGTTCGCCTTGCTTCGGTTGATCCCCGTCCAACTCATCTTCATGCAGCCAGATGATGTGCGAAACTCGCTCTCTCGGCACCGAGACAACTTCGAGTCGAACCTCCATCCGCACCGTGTTGGCATCCATCCCCAACAGACGGCCACGCAGATAATCGCCAGTAACCGAACAGAGCAGATGCGTTGGCGGATTGTCCCGGCGCATCCGTGGCAAAGTGAGTAACCGCAGACGCTTGGCCTTGCTGAGCACAATGGCGCGCTGCGACCTGGCCAGCACCACCGCCTTCACCTGATCGTTCGGCACCAGCCGCGTTTCTGAAAGGGGGGTCAGGAAATGTACTCCCGCCGAGTCGATACGAGCCACTTCGCAAGGGACCGCATCCCCACTGCGCAAATAGAGCCTTTGGCCAGAGCTGGTGGCAGAGGTTGCTACGTCCTGTTCGGCGAGTGCCTTCATCAGGGCTCCCCAGACACCCGGCGGTAACTGCTGGGGGCGGGGTTGCCTGTTTCTTCTTCCGGCCCTTAATTTTTTGGAGCGCGGTTTCGGGGCGGGTGGATCGTGGTAGACAATCCGTGCCGCCACGGCCTGCTTCATAGGACTGGCGGTGATGCTGTCGCGTGGTTGCCAGCAGAGACAACTCGCCCCGTCGGTGTTCGGGCCAATCCGCGGAACCGCTGGAGCACGCGCTGCAGCTCCAGCGTCTGCAGCGGCAAACTCCTTTTCCCAGCCAGCCCCCTTCGGCTCCGCCGGGGTGGCCAGGGCAGCCGCGCCGGTCGGAACTGGAACCACCAGTCGCCCGTGGAGCTGGGTGCCAGACGACTCGAGTCGACCAGCGCGGCCGTCCCGGCTGGCGGCAAGGATTGGTGCCTGGGCAGCTTGCAGCACCAACAAGCTGCCCAAACGGTCGACCGGCCAGGCGATGGGCTGGACGATGGCCGGCGCTCGCATCCACAACCGGTTGGCTGCCCGAGAGTTCCCTCCGGCGCGGTTTTCCCTGCCCCAATTTCCTGCCCGGGAATCCGCTGTCACTTTGAGCAGTTCGCCCTGGAGCCGGCAGCCATCCTGAAGCAAGACACGAATGGCTTGAGTTGGAAGCGGGCGAACCCGGCCGAATCGCAGCCCCGCCACATCGTCGAGTGGAATACGCTGGTGTCTCCCCTGTCCCGGTCTCTCTTTGCCGCCGCCCGCCCCCTCGTCATCGGGCGTCCTGCTTTCGCCGGCTGTCCCTACCGCACCTCCTGCCGCACCTTCCGCACGAGGTGTGCCATCTTTAGACCCCTCTCTGGCCTTACTTTCGGCCCCGTTTTCGGCCAATACCAGTTCGCCCGTCCGCGGGTCGTAGCGCTCAATGTCCCCCATCACGGGGGAGCCTTGCAACCGCTGGACCCAGGTTCGATCGGTCGGCCCCTCCCGCGGCAAAGCGCCATCCCAGCGGCTGACTCGGATTCCTTCCAAACACAAATCTCCCGCCCGGTTCCGCAGCCAGAGCCTATTGCCCGACTCGGCCGCTTCCACGCTGCCCCGCACCTCTCCCAACAGTTTGCCGGCCGCCGACAGGACCCGCAGACGACCCCGTGTTTGATCGAGAAACATCAGCAAGTGAATTCGTCCCGCTCCCGGCTTGAGCCTGGCCAACGCTGCCACGTCGGCGTCGGAGTCGCTTTCGCGCAGCGCCACCAGGCGATATTGCCAGACTTCCAACCGAAAAGCACGCCGAAGCGCTTGCTTCGGTGCTTCCAGGACGCCTTCTGCAACGCCCAATGCCAACACAAAATTGGCCTGCTTTTCCCAGGAAAGTTCTATTTCAACGCAGGCCAGCGCGGGCAGAACAAAATTCCCCCGCAGCAGTGCGGCCGCCTGGTCGGTGACCAGATGGCCGGCCTCCTCGCGCCAACTCGATTCCTCGGGTTTGGCCAGCCAATCGGTCCTCCGTTTGGGTCCCAGATAAATCAGGTTGCCCGCGCCGCGGCGGCGCACCATCCGCCTGAGGTATTCACGGCGTATCTGCAGACGGCCCAGACCGGGCACCTCCAACTCCACTTTGTCGGCCGTCATACCAAGCAGATTGCCGTAGAGCAAGTCGCCCCCAGCCAGTTCGAAACCAAAGTCGGCCACGGCCGCAGACTGCCCGGGGATTCCAGCCGCGGGCATCATGGGAAATTGGACTGCCCGGACATTTCGCAACGGGAAATCAAACGGTTCGGTAAACGCCCGACCCTGCCAACGCAATACGTTTCGTCCGCTCGACGCTCTTAAATGGCCGGCAACCTGGTCGCCAGCCGCCAGATAGAGCCTCGATTCCGGTTCGGATAACTCCTGCTCGAATTTCTCCCGAGGGTTCTTTTGCTGAGACCCACCTTCCGGGACCGCGTGGCCTGTCGCCTTGGTGCCAACGGAAGCGGCGATCCGCCCCAACCTTGTGCCTGCTGGACCTGGACCTTTGGCCCTTGGGCCTGCACCTGGGCCCCAGCGACAGTAACGTGGATGACCGGCAGGCAAGCCGCCAACAGACCCGATAGGCCAACCGACAGAAAGGAGTCGTGCGTTTTTCTTACCATGTACCGTGCCCCCGTTAGCGTTCGTAAATGGGCAGAAAACGGTAGTTTAAGGCCAGGGCCAACAGAGACATCGAGGTTCCCAGAGGCGCGCCAAACTGACTGGAGAAACTGCCATCTTTTTTTTGAGTTTTTTTCAGTTGTCGCAGCAGCCGCTTATTCCACTTCCGCCAGGCCTCCTGGTCGGCTTGAAACAGGGCCTGCGACTGGTAGTAGCGCGTGTATTCGGGATAGGAATTGGGGGGCGACTCCAAACGCTCGGTCAGGTAACGGGTGGTTGCCTTGGCCTGGGGCAAATCCTTGCGCCGCGCCACGCTGTAAACCAGGGAAGCAATCGAGATTCGGGCAATCGACTCATTGAAGCCTCCCATGCCACCCGAATAGGCGACCTGGCCGGACGTGGAAGTGACGGATGTGTAATAGGCAATGGCCCGGTCGATCGCTGCGTCGGGCACTTCGATCCCTGCATTGCGAGCCGCCAGCAACCCCACCAGCACCGCCCCACTGACCGACGTATCGGCATCGGTCGATGCGGGCGAATAACGCCAGGCACCCAATGGATTTTTCTTTTGCGAGGTCAGCGCCGCGCGAACGGCCAACTCGAGTGCCTGACCAATGCTCCGCTGCCCGGCGGCCCGATTCCGGGCGGCCCCCGCCCCCCCTGTCCCCAGGCGAACCTGCCACAGGTTACGATCGTCCACCGCGCCGTATGCTTCGGCCAGGGCGAGCATACCAAAACCATGATGGTACATGCTGCTGCCCAGGTAGCCGGTATCTGCATTTTGGGCCGCGATGATGCTTCGCAAAGCGCGGTGGACCGGTTGGCTGGTGAAACCAAAATTGGGATCTTCACCCGAAGCCAGCATGGCCAGCAGCGCCAAACCGGTCACTCCCGGCCCCTGCTGGCCGCCCGACCAACCGCCCGACTCGTTTTGCGACTTGATGAGATATTGCAAGCCCCGATCGTACATCTCGCGGACATCCCGGGGTACGGCTTCACCGTAGGCTGGCTGGGGATACGGACCCGCGGGGCTCTGAGCCTGGGCGACAACGGACAGGCCGATCATGGCCAGGACAACCATCGGCAGGCAGAGGGCCATCCCTAAAGCCAAGCCTCGCCGTGGATGCGAAAGAGGGTGGTTCATGGTTCGTTCGACTGCTCGCGTCAAGGCAATACCCCCATTTTTATCAGGTGCGGTTCCATCGCTCGCGCACGGGCGAAGGCTTGCTTCATCGCCCGCCATTGGCTGGGTTCGAAAATCGGTTTCAGCTCCCCTTCGGGAAGCTGGCTAAGGTGCCATAGGATCAGGTAACAGTCGTACTGTCCGAACTGAGTGGGCGGTTCCGTCCGCTCCTGGATGATACGGACCAGCTGCCGGCGCTGCGAATCGCGCAAGGGAATCCCCTCCTGGAGCATCTCCAGCGTCAGCCCAATGCTGGCTTCGTAGTGGAACCGCCGGCGCTCGATTTCCTGCCGCTGGTAGCGGCCCGTCTGGCTGGGATTGAGCGTTCGGTGGATGCATTTGTGCAGCAGCGAGTGGGATTGGAACAAGCCCGCTTGCAACTGCTGCTGAATGGGCTGGATATGTTGCCAGAGCTGATTGATCTGCTGCTGATCGTGGCGCGCTTCGAGAAAGAGTTTACGGACCTCCTCCACCCGATCGAAAAATCGCCAGATATCCACCCGCCCGGCCAGCAGCAGCTTCTCACGCTGGGCCGCCGTCAGGTGGCAAATCCGGTCGACCGCTTCGACTTGCAATGTCAGTTGCGCCAGCAACTGCTTACCCGCCGCCTGAGGCGTCCGCCACTGGCCAAAGACCCAACGATCAAAATTTTCGATGCCAATATTGAATTGATTTCGGGCCGGCGCCTCGGCCTCTTCTTCATCTTCCAGGCCCGCCTCGAACTCAACCTGAGCCCACGCCCCAGGCCCCACGCCCCAGGCGACCAGCAACAGCAGCCAAAACGGACCCAATAGGAAAGGGCTTAGCATGAAAGACCCATGAGGATAAGCCCGAGGTATTCGAAATTCATTGGTCATCCACTGCTCACGGTTCATCTTCTTCCACCACGCCAAACCTCTGGCCAAATGCCAGATTACCCCAAAAAACTTGTTGGTTCTGTTTCGGCAACCCGCGCCAGACCGTTTTCTGAGTTTCGTCGAGCAAGGGCAACACGATGCTGTCGGGAATCCGGGGCACAAACTGCGCCCCATGCATAAAAAGTGGCAGGGCTTGTCCCCAGGCATCCTGCCAGTGGGCTGTCAGGCTTTCGGTCAACCGTTCTCGCTGCGCGGCCGTGAGCACCAATTGCTGGTCGAAGTGTGCCACCATGTTCAACAGGGTGACCCGCTGGCGCTGCTGCCGGCACTGGCGGTTGGCCTCAAAATAGCGGCCGGCCTCATCCGGGCCGAACTGCTCTCGCACCAGACGGGCCACGCGATCCCGAATCAACTGCTGCGGATCGAGGCCCGGCTTACGCTGCAGTCCTCCGTGCCGCCTTTGGTTTTCCGCCAGGCAGTACGTACGCACGATTCCATTCAACAGGCGATCACTTTCACGGGCCAGCAAGCGGCGGCGCTCGGGGGACCAATCGCACACTAGCCGGACCCGGTAACGTTCCGCCTTGAACAGTTTTTCGAATTGGGGACGAAACTGCCGTTCCAGGTTGAGGACGCGCGGATCGACTTTTTCGGGTGGTTTCTGATCGGCCTTTTTCTCGAGCAATTCTTCAAACGCTCCAATCACTCCTCCACCGACTTCAAACGCTTGGTCCTCTTTGGCCTTCTTGCCAGCAGCCGGCTTGGGCCTGGCTCGGCCCCCGGCGATCGGTGCCGCTTCGTAACCTTTGGGCAAGTCATAATCCTCGGCGGCCCACAGCACGGGAGGGAGCCCCAAGCCAAGCTGAAACAGCAGGATCAGGCTAACTCTCAGAGCAAGATTTCCTTTATGGGCAACATGAAGTAATCTTGATACACCCCGTTGATACCCTGTTCCACGAGCACGCAGCGCGAGGCGGATAACAGTCGGTTCGAAAAGGTCTCGGCAGGGCATTTTTAAGCCAGTGAAAATTGAAAAATGAGTAACACCTCACTCGAATCCAGGAAAGCGACTCCACTTCTGCAGTCCGTTGGCATTATTATTCTGCCTTTCATTCTTTCTCTCGCAGACACGTATTCTTGAAAGCTCTGGCCATACGCGAATGACGACAGGAAGAAAAACGCCAATAGAAGTAGAGAGGGGCGACCCAAAAACATATACAGATTCCTGTAGCTATGAAAAAACACGATAGGTGAAGGAACACAGCAGCCACTGATACGGGGGAAAGAATCTCACAATTTTACATGAAATTCATGTCTCCATCAATTCGGCCTTTCGGAAACTGGTATGAACCGCTGTTTGAACGATCCTCAAGCACAAGAGTTGCGAATATAATGGGGGGCGACTGAAGATATTTACCAGACCTCTCGCTGATGAAGGAGACCGAGACAATGTGGATATTCACCAAATATGGCTTCTATAGTGCCGTCTGCGCTCGCCAGGGAGACGGCAGCCACGGCCAACCGGTCGATTCGAATCGGATAATGGTCCGGTGCAGACTTCGGGCTCATTTGGAATCCTTGAAAAAACGATTCTCTGATCAACTTGCAACTTGTGAAATCAAGGAATTTCCCGGTACCGACTATGCGTATCGGATTTTCGTGGAGAAGGCTGTGTGGTCCCAAGTACTGGTGGGTTTGAATGGGGAGATGGATTACGATAATTTCAAGTCGGCCGTAGGCCACCATCTAAACAGCCAAGGCCATGCCTACGTAAAAACGCTGCATGAGGTCTGGAGTGTAATGTACCGGCTGCAGAGATAAAGAGCGGCAATCTGGATTCGAGAATAGGCAGCAACACAGTAAGAACCAAAGAAGAGACATGGCACCTCAAAGCAGCAGACAGCCTGGTTTTTCCCTTGAATCTATGGATGCACTGCTCGTGTACCTCAAAGAGTTTGAAAAC
>Ga0114931_10006714_pt1 | contig 14131 bp, 10 predicted proteins | sample 2SBtaG_FD_89579 | JGI IMG/M metagenome (GOLD analysis project Ga0114931, IMG submission 89579) | Deep subsurface microbial communities from Kolumbo volcano to uncover new lineages of life (NeLLi) - 2SBTROV14_V59a metaG | ecosystem: Environmental > Aquatic > Marine > Volcanic | place: Kolumbo...
CATGTATTTATTCAAACGAACACTTATTTCGGGATAAATATTCTCAGACATTTTTCGCAGATCTTCTTTTGCAAAGCCAATTATCTTTTCAACTTTATGATGAGCATGATAAATTCTTCTTGCGAAACTCGCTTCTTTACGCGTTTCAATCAATTGTGTAAGCTGTTTTTCTTTTTGATTGTATAATTCTGCTTTCGCAATATCTCTTTCGTTAATAACGTAATTTGTAAAAATAAATACAAGCAGTAAACCAAAAAGAATAATTGCAGAAACCCACGCGCCTGTGTAACTGAACGACGAACTGATAATCGATTTCATCTTTGCAACGTCGGGCGTTATCTTTTGATAAACTGCACCGATTACTTCTCCTTTTATTGAAAAAGGCACGAAAACATGGAAGGTTTTTCCATTCTCCACAAACGATTTTATCTCTTCATTATTAAATATATCGTTAACTGCACCTGAAAAATATTTTTTAACTAAACTTCTTTTCTTCCCGGAATTGCTTTGAGGTAGTTTTCTTTTCACAACATAATTTAAAATATCTTTACCGCTGTCGAGCATTTGTATTTTATTGCCGGAGTAGAAAACGAGACAAAAGTCCTCAACATTTTTCTGCAGCAACTGCTGGTAAATTAAGTAATCGATTGATTCGACGCTTTGAGTAATATCATTTTGATTGTAAGGATACTCAACAAACTTTTGAAGAAACAACTCGATTGATGAAGTTATAAAATCCGACTGCCGTTCAGCCGTTTCCAATTTGTAGTTTTCCATCGTTTTATTAAGCAGGTTTTCGGTTGATGACATATTTAAATATGAAAGCAAAACCTGTGAAAGGATAATTACTATTGTTAAAATAATAAAATGGTAAACCTCAAAATGATAGTCGCGTAATTTGTTAAAGAAACTCATTTTAAATATCCCTGTTTTATTGATTTGATTTCTTCGAGGGAATTACCGATAAAATTATCCATCGTTAATTTTCTTTTTAAATAGCGATTTAAATTTGCTGTAAGTATGTCTGAAATCCGTGTGTATTGCGGGTCTTTAATTCTGTAAACACCGGTTTTTATAAGATTGTAACATAATTTTAATTCGGGATATTCAGCAAGATAAGATGTGTCTGCATAAAAAGAATTCAACACAGGAAGATACCCGTTTTTCTCCCAGATTAATTTTTGGGAAGATTTAGAGATTAAAAATTTGATGAACTTTACGGCTTCATCTTTATGAGTTGAATTTTTAGAGACAATCAAATTCCATCCGCCAATTGTTGATACCGGCGGATCACCATCGAAACGCGGCAGAGGTGCAATTTTAAGATATTTTATTTTAGGAATTATATTTTTGTCGAGATGAATATTTTTTTCTCCTGTTGGCCATCCCCTGAAAAACGGAACGTCTTTGTTAAGTGCGAAATTAAAAGTTTCGCTTTCGTCAAAGTCTGTAATTTCATTAGGAATGATTTTCTTTTTGTAAATTAAATTTCTTACAAAACTTAATCTTTGTGAAACGATTTCTTTATTAAGCTCAAATATATCTGCTGTTGAATTGTGAAAAGAATTTCTTCCTGCAATTTCTAAAAAGTTACACATCAAACCTTCGTAATCATCCGCCTGAAATAAATACTTGTATTTACAGCCGGGAATTTTTAGTGATGCTAATTCTTCCCAGGTTATCCCGTTTTTTATTTTACTAATCAGATTTTCATAGTTATCTAATTTTATAAGAATATCGTCGCGGTAATATAAAATTCCAATATCTGCAAAGAACGGAATTGCAAACAATGTTGAACCGGAATAACAATAATATTTTGTTTTATCAAAAATTTGATTTATTTCTTCATCAGAAAAATAACTGTTCAGAGGTTCAGCCCATTTAATAAAACGCTCGCCCCAAACAACATCTATTGCGTAAATGTCAATCCGGCTGCTGCTGTTGCGCAGGTTTTTGGTTAGTAATTCTTTCCTCTTATTTGTTGAAAATTTTTCATACGGCAGGTTAATAGGAATTACTTCTATTTTCCCTTTATTGATTTTATTAAATTCATCAATCAGTTGTAAATGGGCGGGAGTTATATTCTCTGCAAAGTATATCTTCTTAACGTTTTTAGATTCGGAGGAATAACGTATGAGCGGAAACAGGTAGAGTACAACCGTAAACAGTGAGGAAATAAGTACTAATAATACAACTAAAATAATCCGTATGTTTTTTTTATTTTTTGGAATCAATTCGAAAACCTAATTTGATTTATAAGTTATAAAAGGTTAAACACAAAGTCAAAAGTAGTAAAAGGTTGAGACATTTGCGTTAATTTTGGTTTTCTACACTGCTGTCTAAATTATTTTATTAGTTGAACAAATATTTATGATTTTACAGTAATTCGAACTTATTACAAAAATTGACAAACTCAACCCCCCGCCCCCTTCTCTTGGCAAGTCAAAGATCCCGCTTGCGGGGAGAAGGGGGAATTAAAGGGGGATGAGTTTCTCTCTTAGGTCTGATAATGATTTTTGCTCGAAATCAATTTTCATTCTTCTTTTGTTTTTTTTATAATTTATTATGGACAGCAGTTTTTTCTATATTTTTTCCGGATTTATTATTCTTTTCATCAAAATAATTCAACCAACTTTAATATATTAAATTGTTTTAATTAAAAGATATTCGTAATGAAAAAAATCTTAGTATTTATCTTTGTTCTCAGTGCTTCACTTTCTGCACAGACGGTTAGTATAAAAGTTAAAGGAATGGAAAACTGGCGGGCGCCTTTATTCGCACTTGGATTAGAGAAGTCGGAGTTCATTGAATCAATTACTTCGGGTAATAACGGTATATTTTATATCCCTGTCAAAAAACTGCACGAAGGACTTTACAGGTTAATGTTCGACAAAAAATTACGGCTTAACTTTGTTTATGATGGAAAGAATATTAAAATCGAAACGAGCAAAGATAAATTGTTCGAATCGTTGAAAGTGATAGAATCAGAAGCAAATAAAACATACTATAAATTTTTAAACCTTACTTCAGAATATAAAACCCGGCAGAAAATATTACAGGAAGCTATCACAAATTATTCTGCAGGCGATGAGAATTTAACACACACAAAGGAAGAGTTTGACAAAGTTTATAAAAAATATTGGACGTTCGTAAATGATATTCCGGCGGATGATAAATCTTTTATTTACCGTTATATCAGTTCGGCGCACGAACCTGAGATAAAACCGGGATTGGATGCTAATTCAAAGCTGCAATATCTTAAATCTCATTTTTGGGATAATGTTAATTTCAATGACCCGGATTTACTGAACAGCGATTTGTTTGCAAATAAAACTGTTGAATATCTCGGTTATTTCGGTAATTCAAATCTCACAAAAGATTTGCTCGCAAAAGAATATCAAAAAGCGGTTGATACAATTTTAGACAAAGCTAAAGTAAATGTGTTCGTTTACCAGCCGATGACCTCATACTTGATAAACGGATTCAAAAAATTAAAATTTAATGAAGTTATTGATTACATAGTTGACAATTTTGTGGTTACAGATGACTTATGCCTCGATTCACAGACAGAAAATTTTATCCAGATGAGAATAAATCAATCCAAAACTTTTAAGAAAAATGTGAAGGTGCCGGACATTATTCTTCCGGATTTGAATGGTAAAAACATTGAGTTGTATAATATCAAAGCGGATAAAGTGTTAATACTTTTTTACTCAAGTCAATGTCCCCACTGCCAGGCACTGCTGCCGCAAATATTAAATTTGTATTCAAACGAAGCGAAGGGAAAGTTTGAAATTTATGCAGTTTCATTAGATATGAGTTACGTTAAATGGCAGAATTTCATAAAAGATAACAAATACGATTGGATAAATGTTTCCGACTTAAAAGGATGGGAAAGCAATGTTTCCTATGAATTTTTTATCTATGCCACACCAACAATGTTTTTAGTTGATAAAAATTTTGAAATTATTGACAGACCAAAAGATTTGGCTGATTTGAAGACTGATTTGTTGAGGAAATAAAAGAGATTAAATTTTAAGTCAATCGTTTTACTGATTTCCATTCAATTATTCCCATCCTTTATAAGGAGGGGATAAAGGGGATGTCAAACGGCAACTAATCAGTAATCTTTATCCCAAAGACAGATATTTATCCCCAAATTCTATAACAGCTATTTTCCATTCGTGCTAACTCACTGCTGTCCTAAATATTTTGTTAGATGAATAAATATTTATGATTCTAAAGTTATTCGAACTTATTGCCAAATTTGAAAAACTCAACCCCCCGCCCCCTTCTCTTGATAAGAGAAGGGGGAATTAAAGGGGGATGAGTTTCTCTCACAGGGCTGATAATGATTTTTGCTCGAAATCATTTTTCATTCTTCTTTTGTTTATTCTTCTATAATTTATTTTGGACAGATGTGTGCTAATTCGTGAAACCTACCTGCCGGAAGGGAGGTTAGTGGCTAATGGGTTTGGTTATCCACAGTTACTGCAAATTTTCTTGCCACGAATTACACTGATTTTCTCAAATATTCAGTCGATTCAGAGAGAATCTTTTAGAAAAAGTCTGATGCAGCAATCAATCATATAGTTTGTGACTTTTTATTATATAACCATAATGCAATTAACATTGCGGCTATTATTCCCTGCGCAATTAAAGTTTCTACTGTCGGATATATTCCCAAAAATGACAGTTTAATATTAGCAGGGATATTACTTAAAGATGAATAGCCCGCTTCCTGAAAAGCCCGTACACCTTTGCCGGCAAGTACTACTGCAAGTATTGCAATTGTTGCCGCAGAATATTTAAATAGGGTTCTTACAGGTAATTTTACTACAAACTTAACGGCAATCCACGATAAAATTAATATTAATATTAATGATAAAATTGCACCGAGATATATACCATCTTTACTACCCTGATCAACATTCATATTAATTGTAGAGAGAAAGATAACCGATTCAAACGCTTCTCTGAATACTACTACGAATGAAATGACAGCCAGTCCTATCATGTTTTTACTGTTTACAAGTTTTTTAATTCTATTTTCGACAAAGTCTTTCCATCTGCCAATTTCAGTTTTACGATGCAGCCAAAAGCCAACGTACAACAGCATAATAACGGCAAGTAAAGAACCAAAACCTTCCATCAGTTCACGGTTTTGTGCTCCGAAGGAAATGATGAGCCCGGTAAAGTAAAAACTAAGTATGCCCATTACTAAAGCGATAATCCATCCGGCGTGAAACCATTTAATTGTTTTTTCCGCATCGATTGATTTCAGAACACCGAGAATTGTGATAATAATCAGAAAAGCCTCTAATCCTTCTCTAATAATAACTGAAGCAGCAAGAAAAAATGAAAACCAAAATGAAAACTTATTATCATCCAAACGCATTCCTGCCAAACTTAGCAGCTCTTTTGATTTATCAATACCCGAGGCAATTACTTCTTCCGGTTTTCTGCTTTGAATATCTGAACGCAATTGGTTCATCGCCGCTTCAAGTTTATTCTTAAGATCGGAATCGACTGCATCTAATTGTTTTTCATAAGGTTCAACACCCTCAAGGTAAGCGGTTAACGCTTTATCTTCCGCATTATCGTAGTCTTCAGCTTTATAATAATTCAAAGATTCATCAAGTAAAAGCTGTGCCTGTTTAACCGAGAGATTTCCGCTTTCATTTCCGGAATATTGACGGAGAGCAGCTAAGTATAGTGTATCATTCTTTTCCTCAGAGCTAATCATCTTTAACAATTCAACATCAGATAAAGTAGAAACCTTGCTAAGCGGAATTTCCGGTACGATAGAAGTGTATAAACTTGTTAGAGAATCTCTTGATAAGTTATATTTATTTTTGTAACGAAGTGACATCACATAAAACGCTGCATTCCAAACCGATTTATCCCGGAGGGAATTAAATGGAGGCATTGCGGTTCCGCTTACACCAAGGCGTATTGTATTATAAATCTGAAAAGGTGAGATTTTCTTCATCAAAGTATCGTTTAAAAAATTTGCCGGTTTGGGAGAGAAATTACCTGAAAGTATTCCATCACCCCGCCCGGCTGAGCCATGACAGCTTTGACAATTTTGCAGATAAACTTTTTCTCCCGCCGAAATATCGGGCCACCGGAGAGGCGAAACGGAAATTATATTCAGCGCTATTATTTCCTGTTTCAACTTATTTGCTGATAAATAGATTTGTTCAGGTCTTTTTTTCTCTTTAATTATTTTTTTAAGATTAGAAAGCTCATCATACATCTCTTCATTTTTATTTACATTTATCTCAGAAGATATACGGTTAAAATTCGATATTGCTTTATTTATAAACTCAACCATTTCGTTATATTCTACCCTGTTAACCACCACACCTTCCTTTACCGCATTCTTATAATCCGAACCGATATAATCTAACAAACTTATAAATGTTCTTACATTTTTTGATAAATCATTATTATCCTGTGGTAAAGTTTCAGGAGTAAATAAACTAATCAAAATGATGACTAATAAGGTCATGTTTTTTACCAAAATATCTGTTTTGTACATTTATAATCTAAATTCTATTATTTTTATTAAGATTTAATATAAACAAAATATTAAAATATAAACAAAAAACCAAACTATTTGATTGTCACAACAAAATTTGTTTTAGAAATATTAATTTATTAGATTTCATTTGAACATTTGCTCAATTGTTTGTATAAAGCAAATTTTTATGATCGGGTATATGTTTGGGCTAAAAAAAGAATAAAAAGAAATTAGAACTCAATGAACAGTAAACAAGAAAATAACGATGCGGTTTGCAGTGTTATTGCTATTGATGAAGCGAAAGTAAAAGCTGTAACCGAAGCATTGCCCGATAACATGGACATTGATGATCTCGCAAATATATTTAAGATTCTTGCAGATCAAACGCGATTAAAAATTGTTTTGGGATTAGCAAAAGAAGAACTCTGTGTTTGTGATCTCTCAGCACTAATCGGAGTTTCTGTTTCGGCAATTTCTCATCAGCTGCGTTTACTACGAAATATGAGAATAGTAAAAAACAGAAAAGAAGGTAAAATGGTTTATTATTCATTAGATGATTCACACATCGAAAATATAATTTCCGAAACACTTGTGCATATAAAAGAGTGAAGAATTATAATTGCAATTATTCAACAAACATATAAAGATTTTTTCAACATGGATTCTGGTTTTGAGTCTGTCAACTCATTTCTTTTTATTTCATGGTATGTTCGATTTTAATGTTATCTGTTATGAAGAAAACGGCACTGCAAATATTGAATATTCTATCGATGGAAAAACATGTATTGATCACAACTATAATGCGGGAAAGAACATAATTTCCATTACTCCGGTTGATGAAAACAATTGTAAAGATATTTCGTTTTCGGAATTGAATCATAATGATGACGGCTTTATTGTTAAAAAGATGGATATATCTAATGCGAATTTTGATTTAATTTGTTATTCGATGAATGAACAATCGCTGCAACAAAATTTTATAAAAATTTATATTATTAACACAATTCAATCGAAATCAATTCAACAGGTAAAAACTGTTTCACTATTAATTTGATCTCTCCCCTTCCGTTATAATTCTGCATCGCCGCAGAAACAGAACCAATTACTAAAAGAAAACTATCTATATACAGGAGAAATAATGAATAGAATGATCCTTGTATCGTTGCTATTGATTGGAATTATAGCTGCCGGTTGTTCGAGTTCTTACAGAACTGAATCGGAACTGCCGGATAAGACACCATTAGTAAAGAAGTATTCCACCGAAATTCATATAGCCGATACAACAGATAATATAAAAGACACTATAAATATACTTACGCTCGATAAAGCGGTAGTAATAGCACTTGCAAATAATCCGGAACTCGTTTCTTATAATTTAGAAATAAAAGCTTTGGAATCGGTTGCGTTACAGCAGGGTTTATCACCCAATCCGGAATTTGGCATTGAAGCTGAAAATGTATTCGGAAGTAATGATTTCACAGGATTTACCTCGAGTGAAACTACACTTATGCTAAGCCAGGACATCCTGCTCGCCGGAAAATTAAGCAAACAAAGAAGGGTTGCAGTTCTCGAATCTGATATTGCCGGTTGGGAATATGAAAGGAAACGACTCGATTTAATAACAAACGTTAGATTAGTATTCGTTCAGGCAATTACATTGCAAAAAGATATCGGGCTTACTAAAGAATTATTGAAAATATCGAACAAATTTTTATCAAATATAAATAAAAGAATCGAAGCCGGTAAAGTCTCTCCTGCAGAGGCTTCCCGGGCTAAAGTTATTGTTAATACTCTGGAAATAAGCTTAAAAAATTCTGAAATGTCTTACCGCTCGGTAAAGCAGCAACTTAAGAGTTTATTAGGTAAAAATAATTTCGAATTTAAAGAGATAAAAGGAAGCTTAAAAATTGCAGATGGTTTACCTGATATAAAATTGTTACAGGAAAAATTATTGCAATCGCCTGAATTAGCCAGATACGAAAAGGTATTTGAAAGACAGCAAGCTTTAATAGATTTAGAAGATTCAAAATCTGTTCCCGATCTTAACATAGCAGTAGGATGGCGCTGGCTGAATCAAACTTCTGATAACGCTTTTGTTTTAGGAGCTTCAATTCCTTTACCCATTTATAACCGTAACCAGGGGGCATTACAGGAAGCTAAAATAAGACTCGATCAGAAAAAGTCCGAATTACGTTCGGATAAAAATAATCTTATATCAAATTTCAGTGCAACATTTAACAATCTTATTTCGCTAACAGAAGCATTAAAAAAATTGAATGATGAATCTATACCCGAAGCGCAAAATGCATTTGAAATAATACGGAATGGTAATCTTATGGGAAGATTTACAATACTCGATGTTCTTGATTCTCAAAGAACTTTATTCGAATTACAAAGTGAGTATTTAAGAACTCTTGGAAATTATAATATTCAACTGGTCCGGCTTGAAAGATTGATCGGACAAAATATTGAAAGCATAAAATAATACAGGATAAAAAATGAAAAATAAAAATAAATATATCTTTATAGGTATCGGCTTCTCAATAGGTGTAATTATCACTCTTTTGAGCACTACGTTATTCAGGAGCGAAGAGCAAGGGAAATCACTAACCTATGGTGAACAGGTTGTAACGGCAAATACAAAATCTTTAAATAATTCTGGAGAAAAAAAGCAGATGGAAATTGCAAAAATATCTCCTGAAATTATGAAAGAATTTGACATAGAAGTTGCAACTGCAGGTCCGGGTAAAATTGAACTGCACCTCGATCTCACAGGCGAAGTGGTTCCTAATCCCTATAAAGTTGCTCACATTGTACCAAGATTTGCCGGAATAGTAAAAAATGTTTATAAAAAAATAGGTGATAAAGTTAAGAAAAACGATATTATAGCTGTAATTGAAAGCAACGAAAGCCTTGTTACTTACGAAGTTAAATCTTCAATAAACGGAACAATTCTGGAGCTGCATATGACCGCTGGAGAATTAATTGGTGACGAAACACACGCAGTATTAATAGCAGACCTTAGTTCCGTGTGGGCAGAATTAAACGTTTATCAAAAAGATTTATTGAAAATTAACGTGGGCAACAGTGTTGTAATAACATCGCCCGGAAGCAATTTAGAATTTAAAGGGAAAATATTCTACGTTAGTCCAACAGTTAATGAAGGAACAAGAACGTCAATAGCACGAGTAAACCTTGGTAATACTAAGGGAATATGGAAACCCGGCTTGTTTATTACAGGACGTGTTAAAATAGATGAATATAGTGTTCCTGTTGCGGTTCCTAAAACAGCTATCGGAATTATGAATGGGCAGTCAGTTGTTTTTGTTCAAACCGATGAAGGATTTATTCCTCAGCCCGTTAAACTCGGTCACACGAACAGTAAATCAGTTCAAATTATTACGGGATTGAAAGCAGGACAAAAATATGTTTCTAAAAATGGTTTTGTAATTAAATCCGAAATTGAAAAAAGCAAATTTGCTGATGAAGACTAACAAAATGAAAAAGGAATTTAAATAATGATAAAGATAATTCAATTTGTATTAAAAAATCGATTCCTGATGCTGGTAATTGGTATTTTAGTTCTTGGAGCTGGTTATTTAAGCTACACCAAGCTGCCCATCGATGCCTTTCCCGATGTTTCACCTACTTTAGTGCAGGTATTTACTGTATCTGAGGGATATTCACCCGAGGAGATTGAAAAATATGTTACCTTCCCTATCGAAGCAGCAATGAGCGGACTGCCTAAACTAAAATTAGTCAGGTCAACTTCAAATTTCGGTCTTTCAATTGTCAATCTATATTTTGAAGATGGTACCGATGTTTATTTTTCGCGTCAGATTGTTGGAGAACGCTTAAAGGAAGCAGCCGAACAAATTCCGGAGGGTTTCGGTACTCCGCAAATGGGTCCGATAACTTCGGGTATGGGTTTAATTATGTACTACTATCTCGAAGATACTACAGGTAACTATTCTCTTACCGAATTACGTTCAATCCAGGATTGGCTGATTCGTTATCCCTTGCAAACGGTTCCCGGTGTTACAGAGGTCCTCGGAATTGGTGGATGGGTTAAACAATATCAAACAGTGCTCGACCCGCAGGCTCTTATACGTTATAATTTAAGTGTGACAGATGTGTTGGACAGAATACGTGCAAACAATCTTAATGTGGGCGCACAGTATATTGTAAAAAATGATGAGCAATTTACAATTCGATCCGTTGGTTTAACAAGTGAAATTGATGACATAAAAAATATTGTTGTAAAATCTGTTGATGGAATACCGATATATTTAAAACAATTAGCTAATATAAAAGTAGGCGGTGCCGTTCGATATGGAACTGCAACACGTAATGGCTTAGGCGAAGTGGTCGTAGGTCAAATTATTAAACTTTTCGGAGCCAATTCATCCCAGGTAATTAAAGACATCGAACAAAAATTAGAACAAATTAATGAGATGCTTCCCGATGGCGTGATAATCAGACCTTATTATGAACAGAAAACCTTGGTGGAAGCTGCTGTTAATACTGTAACAAAAGCTTTGGAAGAAGCAATAATTTTAGTAATACTAATTCTTATAATCTTTCTCGGAGCTTTCAGACCAAGCCTGGTGGTTGCAATCGCTATTCCATTTTCTGTTCTGTTTGCGATAATTGGTATGGACTTTTTAGGCATATCAGCTAACTTAATGTCCTTCGGCGGAATTGCGATTGCAATAGGAATGATGGTTGACGGCAGCGTTGTAATTGTTGAAAATGTGGACAGAATGCTGCGATCGTCCGACCCGGGCGAATCCAGAATTCATATAATACTACGCGCTTCGGTTGAGGTGCTACGTCCAATTATTTTTGCAGTGCTGATAATTATTGTTGTGTTTGTTCCACTATTTACACTGGAAGGTGTAGCCGGCAAAACCTTCCGCCCTCTTGCCTATACAATTTCTCTTGCAATGGCTGGTTCGTTGATATTTGCTTTATTTCTTGCCCCGGTACTTTCTTACTATCTTATGCGAAAGCCTAAAAAATCTAAAAATCAAGATGGTGAAGAACATCAAATTTGGATTGTAAGAATGATGCTCAAATTTTATCAGCCATTAGTTACTTTTTTTGTGAAAAAGCGCACGGCAGCCGTCGTTCTTGCTATAGTATTATTAATAATTGGAGGGATCATTTATCCCCGTCTCGGTTCAGAATTTACACCACGTTTGATGGAAGAGACCATTGTAGTACGTTTAACCCTTGCCCCTTCAATTTCACTCGATGAAGGAACGAGATTAACCGACATAGTAGAAAAAAGATTGATGAAAATTCCAGATATTAAAGAGGTTGTTTCAAGAATTGGCCGGGGTGAAGTCGGCTCGGATGCTGAACCGATTAATGTGGTAGAATCTATTGTACAGTTAAAACCAAGAGAAGAATGGACGAGCGCAAATACTCAGGTGGGTCTTGAAGATGTGATAAGGGAAAGATTGAGTGATGTTCCCGGTATTGCCCTGAATATTACGCAGCCAATTCAGTTGCGTGTAGATGAGTTGCTTTCGGGAGTCAGGGCACAAATTGCAATAAAATTATTTGGTGATGATTTGGATGTTTTGAAAGAAAAATCTGATAAAATTTTAAGTGTGATTGAAAAAATTCCCGGTGCCGCAGATGTACAGGTAAATCAAATAGGCGGTGCTCCTCAACTATTGATTAAAGTTGACCGGCATAAAATTGCCCGATATGGAATTAACATAAAAGATGTGCAGGATGTAATTCAGACTGCTATTGGCGGAAGTACAGCCGGACAGTTTTTTGAGGGTGTTAAAAGATTTGATATTTTTGTCCGGTTTGCTGATGAATTTCGTAGCACACCGGAGCAAATTAAAAATGTTCTGGTAAAAGCACCCAACAGTATTCTCGTACCGCTCTCACAATTAGCTTCCGTTGAAGAAATTGTAGGTCCGCGACAAATTACGAGGGAATACAGTCAAAGATTTATAACAATCCAGAGCAATGTTGTTGGAACAGATGTTGGAACGTTCGTTCAAAAAGGAATGGACGCAATTAAAACAAACGTAAATTTACCCCCGGGTTACTATGTTGAATGGGGCGGTCAGTTCAAACTTCAGCAAGCAGCTAATAGCCGGCTTGCAGTTGTAATGCCGGTTACACTGTTTATAATATTTATACTATTATTTTCAAATTTTAATTCGCTTAAAAACGCCCTGCTCATATTCCTTAATATTCCTATGGCATTAGTTGGCGGTATTGTTGCTCTTTGGCTGGCAGGATTAAATCTTTCGGTTCCGGCATCTGTTGGATTTATTGCCCTGTTCGGAATTGCACTGTTAAATGGAATTGTTTTGGTGACTTATTTTAATCAGCTGATAAAAGAAGGCTATTCGATTGACGAAGCATCAATCAGGGGTGCAAGTATGAGATTAAGACCTGTACTTATGACAGCTTTTGCGGCAGCGCTCGGCATGATTCCACTCTTGTTTTCATCCGGAATAGGCAGTGAAGTACAACGACCGCTTGCAACAGTGGTTGTAGGAGGATTGTTTACTTCAACAATTTTAACTTTATTGGTTTTGCCGGCATTATATAAATGGTTTGCCATTAAAATTAAAAACGAAGAATTGTAAATAATTTGTCCGGCGGCGTTTTGTCGCCGCCTTTATCAACATAAGGAGAAACTAAAATGAAAGAAATCAAAGCCATAATAAGACCATTTAAATATGATGATGTAATCACAGCCCTTCATAAAATTAAAGGGTTACCCGGAATAACTATTTCTGAAATAAAAGGAATCGGTAAGTGCAAAGATGATATGAAAGAAGATATTATCAGAGAAGGACTACATGACTTTTCTAAAAAAATAAAATTAGAATTAGTTGTCCGTGATGAGATGATCGATGAAGTTATCGAAACGATTCAAACAATTGCTCATACAGGCAATACCGGTGACGGGAAAATATTTGTTATCGATGTTAAAGATGTAATAAAGATAAGAACAAACGAGCATGGCGAAATTGCCATATAAAAAGATTTAATTATAAATTTAACAAACAATTATTATTAAAAAACACTATGTCAAAAAGTTATAAGAAACTTATATTACCCGTATTACTTCTACTTGTAGTTTATCTTGTTTACTCTACCTATTTTGCTCCAAAACAAGGTCTTGGTTCTTTCAAAGATTTTAGCACAAATAATACAGCAAGCAGAAAGATCAGAGTTCAGGTTGTTCACGAAAGAGGATTCATTACAGACCCGTCCGGAAGAGGTGCATCATTTTTTGGAAAAGACAGGTTAGGTATTGAAATGATGATATCCGCTATTAATGGGCTTCCTGAAGGTATCGACACAGCAAAAACAGTTATTCTTAACGGGCATATGCACCAAAATAATTTCGAAGCATCAGAAGTAATTGTAGAATAATTTATTTATAAACAAATTTAAGTTATGCAAAAATATAAATTAAAAAACATGGATTGCGCTTCCTGCGCTGCAAAAATTGAAGAGGGTGTTGCAAAACTTCAGGAAGTAAAATTCGTCTCCGTTAATTTTGCCAATTCTTCTATTACAATCGATACGGATGATCTACAAAAAGTGAAGAAGAAAATA
>Ga0114931_10006715_pt1 | contig 14130 bp, 12 predicted proteins | sample 2SBtaG_FD_89579 | JGI IMG/M metagenome (GOLD analysis project Ga0114931, IMG submission 89579) | Deep subsurface microbial communities from Kolumbo volcano to uncover new lineages of life (NeLLi) - 2SBTROV14_V59a metaG | ecosystem: Environmental > Aquatic > Marine > Volcanic | place: Kolumbo...
ACAGCTATAAAAAATTGCCTCAGGACCTGAAGGAAATCTTCGACAAACTCTGCGGAGAGTACAAAGAAAAATTCGCACTGATGTGGAATTCCATTGATTTCGCGGGCAGGAACTTTGCCGAAAAAAAGGGAATACAATTCATTGACTTATCTCCAGCGGAGGCTGCGAGGTGGAAAAAGGCCATTCAACCCCTGATTGGCAAGTATGTCAAAAAAATGGTTTCCACTGGCTATTCAGAGGCGGAAGTCAAGGGCTGGCTCAAGTTTCTGCACGACCGGATCGATTACTGGACGAAGAAACAGGTAAAACTGTTCATCAAGTCCCCTACTGGACCTCCTGCAATGAGGCCCTAGCCCGCATTTCTCACGGGCAATCTACTATGGTGGCGGATATTCCCATGGCTCCTGCGTTGCGCGCAGAAAAATGACTTCGACGTACTGATAGTACGCCTTCATCCATTTTTCTTCGCGCGCCTTGTATCCATCGCCCTCTCCACCACCTCGCTACGAAGACCCGTAAGAAAAGCGGGCCAGGCTTTCAGGTTGCCGATGAAGCTGCATTTCGCGAAGAGTGCGGAAGGGAAATACCTTCCTTCATGCCTTCATTGGCAGCCTTGAAAGGTACCTGATGAGAGCTTTTAAGGGGCAATCATCAGGTTAAGGACCAATCCCATGGATAAATTCGATAGATTCAATCACCTCATAAGCACCATGTTCGAGTGGATAGGTCTTGCCGGACTCCTTCTTATGATGTTAGTCACCTGTATTGATGTCATCGGATCCAAAATTTTTCTCAGACCAGTACCGGGGTCCATTGATATCGTTATGTTATCCCAGTCGGTTGCCATTTCTTTTGTTGCCGCCTCAGCCCTGCTCCTGGGCAGGCACGTCTATGTTGAATTTTTTGTCACCATACTTCCGCCGAGGATCCGTAATACAGTAGACTGCATCATGCATTTTTTTGCCCTGGTACTGTTTGTACTCATTGCCTGGCGTCTGAGTGCCTACGGCTATTCCCTTTTCACGGGGAATGAAGTGAGCCCGACTGCGCGCATCCCCCTTTATCCTTTCGCTTATGGCATCGCGCTGGCCTGCATCCCGGTCAGTCTTGTGCTCCTCTCATCATTTATCAGATCCCTACTGAGGATACTCAAAAGATGAATCCAGTCACTGTCGGTATTATCGGTATCGCCATCCTTCTGTTGTTCTTTCTCCTCGGAATGCCGATCGCCTTCTCCATGGCGTTTGTCGGATTTGCCGGATTTGCCTACCTGGCCGGATTCTTCCCTGCACTCAGCCTCCTTGCCCAGGACATCTTCGGTGAGTTTACCTCCTATCCCTTGTCCGTCATTCCTATGTTCATTTTGATGGGCACATTCGCCTTTGCCTCAGGCATCAGTCAGCGGTTGTACCAGACAACTTATGCCTGGATAGGACACCGACGGGGAGGCCTGACCGTTGCCACCGTGCTCGCGTGTGCCGGTTTCGCCGCCATATGCGGCTCAACTGCTGCCACGGCAGCAACCATGGGAAAAATAGCCCTCCCTGAAATGAAAAAGTATGGGTACGACGATCGACTGGCCACAGGCACTGTTGCCGCAGCAGGCACACTCGGCATTCTCATCCCGCCGAGTACGATTCTCATTGTTTACGGCATACTGACTGAGGAATCCATTGGGAAACTGTTCATTGCGGGTGTAGTGCCGGGAGTGCTCCTGAGTCTCGCTTTTGTAGCAACAGTAGCCCTCCTCTGCCTGCGCAACCCTGCCCTCGGCCCCCCGGGGGTACCAGTAAGCTGGAGAAAACGGTTTGGAGCAACCTTAGGGATTTTTGAGGCCGTGATCCTTTTCCTTCTGACGATCGGCGGCCTGTTCATGGGCTGGTTCAGTCCAACCCAGGCCGGTGCCATTGGAGCGGGCGGGGCGTTGCTTATCGGCCTGGGCAGGCGACAACTCAACTGGAAGAAATTTATCGAGGCAGGGAAAGATGGCCTGCGAACGGCTTGTATGGTGATTTTCATCATTACCGGCGCAGTTATCTTTGGCCATTTCCTTGCCGTCACCACCATCCCTTTCCTATTGGCCGAAACCGTCGGAAATCTTCCTATCCCCCCCATGGCAGTCATGGCGGTCATTATCTTCATCTATTTTATCGGTGGGTTTTTCATGGATTCAATGGCCTTGGTAGTGGTTACCATTCCTATTTTCTTTCCAGTTGTCATGGAACTTGGGTTCGACCCCATCTGGTTCGGGGTTATCATTGTTCTCGTTGCAGAAATGGGTGTGATCACGCCTCCGGTGGGCGTTAACGTATTTGTAATAAAGGGTATTGCACCGGACATCCCTCTGCATATCATCTTCAGGGGGATACTCCCGTTTCTTGCGGCGCTCATCATTGTTACCATGCTCCTGGTCATTTTTCCCCAGATCGCAACCTACCTACCCAGTCTAGTGTCGACCTAAACCCAATGCATTGGCAATGGAAAAACCGTTTTGACTTATGCAGAATGACATGACAATATGCGCCTTGAAAGACCCAAGAACATTGGGAGACCTGAAACGTGGCCACGTACTTTGAATCCGGTGTGGGAAAGGCAATTTCCGGCAGTCCTTTGGAAATGGGAAAAGACGCTGTTTCCCAAGCCCTTTCTCACATAAAGCAATTCGACCCCAGCCTCGCTATCGCATTTATTTCACCCGAGCTCGATATCCCGGAAGTGAACCGAGGGATGATCGAAGTGCTGGGAGACTGCCCGTTGATCGGGAGCAGCACTGGAGGGGAAATCGCAAATCGTTCGCTGAAGAACAGTGTGGTGGTAGCGCTGCTTGCCTCGCCCCACATCAAGGTAAAGGTGGGCATTGGGAAAAAGGTGGGACAGGATTTTCAAAAGGCGGTTCAGGAGGCCCTGACCGACGCGGACATTGGTGACTATTTCACCTCCAAATCTCCAGAGCACCAGATGCTCAATATCGCCGGCAGGGGTTCACCTGGCGCCTCTCCGGTGCTCCTTTTTGTCTTTTCGCCCGGCACTACCAGCAACCAGTTCTCTTTGAGCCACGATATCCATACCATGCTCCGCAAGGATTCCGCCAACCGGATTCCCATCTTCGGGGGCAGTTCAGCCGATTATTTCAAATACGGCCCCAATTACCAGATCGTCAATAATTGTGTTGCAACCGACAGTGTTGCCGTGGCCTTGCTCGAAACAGAGTTATTGTTTGGCGTGGGCATGGCTCACGGATTTGTTCCCACCACACTACGCACGTTGGTAACCCGGGCATCGGGTCACTTCGTGCATGAATTTGACGAACGTCCGGCTGCGGAAGTCTATGCGGAAATGCTCGATATCCCTCTCAGCAGAATTGATGAAATACTCCCCACAGGGCCATCCCCTCTGAACAAGAACCCATTTGGCTCCATAGACGTCTATGGGAATTCTCTTCTGCATGTTCCAGAACGCATATTAGGTGATGGCTCCATCCAGTTTCCGCATCTGATTGGAAATAACAGGATAATGACTTTGATGAAGGCCGACCGTCTTGAAATGGTGGAATCGGGAGTATCGGCCTATGAAAAGGCAATCAAATTCGGCGGATTGAACAAGCCCTCTCTGGTGATGATGTTCTCCTGTGCACTGCGGTTGATGGGCCAAGAGGATCAAGAGGAAATCAGATTGCTTCGTGAGAAAGCAAATCTGCCCATTTGCGGCTTTTATACCTATGGTGAGAAAGGGGTTCTTGATGACGGCCTTCCCGTGTACAACAACCAGTCTGTCTCTTTACTGGTCTTCTCCGATGAACTCAATCCTGTTGCCTCACTGATACACCAGGGCAGGCGTGTATACCGGGAATTTGCGTCCCGGTTGGACAGGAAAGTCTCTCAGATAAAATCCATCAGTAGAATCAACCAGGTCATTCAGGATGGAAAAGAAGTAGGTCGGCTGCTTTCAGCTCTGACCGAAGAACTGTCTTCCCTTTTCCCATGGGCCTATGGTGCATTTTATCTCCCGGCCGATGAGTCGGGTACATATGCCCTTGCCTGTGCCAAGGATCCAGAGCGATTCTCCCGCAAGATATCCCCGGACAATGGGGAAAAAGAGTACGTCTCCATAAATCTAGACAGTCACGGCCGGAGATTCGGTATCATGCTGTTGCAAATGAAAACCGAATCCCCTTCCCCCGAGGAAGAAGATATGGTCCTTGCCGAGACCATAGGAAAATTGACCGCAAGCGGTCTTTATGGAATAGAGCTGGACGGGCGCTTGGAGAGCAAAATGCAGCAACTTGAGATCCTGAACCAGCTGGGGCATGAGTTGGCAAAATCCATAAGTACCAGTTCCCAGTCACAAAACATTATCAGATATATCAGGAAAACTTTTGAACTGCCCTACGTGAGCCTCTGGCTCGTGGACAGGACCCATCAGGTCTTGACGAAAGAGGCAATGGACCAGGACTCGGAAATGAAAATAGGTGCAATTGAAAAAGAAAATGACGAGAGACTGGCAAGATGGCAAATAGAAAACCAGCAGCCGCTTTTTTTTACGAAAGGATCAGGGGAGAGATGCCCGATTGACCTAGTGCTTCCCTTTTCTCTCAGCTTTATAACCATACCGATTACCTACAAGAAGCAGGTCAGAGGCGTCCTTAATTTGTACTCGCAGAAACATTACAAGTGGTCATTGCAAAGTGAACCCATCATAGAAAATATCGATTTCCTCCAAAGCATTTCCACGCAAATGGCCATTTTCATAGAAAACCGATCTCTTCACAAACATGCTACCTTCTTTAAAGAAATCCACCACCGGGTCAAGAATAATCTCCAGAATGTGGCAAGCCTCCTTCGCTTGCAGTTGAGGCGCCTTGATCGTATCCCTGCGGAACAGGCGTTGAACGACAGCATATCCCGCATCCTCAGCATTGCCCTGGTCCATGAAACACTGTCGCAGGGGGAAATAGGTATGGTGGATCTCGGGCAACTGATAGGACGTATCAGCAAATTCTCCGAGTCTGATTCCTCAATAAATTTTGCAACCACATTGGACTTCTCAGGCCCACAGGTATTCGTCCCTTCCAGAACGGCGACATCCCTTGCGCTGGTGATCAACGAACTCGTTCAAAATGCCATACAACATGGATTTCAGCACGGAGATGGAGGCAAACTCTCCATAAAATTCGAACAGGTTGGACGTGCGGTTTCCATCACCATAGAGGACGATGGCCCGGGATTGCCGAGAGACTTCAAACTCGACAGGGATAGTAATCTGGGCCTGACCATTGTTCGCACGTTGATTAGGGACGAACTGAAAGGTCAGTTCACTGTTGACGGAAACCATGGGACCCGGGTCGAAATCACTTTCCCGGTTCCAGAGGCCTACTATGGAATGAAATAGGGGGAAATCCATGGGATACCGTGTTCTTGTTGCGGACGACGAGCAGCTCTTTCGAATAGACCTTAGGGAATTACTAGAAGAACTGGGGTACAGCGTGGTTGCGGAAGCAAAAGATGGAATTGAGGCCCTTGCCCTGATTCAGCAAGAACGGCCGGATGTACTTATCCTGGACATCAAAATGCCTGGGATGGATGGTATTGAGGTAGCAAGAATTGTTTCCAATAAATATCCTGTCATCATGCTGACGGCCTATTCAGAAAGGCAGCTTGTCCAGAAGGCGCGAGAAGCCGGAGCCATGGTATATCTCACCAAACCCTTTCGAGCAGGAGATGTCTCACCGGCTATTGAACTCGCCGTAAGTCATTTCCTGGGCAAGTCCTCTCTAACAGACCGTGTTTCGAGGTTGAAAGAACAACTCGAAACACGTAAAGTCGTTGACCGTGCCAAAGGCATTTTGATGAAAAAAGAAGGCCTCAGTGAAGCAAAGGCATACCGTCGCTTGCAAGAGATCAGTATGAATAAAAACAAGGCCATGAAAGAAGTTGCCGAGGCTGTCATCACCATGTTGGATTAACCGCTTCTGTTCGGTAGCCCGCAGCTACCAAATTTTTTCTTGACATGGAAATGCCTAACAGTTAATAGAAGAAACTAGCATTAAGAAAACGTGATGAAGCGTTTGGGGGTAATGAAGCCTCCTTTGCCCGGTGATCGGGCGAAGGGGGCTTTTTGTTTTTCGGGGGCCTTGTAAAACGGCTCCCCTCATATGAGCATATATTGCCCGCTTGAGCAGAGGGCCCAAAAAATCAGAAGGTGCGCAACCTGTACAAACCGAATGGTCTTCTCCATTTTTAGTGGGACCGGGGTCCAAATGCCCGTAGGATAAAACGTTGATCAGCGTAAAAGTCCATACGATTCTGGATATCAAGAAAGTCGTAGGGAAAAGAGAGGTTCAAATTGCTCTTCCGCGGGGGAGTACTGTGGCTGATCTTCTTGAGCAAATGGTAAAGTCCTGGGGAGAAAATCTGTCATCGCTCCTTTTTGAGGTCGACAGCCATAAGCTCTTTTCTCACATCCAAGTCATGGTGAACGGCCGTGCAATCGCGTTCCTGAACGGCATTGGAACCGAACTTGATGACGGTGACGGAATCCTGATCCTCCCGCCCGTCGCAGGAGGTTGATATGGGCTCCCATCCTGAACCTCATAAGGCTCCCGTGAAGGTCTCTATCTCGCCCCAAACGGCGATGATTCAATAAGCGGAGCCTTTACATAGAGAAAGGACAAGTTTGACTTTCTGGTATCCAAGAATTCCAACCAACAGATGAAAGGAGAAAAGAGATGCCCCTTGAAAACAAGAAAATTGTGGCGACAGGAGCGGCCTCAGGCATAGGTGCTGAGACCGCAAAGGTACTCAAAGCATCGGGTGCAACGGTTATCGGTGTTGATATTAACGAGCCGCAGGGCAATGTGGATCAATACATCCAGGCCGATCTTTCCGATCCCGCCTCCATCAAGAAGACGGTTGATGCGATTCCCGGCGGAATTGACGGCTTGTGCAACATTGCGGGCCTTCCGCCCACGAAAGATCGGGCCCTGGTACTGAAAGTCAACTTCCTGGGGCTCAGGCATTTTACCGAGCTGATGATTGACAAGCTCAATGACAATGCATCCATCGTTAATGCGGCCTCTATTGCTGGATTCGGCTGGCCACAAGCCGGCGAACAGATCAAGGCATTGATTGCATTGAGGGACTTCAATGGAGTAGAGGCACTCTGTGAGGAACAGGGAGTAGCGCAAAAAGGCGGACGCTCCTATTCTTACTCAAAAGAGACCCTTATCGTATGGACCATGATGAACCGATGGACCTGGCGTGATCGCGGCATCCGGATGAATTGTATCAGCCCAGGCCCGGTGGAAACGCCGATCCTCCCCGACTTTATTGAAACTCTTGGCGAGCGCGCCGAGGAGGACATGAAAGTCATGGATCGTCCAGGACGGCCGGAAGACATCGCGCCGGTGATTGCCTTTCTGTGCAGCGAGGACAGCGGGTGGATCAGGGGCGCCAATATTCCCTGCGGTGGCGGCTTGAATCAACACATTCTGTGCAATATGCATGGGCATGTTTAGTCCATGCAAAAAGTCATCAACCCAGTCTGTACAGTAAAAAGTTCCAGGTGCAGGGTGAGCTTACGAAATCCCGCCCTCGGAGGCGAGTAAACAGAGTGAAGGGTCAAGGAAAATCTTGATTTATTAGGACGGTTGCTATTTTTTTAAGGCGTCAAACTTGGGCATCAAAAAGGGAGGTAAGTCATGTACCAGGGAGGATATAGCGGTAAAATTTTGCGGATTAACCTGTCGAAGCAAACCGCAAAGGAAGAGGAATTGCCACTGCAAGTGGCCAAGGACTTTATCGGGGGAGCAGGTTTCGGGATAAAATTTCTGTTCGATGAAGTCAAAGGAGGAACAGATCCTTTGGGTCCGGAGAATAAATTGATTTTCGCCCCCGGTCCCTTTTCCGGAACCACAGTTCCTTGCACCAGCAGGATGGCCGTCACTGCCAAATCGCCTCTTACCGGTGCAGTAGGTATGGCTCTTACAGGGGGACATTTTCCCGTTGAACTGAAATTTGCGGGTTACGATGCCCTGATTGTTGAGGGAAAGGCGGAGAAGCCCACCTATATCTGGATCAAGGACGGAGAAGTGAAATTCCGCAGCGCGAGGAAGGTCTGGGGGACAAAAACCACGGACACACAGCAGATCATCAAGAACGAGTTGAAAGACCAGAATGTAAGGATTGCCTGTATCGGTCCTGCCGGAGAGAACCAGATCAAAATAGCATCCATCATCAACGAGATGAGGGCTGTGGGCCGCAAAGGGTTGGGTGCGGTTATGGGATCCAAGAATCTCAAGGCGATTGCCATAAGGGGAAGTGGAAAATTATCCATCGCTGACAAAGAGAAACTCAAGACCGCAAGAGGTGAAATGACAAAGGCCATGAAGGAAAGCCATCTCCTATATCCTAGGTTTTCGAAAACTGGCACTCCCATGGTGGCGGACCATACCTGTGCCACTGGTATCTTCCCGACCAAGAACTGGACGGCCACGGGTGAGTATGCGCCGGCTGACAAGCTTGGTGTCGAGGCCCAGGAGAATCGTATAGTGGGCTCGGAAGCCTGCTATGGATGCCCGGTAGGATGCAGTCAGCTCAAGCTGGCAAAGACAGGGCCTTATTCAGGGACACTTGCTGAGGGACCTGAGTTTGAGACCACGTATTCTTATGGTGGCGACACAGGGGTTGAAAATATAGACGCTATTATTGCTGCGGACCTTCTGGCCGACGAACTCGGGTTGGACACGGTTTCTTCCGGCGGGGCAATCGCCTTTGCTATGGAGCTTTATGAGAAGGGGATCGTGACGAAGGAGGATACGGGTGGATTGGAACTCAATTTCGGCAACCATGAGGCGATGATTACAATCATCAAACAGATGGCCTATCGTGAGGGGCTCGGTGGGCTTCTTGCGGATGGTGTGAAGGTTGCGGCGGAGAAAATTGGGAAAGGTTCGGAAAAGTGCGCCATGCACGTCAAGGGTTTGGAGCTTCCCGGTTATGATGTTAGGGGAGCTAAGGCCCACGGGCTCAGCTATGCCACTGCCTATACGGGAGCTGACCACTGCCGCGGCTACGCCTTTCAGGAAATCTTTGGTATCCCCGTCCCCTATGAAGTGGACAGATTTGCTGCTGAAGGGAAAGGTAAGCTCACCAAGTGGAACCAGGACATGCGTACGGCAACCACTGATGCACCTACTATGTGTGCCTTCATACTGGATATGGCTCTCGCCGGCACCGGGACCCAAAATACCGCTGCTCTGATGGAGGCTGTTACAGGCCTTGCCTATACTCCTGATGATATCATGAAGGTGGGTGAGCGAATCAATAACCTGGCCCGGGCGTTCAACGTGCGGGAAGGTTTCACCCGTGCTGATGATACGCTGCCTGAAAGGGTACTCACCGAACCTTTGCCGGGTGGGGCCGCCAAAGGCCACTTTATTAGCAAAGACGAACTTAACCAGATGCTGGATGAATACTACACCGAAAGGGGGTGGAATGTGGAGACTGGTGTACCGACCAGTGAAAAACTCGAAGAGCTGGGGCTCGGATATCTGGTCGACCAACTGGTTTTGTAGCGAATGCTGAAGCCGGGAATAAGGAAAAACGACCGCCAGAGCTGCTGTATTTCCTCAATCGGTTGAGAAAATCCGGTAGCGAACCAAATGGTAACAGATAAGAAGGAGGAGAAAAAAATGGCAAAGGAAATCATTCTGTATAACCTGCGTGATGATGTTACGGATGAGGACTACAAAAAATGGTGTGAGGAGTACAAAGGCCCTCTCCTGCTTGGACTGAGTTCGTCCAAGAGTTTTACACTGGTTAAGATGTTAGGGGGGATTAAAGGAAACGGCAAGGAGGGCATCCCTCCTGAGCCGACCAAATCGCCATTTACCTATATTGGGATCCTGGACATTGACAGCCTTGAAAACTGGAACCAAGACAGGGAGAGCAAGGCATTCAAGGAAGAGTTCTTTCCACAATGGTTTTCTAAATGGGTTGCGGACTTTTATGTGCTTGGAGGAGAAGAGGCTTACTACGGAGAAAGCAAGTAATGAGAAGGCTTTATTGAGAGACAAGTCTTTACAAAGCAGGAATGTTGAAAGGAGGGGAGCATGCAGCTAGAACATCTGTTTACCGAAGAGCAAAAGGCCATACGCGACATGATCCGAAAATTTGTGGAAAAAGAGATCATGCCCATAAGAGAAAAAATGGAGGAAGATTACAGCCTGGTTGAAGGTGTCCATAATAAGCTCGTCGAACTTGGCATTCAAAAGGCCGGCTATCCCACAGAATACGGTGGGGGTGGAGGCGGGTCCATGATGAATTTGGGCATTATCTGTGAGGAACTTGCCAGGGGAGATGCGGGCATCAGCTTAACTGTGGGGATCAATGCCGGTATCATTCTCGCCCCTGCTATCCATGCAGGGAATAAGGCCGTGCTCGACAAATTTGTCCCGGCCTTTTGTGGGAATAAGCTAAACTATGCCTGTATATCCATGACTGATGCTACCGGTGGCGCTGACACAGAAAACCCAATACTGAAAGGAAGAGGGATCACAACACGGGCACAACTGGACGGGGATGAGTGGGTAATCAATGGGACCAAATCCTGGCCAACACACGCCGGCATTGCCAGCGTCTATTTGACGGTCTGTACCACGGATCCTGAGGCCGGCGACGAGGGTGTTGCTTTGATATACGTACCGTATGATGCAAAAGGCCCTCTTTCGGAAAGCCGGAGGCAAAGATGGGATTCAAAACCTCTATCAATGGAAGTATATTCTATGATAACGTCCGGGTTCCAAAGGAATACCGGTTGGCAGGTCCTGGTCATGACGCCCAGTTTTATCATTTCGCCGCCGACTGCGGTGCCCAGTGGCATTCGTCCACCATTTCTCTGGGGATCGCCCAGGCCGCTTTTGATATTGTCTTGAAGTACACCAAAGAGCGGAAAAGCTGGGGAAAACCGGTCAGGGAATGGAGCATGGCTGCCGGGATACTCGCGGACATGGCAATTCGGATAGAGATGACCAGGGGAGCAGTCTATAATCTCACCTGGATGCTGGATCATCCGGACGTCTATGGCCCCCCATTCGCTGACACAATGGTATCGAAGGCGAGCCTAACCAGGAGCTTTGCTTCGGATGCCGCAGTTTGGGTCACCAACAAGGCGGCCGAACTCATGGGATCCAACGGTATTTCACCCGAGTATCATCTGGAGAAATACCTCCGGGATGCAAAAATTACCCAGTTGTGGCTCGGCGGACAGCAGATTGCTCGATATCGCATTATTCGGGGATATTACGACTATGCTGTTTGAAAAGCTGTTCTGCGTGGACCAAATCAAGGGGCCTATCTCCATCGCAGTGTGGGATTATATAGGTCCCTGCTACTTTATTCTGTCTCAATTTATCAAAAAACCAGACTATGTGTTAATCATCGACTAACGAGAGGAAATAGAAAATGTTAACCCATGTTTTGATTTTTCTTGGTGTTCTTGGCCTGACTGCGCAGGCGTTTATTGGTTTATCTTTTCTCATCTCGTGTATCTGGGAAAAAGAGCCCCGAGCAACGAATTTTGCGTTGCTGCAGTTTCTGGGTATGAGCGCTTTGCTCATCATATTTTTATATCTTGCATGGATCGGATTTTTTAAAAGCGGCATCGGTTTTGTGATGCTCGTAGCCGCATATGTTCTTGTCATTTTGGCCGCTGTTGTTCTCCTGCTGAAAATCGGAGGAAATCCGAAGGCACTGGAAGGTTCAAAGGGGCTGATTGTTAGCGATGTGAAGAGATTCGACGAAAGAGATCACGTTTTTGCCAGAAATCGAGCATTACGACCAGGTTCGGAACAGTACGAGGCCTATTACAAGGAACACCCTGAACATGAAGAAGTTGATGCCCAGAGAAGATCCAAAGGCGGACCTATAGGTAATCCTGGCATAATTGACCGGCCTTATTCCGATGCAAATGTCGCCATGACCCTTGCCTCTCTCAATATGCCCCATTACCTTTCCGCTTTCGATAAAGTGAAACCTGAACCCCATTTCCTGCTGAAAAAGAAATTGGAGTCAAAAAAGATTTCTCTTTCTGCTGAAGAAGCGACAGAGAGAGTAAAAGGCTATGCCAGAAATCTTGGGGCGGATCTGGTTGGTGTGACCGAAATCAACCCTTTATGGGTGTATTCTCACAAGGGGGAAATTTTCAATGAAAACTGGGAAGATTGGGGGAAAGAAATTAGTCTAGATCACAAATTTGTCATTGTGTTCGCCGAGGAGATGTCCTTTGAAATGATCGGCCCCGCGCCGCACACCCCTACTGTTATTGAAAGCATGAACAACTACGCAAAAGGTGCTTACATTTCGACTCAACTCGCCGCGTTCATTGCCAATCTCGGATATTCTGCAACCGCAAACCATCTTCGTTACTACGAGGCGATTCTTCCTCCTCTGGCAGTGGATGCCGGTTTAGGTGAATTGGGCAGGTTGGGATATCTGATGACAAAAGAATTTGGCCCGAGAGTAAGACTAGGAAGCGTAACCACCAATCTCCCGCTCAATCCGGACAAACCGAGAGATATTGGGGTTCAGGATTTTTGTAAGATCTGCAAGAAATGCGCTCGGTGCTGCCCTTCCCAATCCATTCCTGTTAAAAAAAATCCCAATAAAGTCAATGGAACACTCCGGTGGAAACTAAACGATGAGACGTGTTTTAATTATTGGGGAAAGGTTGGGACGGATTGTAATGTCTGCATGAAGGTATGCCCGTGGAGTCATGCCCGGACATTTCCTCACAGGCTAATCGTAGCGTTGATTAGCAGAAATATTATTGCAAGGCGTATCTTTTCCGTAATGGATGATATTTTCTACGGTAAGAAACCAAAGCCCAAAGTTAGCCCTAAATGGGCACGCTTTGGCCCTGATTAGATATAAAATATTAAACAGGGATTAAGGGCAACAGCTCAATATTTAGGGGCAATGATCATGGATTCCCGCCCCTCACTTCGCTGGGGCAGGCTCTGCGCGGGAATGACGAAATAGGGCAACCACCTGTCATTCCTGCGAAAGCAGGAATCCAGTAGGGCTGTATAAATAATAGTTGCCCCTAAATGTTGAGGTGTTACGATTAAGGTTAATGGATGGGGCTCATCATGTTTAGATATTTATCGAATTTATCTCCTGCCATGAAAGTGCTTTGGTGCTGCCTCCTCTGGTACCTCTATTTTGTCTACAAATACTTTGAGCCGGATGTCGAACTATGGCTCCGGTCCCTGGGTATCGCCCTTCTCATTGGATTCGTATTAAACATCAACGCATTTTGCTCGATCAAAGGTATGGTGAATACCCCAAATAAATGGCAAACATTTCGATTTTTCATCATTCCATTTTGCGTTTCCAGCTTTCCTGTGTTAGTAAATGATAATCATTTTTTTCTCTTTTTCTCACCAATTCTGAAAGAAAACATGGTCGCGCTGGTTCTTTGTTTGGCGTTTCTGTCACTCGCGTGGGTTAGCCATTTGGCTGTGTATCGCAAAAAATCTGGAGGAAAGGTATTGTCATGACCACAAATTTCTGGAACCCACTCCTGGAGACACTCCCCAGGGAAAAAATTCAGGCGCTTCAAGTGAAAAAATTCAGGCGTATTATGGCATGGGCCTACGAACACTCTAAGTTCCACCGACAGCTTTACGAAGAAGCCGGTGTAGAGCCCGGAGACATCAGGACCATGGCGGACGTCGCCCAGGTCCCCAAGGTGGAAAAATCCATGATGAGGGAGATCCAAAAGAAAGAACCCTACCCGTACGGCGATATGCTCTGTGTTCCCTTGGAAGAGGTGACGGAATTCCGCCAGACCAGCGGCACCACGGGCCAGCCCGTATACCAACCCGACACCTGGCAGGACTGGGAATGGTGGGCCGAGGCCTGGGCCTACATCCTTTATTCCCAGGGGTACCGAGCTTCGGACAGGGTCTTTATTCCTTTTGGCTACAACATCTTTGTTGCGTTCTGGGCCGGGCATTACGGGGCAGAAAAAGTGGGGTGCGAGGTGGTTCCCGGCGGCGTTTTGAACACGGAAGCCCGTATTTTGAAGATGCAGGAACTCAAGGCTACCGCCATGATGGCTACCCCCACCTAT
>Ga0114931_10006716_pt1 | contig 14129 bp, 11 predicted proteins | sample 2SBtaG_FD_89579 | JGI IMG/M metagenome (GOLD analysis project Ga0114931, IMG submission 89579) | Deep subsurface microbial communities from Kolumbo volcano to uncover new lineages of life (NeLLi) - 2SBTROV14_V59a metaG | ecosystem: Environmental > Aquatic > Marine > Volcanic | place: Kolumbo...
GAGGCTGCATCCGCATGAGCCCCCACGACGTCGAAGATGTGTACGACATCTTGTCGGTCGGCTCCAAGGTGACCGTGCGCCACTAACAGCCGGTCGCACGGGCAAGCCATCTTTGTTGAGACGTGAAACGCGGGCACACCCTGCCTTGATCAACGGCAACCCCGGCTCTCACCGCAACCGGACTACCAGCCACAAACCGCACCGCAGCTTGAGTTTTTCATCTCGAACCTGGACGGGCGGTCTAGCCGCGGCGGCGTCTGGCGTGTTATGGTTTCGGCGTTTGACAAACTCGCGACCCATGACGGACGCCACCTATGTATGACCGGCAGGCACTGATCGATCTGATTCGCGAGCGGTCGCTGTTGCTCGGCGATTTCACGCTCGCCTCCGGAAAAAAAGCAACGTACTTTCTCGACGGCAAACAGGTCACGCTCGATGCGACCGGCGCCAAGCTGGTTGGTGAAGGCATGCTCGACCTGCTTGGAGACCGGTTGCCCGAGGCGATCGGCGGCATGTCGATCGGCGCCGACCCGATCACTGCGGCGGTGGTCACGTTGGCCGGCGTGCGGGGTTTGCCGCTCAAGGGATTCCTGGTTCGCAAGGAAGAAAAGGGGCATGGCACCAACCGGTTTATCGAAGGTCCGGTTCAGCCCGGCGAAACAGCCGTGATCGTCGAAGACGTGGTCACCACGGGTGGATCTTCGCTGCTGGCCATCGAGCGGGCCGAGGCATTTGGTCTGAAAATCGTGCATGTGGTAACGATCGTTGATCGTCTTCAGGGCGGCGGCGAAGCGTTTCGTTCGCGGGGTTACGAATTTTCCAGCCTGATGACCGTTCGAGACCTTGGCGTCGAACCGCAAGCATAACGCCATAAGTTGGGCTGGCAGCAGACGACACGTCCCCATGATTGGCCACGGGGCCCTCTTCCCAACGTAGCGCGGGCAGCATGGAATTTTCACTGCACCGGCAATTGAAACAGCATTACGCGGCCGGTGACGCCGCGTGCGAAGTGCGACTGGGGAACTATCGGATCGACGTGGTTCGCGACGGACTGTTGATCGAGGTTCAGCACAGTTCGCTATCGGCCATTCGCGACAAAGTTGGCCGCCTGCTAGAGAAGCACCGCGTTCTGGTGGTCAAGCCGATCATCCGTCGCAAGCGACTCGTCGTGCTTCGCCGAAAAAATGCCCGGCGGCGGGTTTGCCGCATGAGCCCCAAACGAGGATCGCTGCTTGATATCTTTCACGAGCTGATCTACTTCACGCATATTTTTCCGCACCCGCGATTGTCGATCGACGTCGTGCTGGTCGACGTCGAAGAGTGGCGCTGCCCAACCCGGCATCGGCGACAGAGGCGAGGGCGATATCGGCGCGATTTCGATGTCGAGGATCAAAAGCTTCTCGACGTAGGCGACGTAATGCGGCTTCGCAACGCGGCGGATCTTCAAGCGTTGGCGCCGGCCGCCCTGCCCTCGCCATTCCACACGGGCCATCTTGCCGCGGCGCTCGAGGTCGATCGCTGGGTGGCTCAGCGCGTCGCGTATTGCTATCGCAAGATGGGTACGGCCACCGTGGTCGGTAAGCAGCGAGGCGCGTGGCTGTACGAATTCGCGGCGGCCGAAAAACGGCGGGCCGCCTGAGCCTTGCCGCCCGCCCAGCATGGGCACAAATCGACGGGTAGACGGCCCCAAGGACAAAACCGCCGCGGATCAACTTGCCACGGCGGCGGCCGCATGAACCCTGCGCTGCTCGGCTTGGCTGGTGTCCACCGTAAGATCGATCTCCACGCTCCAATGACCGGCGGCGTCGGGCGCCACGTACCAGTGGGGTTGGACAACCACCGATTGATGCACGAGTTCGAATCCGCCTTCGCTCTGGCTGACGGTTTCGATCGGATAGGTCCAAAGATGCGTCGGTCGTGAATAATCGAAACGGACCGACATGCCCAGCCACTGGTCGGTCAAGCCAAGCATCCGCACGTCGACCATGTCGAGCTTGGTCCCTAACTGGCCCAGCGGGTTGCCGTCGTGAGCGAAGAAGTAGCGATCCTCCGCGCCCGCCGGCAAGCCGGCAAGGTTGAACTCGACTGAAAAATGGACGTTGCCATCAAGAGGCAGATCGGACAGTTCATAGACGAACCGCAGCGCCGACTCTCCGGAAGCGAGCATGATACTTTTGCGAATCGTCGGCTCGATCGCCCAAGCCTTACCACGGCGGGTCATGACAAGCTGAGCCTTGCCCCGTCCGCGGCGGATGCGCGCGTCATAGGCCCCCTCGACAAAATCGCCGCGCTCGTCCGCCTTGCCACGGGCCACGGCTTCCAGACCGACCTCTTGATCGTAGAAATGGTCGATGAGGCTTTTTCGTGGATAAGTATCGTACTGCAAATGTTCATCGAGCCTCGGTTGCTTGAACACGACGCGATCGTGAATGCTGGCCACTCCGTTCGAGCCCGAGGCCCCCGCGGCGACCTTGACGTGATAAGCCTCGGGCCGACGATTCAGCGTGGCTAGCAGATTGTGGCGGATCGACCGCACATCAAGTTCGTAAACCTGCCCGCCGCGGCTCGGAGCGCAGAAGGCCACCAGCCGGTCACTGGCCAACCGCACCTCGGGACGATCGTCGAAGTCAAAATCCTCGGCGGTCGCTTCCACCCAGGCCGCGTCGCCGCGCGTCGCCCGCTCCAACTGATTGTCGGCGGCGATCAGATGCCGGTAGACCGCGTTTCGCAAATGCGGCAGATAGATACCACCGAAGGCACCGTGCCAGTACGGGCAATTGCACTGGCCGCGGTAAAGATCCGCTTGCGCCTTGTGCAAGCGGGGATCGTCCTGTTGACGGTCGAGGGCTGCTTGCAGCTTGCGGCTGACGAGCATCATCCGGGCATACATTTCGTTGGACTCGGGATACTTCACCTTGAAATTGCGCCAGAACCCTCCCCGGAGAAAAGGCCGCAATTCGGCAAGCAGCGGATCCTTGGCCGCATCTTTGAGAACGCGTTGATACTGCACGAGCCGGCGTGCGGGTAGCGCCCATTCGGTCATCTCGCGATAGCTGGCCTCGGGCAGATAGATTTTTCCGACCGGGGGAGTCCGGTCGATCGCTTCGGCCAATGTGGTCGACGAAAGCCAGTCGCGATTCTCACAAAGGGCATCGAAAAAACGCCGTAACCAACCGTTCTCGTAGCAGTGTTTGTTCGTCTCGGGCCAGGTGCCGAATTTTTCTCCATCGTCGCCAAAAACAACCACCGCCCCCGGGCGAGCCGCCTGAAGCCCGCCAAGATAGTCGATCGTCTGTTGCGGATCGGCAAAGGGGATCAGATATCGAAGCCGCTCGCTGCCGGGGAAGATACGCAACAACCGGCCGTCGTCCTCGGTGATGAAGTAGCCGTAAAGCTCGTCGTCGGCCAAGCCGGCGCATTTGAAGTGAAAATCGTCAACCAACGTGTACTCGATGCCCGCGTCAACCAAATCAGCCACCAAGGCGGGTTCCCAAACGCGCTCGGGAACCCACATGCCTCGGATCGGCATGCCGAATCGATGATTGAGCCAGCGCGAATAGGTTTGAACCTGACCTCGCCGGTCGCGCGACGGGAGCATCGTCAGAATCGGTTCAAAGAACGGTCCGCCGAGGATTTCGATACGTCCCGCCGCGGCAAGCGCTCCGAGCCGGTCGAGATACTCCGGATGTCGCGCCTCGAGCCACTCGATGAGCGAGCCGCTCGTGTGCAACGTCATCCGCAGCGGTTCGTAGGGCTCGAAGACGTCGAGAAACGGCCGGTAGCTGTTCTCGTACGCCGCTTCGAAGACGTCGTCAAAATTGCCGACCGGCTGATGGTTGTGAATAGCCAGAACGAAGCGAAGTGGAGCGGTCATTTTTCAAACGATCCGTCGGCGAATCGGTGTTAAAAAGGCGAAATTCGTTGGCGGCCGGCTTGTCACGCACATCCCGTTTTAGTGGCGACCCGGGCCGGCGGTCGAATCGGCCAGAACCTCGGCGATCCTCGGCCGGTTCTCGATGTCTTGCAGGAAAGCCGCCGCGTCTTCCGGCGGCACCGGATTGATATAAAAGCCGGTCCCCCATTCGAAGCCCGCCATTTTGGTCAGCCGCGGGATGATCTCAATATGCCAATGATAGTGGCCAAGCTCCTGAGCATCAAAAGGGGCCGTGTGAATAATGTAATTGTAGGCCGGCCGGTCAAGCGCCGACTCGATCGAGGTAATGACTTCTCTCAGCACAAAGGCCAGTTCCTCGACCTCGGTTTTCTGAATGTTCTCGAAGTGGCTCGCGTGCGCTTTGGGTAAGATCCAGGTCTCGAACGGAAAGCGGCTGGCAAAGGGACAAAAGGCCACGAAGTTCGGCCGATCCAGCACGATGCGCCGCTCAGTGGCCAACTCTTGCTGGATCATATCGCAAAAGACGCAGCGGCCGCGGTAATTGTAGAACTCCAGCGAACCGGTCATCTCCTCCCACACATTGATCGGAACAATCGGCGTGACGATCAACTGGCTGTGCGTATGTTCGAGCGAAGCCCCCGCCGCGGCGCCGACGTTCTTGAAAATCATCCCGTAGACCAAGCGGGGGTCTTTTTTCAGGTCGACCATGCGGTCGCGGTACATCCACAACACTTCGCGGACGTCCTCTTCGCTCAGCTCCGATGTGCTCATCAGATGCCGGGGTGACTCGATAATCACTTCGTGGGCTCCGACTCCGGACATCAGATCGTAGATGCCTTCGCCCCGTTTGTTCAGATCGCCTTCGATGGTCAGCGCGGGGAACTTGTTCGGCACGGCACGAACCCGCCATCCCTCGCCATTCGTGGCCGAGCCGCGATCTCGATAAGCCGCGATTTCGTTGGGCGTTTTGTCTTCTTCCCCCTCACAGAAAGGGCAAAACTTGCCGGTCGTAAGGCGAGGCACGCTTCGCACATCGCGCGGCCGCTTGGCGCGGCTCTTGGCAATGATCACCCAACGACCGACAATCGTATCCTTGCGAAGTTCAGACATGTTGCTCAATCATGGAGAAAACGTTTCTTGGAGGTTAAAACAATCCCGATGAACGTAAATCTTCGAAGCTGGCAAAGCCCATTCGCCCCCCGGCGGCTCGCAAGTTCGCTTCCTTCCGGTATCCGGCCTACCAGCCCCTGCACAAAAACATCATTCGGCGATGACCGGCCGGTTACACCTGCCACATAATCAGTTCGTAATCCTCGGACGGAACGCGGGTCTCGATCGCTCCCTCGTGCGGCAACCGCTCAACGGATTGGTCACCCTGAAAAAGCTCGACGTGAAAATAAACCGGATCGTCGGCCACGACGCCAAGACAATCCCAAGCGACTGAAAGCTCGAAGATCACGCCCGAGGCCACTTCAAGATCGGCGGCTTGCACGGGAATTTCATCGTGATAAATCCGCGCCAGCGGCAGCGACGACGACGGATTGACCACTAGAATCTCGACGCCCTCAGGTTCGAAGAAACCGATCCGCAACGTGTCGATCGCGGAAAGCCGATCTCGAACCGCCCCATCGCGCGAGTCGATGCGCAACATCAACCGCTCGGTGTCGAAGCCGTAGTACAGATCCGAAACGAGTCCCGCGTCGGCCATGCTCATCGTGCCACGACCACTTCCAGCCTCGAAATGTCCGGCATTGATCCATTCGAAGTACGTCAGGCGGCCGTCGATTTTGGCTTGCAAGAAGCCGGTCGGCTCGCTGTAGCCGCGCACGTTGCCCAGTGTGCCTGCACTGATCGGCCGCGCCAAATCGATCGGCGGCACTTCGCCAAGCACGAGATACACGTTTTGCAGGTGTTTGCGAAACAGCCGGTCGAACAAACCGTCTTGCCCGCTGTTGTGATCGTCTCCGAACCACCAAAACCAATCGCTCCCCTCGGCGATGTGAAGCTCTCGCCACGCCTCGGCCATCTTTTCCGGGGTCGCGCGGCCGCGTCGCTCGGCCGCGACCAGGTCGCTGCGCGTCTCGGAAAGTAAATCCCAAGCCCGGTTGCACTCATGGTGACCGATCCAAATGCCGAAATTGTGGCCGATCCAACTGCCCGGAAACAGATGGCCCAGATGGTCGACGGCCGGGTAACGTTCGAGGTAATCACAAATTCGCGTCGGCGCGACGTCCTGGTCCGCGGACATGCGACGGTAAAGCGATCGCAGAAAGTCGACGCCGCCGTTCGGATAGTATTCCCAACAGTTTTCGCCGTCGAGAATGACGCTGACCAGCGTCGGCCGGTGCCCGGCATTTGCCCGCGTGGCTTGGGCAATGGCGGAAAGCTTGCCCGCGAAGTCATCGACGGCATCGTCCGCGGCAAAGCGCTGGTAGTGAAAACCGATCAGATCGCTCATGGCATGATCACGGAAGATGATCTGCAATTGGCGACCCTGTTCTTCCACGCGCCAAGGGCGATACAGCATTTCCGGATTGCGCAAGTAACCCTGCCCGTCGCGTGAGACCCAACCATTGGTCGAGCAGGAGAGGACTTCCTCATCCGTGGCAATCCACTGCACGCCGGCGTCGGCAATATCGGAAATGGCCCTTTGGCAAACCGACCCTTCCGACGGCCACATGCCGCGTGGTCGACCGCCGAATTGCTGTTCGTGGAAGTCGACCGCCGCGCGGATGTGCCATGCCGCGTCTTCCGGATACCCTTCCATGTGCCGAGGAAGATCGACCCCCGGCATCGCCTGCCGCGCCAGCCGTTTGTCATACAGCAACGGCAGGATGGGGTGATAGAACGGCGTGGTGGTTAGCTCGACCTGCCCGCCACGGGCAAGTTCGCGGTGCAGCGGGATGACCTGCTTGAGAAGCTCCATCTGCCGGTCGAGCAGCCAAGCTTTTTCGTCCTCGGTCCAGCCGGCGCCTTTCTGGCGAAACGCGTTCAAATCAGTATCGATTTCAAAGGCGATGGGGTGAATCCAGGTCAGATTACTCCACACCTGAAGATCCAAGATATCGTGAGTCTTGAATCGTCGCGCCGCGGCGGCGGCCGAATCGATCGACATCCCACGCTGCTGATACAACTCCCAATAACGCGGATAAGGACGGATCATCTGGTCGACGTGAACCATGAAAAAGTTGTCGAGCAGATAAAAAAGATCCTCTTCGCTCAAATCATCAGCCGGCCTCCGCGAGATACGAAGATGCGTATCTTCATGGCCTTCGTCCGTCACGGCGATCAGTTGCCGCAACAAGCTCGGCACGAGATTGATCGTGGCCCGCATTTCAGGCACTTCCTTCAGGTGCATGGCCATGCCCCAATAGTCCTTGATGCCATGCAGCCGCACCCAAGGCATGGGGTTCTCGCCCGTGACATCGTCAGGATAGTACGGCTGGTGCTGATGCCAGTAAAACGCGATCGCGACCTTGTGCATGGCGGTCCTTTGCCTGTTCAAAATCCGAGGGGAGGACCTCGCAGCGCTGACAACATCCGGGGCTCACGCTGGCAACCGCCGGCCCGCCGTCTGTGCTTCGTGCGTCGAGACGCAAAGCCCTCTTGGGAGAATCCTTCGTTCAGGGAGTTCCTCGTGCCTGCTCGGAAACCTCGATCGAGTTCTTTCGAGCCAGCGCTGCGGTGTAAAGCTCGATGTATTCTCGCGCGCTTCGTGCCCATGACCAGTCCTGACGCATGGCATTATGAATCAGTCGTGACCAGACCTTCGGTTGTTGCCAATACGTGTTGCACGCTCGCTCCAGCGTCTCGCTGAGGGCCAGGCTACTGTAATCGCGAAACGAAAAACCGGTCGCGGTTCCCGCGGACAGCGTTTCGTCGTTCAGATCGGTGACCGTGTCAGCCAATCCGCCGGTCGCTCGAACGAGTGGAATCGTCCCGTATTTCAAACTGTAAAGCTGGTTCAAGCCACAAGGCTCGTAATGGCTGGGCATGACAAACATATCCGCGCCGGCCTCGATGCGGTGAGCCAAGGTTTCGGAAAACTCCAAACGCAATGCGATGCGGCTCGGGTGCCGCTCCGCCAGGAGGCCAAGCTGTTCGTGGTACTTCGGTTCGCCTGTCCCGAGAATCGCCCACTGAACCTCATGGCGCGTGGCCCAATCCTCAAGGACCGGCATCAGCAGATCCCATCCTTTTTGATCGGCAAGTCGGCCCACCAGGCCGAGAAGCGGCACGCGGGGTTGAACCGGCAGCGAAAGTTCACCCTGTAGCGCGGCCTTGCAGGCGGCCTTTCCCTCGGCAACATGGTCCACGCCATAGGGCATCGCAAGATGCGGGTCGTTTTGCGGATTCCAGCGTTGTTGGTCGACGCCGTTGATGATGCCCCGCAACACGTCGCGGCGTGTTCGAAGCACGCCTTCCAAGCCGCACCCTTGCTCGGGACCCTGAATCTCTTCGGCGTAACGCGGGCTGACGGTGCTCAAAGCATCGGCGAAGACGATACCCGTCTTTAGCAGATTAAGATGTCCGAAAAACTCCATCTGCTGCCAATTGAAATACTTCCAATCCAAGCCGGTCAGCGCCATGTCCCAATGCCAAAATTGGCCCTGATAGGCCAGATTGTGAATTGTCAGCACCGAGGCGGTTCGCTCCAAAGGAGGAACTGCGGCGTACTCGATCTTGAGCAGCGCCGGAATCAGACCGGTTTGCCAATCATGAACGTGCAGGATGTCAACCGGCAAGGACAAGCGGCAAATTGCTTTCATCACGGCACGACAGAAAAAGACGAACCGTTCACAGTTGTCGATGTAGTCCTGCCCCGCTTCGCGATAAAGCTCCTTACGGTCGTAGTAGCTGTCCTGCTCAACCAAATAAACCGTGACCTCGCTGCCCGGCAAACGGCTCTTGAGCAACCCGCCGGTGACCGTCTTGCTGCCGATCGGCACCGTTAGTTCGACTCCGGTCGCTTCGAGCGGCACGCCCGACCGCCGAGCCGAGCGGAAGGCGGGAAGGAAAAGAGTCACTTCGTGGCCTTGCCGGGCCAGTTCAATCGGCAGCGAGCCACAGACGTCGGCCAACCCGCCGGTCTTGGCCAGCGGCACGGCTTCACTTGTGGCCATGATGATTCGCACCGGATCGCACTCCTCAGAGCCAAGTCACTCCGGACCGCCCGATTGGCATATCCGATCGGGTTGCCGCAACCACCGCGCTGCACGGGAAAGCTACGGCCCCCTTTCACCCACCACCTTCTCCCAGCTCCCCTCACACGGCACGACCCCCACCGCAGGCCGGGACGACTCAACGATGGCGATCTTGCCAACGTCACGTGGTGGACCTTCAAGCCGGTGGCACACACTGCACCGATTGACGAACCACTCGACGCTGTGAAGCTACCAAAAAATCGGTTTTTGAGGAAACCGACTCCAGTCGACCTCGACAAACCGTACGTAACCGGCCAATTCCGGACTTGTTGTGCAACCCAGACAAGCCTGCCTCAACTCCCAAGTCGCATCAACCCCGCAACCAGCCGGGGCCCCGCTTCCCTGGAGAAACGCGCCCAATTTTCGCCTGCCGCCGCACGGGATTGTTCCTCTGACGCCCTCAGACCGTGTCTTGGGCGCGAGGCCCATTAGGCTTGATGTGCGACGGTTCGAGCGTTTACCGCGGTGCGTTTAGAAACTGTCCGATGGCGTTGAAACCGGCTTCGAGCACCTCGAGGCTCGTGGCAAATGAGATCCGGGCATAGCCTTCGGCGCCGAACGCAGATCCCATCACAGTGGCAACCCCCTGCTGTTCGAGCAACTCAAGGCACCACTGAGCCGAGTCGTCGACCGTCGCCCCGTTGTAAGTACGCCCCAGATGCGACGAGACATTGATGAAAGCATAAAATGCCCCCGCCATTTTGGCACATGTTACGCCGGGCAGCGACTCGACTCGTCCGGCCACGTAATCGCGGCGGCGGGCGAATTCATCTCGCATCTCGTCAACACACTGCTGCGGCCCTTCGATGGCCGCCAACGCCGCGTATTGGCTGATGCTCGACGGGTTTGAAGTCTGTTGGCTCTGCAATGAACCCATCGCCTTGGCCAGTTTCACCGGTGAGAGCGTCCAACCGATGCGCCAGCCGGTCATGGCATATGCCTTGCTGACGCCGTTGACCAGGATCGTTCGCTCGGGTAGGCCGGGGCGAACCGTGGCGAAACTGGCGAATTTTGCCCCGCCATAAACAAGCCGCTCATAGATCTCATCGGCCACGATCATCAGATCATGCTCAATCGCCACGTCGGCCAACGTCGCCAGATCGGCCGGCGAATACATCGCGCCGGTGGGGTTCGACGGCGAACAGAGCAAGAGCACTTTGCTCTTTGACGTGATGGCGGCCTTCAGCGCCTCGGAACTCAAGCGGAAGTTGTTCGACTCTTCGGTGGGAACAATCACCGGCACCCCGCGAGCCAACTTGACCTGCTCGGCATAGCTCACCCAATACGGGGCCGGGATGATGACCTCATCGCCGGGATCGCACAGCACGGTAAACACATTGTTCAGTGCATGCTTCGCTCCGTTGGACACCACGACCTGCTCAGGCGCGTAATCGATGCCGTGTCGCTGGCGATACTGCCCTGCGATGGCCGCCTTCAACTCCGCAATACCGCTGGCCACCGTGTAATGCGTATGGCCTTCCTGCATGGCCTTGGCGGCGGCGTCGCAGATGTGCCGCGGCGTGTTGAAGTCGGGCTCGCCAAGGCTGAAATCGTAGACGGTTCTACCCGATGCCTTGAGTTGCTTGGCCTTGGCAGCCATGGCCAAGGTCGCCGAAGGTTGCATCGCCTGAATAATCCGAGAGACGGTCGCTGGCATGGCAAACTCCTAATAAAAAACCGCTCGAAATTGAGCGGACGGCAGCAGTCAAACAAGGGCGAACCGCCAATATGCACGGCCAGCACCAACCACGTCCGGCCAAGCGGTTGTTAGCTAGTGCGACAATGATAGTGATTCGCGGGTTCGCTTCCAAGTAGCCACCTCTCGATCCGTCCGTGCCGGTCCTCTTTGCCGCGGATGCCGCTTGGTGGTAAATCGTCGCGCCGGCGCATCGATTCATAGGTCAAGTTCGTCATTCACAAGCCTTGCTCTACATGGGCGAGGCATCGCATTCGACGACCCAACACGCGACCAGCGCCCCCCTCTTCATGGCCACGACCAAGGCATCGCGGGGATCGGTTCTTCGTGCCTCGGCAATCGCCCTGCCCACGTGGCGCGGTAGCGCGGCGGTGGCACAATCGACAGGGCTTGGTTGAAGCTTTCGCGAAAGATGGGCGATTAAGCGGTGCAATACACCTTGACGTAGATTCGGGAAAGATGCTTCAATGCGCGAACTTGAGGGTTGGACGAAGCCATCACGGCGATGCTGCGGCGTGTGGCAAGCGTTGGTTTGACTCTCAACTGGATCAGTACGCTACGCCGGGAAACCAGCCGCTTGACAGCGGTCTTCATTCGCAACGGACGGATGAACGCTGCCCGGAGTTTCGTCGTGCCTCGCACGGTACGCGTCAAGCGTGTCGGTTGCGGGCACCACGTGCGTGCGGCCATGGTAACGTTCAGGCGCCTTCCCTTCGTGGATACCCAAGGGAAAGGTGACATCAAGTCATGCGGGTATCTACCCTTGAGGAGCCACGGAAATGGCAAAAAAGAAGACGGCCAAAAAGAAGGCAGTCAAACGGTCGACCAAGAAGAAGACGGCCAAGCGGTCGACCAAGAAGAAAGCGGCCAAGAAGTCGACTAAGAAAAAGACCGCCAAGCGGTCAACCAAGAAGAAAACGGCCAAGAAGTCGACTAAGAAAAAGACCGCCAAGCGGTCAACCAAGAAGAAAGCGGCCAAGCGGTCGACCAAGAAGCGCGCCACTTCGGCACGAAAGACCGCAACCAAAAAGAAACGCAAGTAATCTGCATTCGCGGCGATGTCGTTCGCCGCAATCCAACTCTCTCAGGGGCCGGCGTACGGGCAACGGCTCGTCCGCCGGCCCGTTGTTTGCGCCCTGCTTTCGGCAATTTTCGCCACGCCAGCGGACTGCTGCCTTAGCAGTCCGCTGAAAAACTGCTTCGTCGGCGAGAGCGTGGCAAAATTCGTCAGCTCAAGAAGCCGAATCGTGGGCATATCCTAAGACACGCCGAGATTTGGCGACGCAGAGCTGGCGAATTTTGACCGCTCACAGTCAGAATGAGTTTTTGGGCGGGCTGTTAGCCGCGTTGGTCAGAAGGAGCCGTGGCGAAAATTCGGAGCAACACGACTATGGCGGCGGACCCCGAGTCGCAGGCGTTGACCAAAGTTTCGGCCCTTGCTATTGTTAGGATCATTCCAACAGGCACCCTCTTCGGGTATCTTGCCCGAAATGCCTGCGTTTTGTTTCCTCCGGTCGCTCGGTCCAACCGCGCCGGCAGCCCAATCCGTTTCATGGCTGCCGCTTAAACCGGCCAAGATGAGAACTTCTAAGCGTGGCCAACCGATCGCCTAACCCTATCGCGAAAGAAACACAATTCGACGAACTCGGGCTTTCCGACTGCATGTTGCAGGCGCTCGAGCATGTCGGTTATCTCGAGCCCACCCCGGTTCAAGCGGGTTTGATCCCTCGGGCGTTGGCCGGCGTCGACGTCATGGGGCAGGCACAAACCGGCACCGGGAAAACGGCATCGTTCCTGATTCCCATCTTAGAACGTCTCGAATCGACCGGTCGTGGTTCCCCACCGCAGGCGATCGCGTTGGTGCCGACGCGCGAGTTAGCGGTCCAAGTCCACGGTGAAGCCCAGAAGTTAGCGCACGGTCGCCGCACGCGAAGCCTTGCGCTCTATGGCGGCAAGCCAATTCGGGGACAGATCGAAAAACTCGAACGCGGCACGGACATTGTCATCGGCACGCCGGGCCGGGTTTTGGACCACATCGGCCGCCAGACGCTGATGCTCAATAAGATTCGCATGGTCGTGCTAGACGAGGCCGATCGCATGCTGGATATCGGCTTTCGCCCTGATATCGAGAAAATCTTGCGTCGCTGTCCGAAAGCACGGCAGACGCTACTGCTTAGCGCCACGGTGCCGGCATCCGTTGAGCGACTGGCGCGGCGATACATGAACGATCCCGAATCGCTCGACTTCTCGCCACAAAACGTGGCTGTCGAAACGATCGATCAATACTACTTCACCGTCGCGCCGGAAAAGAAGTTCTCGCTGCTCGTGGCGCTTCTCCAACGCGAGAACCCGACACAGGCGATTATCTTCTGCCGCACGAAACGCGGTACCGAACGCACTCACCATCGCCTGAAGAAAAAATTCAAGTCGGTCGATTCGATCCACGGTGACTTGGCGCAGCGAGTCCGCGATCGCGTCATGTCGGCCTTTCGCGAAGGTAAAGTCTGTCTGCTCGTGGCAACCGACGTCGTCGGCCGTGGGATCGATGTCTCGGGGGTCTCGCACATCATCAACTATGACGTACCGGCGTTCTGCGACGACTATGTACATCGCGTTGGCCGTACCGGGCGCATGGGACGAGAGGGAGTGGCCTACACTTTCATCACTCCGGAAGAAGGCCCGCAGTTGACACGCATCGAAATGAGAATCAATCGCCTGCTCAAACGCGATGAAATCGAAGGCTTCGAAGCCACTGGCGAAGTCTCCCGCTCGTCGGGCAACGCCGCGCCAGAAGCTCAACCGTCGCAGCCCAAGCCTCGTCCAGGCCAGCGCAAACGGCGCATCCGCCGCGCGCTATAACACCGGAACCGACCCCATCGCCCGATTTCGTGATGCGTGCGTGCCCTTTGATCCAGCACAGGCCGCAGCGCGTGTGCCACGAAAGAGCGGTGACCTCGAATCTTGGCGTCGGAGGAATCACCACGACGGCCTTGCCGTCTGTTCCATCCACAGCACCGCCGCGCCAAGCACGATTCCCAGCACCATGGCACCGGCGGCGGCAAGCGAGATGCCACGATCCCGCATAGTTTGATCCGCCCATTTCGATTCGCCCCCCCGGCGAATGACCGCCTCACCGGTCACCAAAACCAATACCAACGCGGCCAAGGTTCCGCATGCCGTGAGCAACCCTTCGATCCGCGCTAGCAACACTTGGGAATGCTGATTACGAACCATGACCAAGACGCCCGCCGCCAAGATCGCCACCGCGCCGATGGCTTGCATCATCAAGACGCGACTCGTAAAGCCGGCGTTACGACGAAGACGTCGTCCGCAC
>Ga0114931_10006717_pt1 | contig 14129 bp, 17 predicted proteins | sample 2SBtaG_FD_89579 | JGI IMG/M metagenome (GOLD analysis project Ga0114931, IMG submission 89579) | Deep subsurface microbial communities from Kolumbo volcano to uncover new lineages of life (NeLLi) - 2SBTROV14_V59a metaG | ecosystem: Environmental > Aquatic > Marine > Volcanic | place: Kolumbo...
GTGTTAAGAAAAAAATTGTTTTATCTGTTTTAATTGTGTTAGCAAGTGTTGCTGCAAGACTTAGCAGTTTTTCCAAGACCTGTAGGTGCATGTACTACTAAATTACTATTATTTTTTACAGCGTTAGCTACTGATTGCACAAGTTTATCCTGTTTTTCTCTAACAACATCATATGGAAAAAAGGCGGTTGACATAATAATGAAGAATGATAGTAGTTATATAAATATTCTTAGAGAATAATTGCAAAATTGTTATATTTAACGTTTTTGTTTGCTTTCTTTCATAGAATCTTTTGTTTTTTCTATAACTTTATTTGCATGATATCTTAATTTGTCTATTGCAGATTCTAATTTTGGTTCAGTGCTTTTAACATATTTTTCAATTTCTTTATTATATTCATGAATGTAACTGTTAAGATTTTTAATTCTTAGTCCATATTTATTAAAGAATACAAGGGTTTTTAGCTCAACTCTTTCTTTTTTCTTTGTTGTTCCTACAGGATATCCTATTGGTATTATTGCCTGAGGTCTTCCATTTTCTGGAATACTAAGAATATCTGAGAGATATGTTTCGTCAAATGAACCAACCCAGCACGCACCAAGACCCAATGCGTGAGCTGCAAGAAGTATGTTTTGAGTTGCTGCTGCTGCGTTTTGAATAGAGTAAAGTCTTTGACCTCTTAAACCATAAAATTGCTCTGAACGGTCGGTATCTGCACACACAACAATCATTATAGGAGCTTCTGCAATCCAGAACTGGTCAGAACAATGACTTGCTATTCCTCTTATAATATCTCTTTCAGTGACTAAAATAAATCTATAGTCCTGAATATTTCCGGAACTTGGTGCATTTGCACCTGCATCCAAAAGAGCACAGATTTTGTCAAATTCTATTGCTTTTTGCGAGAAATGCTGCACGCTTCTTCGTTCATTTATGCACTTAATTACGTCCATAGAATATCCTATAAGAAAATTGGTTTAAATATTTATCTGTTAATTATCTTTATCAGACCATGATTTGCGTTAACTTCAACAAATGCCATAGAAAAAGAAATGTGGACAAATATTTAAATGATATTAAATAATTGTGGTCACCAAAATATGACTCTTATCTTAGTCTTGTTCCGCAAGAGTAACAGAAATTGTTTGAAGAATAATTTTGTGCAAAACATTTTGGACAATCAACAATTTGAGGCATCTGCTGGGCACCAGTATTCTGTGTGTGGATGTTTCGTGAACTTGCTTGTGGAGAACTTGTATACTGGGCACTATTTTGCTGATTTGACTGTCCACCTCTTTGGTTTGCAAGTCTTGCTTGTTTTTCTCGTTCTATGTCCATTAGGGCTTGCTGTTTTTGTCTTTGTAATTTAGCCAAATGAGGAGATACTTTTGCAACAGAGTTTTGATCATGTCCTTGAAGAATTGCTTTTGAAACGAGCTTAAATGTGCCAATTGCAATGAAACCAGCCCCGACTATTATAAATATCATCATTTTGGCATCAGGATTTTTGTTTTGAACATAACCGGAAAAACCTACCATGACTATTCCTAAGACCAGAAACCAGACACCTCCAATTTTTTGCATAAGGTGGTCAAATAATATGGGTATTTATACTTTTTGGAAAGATATCTCAATATGAGCATATAATATACAAAATGTTTATATATTTAGACCTATAGACAAAAATATCAGTATAATGAGGTTAATGAAATGAGAGATCAAAATGTTCCAGTTGTTTGCAGGGCATGTAATAGGACAGTTCCCATGAGAGAGATTAATTTTGATAGCAATAAAAAAGCATATGTTTGTAAAAGTTGCTTTAATGCTAGTCAGAGATATTCTCCTGATTCCATAAAAAAGGAAGAAACTAATATAAAAGCCATGAAGAAAGGAATAGAATATTACTCTTGTCCAAAGTGTAAATATCACTTTTCAAAAAAAGCAGAAAAAGAAGTTAGAGAATGTCCATATTGTGGTTCGAAGCAATTAAATAAAGCCTCGCAGACTGGAGCTTCAAAGCTAATTGATGAATCTGAAGGATATGATTTCTAAATTTATTTCTTTCTGACAATCTTTTCTTTTCCAAACATGTACGGCCTTAGTGCCTTTGGAACTGTTATTGAGCCATCTTCATTTTGATAATTTTCAAGTATTGCTACGAGAATTCTTGATGTTGCAAGAGCTGTGTTGTTTAGGGTGTGAACAAACTGTCTTGAATTATCTTCATTTTTGTGAAATTTTATATTTGCTCTTCTGGCTTGATAATCTGTATAATTTGAATTTGAACCAGTTTCTTTATACTCGTTTTGTCTTGGCATCCACGCTTCAATATCAAATTTTTTGGCAGTAAAATTTCCTAAGTCTCCCGTACATATATTGACAACCTTATATGGTAATTCAAGTTTTTGCATTAATTTTTCAGCATTTTTTTGAAGTTCCTCATGATATTTCCACGAATCTTCGGGTTTACAGATTATTACTTGTTCAACTTTGTTAAATTGATGAGTTCGAAAGAAACCTTTTGTATCTATTCCTCTACTTCCAATTTCTCTTCTAAAACACATACTATACCCTAATTGTTTTATTGGTAAGTCTTCTTCTTTAAGAGTTTCATCCATGAATTGTGCTAGTAATGGATGTTCTGCAGTTGCTATCATGTATTTTTCTTCCCCATCAATTTTATACATTACATTTTCAAAATCTTCAAGAGATACTCCTGTTTCATATGCTTCCTTATTTAACATTAAAGGAGGCTCTACATATGTATATCCTTGCTGAACTAATGTTTCAATTGCAAGTCTTATAATTGCCTGGTTGAGAAGTGCTAAGTCTCCTTTCAGAAAGTAAAATCCTGTTCCGGATATTTTTGCTGAGCGGTCAAAGTCAGCTACGCCAAGATTTTCTGCTACTTCTTGATGAGGTTTTAATTCAAACGTTTTCTTTTTAGGTTCTCCCCATTTTTTTATTTCCACATTTTCTGTATCATCTTTTCCGTATGGAACCGATTCGTGCATTATATTTGGGAGTTTTTTTAGAATCAAGTTTATTTTTTCTTCTAGTTTTGTTCTTTTCTCTTCTGATTCTTTTATTTTTGTGGGGACTTCTTTTGCTTTTTCTAAAATAGCTTTTACGTCTCCTCCTGCTTTTTTGGTTTCATTAATTTGTTTTGATATAGAATTTCTTTGCTTTCTTAATTCATCTTCAGAAAATTTTAATTTTCTCCATTTCTCATCAAGTTTTATTGCTTCATCAACTAGTTTTAATTTTTCTTTGTCTTTTCTTTTTTCCAAATCTTTTTTTATTATTTCTGGATTTTCTCTTAGTAGTTTTATGTCTAACATGCTAAATGATATCTCGAGGCGACTATAAAAACATTTTGGTAAAAAATAGTCATACTTGAAAATTATTTATTTTCTATATAGAAACTAAATGATTTGTTTCCCTATTGTAAATAAATAGACCTAATAAGACGGAAAATACCGAAACATTTATATAGTATTAAGTTTTCCTTGATATTGCTTTTTGTATACTGGGTGATAAAACTGAGGCAATATAACTTAAAAAACGATTTATTCTCAAAGACCTTGTCAAATAGGTTCAATAACTATCGTCTCAAAATCCATTCAAAAATAAACAGTTACGAAAACCGATGCGAATCAAATTTCATTGCAGCATAGTTTTCTACAGATTTACTCGATATTTAGAACACAATAATAAACATAATTATGTTAACTAAATAAATAAGTGTGCAAACAACACAGATTGATTTTATTCTAAAGTAAAGAACATATCCCAAATAAACAGTGCTTACTAAACCAAACAACAAAAGATAGTTCAAAACTATTTCTAATCTCAAAGTAAGTGCAATGAAACACATTATATAAAATAATACACCAAAAAATGGATTTGGAAGTCCAAAATGATTTCCTTCCCTACTAAAAAATGCTCTAGAACAAGATGCTAGCTCGCTAAAATCACAAATAGGCTTATAATTAGGGTCTTTATTTAGTCTTGTAACTTCATACAATGCATAAATCGAAAGAAAGAATCCAAAAATTATTACATACATTAACATGGTACAATGATTTTAGAAACCTAAATATATAAATTAATCTTAGTTCTAGACAGGAATAACAACAATTTCCTGGTTTAAAACTCTGATTTGAAATTTTGTTTTGTTATTTGAATCTTTAATCATCAGCAATAATTTTTTTGAAGCATCAATGTGATAAATATCCTTTATTTTGCCATTCTTGATGAATACTATTGTGTCGACAACATCACAAATCATTCTCAAATCCATTTTTTTAACGAATCTCTGAAGAGCCCCAACTAAATTTTTTGATACCATTGTTCCAAATACACTTATTCCCATAATTCTTAAATCAGAAAATAATCTTAATTCCTCAGTGTTTTTTAATTCATCAAAAACAACAAAGTCTGGCTTGTTTATTGAAAAAATATCCTTTATTTCATTACTCGAACCATCATTTAGGTTGTATTGAGCAATTTCTTCAGGGAGTTCAAGGCTTCTTGGTGTTTCAATTGTTTTTATTTCTTTTCCTATAATTAATAATCTGTTTGCAACTGCCTGAACAAATGTACTCTTTCCAGAACCAATAGAACCAACAACAAGAACACCAGAGTTCTTTTTAAGAATATTTTTTTCAAAACTCTTAGGTAAAGAGTATTCTTCAAATTTTATTTTTTTTATTTGTCTGATAACATTTATTTCATAACCTTTGGCAAAAGAGGGTCTGACAATTGCAATTTTATATTTACCAACCTTAATTATTGTGCTTCCCTTTTTTTCGCTGTCAATAAAAGAATCTTCTCTGCACTTTGCAGTTTCAATAATATTCTTTGAGAGTTCTCTGATTTCATCTTTAGACATATCCTTAGAAGATATATATTCAGTTTTTATATTTCCAGGTTCGCCTTTTTTTGCAAATATCTTGCAATTTTCTTTTATTTGAATACTAATAGTGTTTTTGTCAAAATACTTTTCTATAATCATCTTTTTATCTGAAATATTCGAGAACTCGTAAAGAAAAACATGAATTCCTTTGGCTTCTGCAACTTTTGCTTGAACAATGTCTCCAGTAAACAAAGTTGCTTTTTCTTTATTTGCCAACTCTCGTATTAAAGAATCAATTTCTCCTGATTTTGCAAATTTTATCTCAAAGTCTCCTGGTCTTTGTCCATTAAATTCCAATTTTATCTTTTTCTTTTCCGATATTTTTCTTATTTTTTCTATCTCATCAAGACCTAAATAACCTGTTTCCCTATTTTTATTAGCTTGACTTTCAAGTTCTGCAATAACTGCCTCATGAATAATAATTGTTTTAATTGACAGCTCTTTTGCTTCAATTTGTTTAGAAATTATACCTTCAATTATAACACTTGTATCAGGAACTACTTTTTCAAATTTTTGCAAAATACTACCCCCTATTTATTGAAGAGCAAGATTGAGTTCATTAAACCACAAACTTATCCACTGAAAAACGTTGATATCATAGGGTTCTATGAATATTGACTTTTCAACTGAATACTCCTTGCCCATTTCATCGGAGTAATCCACTTTTATTATTAAATTGTTCTCTTTTGTCTTAAGATTTTTACCATACACCTCAAATTTAAATTTTTGAGGAGCAACTAATTTGTTTAATTCCCATTGGTTGCTGAACATTTCATGAGAAATAGTAACTTTAACATCTTTTGGAACACCTGAAGTTGTTCTTCGAATAACAAAATTAATTGCTGCAGATTCATCATACTTAATTTTATGATTATAAGTTATATTTTCAATAACTATTTCAGCAGGCTCTACTACGTTAACACTGACAAAAGCAGAGTAAATTTTTTTATCAGCAGAAGCTTGAATTGCAAACGTATGATATCCTGAATCAGATAAAACTATTGATTTTCTTATTTCTCCATTTTCAATTTGTTCTTCGTTACAATCTTCTTCAATACAAAAGTTGACATTTGGAAATACATTATTAGAGAATAAACATCTTATTTCCACTTCGCCATCGACATAAACAACATTTTCATCCACCACACAACTCATATCTGAGGATTGCAATTTAGTACCATGACCATTTGAAATTATGGATTCTGCCGCCAACTGAGAGACTATTTCTCCGCTAGCCCTAGATTTGAAGTTTGATTTAGCTTCTTCATTAAAATATGAATAAATACTTATCGGAAATGTATAAATATAATCTTCTTTGAGATCTTCTTTGGTTTTTATTATCCAATATACTTTTTTCTTCTCGTTTGGCTTGAGAAGAATATCTTTTACCCGCTCATCAATGATTTCTATTCCTTCAGTATTTGCAATAGAAAGAGCTTTTGTAACATAATAATCTTTTTTATTTGTAACATCGACTTCAACAACATTGTACGAACCGTATCCAACTTCATCTCTTAAAAAATTTATTTCCATGGAAATATCTTTTGATTTTAATGCCCCTTCTGTTATTATTGTACTCTTTATTTCTTGTGTACCGGGTTCTACTGAAAAGCCATAACCCTTCCATTCATATCTAGTGTTATATCTGTCATCATCTGCACCATCATTCATTTTTATATGAGTTGCATCAACATAACCTAATTGATTATATGTTGGATCAAAAGGAATCCAACCATATTCAGGAAAATAAACTTCGGTCCAACCATGTGCCCCCCAATCATAATCAAAAAGCGGAGAATTTGTATAAGAAATACCTGAAACAACTCTTGCAGGAACACCTAATGAACGCATCATTGAAACAAATAAATTAGATAGTTCATCGCAAACACCTTGTCTTTCTTTTAAAACCCAAGAGGATTTAAGCGAAGCTTCAGAAGTCACTGAACTTAAATTATATTCAATATTTGTATTAACCCAGTCTGCAACTTTGAATGCTACAACATATAAATCATCCTCCCCACTTGCAAGACCCGCCGCAATCGATCTTATATCATCATTAATATCAATAAGTTGAGTTTGTTTTGTATAATCTACTAATTCTGAAGGTAATTCTTTTATAGGAAAAGACACCTTTTCATGAACAAAGACAGGGTCAGAATAAGTTCTTGTTTTGCTTGATACTTGAATATTAAAATCATCAAGAGTTTTTATGTCAAATAGAACTGATTCATTTCCAACTTCTCCTTTGGGAGTTGTTGTTAAGTCAAGTAATTGTTGCCTATAATCTTCTTTTGGAATCCATGAATAATTTACATGAATATAATCAATTCTCATAGGAGTGCTAGTGGATTTCATTTCAACAGGAAAAGAGACTACTGAATCAATAATTAAGTATTTTGCTCGATTATAATTGTTTTGACTTTCCTGAGCAGTAACTGGGAATGAGAGCAATAATATTCCTAGTAAAAATAATATTTTCCACCTCATAAGAATAAAAATTGAACTTGTTATTTAAAATTCTTTTCTTTCTTCAATACACTGGACATTTGTCGACGTAAAGGTTATTTAAGACAGTATTATTCAAATCATATGAATTGTGACTTAGCCGAATTACTAGGCATGCATGCAGGCGACGGAACAATTTACCGGACAAAATACGGACTTGTATGGGAACTTAGAGGAGGATTAGATGAAAAAGAATTTTATGATTCATATGTCATTCCCTTATTGAGAAGAGTTTACAATTTTCCATTTATTGCAAAAAAACGATCAGGTGGCAAAAATGGTTGCTACGGAACAAGATGTTGCAAAAAAGAATTTATTCAATTATTACTAAATAAAGGTTTTCCAGTTGGAAAAAAGACAAAAACTGTTAAAATTCCGAAAAAAATATTATCTGGTAAAAAAGAATGGAAAACATCTTTTCTTAGAGGGTTACTTGCAACTGATGGAACTGCGTATCTTGCAAAAATAAACAGATCAGAAATTCCTAATTACCCTATAATTGAACTGAATTCAGTTTCCAAAAAATTAATAGAACAAGTTAAGGATTTATTATTAGAATTAAATGTAAAAAGTTATACTTGGACATACAAACATAAACAGAGAGGAGATGTCTCACACCATCTAAGATGTTCTGGAATAGAAAAGTGTCAAAACATTAGCAAAATCATAGGATTGGCAAATTATAAGCATCGACGCAAAATGATTATTTTAGACGCAAAACAATAGGAATATTTAAAAACAAAATCTTAATCTTATATATATCCTGCCCGGGTCGCATAGCCTGGTATTGCGCAGAGTGAAAAAGAATAATAACTTGACACGCGAAAGATTGCTACGTACGATTTGTGCGTCGATTACCGACAATACCGTGAATATCCTGTCCCTTTGGGATCGTGGGTTCAAATCCCACCCCGGGCGCTTTTTTCTTTTAAAAATTAATGACAATAAATAAATAGTAGTTTTGCATTAAAATGTAATATGTTTTGAAAAATAGCAGCATAAAAAAACAGAAACAAGGTGATAAATAATGGAAAAAATTACGGCGATAATACCAACACTAAGAAAGTCTAAAATGTTAGGATTTTCAAATGAGACATATACTCTGGTTGTTACAAACGAGAGAAGCATCTTTGCACAATTAACTTCTGCAATGCTAAACGAACAAATAAATGAAGCTAAAAAGAAAGCTAAAGATGATGGTAAAGGTTTTTTTGGTCAATGGGGTGCACAACTAGGTGCAAGTTTTAATTATTCAAAAAAATACGAAAAAATGAAACCAGATGATATTTTAAAAGAAAGTGAGAAGAATTTCGAGATAAAAAACGATTCTATTGAAAAAGTAAAATACAAATGGTATCCTGACCAAGAAGGTGGAAGAAATTACTACGACGTCATTTTTAAGACAGGTTCAGACAAATTTAAGTTTAAGACAGAATCAGACCCTAAATCAGCTCTAAAAACTGCTTATGGGGATAAATTAGCGACAGGTTTGTTTTGAAAATGATTTATACCTCTGAAAAGAGCTGATTGACTTGTTTTTCTAAACATTTTTAAGCATGTTGTAATTCCCAAGTATAACCTTGAAAGATACATATTCAAATGTGGAAAAAAGAAATCCATTCAATAACTGGGTAGAATTACCCCCAAAAAGAATTACAGAATATAGAGCATATAGCGAAGACGAAGATATTCCCTTAAAGAGCACAGTGTCAAAAATATTTTCTGATGAAGAACTCAAAGAAAATACAAATGATACTTCTTTTAATACGTTTAAATTTGAACAAAGAAACGGATCTATATGTGCATTAATAATAACAGAAACAGGTGAGAGAATTGTTTCTCCAACAATAAGTGGAAATAATACAGGTATCAAATTAATAGTTCATGAAATAGAAGAATTTTCTAACAAAATAAACATATATCCCTCTGGGCAAACAGAAAAACTTGATGAGTTAATAATAGGAATTGAGAAAAATGCGATAAGATATATAAAAAAAATGAGTACTACACAATTTTCTGATTCTATTACCACAACGTATCATTTTGAGAATGATAAACCCTCAAAATATTCTAAAAATAATAATTTGACTGGACACGATATTGTTAAACTATCCTTAATCGATGGCAAATATGTACTCAAGTCAGATGAGAAAATGATAGATGCAGATAGGTTTGTCGGAGAACACGTAGCAAGATATTTTAATGCGTTTTCAGAAAAACACGCCTACATTAAAGAAAGTTTGAATAATTGCTTGAAATTTCTCAAAATTGAAGGCATAAGTTCAAAACTAAAAAAATTTGGAGGCATAGACACAAATAAAAAAAATTATGCTGAAATAAAAAAGTTCAAACAAAATTCAACTAATAAATTGGGTGAAATTTAATGTTAAGAAGAGGAGAAATGGCAATAATACCTTGTCGCAATGGCAAGAAAACTGCTGAATTAATACATAATCATCTAAAAGAAATTTGTAGTGAAAGAAAAGATATTCTGTCAAAAAGAAAAAATTATTTTACGTTATATGAACATAGACAATTAGAATTTATAGACTATGTAGATAAATATGGTATTGAAATCATAAATCCTGATATTAAGGATTTTAAAGATGGAGAAATTTCCATAACAATTACTGAGAGTGTGAGAGGGAAGAATGTGTACATAGTACAAAACACTCTAGACCCTGAGAATCCAAAAACTACGAGCCATAACATAATGGAACTTGTTTTAATGGTAGAAACTGCAAGAAGATCTTTTGCAAATGAAGTTACTGTAATAATGCCTTATATGAGTTATTCTAAACAAGAGAGACGACAGGGAAGACAACCAATTTCAGCAAAAGTATTACTAGATATTTTAAACGATTCTGGCGCAGATAAACTGATGACTATGGAACTTCACGCACCCGCAATTGAAGGATTTACAGGAGCAAAACATCTTACTGTTGAAAACCTTTTTGCATCATCAAGGATAATTGATTACTTTGTCGGAAAAAAGAAATTCGCTGGCTTATTTGTTGCCCCCGATGCAGGCGCAGGAAAAATGGTGGGACATTATTCAAAAGTAACAGGACTTCCACTAGCTCTTGGATACAAATTTAGAAGACCTGACTCAAGGCATGATTCAGAAGAACAAAAACTTCTTGGAGATGTTAAAGGTCAAGAAATACTAATAATTGATGACCAAGTTGCAACGGGTGGAACTATAATTAATATTGCAAAAGTTGCAAAAGAAAAAGGCGCAACAAAAGCGTATGCTGCCGTAACACACGGACTTTTATTGGGAGATGCAGAGAATAAATTTCAAAAGGCTGTTAAAGAAAATATTATTGATGAACTTGTTATTACAAATACGGTAATTCATTCTGAAGATTTTATGAAACGAAACAAATACATTACTCCTCTTTGTGCTTTAAAGATGTTTGCTCAGGCAGTTTTTGAAAGTGAAGTAGACGGAAGTGTGAGCAGATTGTATGATGTTAAATTAAGAAAATCAATGTTTGGAACTAATCATCATGCACCCGAATGATTATTTACTTTTTCTCGTATGTTTTTATTCCGTGGGCATTGATAACGCAAATTGGTTTAAGATTTCTAAATTGCTGTTCGAAATCAAGCCCATAACCAATTACAAATTCGTTAGGTATTTCAAAACCAACATATTTAACACCAAGTAGACCTGCAGGATTGCTTCGATTATCAAGACGTTTTAGTAGCAATGTTAAAACAGCTATTGAGGCAGGTGGTTTTTCTAAATCTTTCAGTGCTTTAGTTACACGTTCCATGCTTAACCCACTATCTATTATATCTTCCGTTAAAAGAACATTTCTCCCAGCAAATTTTTCTGGATTGGGGATGTATATGTTTACTTTACCTGAGCTTTCAGTGTTGTTGTAACTTCCTGCATGAACATTTTCATGTTCATAGTGAAAACCATTTGGAGAATTTCTATTCATCAAATTCTCAAGATTATAATTTATATCAGAAAAGACTCTCTGACCTCCTTTTTGAACACATGTCAACAAAAAATCTTTTCCCTGATAATCATTATATATATCAACTGCGAGTTGTTCAATCCTATCCTTAATTAAACCACTAGGAATCATAACATTTTTTACATATTGTTTAAACTGTTCTGGAATAGGAAGAGAATCTCTTGATATTCGCTCATAATCTTCTTTGATGATAATGGGTTGTGAACTCATGAGAACTGGAATTCACATCAATTTATAAGCATTTCTTCTTTTAACTATTGTCCAATAGTTCTTCATTGAAGTATGTGAAATTGTCTTCATCTGTATTATTCCTAATTTGGTCCAAATACTTGAGTTCAAAAACTGTCAAACCCAAATATTCTTCATCATAAACACATCTAACGTTTTTTGCTCTTTTCACATTGACCACCTCGGACAAACTTTCTAGTATATCTCAGATTAATGCCTATTAAAATGATATGAACTAATAATCAGAACTAAAATGCATAAATCTTAAAAAAGAAAAAAATAGGGAAGCATTACTTTGTGCTAATTGATGCACACCAATAACTTTGGCTTGAAACAACATTTCCATTTTCTGCATCAACTTGAACAGCAAAATCAGCATTTATTGGAATTATATCTAATATCCAAATTCTCTTGTTTGAATTCTCATATCATATACAACTTTGTTTCCGTTTGTCTTAAGTTCCATATTATCGAAATCAATTCCACTATTTTCTTTTGCGGTTTCACTGGATACAAAAGAAGTCTGAAATAAAAGCATTAAAGTAAATATTCCTATGATTAATATTTTTTTCCCAGACCAAAACATAATATGAACCTTATAACTATTGTTTATATATTTGTCTGTTTAATAACTAATTTTAGCAATTGTTTAAGCAATAAAGTTTATAAAGCACTTCCATCTTCTTTGTCTCACAACGTAATAGCGGGGTAGGGCAGTCAGGAGTGCCCGCAGGGCTCATAACCCTGAGGTCGGAAGTTCAAATCTTCCCCCCGCTATTTTCTTATCAAAATGTGTTCACAGAAATATTAAAATTATCCCATACAGGTTCTATTAGAATTGTGTAATTTATTTATTAAAAACTGAGTAAAATAAAAAAAATAAAAAATTGGTTAGTTTTAGACTACTTCGCCTTCAACTGTACCTTTTTGTGGTCTCGAAAGTCCTGAGTCCTTATTTGTGTATTGAAATACAATATCTGACGCAAATCTGTCTCCTACAACTAGCCCACTAGCACATGAAAGTTGCAATCTGAAAGCATCTCCATTTTGTACATCAACGCCGCCACCGATTGCTCCAAATGCTCCTGTACCAACTGCAATATTTTTAGTTGTACCGATGCCTCCGCAATCATCTGATGCATTAATGATATCTGTAACTGTTATTGTACTTCCAACATTGTTTCTAAATGCAATTGTTACTGTACCTGCGTCCGCTGCACCGCCATTTGCTTCAATTACAGCTATGTCAACGTTTGGAACTGGTGCTTGAAACGTTGTTCTTGCTGGTAGCAAATTACTTGGACTTAATACTCCGAAGTATGCTAATGCTCCGATTGCTGCTAAAACAACTATGATTGCCCAACCATACGTCATAAGGAATTCCATGGCTGCTTGTCCTTTCTTATTCATCTTAATTTCACCTCACAATCCTTTTCTTTGATAAAAAGGACTTTTCACTACTCTTATACTACTTAGCATTTATAAACATTTCGTTTTTAGATATTAGTATATATTTTCCTATACTGGCTTCTCGGAAAGCTTTTGAATGCATTAACTATTTGAAAATAGATACACAAATTTATAAAGCATGTATACAAGCAAGTTAATAATGAGAATTCTACTCCCAAAGAACACAAAAGGACAGGTAGCAATGGAATACTTGGCAATTTTTTCAATTGCTGCTTTAATGATTATTCCTTTAATAATAATATTTGTTGTGCAAAGCCAAAATATTCAAGCAGACATAACTGGTTCACAAGCAGAAAAGGCTGCCTCAACAATAATATCTTCAGCTGAAGAAGTATACTTTATGGGAGAGCCAGCTCAAAAAACAATAGAACTGCAATTTCCATCAGGAATTGAACAAGTCACAATAAGTGGAACTACAATGACATTTAGAATTCAAACGGCAGAATTAAATTATGATATTTTTAAAGATGCACGTTTTAACATGACAGGGAATTTAGACTCATTTGAAGGAAAACATATTATCACCATAAAAGCACAAAATTCGATGGTAAATATAACTGAAAAGTAAGTTAAATAAATTTTAAACACATAATCAATAATGAAGGGGCGGAATTTTTAATGAAAAGGGGACAGGTAGCGATGGAATTTTTAATGCTTATAGGCTTAAGCATAGTTATGTTGCTCGTTTTTCTCACATCAGTAGATATTGTATCAAGGCAAAAAACAGATGAGAAGACCTTTTATGAACTTGATGATTTGGGAGTTACAATACAAAAAGAAATAATTCTTGCTTCAGAACTGGAAAATGGATATAGGAGAAATATAGATATTCCCCAAACTGTTAATGGCAGAAATTATGTGCTTGATTCGGGAAATGCATCTGCATATACAGCATATATCTCCATAACTTTTGAAGGAAGGGAATTATTTTATCACATCCCCTTAATCAATGGAACGCCAACAAAAGGAAAAAACATCATCACCAAATTTAATGGAACAGTAAGTATTTATTAGAA
>Ga0114931_10006718_pt1 | contig 14127 bp, 16 predicted proteins | sample 2SBtaG_FD_89579 | JGI IMG/M metagenome (GOLD analysis project Ga0114931, IMG submission 89579) | Deep subsurface microbial communities from Kolumbo volcano to uncover new lineages of life (NeLLi) - 2SBTROV14_V59a metaG | ecosystem: Environmental > Aquatic > Marine > Volcanic | place: Kolumbo...
AGGGTAACGGCCATTATGACCTCACCATCTGATACTGCCGTGACACGCCAGGAAAGCTTGTGGACGTCGATACCAATACTGATGGATTTAGCCTTGAAACTGCCGTTGTCTTTCTTTATTCTGCTTGCCATGGGAAGTTCCTCCTTTTTTTTATCTCTAGCGGGCTTTGTAGCCCTTGAGGAACTTCCCATTCAATCAAAATCTATCATAGTCTCTATCGGGTTTTTTGCAGATTTTCTTCGTCCATGGCCAGCCGCCGGCAGATGCTGCGGTCCCCGTAATAACTCATTCTCCGGGCATCGGCTACGGTGGCCAGTGTTGCATACGCCGGGCTGCCAGTGCGATGTCATCTTGTAACGCAGTGTTCACAAAACAGTCTGTATTGTCTTTATTTTATATGTGTTGTTCGATTAAGGGGTCTTGTAACCCATGAGGCCTGTTTTTCCAGTATCCGGGATGCGCCTTGCGCCACCGCTGGACCCGCTGCACATTTTCATGCCCACGGAAGTAGTCGCGGTCCTCGGGTTTTCCAACCAGCAACGCTGACTGGCAGCCTTGCTGGCCAGACGGCAATGCGGTTTTGAGCAGTATCTCTGACGTCCAGCGCTGCGTGGATGTGGACGGAATAAATTTTCGCAATGCCACCAGTATTTTCGCCGCCTGGTCCTGTATGCCATGATATTAACCCATTGGGGTCATAAGATTACCACAAAGGTGCAGGGGGAATAAAATAAGGGACAAGAAGGACGGGAATAAGATCAGAAGAAAAGATGTAAAAATTGAATTTTCAGGAAGAAAATTCAGTCAAGAAAACAGCACGTTAACACCGGCGGTTCCGGAGCAGTTTCAAATAGCCGGTGACATCCAAATGGACCAAAAATGTCTTTTTGCCTTCACTGGCCAAAGACGATAGGGGAATCGATAAAAGGCAAATAACAGTTAATATCGCGATTAAAACCATCATATTTTTTCTCATAGCAAATCATATTTAACGTAAATGACTTCAAACGGTTAGAGCCTAAGCATACATACAGACATCGATCTCGCCGGCACCCTCTACTGAACCCCCAAAAACCTAAAAGCACACCTGTTAATCAATAAATTTGAAGAACTACAAAAATATTAGTTGAAGCAAGCAAATAAATGTTGACAATTATAAAAAGTGAACATATGCTGCTTGCTAAAAAGGGGAAGAGTATGAGCTCGCTTCAGAAAAATAAAATCAAAGAAGGCCCCGACCATGTAGTCGGTAATTTTCAGGACCAGCAGGAAGGGCAGGCCCTGAGCGAAACCGAACTGATTTTCACTATCCTGAAGCAAATCGCTGATGCTATTCACAGCACCTTCACGCGTGACTTGGAAGTTGTCGTTCACGATCTCTCCCAACCACAAAAATCCATCAAGTACATTGCCGGCGACGTCACTCATCGTAAAATAGGCGGTCCGATAACTGATTTGGTCGTAAAAGCTCTTCATCAGGAAGGTCACGATATCCGCGATCGGCATAATTACAAGACCACTTCCAGCGACGGGCGTACCCTGAAATCCACCACCGTCTTCATCCGTAACAGCCGCGGCGATGTCGTCTACGCCTTGTGCATAAATATCGATATGACCCATTTTCTCAACGCGGCCTATGCATTAAATAATTTTATCAGTACCGAGAATGAGTTCAATGGCCCGGAAAAGGCCGAAACATTTGCAATGTCCATCGCTGAGACTATCGAAGTCCTGTTGCAGCAGGCGGTTGTCAAGATAGGCAAGCAACCCTCTTCCATGTCCATAGAGGAAAAAATTGAACTGGTTAGGGAACTGGAAGCCAGCGGTGTCTTCCAGATCAAGGGGGGCATAGACCAGGCCGCCCTGTTCATGGGGGTTTCCAAGTACACGGTTTACAACTACCTGAAGAAAATTCGTGCGGAACAAGAACTCAACCGGTTCTAAACAGAGGAATGATAGGCACAAGGGAGGAAAAACAGATGCCGAGTTTGAATTTACCCACACCGATTTCAACAGCCCAGGCCCCGGCCGCTATCGGCCCTTATTCCCAGGGTGTTCGTGCAAGAAACCTGCTCTTTATATCCGGCCAGTTGCCGATAAATCCTCAAACCGGTGCTTTTGTTGAAGAGGGAATCGAGGAGCGGGCTCACCAGTGTCTGAAAAACCTTAAAGCTATCGCCAAAGCAGCCGGAACTGGTTTGAACAACGCTGTCAAAGTCACTGTGTTTCTGACAGATATGGAAGATTTTGCAAAAGTCAACAAAGTTTACGCGCAGTACTTTAACGCGACGCTACCGGCCCGCGCAGCCATTCAGGTAGCCGCCCTTCCCAAAAATGCAGATATAGAAATAGAAGCCATTATCAGTCTATAGAAACTATGGAGATGCATCATGAATTTAGCACAATTCCCACGTCGCCGTTACACCGAAAACGAAACGCCCCTCGAGTTTTTGCCTCGCTTCACGAGCGCACTCGGCGGGCCCAACGTATACATCAAAAGAGACGACCTGCTCGGCCTGACCGGTGGCGGCAACAAGACCCGCAAGCTTGAGTTTCTTGTTGCCGATGCCCTTGCCCAGGGTGCAGACACCCTTATCACCTGTGGCGCGGTCCAGTCCAATCACTGCCGATTGACCTTGGCGGCAGCCGTCAAAGAGGGTCTCAAGTGTCGCCTGGTTCTTGAAGAACGTGTCCCCGGCAGCTACAACCCAGAAGCCAGCGGCAACAACTTCCTTTTCCGCCTTCTCGGAGTAGAGAAAATCGAAGTCGTTCCAGGCAGCTCGGACATGATGACGGCCATGCAAAAAGTGACCGATGATCTGACTCAAGAAGGTCGCAAAGGCTACATTATTCCCGGCGTCGGCTCCAACCCCATCGGTGCCACTGGATATGTGGCCTGTGCCCAGGAAATTCAAGGTCAGCTCTTCGAAAAAGAAATCCGTATCGATCGCCTAGTGGTTGCCTCGGGCAGCACCGGCACTCACGCTGGGCTGCTCACCGGTTTCTACGGTTGCAACATGAACATTCCGATCGTTGGTATCAATGTCAGTCGCGACCCCGAAGAGCAAGACCCGTTGGTTTATGACCTGGTTCAAAAAACCGCTGAGTGGGTCGGCGTCAAGCACGACATTCCCAGGGATGCCGTGACCACTTTCGGCGACTACTGGCGCCCCAAATACTCCGTTCCCAACAAGAAAATGGTCGAAGCCGTAAACATGATGGCCAAAAGCGAAGGCATCCTTTTGGATCCTGTTTACACCGGCAAGGCGATGGCCGGATTTATCGACCTCAGTCGCAAAGGCTATTTCAAGAAAGGTGAAAACGTTCTCTTTGTCCATACTGGGGGGTCTCCGGGGCTGTACGCCTACATCAAGCCTTTGCTCGGGTTGGAGGATGTCTCGGATTGATTTTAGATTAAGAAACCTTTTGTTGTACTGAACGGCCGTGACTCTTCGCTAAAACGCTTCACTTTTGAAAGATGGATTCCAATGAATGAAAAGGTCGTGGGAATCATAGGAGGCATGGGACCTGAGGCAACGATTGATCTTATGCAGCGCCTAATACGTCTCACCCCGGCGGAAGACGATATAGACCATATCCATACCATTGTGGATAACGATCCCAAAATTCCCTCACGCATCAAGGCCATCATTGATGTAGGAGGTCAAAGCCCGGAACAACACATGGTCAACATGGCACGCGGGCTTGAGTCTTTTGGGGCCGATATTTTACTGCTCCCCTGCAACACAGCTCATTATTATTACCCCGCGCTTCAGGACAGCGTCCATATCCCTGTCCTCAATATGATTAAACTGACTGTAAATGCCGTTATGCATCGCTTTCCTTCGGCCCATATCGTGGGCCTTCTGGCTTCAGATGCCATCCGTATTACCGGAGTTTATGACAACTTTTTAAGAAAACACTCCTTGCGCGCCGTCTATCCGGAACCGCACGAGCAGCAAAGGCTCATGCGGGTCATAAAGGATGTCAAGGCCGGCAAGACAGGCGAAGCTGTTCGAAAAGTATTTGAAGGAGTCGTCGCCAATATCACTGCAGGCGGTGCGGGAGTAATTGTTATTGCCTGTACGGAACTAAGTGTCATCGCCGGAACCATCTTTGTACTCCCCGTCATTGACGCTTTAGAGGTACTCGCAGAACACACCGTGGCTGTGGTCAAACATGGGGAAGACCCTTAGGTGAAGCGGCGATAGTATTGGCTCATGTAAAATCCAGAAAGGCAAAATCACATGGAGTTCATTAAAAAGGCGAAAAAAACGGCGGAATCCCATGCGCAAGGGTTATTTCAAGAAAGAAGAGAAAATCCTGTTTGTACACACCGGCGGATCACCGGCGTTGTATGCCTATATGAAGGATATTCTGGAAGGATAACGGCATTGCTGTTATCTGGAAATAATTTACATTAGACGTGTGCATTGAAGCAGACAACCAGTGGGCATTTGCAGATATAAAAGAATTTGTCAGATTACCGGCGTGTTACCGTTTGGGTTGGAATGTAAACAATTAGGAGAAAAAAATGAGCACATATCTGAAAAAAGCGGAAAAAACACCAGAAACAGATGAACGTGAAACGCAACAAATTGTCGAAGGCATCCTGAAAGACGTTCGGGAAAATGGTGAGGATGCGTATCTTCGCCATTACGGCGCAAAGTTTAAGGATTGGTCGGGTAAAATCATCCTGACTAAAGAGGAGGTCGAAAAGCAGGGGTCCACGGTCCCGGATCAACTTAAAAAAGATTTGCAATTTGCGTATGAGCAGGTCTATGGCTTTGCGACAGCGCAGCGGGAAAGCATGAAGGAGTTTGAAACCGAGATATACCCCGGGGTGACCCTTGGGCAGCGTCTGATCCCGTGTAATTGTGCCGGCTGCTATATTCCCGGCGGTCGATTTGCCCATGCAGCATCGGCAATTATGAGTATTGGAACGGCTAGAGCGGCGGGTGTGCCGTTTGTCATTGCAGTTTCGCCGTCCCATGATGGGAAAACGATTAATCCGGCAATCATGTATGCGGCGTCGCTTTGTAAGCCCGACGTATTCATGATGATGGGGGGCGCCAACGCGATCGCTGCTATGGCCTATGGTCATTTTACGGGAAAGCCGGCGGATGTGATTGTTGGCCCGGGCAATCGGTTTGTTGCCGAAGCTAAGCGTCTTCTTTTTGGCCAAATCGGAATTGATGTATTCGCAGGACCCACCGAATCTTTAGTATTGGCCGATAAAACTGCGGATCCGTTTCTGGTTTCGATTGATCTGATGAGTCAGGCAGAACACGGATATGATTCCCCGGTATGGCTGGTAACCGATTCCAAAGAACTGGGCGAGGCGGTAATTGAGTTGATGCCGAAAGTCATCGCTGATCTCCCCAACCCGGAAGTTGCCGCGGCCTCATGGAGAGATTACGGAGAAGTGGTGCTTTGCGCGGATCGTGAAGAGATGGCCAAGGTTAATGATGACTATGCGGCCGAACATGTTCAGGTTATCGCCGAAGACCTCGACTGGTGGCTGAAGACCCTTACCAATTACGGCTCTCTCTTTCTTGGCGAGGGGTGCACGGTCCCCTATGGCGACAAGACCTCGGGTACCAACCATATCCTGCCGACCAAAAAAGCTGCTCGCTATTCAGGCGGACTGAGCGTTGGTAAATTTATCAAAACGGTCACCTATCAGAAATTGACCACCGAGGCGAATCGCAAGATCGGCGCGGTGGCATCCCGTATCTCGCGTATCGAAGGCATGGAAGGCCATGCCCGTGCAGCAGATGTGCGGCTGCGCAAATATTTCCCAGACGAAAAATTCGATTTCGAGGTGTACAACCCTAAAATCAGCTGATTTGGCAAGAAAAAGCAAAAGGGCAGGCCGTAAAAAGCCTGCCTCTTTGCGGGGAAATGGGAATGAAAAATTCGCAACCGATCACGTTTACAAAAGAGTTTACACGGCAGGAAGCCATCCCGGAAGAGGGAATCAAACGGGCAACGGAACTGATGCGCAGCGGCCGGCTGCACCGCTACAATACGACGGCCGGTGAAGAATCGGAAGCGGCCCTGCTGGAAACAGAATTTGCCGCCTATGTCGGGACCAAATACTGCTTATCCTGCGCCTCGTGCGGCAGCGCGATATACTTGGCCTTGAAGAGTGCAGGGGTCAAACCCGGCGACAAGGTGTTGTGCAATGCCTATACCCTGGCGCCGGTGCCGGGGGCTATCGAAAACGCTGGCGGCCGGCCGGTGCTGGTGGAGATAAAGGAAGATTATACCATCGATCTGGATGACCTGGACCAAAAGGCCGAAAAAAGCGGTGCCGGATATCTTCTGCTTTCCCACATGCGGGGCCATATTGCCGACATGGACCGGATTGTTGAAATTTGCGACCATAATGACCTGATCCTGATCGAGGACTGTGCCCATACCATGGGGGCCAGATGGGACAACCAGCCCAGCGGCACCTTTGGAAAGATCGGATGCTACAGCACCCAGACTTACAAGCACATGAATTCAGGCGAGGGCGGTCTGCTTGTGACCAATGATGAAGCGGTGATCGCCCAGGCCATCCTTTTTTCCGGTTCCTATTTGCTTTATGATCGACATCTGTCCCGGCCGGCAACCGAGGTTTTTGAAAAGTACAAAAAAATAACGCCCAACTTCAGTATGCGCATGGACAACCTGAGAGCTGCCATCCTGCGGCCGCAACTAAAGAATATCGAAACCCAATGCCGGCGCTGGAATGAACGCTATGATCTGCTGGAAGAGGCACTCAACCAGATGGATCATATTGCAGTGCCCAAACGGGACCCGCGGGAAGCCTATGTCGGCAGTTCGATTCAGTTCACGATCGACGGCATCACGCGTGACCAGGTGATGGCGTTTCTTGCGGAATGCGGACGGCGCGGGGTGGAGATCAAGTGGTTCGGCTGGGCTGAGCCGAACGGCTTTACCAGTTCTTTTGACAGCTGGGAATATATCAAAGATCTGCCTGAATTGCCGGCGACGCGTAAAATACTTGATTTTATGTGTGACTTCCGGATACCGCTGACATTTTCGATGGATGACTGCAAAACGATTGCAATGATTATCGGGGATGTTATCAAAGGCATGATTTGAAATGAAAAATTGGGGACAATGGTGTTTGCTAAATGGGGATAATTTTTTTATGAAAATCATTGGCTATATTCCCGGCGATATTTTTTCTCTGCCCATACCGCATCGACGAGTATGAGCGTGACAACGGGCAAGGCGGCCGGCTAATGTTTGAGGTGATTTGCTCACCACCGCGGGATTAATGTCATTAACTTAAGAAATTTTAATATAATTTCAACTTATTAGCTACACCAAATTTTCAGTTTAGGCTAAGCTAAAAACCCTCAACATTTAGATTAGCACCTAAATCCTGCAAGCGCCGAGTTTGCCGGAGATGCACGACGGCAAGGGCGCAGATGTATTCGTATCCTTCAAGTCTTTGTAGGCGCAGCAGATTCGGCAAACTCGGCGCTCCCGGAGGGTAAGCTGTTTCCAAAAAATCCTTAACTCATCTTTGATAGTTGATTTCGAAATATGCTGTAAATTCAGCGGAATACAATGTAGTAATCGGCCTTTGGCGCTACCTTTCGCTTTTCTTTTTGAATTTATTGGAGATTCTTACATGAATGATAGCAGGAGAGCATTCGATATAAAATTTGACAATAAACATAACTCGTTGAAATAATGGCGTCAAGAGATAATTTTTTTATCTACGGCACTACTTTCGGGAGTCGAGAAAATACCCATTTCAAGAATTACAGTGCGTTACATGGAAAAAGCCCGAAAATTTGGGTACAACTGTCAAACTTGAGCTTAATTTTTGGGCGCATTCAAATTGATGCATGTGAAAAGCCTTCAGTGTTTCAATAAGCATTTGATAATACATCTTTAAACCCTCTTTTTGAAAACAATTTATGCAGGTTTTAGGTAGCACGTATATGTCTTAAGATTTCAGGTCCAATTATGGAAAGCTTGGAAATCAGGAAAGTGATACTGAATTTAACCTAATGATTTCAAAGGGTATTATCCTTAAATTAATGGCATTGAGTCTGCATTGGTGGATTGTGCGAGACAACATCAGACTGGCCATGGAAGTCAATAATTTCTTAAAAGTTAAATCCAGAAACGTAATCCTCTATGCATATTAAACCACATCCCGATGCAAAGCCTGTATTTGGTATTAGCGGACATGTTGGAGCAGGCCATGTCCATAGTCACAAGGGTTGCATTCAAGATGATTCAGGTGGGTTTGCCGTTGCGACTTCAATCATAAAGATTGCATACCCATCTGATACCTTGATTCAACGGGTGTCATGCAACAATAACGGAGTTGAGGTTGAGACGGTCGATGGTGGGATTGGTAGAGCAACAGCAAGAAGGGGATTTACAAGATATGAAGAGGAATTGATGCAGCGATCTTTGGGACAAGACGGCATTTATAGTCAACCTGTTGCATGTCGTTGTTTTGGGAGAATTTACGGCCAGGGGGTAATGGAAGCACCTGTTGCTTTTCAGACTGCAATCTGTCTGGCTATTATTGACACTTTTCACAAAAAATATCCTAAACAAATAAAAGTCTCAGAAGAAGGACTAAAGAACAATGTCGGCAAGTGTATGGGGGCTCTGATTGACATCAATGGAAATAGTGTTGCAGTAATGGCTGTTGTAAACGCCACTCATGGTGGCATTGGTCCAGTTGAAGATTTGGAGGGAAATGTTTGTTTCGCGGGTAAAGGCTCTTTGATGGAGGAGCTTGGATTACACAAGGTCCCGACAATAATAGTTGAGGGAAAGGCGTATGTTCCAACACATAGCTCCAAAATGGATCAAAACGCGTTCTGGATTCGATTCAATGAAGAATTTGACAACCCGGCCGTAGGTAAGGCGCTAATCAAAGCTGCCGATAAATGCTCTGTATCAAGCCTTCATTCCAACACCGCTTATCCCAGGTATACTGGGAAAATGCAGAAGACGACAAGAACATTTGCTCGGAAAATCATACATATCGGCAAAAAGATTGAATCATCTACAAGTTCTCAGGATAAAACAAAATTAGTAGCGGAATTGGCCCTTCTGGTTAGCCAGGATGCCGGTGGGATAACTTATATGACAAACAATTTGCATGAGATGGTGGCAGCCGGCGGCTTAGTTCCCGGTTCAGCGGCTGTCCTATCAATTATTGTATCTCAAAAATATATCGAAGAAAATGCGATACCCGAAATCACATCCGATGATGTTGACAGCTACTTGAATATAATCCATCAGGCTATTGAGTTCATGTCCGAAGATTCTCAATCATTGGCGAAATATATCAAGCGGAAAGATCAATTTGATGTAAATATGTTGGGCGATTTGGTGCAGTCATAAGATTCTTAATCAGGAGGGTGGTTTTAGGCTCCCAAAGGAGCTCTGGCAACAGGCCGGAGCAGCGCATTGGCGCAGCTTTTGGTCTCGAAAATCTAACCTGCAATGAGATGAGAGGAGGGGAACAGTGAAAATGAAAGGTTTGGCACTAATTATCGGTATTCTGGTTCTGTGTGGAAGCATGACGATGGCGGCGTACGCCGCGGACAAGGTAATCATAGGTACGTTCAGCGACCCGGTGCCTGTTGAGATGGCACAGCATGACGGTAAGCTGACAGCTGCTACCGGCTGGGATATCGATTGGCGTAAATTTGCCTCGGGCACTGACGTGATTGCGGCAATGGCCTCCGGTGACGTTGTGCTGTCGGAACTAGGGTCTTCGCCGTTTGCCATTGGTGCAACCCAAGGGGTCGACTTCGAGGCATTCATGCTGGAATACGTTATTGGCAAGTCGGAATCCCTGATCGTGCGTAATGGCGCTGGTATCCATTCATTGAACGATTTAAAGGGCAAGCGGGTGGCAACACCAATCGGCTCGACGGCGCATTTCTCACTGATGGGAGTCTTGAAGCATGCCGGTATCGCCACAAAAGACTTGACGATTATGGGTATGTCGCCGGATCAGATCACTGCGGCTTGGCAACAAAACGCTATCGATGCTGCCTTCATTTGGCCCCCCGCGCAGACTCAAATCCTGAAGACCGGCAAACGGTTAATCGGCGCCGATAAGGTGGGCGAATGGGGCTATCCAACCTATAACATCTGGGTCGTCAATAAGAAATTTGCGGCTGCAAACAAGGACGCATTGGTCGCCTTCATGAAGGCGGTTGATGCCGCAAACCTCGACTATCTCCAGAACAAGGCCGCCTGGACTCCAGACAGCGCCCAAATCAAGTCCATAGCCGCCCAGACGGGCGCTGATCCAAAGGATATACCAGTAACCCTCGAAGGTTATAAATTTCTGCCCTTGGCGGAACAGCTCAAACCGGCATGGATGGGCGGCGGTATCGCCAAGGGGGTAAAGGCTACGGCTGTGTTCCTGAAGTCGGCAGGTCGTCTCGATCATGTCGCCGATGATTACTCAAAATTCATAAACACCGATTATCTGAAAGCCGCTGTCAAATGATCGGCGAACCTCAATTCGCGGCCGGTCCCGTCCTCCCTATGGGGGGCGGGGCGTGTGGCCGAAAAGGTAGAGGACGATAGACATGCGCCTGCACATCGAGAATGCAACGGTCATTTTTCCTGCTGGAAAGGGGGTGCCTCCCATTGAAGCACTGCAGCAGATCAATCTGACCATGGACGATCGAGATTTTGTTGTGGCAATTGGGGCGTCCGGCTGCGGAAAGTCGACGCTCCTCAACTTGATTGCCGGTTTTCTGGCCCCGTCGGAAGGCCGAATCATGTTGGATGGCGCCACTGTGGAAGGCCCTGGTGCCGATCGTTCTGTGGTTTTCCAGCAGCATGCCTTGTTGCCGTGGCTGAATGTCCGCGACAACATAGAGTTCGGACTGATGCTGCAGGGCCATGCGAAGGAAGATCGCAGCAGAGTTGCTGATCGTTTCATAGAGCTACTCGGCCTGAGTGGCTTCGAGCATTCACCGGTCTATGCACTTTCCGGTGGCATGCAGCAGCGTGTCGGCATTGCACGGGCCCTGACCTGCGACCCCAAACTGCTGCTCATGGACGAGCCATTAGGAGCTCTCGACGCACTGACCCGGGAAAAGGCACAGGAGCTTATCCTTCACCTCTGGCATAATACCGGCAAGTCTATCTTCTTTATCACTCATAGCGTTGAAGAGGCCCTGTTTATGGGAACCCGACTTGTTGTTATGTCGCCTCGGCCCGGCCGGATCACCCATGAGTTTAAACTGCCGTTTTCGAAACAGTTTCTTGATGGAATCAGTGCCCGGACGGTAAAGGCGTCGCCGGATTTCATCCAAATCCGCGAGAAAGTACTGTCTATCATCTTCTCAGATGTGGAGGCGGTATGAGCGAACAAAACAACGAGCGCGGGGAAAAAACACAGTCAGCCACAAGTGCCTTGTTCGCCAGGCTGGCGCGGGAACGGCCTACGCGACCTGGCGAGATCTATGGTGTTCCCGGGTCCGGAGACACGAAGGTACTCAGCGTGGCTACAATCCTTATCCTGCTGTTTATTTGGTGGCTGATCACGGCGCTGGGTTGGGTAAAGCCATTGTTTGTTCCGTCGCCACAGAGCATTTTTATTAAATTTCTAAGCGTCTGGAAAGTAGGATTTACCGGTTCCCCTCTCTGGCTACACATCCTGATTTCAACCTACCGGGTGTTCAGCGCTTTCCTGTTGGCCTGTGCAATCGGCATACCGCTAGGCCTTGCTATGGGGATGAACCCATTCATACGTGGCATCTTTGATCCACCAATCGAATTCTACCGGCCAATCCCGCCACTAGCCTATCTGCCGCTGATGATCATTTGGTTCGGCATCGGTGAGACCTCAAAGATACTACTTATTTTTCTTTCGGTGTTTGCCCCGGTCGCGCTGGGCGCGCGATCAGGTGTGCGCTCTGCCGGGATCGAGCAGATCCATGCCGCTTATTCCTTCGGCGCGACACGCTGGCAGGTACTGCGCCACGTCATCCTGCCGTTTGCGATGCCTGAGATTCTCACGTCGATGCGGATCGGGATCGGTTTCGGTTGGACCACTCTGGTGGCAGCCGAGATGGTCGCGGCCACTCAGGGCATCGGTTACATGGTGCTTTCCGCTTCGCAATTCCTACAGACGTCGGTTGTCATCATGGGAATTGTCGTCATCGCCGCTATTGCTTATCTCTTCGATATGTTAATGCGTCTAATCGAACGTAAGATTGTGCCCTGGAAGGGCAAGATGTGATTCGATTCATACGGTTGGGAGTTTGATCGTATGCTGTTTTCCTAATTTGAAAAAATCGTCGCGGACCGCCGAGACCGAGCACCAGGATGTACAAACAACCGTCCAGTCCATGTTTGACGAATTGGAGAAGGGCGGGGAGGAGGTTGCCTTCATTTAGCTCGCAAATTCGGCCACTGGGATGGCGACATCCTGGATAGTCCGGAGGCGCTGGAGACCGCGAAGCGGTCGGTGCCGCAGAAACTGAAAGACGATATCCGTTTCGGCCAAGACAACATACCGGACTTTGCGGAGATGCAGAAAACAACCATCTCTGAATGTATGCTCGAGATTGTGGAAGCTCTTCAACGATAAAGACCGTGAGGATTTTATTGAAAGGCTTGAACTCCTCTGTCCCGCTTGTACGACCTATCATAGTACGTCTCCGCGTAATCACTGGATTTCCTTTATTTTACGAAAAAGTTCTCATTTCTGGATTGGGAACTCGCAAGTACCAAAATTTCATTCGTGGATAGTCTAAATTACTCTCAACTATATAGAAAATCTAGAGGAAAGGATCAACTGAAATGAACTCCAGGGAACGCGTATTAACTGCTTTAGATCACCAGGAACCCGACAGAATTCCGATTGATCTCGGTGGAAGGCAAACCACATTCATGGTCGGCACTTATGAAGCATTTAAAGCTCATTTGGGCCTTGATCATCTTCCAACACGGTTAATGTCTAAAATATGGCAAACCGTTTTCGTGGATGAATGCATTCTCGATCGTCTGAATGTAGATTGTCGCCACATCCGCCCCGGCAATAAAACCGGAAGCGGAGGAAAGGAGGTTCGAACGACAGCCAAAGCCGGGGCTAAAGAGGATATAGAGGTTTTCGTGGACCAATGGGGGGTTGTTCGCAAGGTTGAAAGCGGCTACGCCAGCATCACCGGTTATCCACTTCAAAAAGCAACACTTGAAGATCTGGAGGGCTATGCGTGGCCTGACCCGGCAAAGGACTATGATTACAACGGTATTAGAGAAGAGGCCCAACAACTGCGAGAAACCAATCAGTTTGCTATCGTAGGGTGTATGGGATCAGCTGGCAATTTGTTCGAGCAATCCTGGTACTTAAGAGGAATGCCGGAATTTTTATTGGATATGATTAGCAATAAGGATTTTGCGCATGCCTTGTTGTCCAAAGTATGCGAGATCCGCAAGAAAAACGCTGAAATCTTTCTCACTGAAGTCGGAGAGTATTTAGATGTTTTCCAACTAGCTGATGATCTGTCGATGCAAAATGGACCGCTGATGTCTCCGCAAATGTATCGTGAAATGATTAGGCCATACCAAGTCGACCTTTTTCAACATATCAAGAAATATACCCTGGCTAAAATATATTTTCACAGCTGCGGAGCGGTGGCCAAATTGCTTGACGATTTCATAGAGGTCGGTGTTGATATTCTGAATCCTGTGCAGGTTTCGGCTGAAGGAATGCAGACCGATCAACTCAAACGGCGTTATGGAAAGAATCTCAGCTTCTGGGGAGCAGTTGATACTGGGGAGGTCCTACCTCATGGAACTATCAAAGATGTTTACAATGAGGTCCTGAAAAGAATTCAGGATCTAGGTCCAGGTGGGGGGTATGTGCTTGCCCCGGTACACAACATGCAACCAGATATTCCGCCGGAAAACATTGAGGCCATTTATACAGCCGCGTTAGAGTTTGGAAAGTATCCTATTACATTTTGAAATTTGACACCAACTGATTTAAACCCTTTTCCTTCGTAACTGCTTTCTATTTAATACCTGAATAATGCACGTAAAGTAGCTAAAAATTGAAAACCACCTGGGAACCCTGTTATAATGGGAGTTGACAAA
>Ga0114931_10006719_pt1 | contig 14126 bp, 14 predicted proteins | sample 2SBtaG_FD_89579 | JGI IMG/M metagenome (GOLD analysis project Ga0114931, IMG submission 89579) | Deep subsurface microbial communities from Kolumbo volcano to uncover new lineages of life (NeLLi) - 2SBTROV14_V59a metaG | ecosystem: Environmental > Aquatic > Marine > Volcanic | place: Kolumbo...
CACCATCATGGCCAGCGGCCCGATGCCGCGCACACAGGCCGGACACATGAATGAACCTGACCCGATCACCAGAGCGTCGTTAAAATCCCTTGCTCAACGGGGGCCGTCCACACATGAATCGGCCGGGACCGACTTAACGCATCATGCGCTCGGCGTAATCGCGTCGACCCGGTCGGGATAGAAGGCGACGTAGTCGCGGATCGACGCCGTCTCGTCGAACGGGTCCTCATAGCTCCACATCGCGTTCTCGGCGCGCCGTCCGCCGGCCTCGATCGACCAGTAGGACGCATCGCCCTTGAACGGGCAAAAGGTCGAATGCGCGCTCGGCGTGGCCAAGTCCATGCGCACGTCCTCGCGCGGGAAATAATAGACTAGGTCGTGCGCGGTCTCGCGGAGCACCATGGCGCGCGCGCTGTCGGCGATCGCGACGCCGCCCAGGGTCACGGTCACGCGGCCGGGCGCGGGCTCGAAATCCACCCGGTAGCCGGGATGGGCGGCGAAGCCCGATTGCCGCCTGCTCGCCGATTGAGTCATGATGCGCTCCTTTCGTCTTCCATCGTGGGGGTCATTTCCGAAACTGGTCTTCGGGGGCGTCGAAGGCAAGCCGGTTTTTGTTGAGGCGTCGATCCCGCTTCGGTGGATAATGCGCCGTCCCCTCGATTCGTGGATTTGCCGGAGTTACGCCATGGGCCGTCATCGCATTGCCGTCATCCCGGGCGACGGAGTCGGGCCGGAGGTCATCGCCGCCGGGCTCGCCGCGCTCGTCCGTCTCGCCGAGGTCGCGCCCGGCCTCTCGATCGAGACCGAGACCTTTCCCTGGGGGTCGGATTACTTCCGCGCCCATGGCCGCATGATGCCCGCCGACGGGCTCGAGCGACTGCGCGGGTTCGACGCGTTCTACTTCGGCGCCGTGGGCGACCCCGAGATTCCCGATCACGTGACGCTGTGGCAGCTTCGGCTCGCGATCTGCCAGGGCTTCGACCAGTACGCCAACGTTCGCCCGGCGCGGCTTCTGCCGGGTCTCGACGGCCCACTCCGCGATATCGGTCCCGAGGACCTCGATTGGGTAATCGTGCGCGAGAACAGCGAGGGCGAGTACTCGGGCGCGGGCGGACGCGTCCACCAGGGCCACGCCGGCGAGGTCGCGATCGAGAGCGCGGTGTTCACCCGCGCGGGCGTCGAGCGGATCATGCGCTTCGCCTTCGCGCTCGCCCGAAGCCGGCGGCGACGGCGGCTGACCCTGATCACCAAGTCGAACGCCCAACGCCACGGCATGGTGCTCTGGGACGAGGTGTTCGCCGCGCTCGCCCGCGAGTTCGACGAGGTGGCCACCGACCGGGTGCTGGTCGACGCCGCGACCCAGCGCATGGTGCGAGACCCGCGCTCGCTCGACGTGATGGTGGCGACCAACCTGCACGCCGACATCCTGAGCGACCTCGCCGCCGCGCTGACCGGGGGGCTGGGGCTCGCGCCAAGCGCCAACCTCGACCCCGAGCGGCGCTTTCCCTCGATGTTCGAGCCGGTCCACGGCTCGGCCGACGACATCGCCGGCAAGGGGATCGCCAATCCGATCGGCGCGATCCGAAGCGCGGCCCGAATGCTCGACCATCTGGGGGAAGCCGAAGCCGCCGCGCGGCTGGAAACCGCCGTCGCCCGGGTTGTCGCGGTCGGCGCGGTCCGCACCCCCGACCTCGGCGGCGTGGCGACCACGGCCGAGATGCGCGACGCGATCATCGCCGAGATCGACGCGCCCGGGGATGCGCCCGGGGACGCGCCCGGGGACGCGATCGACGCAACGGGGGATTGACTCTTGATTTTCAATCACGCCTATTACCACCCGATCGGATAGAATGACGGGTCCGGATCGCGACCAAAGAGCCGCGGGCGAGGCCTTGCCGTTCTTGGCGGCCGGAAGAGCCGCCGACGACGAGCGAACGAAACAGGGAACGACACAGGGAGAAGTACCCATGAATACCCGTCACAAGCTGATTCCGGGCCTCGCCTTGAGCGTCGCCGCGGTCGCGCTCTCCACCACGGCCGCCGTGCCCGCGCGGGCCGCGGAGGACACGATCACCCTCGGCGCCGTCGTGTCGCTGAGCGGCAAGTACACCACCGCCGGCAACCATACGAAGAAGGGCTACGATCTCGCCGTCAAGTTCATCAACGCCAAGGGCGGCATCAAGGTCGGCGGCAAGAGCTACAAGCTCGCGATCAAGTACTACGACGACGAATCGACGCCCGCGCGCGGCGACCAGCTCGCCGAGCGGCTGATCCAGCAGGACGGCGTCAAGTTCATGCTTGGCCCGTACAGCTCGGGCCTGACCAAGGCGATCGCGCCGGTGACCGAGAAATACAAGGTCCCGATGGTCGAGGGGAACGGCGCCTCGCGCTCGCTGTTCAACAAGGGCTACCGGTATCTTTTCGCCGTGCTGTCCACGTCCGAGAAGTACCTCGCCTCGGCGATCGCGCTCGCCGCCGAGCAGGCCGAGAAGGCCGGCCGCGCGGCGAGCTCGATCAAGGTCGCGGTCGCGGTCGAGAACGATCCCTTCTCGCTTGACGTCCGCGCCGGCGTGATCGACGACGCCAAGCGCGCCGGCATGAAGATCGTCATCGACGACAAGCTGCCGAAGGAGCTCAACGACATGTCGGCGACCCTGACCAAGGTCCGGGCGCTCAAGCCCGACGTGCTGGTCGTCTCGGGCCATTCCAAGGGCGCGGCCCTGGTCACTCGCCAGATCGCCGACATGAAGATCGACGTGCCGATGCTCGCCATCACCCATTGCGAATCGGCCAAGGTCACCGACCAGAAGAAGTTCGGCGACAAGGCCGACTACACGCTCTGCGCGACGCAATGGGCGCCGACCATGAGCTACAGGGACGACCTGTTCGGTTCCGCGGCCGACTATGCCAAGACCTTCGAGAAGGAATACGGCTACGTCCCGCCCTATCAGGCGGCCGAGTCGAGCGCTTCGGTGGAGGTCTACGCGGATGCGCTTTCGCGGGCCGGCTCGCTCGATCCGGCGAAGGTGCGCGACGCGCTCGCGGCGACCGACATGCAGACGTTCTATGGCTTCGTCAAGTTCGACGAAACCGGCAAGAACATCGCCAAGCCCATGGCTCTGCGCCAGATCCAGAAGGGCAAATACGTCGTGGTGGCGCCGTCCAAATGGGCCGAGGCGCCGCTCATCTACCCGCGCCCCAAGTGGAGCGAGCGCTAGGCGCGCGCCCGGCTCGTAACGCGCAAACGACGCACGCGCCCGCCCGCGATAGCCGCGGGCGGGCGCGGAGCTTGGCTCATGGATAATCTCGCGATCCTTTTCGATGCGCCGATCCTGATGGTGCAGCTCGCGCTCGATGGCGTCCTGGTGGGCGCGATCTTCGCGCTCGCGGCCTACGGCATGGCGCTGGTCTGGGGGGTGATGAACGTCATCAACATCGCCCAGGGCGAGCTCGTCATGCTCGGCGGCTTCGTCAGCGTCTATCTGTTCCAGGCCGGGATGGACCCACTCGCGACCGTGCCGCTCGCCGCGATCGCGCTTTACGTCGTCGGCTGGGCGATCTACCGCTCGGTGATCTTCCGGGTGGTCGACAAGGACCTGTTCATCTCGCTGCTCGCCACCTTCGGCATCAGCATCCTTCTCCAGCAGCTCATGAACGAGGTGTTCGGCGCCGACGTGCGCAACATCAATCCCGACCTGGGCACGATGTTCCTGTTCGACGGCATGGTGACGGTCGCCCGGGTGAAGATCGTCGCCTTCGGGCTCGCGCTGGCGCTGGGCGCGCTCCTGGTGCTGTTCCTCAAGACGACTCGGCTCGGCCAGGCGATCCGCGCCACGGCGCAAAACGCGCGCGCCGCCCGGATCATGGGGATCGACACCGACCGGGTCTACGCCACGACCTTCGCGCTCAACGCGGCAATCTGCGGCGCGGCCGGCGCGCTGGTGGCGATGACCTGGGTGATCCACCCCTATTTCGGGCTCACCTACACGGTGCGCTCGTTCATGATCGTGATCATCGCCGGGCTCGGCAATATCGCGAGCGTCGTCGGGGTCGGGCTGGGCCTCGGCGCGATCGAGAACTTCGCGGGGTTCATTCTCGGCGCCGAGTTCCAGTCGGCGTTCCTGTTCTCGCTCCTGGTCGTGATCCTGGTCGGGCGTAGCCTGATCCTGAGCCGCAAGCGGAAATACCTGCGATGACCACCATCGCCGCCCGGCCGCTCGCGATCGCCGCCCTCGGCGCGCTCTCGCTCGCCGCGCCCTGGCTCGCGCCCGCCTACACGACCCAGATGGCCTTCCTCTGGGTGATGGTCGTGTTCGCGCTGACCTGGGACGTGGTCGGCGGCCAGATGGGCTACAACTCGTTCGGCAACATCTTCTTCTTCGGCGTCGGCATGTACGCGACCGCGGTGGTCGAGCGCGACCTGTTCTTCGGGGTCGAGGAATACGTCAACATCGCCGGCGGCGCGGAAGCCGTCTTGACGCCGATCCAGTATCTCGGCGGGCTTGGGCTCGGGCTCGTCGCCGCCGCCGTGGTCAGCGTCGCCGCGGCCATGGTCCTGGGCGCCGGAATTCTCACGCTGCGCGGTCATTACTTCGCGATCTGCACCCTGGGCCTCGGGCTCGCGGGGGGCGAGATCGCGGCGGGCTGGGACTATGTCGGCGCCGGTTCGGGGTTGGTCACGTCGGTGTTCCCCGACGCGCTCGGCGAGCGCGGCGTGTTCTTTTACTACATGTTCTTCCTCCTCGCGGTCGCGACCTTCCTCACCGTCCGCTGGCTTTACGCTGGGCGCTTCGGGCTTGCCATCAACGCGATCCGCGACGACGAGGACAAGGCCGAGGCGATGGGCCTGCACACCACCCGCTACAAGACCGCCGCTTGGTGCGTCTCCGCCTTCTTCCTCGCGCTCGCGGGCGGCGGCGTCGGCAACCTGATCGGCTTCATCGACCCGACCGACGTCGCCTTCGCCGGCGCGACCTACGGCGTGTGGATGGTCCTGATGGCGATCCTCGGCGGCAAGGGCACGCTTTGGGGGCCGGTGATCGGGGCGATCGTCTTTCACGTGACCCAAGAGCTGTTCTGGACCTACCTGCTGGGCTGGCAGCGGGTCGCGCTTGGCGTCCTGATCGTGGTCATCGTCGTGTTCTTCCCCCAGGGCATCATGGGCTATGCCCGCGAGCGCTGGCCCGAGCGCTTTGGCGAGACGGTCGACCAGGGCGGCGACGAAGGGACCGCCGCGGCGGGCGCGGGGGACGGGGCATGACCGCGATCCTCGAGGTCCAGGGCGCGACCAAGACGTTCGGCGGCGTGGTCGCCAACAACAATATCTCGATCGCCGTGCCCGAGGGGCGGATCATCGGCCTGATCGGCCCCAACGGATCGGGCAAGACGACACTGTTCAACTCGATCGTCGGCTACCACCCGGTCGACGCCGGCTCGATCCGCTTCGAGGGGCGCGAGATCACGCGGCTGCGCGTCGCCCAAATCGCGCGGCTCGGTCTTTTGCGCACCTTCCAGCAGACGCGCATCTACGGCAACATGACCTGCATCGAGAACATGCGGATCAGCGTGCCACACCGGCGCGAGGGGCTGCGCGACATGGTCGCGCGCCATTCGCCGATGGTCCTCGAGAAGTCCGAGGCGCTGCTCGAGTTCGTCGGCCTCTACTCCAAGCGGCGCCTGCGCGCGGGCGATCTCTCCTTCGGCCAGCAGAAGCTGCTCGAGTTCGCGATGGCGCTGATGAACGACCCCAAGCTCCTGCTGCTCGACGAGCCGACGGCGGGGATCAACCCGACGCTGATCAACGGCATCATCGACCGGCTCAAATACGCCAATGCCCGGTTCGGCGTCACGCTGCTGGTGATCGAGCACAACATGCGCGTCATCATGAACCTGGCCGAGCATATCTATTGCCTGGCCCATGGCGAGCTGCTCGCCGAGGGGACCCCCGAGGAGATCCGCACCGACCAACGCGTCATCGACGCCTATCTCGGAGCCCATTGATGGCCACGGGCGACGACAAGGGAAAGGGCGCGAACGGCGGCATCAGCGGCTATGGCTTCGGCGACGTCGGCGCGGTGCTGTCGGTCGACGCGGTCGCCCGCGAGGCGCGCGAGATCGCCGCCCAGGGACCGAGCCCCGAGCGCATCGCCGAGCTCGCCGGCGGCGAGCCACTGGTCAAGATCGAGAATCTGGTCGCCGGCTACGGCAAGATGGAGATCCTCCACGGCGTCAACCTCCAGATCGCCGCGGGCCGCTCGCTCTGCCTGATCGGCCCCAACGGGGCCGGCAAGTCGACGGTGCTGCATTCGATCTATGGCTTCACGCGCATCACCGGCGGCAGCGTCAAGATCGGCGGCGACGACGTCACCCGCCTCGACCCCGACGAGAAGCTGCGCGCCGGCGTCGCCTACATCCTCCAGGACAACTCGGTCTTTCCCAACATGACCGTCGAGGAGAACCTGTGGATGGGCGGCTTTCTGATGAAAAGCCCGGCCGAGGCCAAGCGGGCCGCCGAGCGCGTGTTGGAGAAGTACCCGCGCCTCGCCGAGCGGCGCGGCCAGCGCGCGGGCGTGCTGTCGGGCGGCGAGCGTCGGCTTCTCGAAATCTCGCGGGCGCTGATCATGAACCCGCGCGTGCTTCTGGTCGACGAGCCATCGATCGGCCTCGAGCCGCGCTTCATAGACCAGGTGTTCGAAATCCTCGACGATCTGCGAAGCACCGAGGGCAAGACCATCGTCATGGTCGAGCAGAACGCCAAGAAGGGGCTCGAATTCACCGACGTGGGCTACGTGCTGGTCGACGGCCGGGTCGCGATGGCCGGTCCCGGCGACGAGCTGCTCGCCGACCCCGACGTGGGGCGCCTGTTCCTGGGCGGCTGAGCCGCCGCAAGGCCCTTATCCCGTCGGAATCACCGAGATCGGATCGCCCGGGGCCAGGCCGAGCAGGGCGGCGGCGTTGGCGCGGTTGGCGGCGATCTCGATCAGACCGTTCGCGTTCTCGTACCAGAAGGGCGCGCCCGGGGCGGCGTCAGCGAAGACCCGCGCGTGGCCGACCCGTCGCCCGCCCGCCTCGATCGTCGCGCTTGTCTCGATCCCGGCGGCGCGCAACCCGGTCGCCGCGTTGCCGAAGCGATCGACATAGGCGACGCGGGCGAGGTCGTCGGGCCAGTCGGCGCCGACGATGTCGGCGATCTCGCAGTCCCGCCCGGGCGGGGCCGTCCCGCGCGCGATCCGGGCGGCGGCGGGAGCGAACAGGTCGCGGCCGTGAAAGCTCGCCGACAAGGAACCGCCGGCTTCGGCGACGAGCGCCCGGCAGGCGGTCGCGCCCCCGCGCCGCGCGACGATCGCGAGCAGGCCGTTGTCGGGACCGACGAACCAGCGCCCGCCGGCCTCGAGCGCGAGCGCGCGGCGGTCGCCGCCCACCCCCGGATCGACCACGGCGAGGACGACGCTGTCCCGGGGAAAAGCCTCGATCCAGGCGGCGAGGAGATAGGCGGCGAGATCGGGGCGGGCGGCGGGAACGTCGTGGCAGAGATCGATCACGGGTAGTCCCGGCGCCTCGCGCAGCAGGACCGCCCGGACCTGGCCCACATAGGGGCCGTCGAGGCCGAAGTCGGTGAGCAGGACGATCATCGGCGCGGGCACGAGGCGACGGCTCAGCGTTCGGCGCCGACGCCCTGCATCCCCCGGGGCGCGGCGATCAAATGCAGGGCGATCCGCCGCTCGCGGGGCGCGACGCGGTGCTCGAAGACGTAGATCCCCTGCCAGGTGCCGAGCAGCATGCGTCCGCCGCGCACGGGCACCGAAAGCTGCGTCTGGGTAAGCGCGGCGCGGATATGGGCGGGCATGTCGTCGGCGCCCTCGGTCGCGTGGGCGTAGCGGCCCGGAGCCTCGGGCGCGAGCCGCGCGAAGAAGTCCTCGAGGTCACGGAGAACCGCTGGATCGGCGTTTTCCTGAACCAACAGCGAGGCCGAGGTATGGCGAAGAAACAGGGTCAGCAGCCCCTCCCCAACCCGCCGCGCGGCGAGCCAGGAGGCGACCGCGTCGGTCACATCGTAAAGCCCGCGCCCCCGGGTCTGGACGGCGATGTCGCCGCCAGACTGCATGATCGAAGGACGGTCGTTTCCCATGGCCCGACGGTACACCGGCCGCCGCGCGCGGCCAAGCGAACGCGCGCGGGTCCTTGCTTCCGCCGGGCCTTGCCCGTCGGGCATTCAAGCCTGCGCGGGATTCCCTCGCATAAGCGCGCGGGATCACGCGCTCCTCACGGCGCGTCACATGCGCGTGCGCGCGAAGGCGAGGCCCTGGTCCGGCGCCGGCGCTTGCGCTAGCCTGCTCACGGGACCAGACATTCCGGGGAACGAGATGAACGCCTCTTTGCGAAGCTTTCTGGCCGCCGTCGCGATGCTCGTTCTGGCGGGCCCGGCGATGGCCGATTACTGGTCGGATTTCGAGACCGCGATCGACGCCTACGCCGAGGGCGACTACCGCGCCGCGCGCGCGGCCTTCGAGCCGCTCGCCCGCGCCGGCGACAACCGCGCGCAGTACTGGCTCGGCATCATGTACTTCGAGGGCAAGGGCGTGCCGCTCGACAATCGCCGGGCCTATCTCTGGCTCAGCCTCTCGGCCGAGCAGGGCAACCGGGCCGCGCGCGCCAGCCGGAGCGGCATCGCCCGGCGCATGAACGCGGCCGAACTCGCCGCCGCCCGGCGTCTCGTCGCGAGCTACCGGCCCGCCCAGTAAGCGCCTGGGCCGCCCCTTCGCGAGGCGCGGCGGGCGCGACCGTCCTGGAGCTTCATTGACAAGCGGGCCGGATCGGCGACAATCCCGCGATCCCCCGCGCGCGGGCGTTTCCGCCCCTCGCGCCGCTTCTGCGAGACGGCCAAGACCCCATGACCGCGAAATCGACAGCCAAGCGGATCGGCATTCTGACCGGCGGCGGCGACGCGCCGGGCATCAACGCGGTGGTCCAGGGCTGCGTGCTGCGCGCCGAGGCGCTCGGGTACCGGGTGATCGGCATCCGCCGCTCGTGGCTGGGCCTGCGCGACGGCGATACCATGCCGCTCGACCGACGGACGACCCATCGCTGGCTGCCGCGCGGCGGGACCGAGCTGCGCACCCGGCGCTTCAACCCCTTCGACGAGGGCGAGGAGAAACTGGTCCTCGCGGGTTACGAGAAGCTCGGGCTCGACGGCCTGGTCGCGATCGGCGGCGACGGAACGCTGACCACGACCTATGGCTTCCACAAGCTCGGTATGACGGTGGTCGGGGTCCCCAAGACCATCGATAACGACATCTACGGCACCGATCGCACCTTCGGCTTCGAGACCGCCGTCCAGACCGCCTGCGACGCGATCGACCGGCTGCACACTACCGCCGCCGCCCACGGCCGCATCCTGATCGTCGAGGTCATGGGCCGCTACGCCGGCTGGATCGCGGCCTATGCGGGCGTCGCGGGGGAAGCCGACCTGGTGCTCACGCCCGAGCATCCCGTCGACCTTCGCGAGGTGGTCGCCTGGGCGCGGGGGCTCAAGGCGCGCGGCAACGAATACGCCATCCTGGTGGTCGCCGAAGGGGCGCTGATCCTGCGCGACGACGGCAAGGCGCTGGTGCGCGGCGAGTACACGGCCCAGGGCTACGAGAAGCTGGGCGGGGTCTCGGTCCAGCTCTCGCGCGAGCTCATGGCGGCGGGAATCGATTCGCGCACCACCATCCTCGGCCATATCCAGCGCGGCGGCACGCCGACCGCGTTCGATCGCATCCTGTCGCTGCGCTACGGCGCGCGCGCGGCCGAGCTGTTCGACGAGGGCGTGACCGGGGTGATGGTCAGTCTGAGCGACAACCGCATGGGCACGATTCCGCTCGCCGAGGTCGCCGGCAAGCGGCGCAATTTCGACAGCACCAAGTTCGACCTCGCCTGGATGCTTTCGACCCTGCCCCGCGCCAAGCCGCCGCGCGGCGGATAACCGCGTCCCTCCCCAGGCGCTCCGAAAGAGTCTGGCCTCAAAAACACAGGCCCCGGCGGACCCCGGCGGGCGGCCGAAACGCGCATGAACGTCGCCATCGCGGGGCGTTTCGTGAATAAATCTGTGGATAAAAATGGAACCGCTTGGAATCAAATATGCTTTTAATCCACAAGAAATTCTATCGAATTAACTATTTCTTCTTGCATCCAAGTAATGAAACGGCGAACATAATCCTCAGACGCGAAGGCGTCGAAGCGAAGATTTCCTTGCCGATGTCGGCGGATTCTCTTCGGAGGGTTTGGTCGGTTTCGCTGAAATCCTAGCTTCGCGGCGATCCTCTCCCGCTTGCGGGTTGGATCGACGGGCGACGGTCGAGCTTCTCTTCGGAGATGCCGATTGTCGGGCGGCAGGTCCGCCACCGCTCTTCGCCGGGCGTTCCGCGACTCGCGGACCGGTCCTTCGGGACCGGAACGCGGAAGCGGAAAGGGAAAGCCTCTCGCGGCGCTCCCCGCTCGCGGCCGACGGCTCGGTCCTTCGGGATCGGAACGTTGGAAGCGCAAGGGGAAAGCCACCCGAGACAATCCCGGCCCGCGGTCGAGGGTTCCTCTTCGGAGGGGTCCGCCGGCCCCAGGCCTCCGGCATCGCGGATGGATGAACAGGTCGTCGAGCGCGACAAGTCCCTCGCGGGACTACACCGCGCAGCCGCGAACGAGGGCTCTGCCCGGGGTGCTTCGTTTAGTAGCTGCTGCGGTACGCCGCCTCCCCGCACTCGCGTCGGGGAGCCTGCCCGGCTCCAGAGGCGTCAGGAGTGTCCCGCCCGGACACATGCGTTGACTTCGGTCACGCTCCTGACGCCTCATCCTTTTATCAGCGGCGCCCCCTTTTTGCAACAAGATATTGTGGGTCAGAGGCGATTTTTTCGCCGATCTAGACGCGCGCTGCGTAACCCCCTATTCCGACTCGGCTTTTTCCGGTTGCAATCGGGGAATGGCCCGGCACCGAGCAATGCATCGCGCCTAGGGCAGGATGACCGGCTTGGTGAAGACGTAGTCGTTCTTTTCCACCGGCGTGTGGCAACCAAAGCACTCCTGGACGAAATCGGCATTCTCGCCATAAGGCTTTTCGTCGGCGCCAAGCCAGCGGGCGAAGCCCCAGCCGCCGGTCGCCTTGAATTTCCCGGCATCCTTGAACATGAACTCGGCGTGGACGAAGCGTCCGGGCACGGTCGCCGCTTCCCAGTTCTCGTGGACGGCGTCCTTCCAGACCAGTTTGGCGAGGATGGCGCCATCGGGCCAGGGGTTCGTATTCCCCGCCCGCGCCGCCGCGATGGCGATGTCGTTGCCGAGGATGACCCGCAGGCTGTTGTTGTCGGTGCGGTGGCTTGAGGCGATCAACCGCCAGTTCTTATAGCCGCGCGGCAACTCGAGACCGTTGGGCGCCGGCGCCGCTCCCTCGCCCGCCACGGATGCCGCGCCGAAAGCGACCGACAGCCCGAAGGCCACGAAAATGAGAAAGGGTTTCATTTCCTCCTCCGATGTGGTTTGGCGTCGAACCGATCGCGTGGCTTCCGCCGGATCGCTATCGACGCTTGGATAGATGATAGATAAGGCTATAACTACATACAACCACGTCTAATTTCTGGGTAATCACCGCACAATTTCGTTCCATCCGAGACCCAATGGGGATGCATTTGGGGAACGCGTTCCGCGCCAAGGGATAATGGAGTAGTGTTCGGCGATCGCTCCGGCTCCCGCCGCGCAGCCCCGCAACGCCGTCCATCAGAAGCGAACGAGCCCGGCACCCGATGGCCCAGACCCCGGCCCCCCCGGCGACATCCGAACCGGCGCGGCGCGCGCGGCGGAAAGCACCCTTGGTCGATACGCCCCTGATCGTTCACGTCATTCACCGGCTCGCCTACGGCGGCATGGAGAATGGGCTGGTCAACCTGATCAACCGCACGCCGCCCGGCCGCGCGCGCCATGCGATCGTCTGCCTGACCGACTACACCGATTTCCGCGACCGGATCCAAGACCCGGACGTGCCGGTGCTCGCGCTCGGAAAGCGCGCCGGCAAGGACGTCGCCGCCTATTGGCGGCTGTGGCGGGTACTGCGCCGGCTCGCGCCCGACATCGTGCATACGCGCAACCTGCCGGCGGTCGACATGGTGGTGCCCGCGGCGCTCGCCCGGGTGCCGGTTCGAATCCACGGCGAGCACGGGCGCGACGTGACCGAGCTCGCCGGCGGACAGCGCAAGTACCGCGCGATCCGCCGCGCGGTCTCGCCCCTGGTCGATCGCTACATTCCGCTTTCGCGCGAGCTCGAAGCCTGGCTCGTCGAGGAGATCGGCGTGCCGCGCGCCAGGATCACGCGCATCCACAATGGCGTCGACACCGCGCGCTTCCGCCCGGCCGAGGGTGGGCGCGCGCCGCTGCCCGACGCCGCCTTCGCCGCTCCGGACGCGCCCGAGACCGTGATCATCGGCACCGTCGGGCGGATGGCGACGGTCAAGAACCAGCCGCTGCTCGCGCGCGCCTTCGCGGCGCTCGCCGCGCGCCTCGACGCGCGCGCGGCGGCGCGTCCGCGCCTCGTCATGGTCGGCGACGGCCCGCTCAGGGCCGAGGCCGCCGCCGTGATCGAGGCCGCGGGGCTCGCCGGCCAAGTCTGGTTCGCGGGCGACCGCGACGACACGCCCGCGCTCTATCGCGGCTTCGACGTCTTCGCACTGCCGTCGGATACCGAGGGGATCTCGAACACGATCCTGGAAGCGATGGCCTGCGGCCTGCCCGTGGTCGCGACCGAGGTGGGCGGCAACGCCGAGCTGGTCGCCGCCGGCGAAACCGGCCGGCTGGTCCCCCCCGGGGACGCCGAGTCGATGGCCGAGGCGCTCGGCGACTACGTCGTCGACGCGGACCTCCGCCGACGCCACGGCGCTGCGGCGCGGGCGCGGATCGAGGCGTTGTTCGATCTCGACCAAATGGTCGCGCGCTATCTCGCGGTCTACGACGAGACGCTCGCCGCCAAGGCGGTTTAACCTCTAAATCGCCTGGGAGCGCGGGATGACGACGATCTTGGCGATCGTCACGTCGGGCGGCTGGTCGAGCGCGAAGATCACGCAGCGGGCGACGTCATCGGCGGTCAGCAGGTCGGGGTAGCCGTCGTAGAAGGCCTCGGCGCGCGCCGCGTCGCCCGCCCAGCGGCGCAGCGCGAATTCGGTCCGCGCGGTGCCGGGCAGCACCTCGCTCACGCGAATGCCGTGCTCGGCATAGTCCATGCGCAGCGCGTCGCCGAACCCGCGCACGGCGAACTTGCTCGCGGCGTAGATCGCGCCGCCGGGGTAGGCCCGAAGCCCCGCGATCGAGCCCAGATTGACGATATGCCCGCGCCGGCGCGCGACCATGCCGGGCGCGACCGCGTGGGTGACGCGGACCATGCCGGTGAGGTTGGTGTCGATGATGGCGGCCCAGCCCTCGACCGCGCCGAGGTCGAGCCGTCGCCGTCCGCCTGCGTCGTGGCCCGCGTTGTTGATCAGGATGTCGATCTCGCGAAGCCCGGCCGGCAGATCGTCGAGCAGTCGCGCGACCGCGGGCGCGTCGGTGACGTCGAGGAGATGGGCGTGAAACGACGGGCCGAGCCGCGCGCCCAGCGCCTCGAGAGCCGCGCGACCGCGCGCCGCGCCGATCACCCGGCAACCGCGCGCGACCAGCGCCTCGGCGGTCGCGGCGCCGATCCCCGCGCTCGCGCCGGTCACGAGCGCCACAGCGCCCTCGCGAAGAATCGGCGTGGCGTCGCGCGTATCGGGGGCATCGGTCATGGCGGCGTCATCCTCGAACCGGTTTCGGGCGCGCGGGCGCGGCGCGAAAGGCGATTATGCCCGCGACCGCGCCACCGCAACAAGCCCGGCGCAACAAGCCCGGCGCAACAAGCAACCGGCGACGCGCGTCAAACTGGTACACTGCCCCGGACGCGGCGAGCGATGGAGGCGGCGGCGACCATGAACGTAACGTCATGAACGCAAGGCCATGAACGATTGGGGCCGAAAGCCCCGCGTGATCGCGCCCGGCGGCGGGGTGCGGCGTGGCCATGGCGCGCGCGCGGCCTGGGCCGAAAGCCGGCGGCGGATCGAGCGCGGCGGCCCGCCCCCCATGCCCAAGACGCTTCTAGG
>Ga0114931_10006720_pt1 | contig 14123 bp, 13 predicted proteins | sample 2SBtaG_FD_89579 | JGI IMG/M metagenome (GOLD analysis project Ga0114931, IMG submission 89579) | Deep subsurface microbial communities from Kolumbo volcano to uncover new lineages of life (NeLLi) - 2SBTROV14_V59a metaG | ecosystem: Environmental > Aquatic > Marine > Volcanic | place: Kolumbo...
ACCGCTTTGGCTCGAACGGAAAATTAAGCCTTACGGGTCTCTCACCCGCCGGGATTTTTGTTTAGTTTTGTCCATCTTTGAACTTTAAACATTTATAATCACACGCCTCGTGGCGTACCATAGGAACATAGTACACATGGTTTGTTGAAAATCAACCTCGCATATGTCCTATGTTCCTATGTGTTTCCATTGTTTTCCCAACAATTCATAGTAGGCCCCTCGCCTTTCCGCCAACTCATTGTGCGTACCTTCTTCCACAATTTTTCCCGCTTCCAAAAGGATAATATTGTCGGCATGAATGACCGAACTCAGCGTATTAGCTATAAGCACCACCGTCCGGTCGCCGAAGTTGCGGCGAATATTTTTCAAAATAATTTCTTCATTGACGCTATCCAAATCGTTCGTCGCTTCATCAAAAAAGAGGTATTCGGGATTTTCATAGACCGCCCTCGCAATGAGGATTCGCTGTTTTTGTCCCATACTCAGCCCTTTGCCTCCTGACCCAATCGAGGTGTTGTATCCCCTCGACAAAGAATCTATGAAGGCTTGGATGTTCGCAATTTTTGCTGCGGCTAAAAGTCGTCCGTTGTCCGGCAAACCATCCCCCAAAGCAATATTTTTGGCGATGGTATCCGAAAAAAGATAACCTTCCTGCATGACTACGCCACATTTTTTTCGCCAAAAGCTGTTTTGGACGTTGTTCAAATTCATGTCGCCCAAATATATTTTGCCTTCCGTCGGTTGAAAAAAATTCAGCAACAATTTCAACAGGGTGGTCTTGCCACTTCCACTCGAACCAATAATTGCGGTTGTTTTGCCGTAAGGAATTTTAAAATTTATATTTTTTAAAACCATCGGCGAATCAGCGCCTTCGTACCGAAAAGAAACCTTTTCGCCCCGCAACCCCACCCGGTTTGGCAAAACATCTACTTTCTCCAACGGATTTTCCTCGTTCTCCATCTGATGAATTTCGTTCATCCGTTCCAAACTGTTTTTGGTGTCTTGATACGAAAAAGCAAATTCCACCAACTGCCTTATCGGAGCATTCAATTGGGCGAGGATGAACAAAATCGCTATCATTATTCCCAAGGTAATTTCTTCTTCCTGAATGACTGCCCGGGCCGCAAAGGTGATGATGAGGATGTTTTTCAAGCCATCTATAAAACGCGCACCCATTTTCGCCTGCGATTTGGTCGCCTCGTATTCTTTGTTTATGCGATAGAGTTTAGCTTCCGAACTTTCCCAATCCCACCGCTTGTTTTTCTCAGCGTTGTTTAGTTTTATCTCTTCCATTCCCCGAATGAGGTCGGTCAGTTTGCTGTGGGTTTCTGCGGCGTGGTCGTAACGCTTGTAATCGAGATTTTTGCGCTTTTTCAAAAAATACCGGACCCACAAAATATTGAAGCAGGAAGCGATGAAGAAAATGAGAAAAACGATGGGGTCGAAGTACCACAAAATCGAACCGAAAATCAAAATGATGACGGTTGAAAAAACGACCGACAAAAATTCGGTGGTCAGAAAATGCTCCACCCGACTGTTGTCGTAAAGACGCTGAACAATGTCATCGGTCATTTTGGTGGTAAAAAAGTGGATTGGCAACTTCAATGCCTTGAGCATGAAATCCGTAAGCAGGCGAATATTTACTTTAGAACCAATGTGTTGCAGAATCAAATTCCGAATGGCTTCCAAGCCCATTTGACAAAAATGCAAAGCCACCCACGCAACCATAATCAACAGCACGAGGTTGAAATCCTGCCCATCCACTCCCTCATCCACAATGGCCTGAATGATAAAAGGAAAAGTGGCCAACAAAAAACTACCAAGCAACACGCCCAAGCCAAGACGCACCAACAAGGCTTTGTATTTCCAAATGTTTTGAAAGACATGTCTAAAACTACTCTTGTCGGTGGTTTGGCCATCCCGGTCATAAAAATCGGAGGTGGGTTCCATCAATAAAACGACCCCTTGCTGCCCATCATCTTTTTCGTCGCCCACCCAACCTGCCATGAAGTTTTCTTTAGACAATTTGTGAATGCCGGAAGCCGGGTCTGCTATTCGGACAAAACGGCGGTTTGCTTCGATGAGGACAACGAAATGGTTGTCGCGCCAAAAGGCAATGCTAGGCAGAGGAATATCGTCGGTGAGGCGGGAAAAAGTCATTTTAGCTCCAACGGTGTGCATACCAATGTGTTCGGCAGCATCGCTGATTCCCAAGAGGGAGGACCCGTTCAGATTTTGATGGGTCAACGCGCGTAAATAATCGAGCGAATAATAGCGGCCGAAGTGGCGGGCAATCATGCGAAGGCAGGTCGCCCCGCAATCTATGGTTTCCAATTGCTTGTAAAACTGGAATTTTTTTGCCATGAATTTAGATGCCTTTTTCTTGAAATTACTTTTCTGACGGACTGTTGGAATATATTTTGAATTTTCAACGCACGATACGAAGATAATACTTTCCACTTCCGCAATGAAAAAACGCTCGAAAAAGTAGCTCTCGGGATATTTTTCAGAAGAGACCGGCACGCAATGACTCCATCCTAACTTTCCAATAATTATACCGGATGTCTTGAAGGGTTCTTTTTTGTTTCAAAACATACCTGAGCAATTCTCAAACGCTTTCCATTGAAAATCAAGGAATAACTTATTGAAATAAAAACAAATCAATTGATTTGTCCCCGGTTTTGAAGATGAATTTGCTGGTTGCAAATGGGATGGTTGATTCACAGAAATGTGGAATTGGGAATAAATAAAACAGTGGAACAAATATAGAATTATTTTTTATAATTTGATTGTGGAAATTCCTAAAATTTGTAAGGGAAAATTTGATATGTTTGTGAACGGGTAAGATTTTTAGACCTGTAGATTAAAGATTAAAGACTTATGAAAGATGGAAGGCATTTTGAAAATGCCTTCCATCTGATTGGACTATTGCCGAATGTCAAAAGTCCAGATCTGAGTAACGATAAAATAATTTTTCAACCTTCCATTCATGCACAATTGTTTCCTATCGGTCGTGGGTGTTGTGAATAGCTTTGAAGAAATCAATAAGTTGCCGGAATATCTTCAAAACCTGTACGGACTGTTGGAAAACAACTTTTCGGACTTCGAAATTATTCTTGTGAATAATACGCCGGGCAGAAATTTTGACCAAAAAATCACGCCACTCGAACCCGCCCTAAAACAGAACATTTACCTACTCAATCTCTCTTCGGTCATCAATAAAAACCACGCCATAATTGCCGGCTTGGATAGGGCAAACGGGGATTATACCGTCTTGTTTGAATTGGATTTTTCCCAAAACCCAGAACTCATCCTAGCCCTGTTCGAGGAAACGGGCAAAGGCTTTGACATCGTTTATTTGAGGGCAACCGAAATGGCGCTGAAAATTCGCTTCCGGTTTTTGCGCAACCTCTTTTATTACATCCTAAAACACTACTCCAACCTGAAAATTGACGAGAAAGCCCACGACACCCGCATCATCTCCCGGCGGGCTTTGAACTCCCTGCTGCGGCTGCGCGAAAATTTGCGGTACATGAAGGCAATTTACTCCATCGTAGGCTATAAAACCTCCTTCCTCGAAGTGGATAAACCCGCGGATGTGAACCCCCTGCCCACCAAATTTTCTGAAAAGTTCCGAACCTCCTTAGTGGCAATAACCTCCTTCACCACCTTCCTGCGGACCCTGCTGCTGTGGATTTTCATCTTTTCCTTCCTTTTCTTTGTCGTGGTAATCTTCAACGCTTTGAAGGTCAAAATAACCAAGGTCGATATCTTTGGCGGCTATCACGAAGCGATTTCCGGTTGGACATTTCTGGTGGTGCTGATTTCCATTTTTTTCGCCCTCACCTTCTTAAATCTCTACATCATCTCCATCTACCTCTCCAACATTTACAACGAAATAAAACAACGCCCTCTTTACATCATCGAATCGGTGAAGCGATTTTGACCCCTATTCTGATAGATGGAAAGCATTTTCAACATGCCTTCCATCTGGGATTTCAAACGCAAATTAGAGCTTGTTGGGAGATTGGGTTTCGAGGGGAAAAGTGTCATTTTTTTGATGAGACAAGGCGGAAAATCAGGAGCATCCGTCCGGACGTGACTAATTTTGCAACGCAGTATCATCAAAAAAAAGGCATTTTTTCACCGGAAACCAATCTCCCAACAAGCTCTTAAATAGCAGAACATAAAATATCGACACCCTATCCTCCAAGAGGTTTCAACCCCTTGCCCCTGCAACACAAGGGGTTGAAACCCCTTGGAAAGTATCGATTGTATTTACTGATTGTACTTACATCAATCCAAAAATTTTGGCGTATTTCAACATCTCGGCCTGATTACTTATTTTAACCTTGCCCGTCAGGACGGCCATCATCGGGTTGATGTCGCCTTTGACGACGCCCATTAAATTATCGGCTTTGGCGCTTACTTTGCATTTGGCCTCCCCCTCGAAACCTTCTTTCACTGCCACCTTACCCCCTTCCACAATCACGGAAAATTGGCCGCCTCCTTCCCCTTCGATGTCAAAATGGAAATTTGTTTGCACTCCTTCCAAAACGGCGGGGTTCACCTTTTCGGGCAGGCCTGTAATAAATTCTTTTGCTGTCATTTTTTTGTTTTAAAATTTTAAACTTTCTTCGTGTCGTTCTTCAAATTTCTGCAATAATCTGGTTTTCATGCAAAATTACCAATTTTATAGCGCGCTAAATAATGCAACACAGTGAGGATAGGACACGGATTTAACGGATAGGACAAATGAAAACGGATTTTTTAATATCTGGCAAGTGTCGGCGTGACTCCAAGTCACACCGACACTAATAATAGCGCGCAAAATAAGGCAACAGTGGAAGAATAGGGCATGAATTTTAGTACAAACATTCAAAAAAAAACCGAAAAAGCCATGCGAATAATTTTTATGGGAACTCCCGAATTTGCTGTTCCTTCTCTGGGAATTTTATTAGACAACGGCTACGACATTGTGGGCGTCATCACCGCAGTTGACAAATTCGGGGGGCGGGGAAATAAACGCCTGATTGAATCGGCGGTAAAGAAATTTGCCCGGACAAAGGGCTTGAAAATTTTGCAACCAAAAAATTTGAAAGCGCCCGAATTTTTGAAAGAACTGACAGACTTAAAGCCTGATTTACAAGTAGTTGTGGCGTTCCGAATGCTGCCCGAGGTCGTTTGGGATTTACCGACAATCGGCACTTTCAACCTGCACGGTTCCTTATTGCCAAAATACCGGGGTGCCGCCCCCATCAATTGGGCTATCATAAAAGGAGAAAAAGAAACCGGTGTCACGACCTTTTTCATCAAGCGCGAAATTGATACCGGCGACTTGCTTTTTCAGGAAAAAATGGGCATCGGGGAAAATGAAACGGCGGGTGAAGTTCACGACCGGATGATGCAACTCGGCGCAAAAGTCGTCCTTAAATCGGTTCGGGCAATCGAAAGTGGAACCTACGAATTGAAACCCCAAAACCACGAACTGGCCACCAAAGCCCCAAAAATCTTTCACGAAACCTGCGAAATAAATTTTGAACAAACTACCGAACAGGTTCACGATTTCATTCGAGGACTAAGCCCCTACCCTGCCGCTTGGACGCGCCTGAATGACCTCCAACTAAAAATTTTTAGAACCCAAAAAGAACACGGATCGCATGATTTCCCAGCAGGAAAATTTGTGACAGACAATCGAACTTACCTCAAAATCACCACGAACGATGGATTTGTCAATGTCCTCGAATTGCAACTTCAGGGGCGGAAGCGAATGGAGGTCAAAGCCTTTCTGAATGGATACGAGTTCTAAAAAATTACTATTTTGCGGCTAGCAGAAAACCAGACTTTAGACGCAAGATAAAAGATGAAAGACCTTTTATCAGCAGCCTTACGTTCAAAAACCAAGTTCAATTAATGCAGGGCAATCATTGCTTCAATCAATTTCAGCAGCCCTTATTTTTTTTGTAACCGATTGAAAATCAATTCATTAAAATAAGGTAGCGCAGAAGTTATATTCTCCGATTCTACCACAGGATTTGTCAAAGTACGTAAAATCAAAACAAATGAAAAAACTGGCTTTACACTGGAAAATAATGATAGGCATGGTGTTGGGTGTTTTATTCGGCATCCTCGCAGCGAAGTTGCAGTGGAATACTTTCGTGCTGAATTGGATAAAACCCTTCGGGACGATTTTCATCAATTTGCTAAAACTCATCGCCATCCCCCTCATCGTCGCCTCCCTCATAAAAGGGGTTTCGGATTTGAAGGACCTGTCAAAATTATCTCAAATGGGCGGACGGACGATTGGCATATACCTTATTACCACCGTTTGCGCGGTTTCCTTAGGTTTACTCATCGTGAACATCGTTCAACCAGGCACCCTGATTAAAAAAACTACCCAAACTGAGTTGATGACCAATTATGGAGGAGAAGCGGAAAAAAGAATCGAAACGGCAAAAGAACGCCACAAACAGGGCCCGTTGCAACCCCTTATTGACATCATACCTGAGAATTTGTTCGCCGCTGCCATCGAGAACAAAAACATGCTTCAGGTCATTTTTTGCGTCCTGGCATTTGGCATTGGGCTAATTTTGATTCCCGAAGAAAAATCCCGCCCAGTAAAAGCCTTTTTCGACGGCTTGAATGATGTCATTTTGAAACTCATTGACCTCATCATGTTGGCAGCCCCCTACGGCGTATTTGCCCTCCTAGCGGCTTTGATTGTCGAATCGCCGAATGCCGATTTATTCATCGCCCTGATAGGCTATGGGCTGAGTGTGGTCGCCGGTTTGGCTATCATGATTGGCTTGTTTTATCCAATTCTGGTTCGGATTTTTACAGGAAGAAACTATCCCTTCTTTTTCAAAGGAATTTCTCCGGCACAACTGCTGGCTTTCTCGACGAGTTCGAGTGCCGCCACCCTTCCCGTGACGATGGAACGCGTTCAGGAACATCTGGGAGTGGATGAAGAAGTGGCTAGTTTTGTGTTGCCTATCGGGGCTACGGTCAATATGGACGGGACGAGTCTTTATCAGGCAGTAGCTGCGGTTTTCATTGCGCAGGCATATGGAATGGACCTAAGCCTTGGTGCGCAGTTGGGCATTATCGTTACCGCCACTTTGGCCTCCATCGGTTCGGCGGCAGTGCCGGGTGCTGGCATGGTCATGTTGGTCATTGTGTTGGCACAGGCAGGCATCCCCGAAGCTGGTCTTGCCCTCATTTTTGCGATAGACAGACCCCTGGACATGTGCCGCACGGTGGTCAATGTGACGGGCGATGCTACGGTTTCGATGTTGGTCGCCAAAAGCATAGGCAAACTCGGCGACCCAAAGGTGAAGGATTGGGACGATAATTATCCACCACGGGAAGCAAGTTGAAAAACAGGTTTTTTAGGGCTTGCGCCAAAACTCCCTGATTTTGCAATTCTTAATTCGGGAGTTTTTTTTATTGAAATTGCCAAACAATGGATTAATTTTGGGAGTTGAACAATTTATTGCCTGAATGCCGACCATCACGCCTGATGGTCTCAGAAATAAAAAAAAGATGCAAACAAGTCGAACACTTCTTCTCCCCATTTTTTTGATTTGCGCCTTCGTTGGATGCCTTGTGATGGATGCCCCCTATTCAGCAGTAGCGCCGGGCAGGTGGCGGGCAGTCCTAAAACTCGAACCGAATTTTATCCTTCCCAACGAAAAAGGCGAACCTCTGCCCGAAAAGACGCATTTGAAATTTGAAGAAGTAGGAGAAGGAGAACTCCCCTTTTTCTTCGACCTCATTTATGAAAATGAAAACGACTTTTACCTTGAAATCATCAACGGGGAAGAACGCATCCCCTTGCGGGACGTCAACTTTGGCAGAAGCAAGGAACGGGCGAAGGATAGCATTCGCATCAATTTTCCGGTTTATGAATCCTACATCACGGCTTTGTACGAGGAGAATGTCATGGAAGGATTTTGGGTCGTGCCAACGAGGGGAAACTATAAGATTCCTTTTGTGGCTAAATTCGGAAAAAATTATCGCTTCACCGCCCTGCACAAAAAACCGGAGATGGATGTCAGTGGAAAATGGGAAGTTCATTTCACGCCCGAAGATGACGAAGAACCCTACATCGCCATCGGCGAATTCAAACAGGACGGCAACCACCTCGCCGGGACCTTCATGACTGAAACGGGGGACTATCGCTACCTCGACGGCACGGTGCAGGGCAATAAATTTTACCTTTCCACCTTCGATGGGGCGCATGCTTTTTTGTTCGAGGCAAAAATGCAGACCGACGGCAGCCTTATCGGCAGCTTCCGTTCGGGCAAGCATTACAAAGCGACCTGGGAAGCGCGCCGGAATCCCGATTTTCAATTGGGCGACCCCGATACCCTGACGGCTTTGGTGGATGGTTTTGAAACGCTGAAATTTAATTTTGAAAATCCTGACGGGAAAATGATTTCACCTGAAAATGAAGAATACCGGAACAAAATCAAAATCGTTCAAATTCTAGGAACCTGGTGCCCCAACTGTAGAGATGAGACGCGTTTTTTGGTTGATTATTTAAAAAAAAATAAATCGCCGGATTTGAAAGTTATCGCCCTGGCATTTGAAAAGCATCGCGACAAAGGAAAGGCAAACCACGCCATTCAAACCTACAAAAAGCATTTTGGAATGGACTACGAAATGGCTTGCGCTGGCTATTACAAGAAAGAGGAGGCGGTGAAGTCTTTGCCGATGTTGAACCATATTCTTTCCTATCCGACCTTAATTTTTATAGACCGAAACAACAAGGTTCGCAAAATAAACACCGGTTTTTCGGGTCCGGCTACCAGCCAATACGAAGCATTCAAGAAAGAATTCGACTCCGAGGTGAAACAATTATTGGCGGAAGGAAAAGAGACCAAGCAAACCATTTTTTAGTTTTAGGGAACAATGAAAACAAAAATTCATATATTTGAAACATGAAGTCACTGCGAGAAATAAAATCGATTTTAAGCAACCATAAACTTCATCTATTTTCGGAATATCCGATTAAATCATTGGCAATTTTGGGTTCTTTTGCCAGAAAAGAACAGACAGCCGAAAGTGATTTGGATTTAATGGTTGAGTTTATCGGCCAAATTGGCATTCGATTTATTGACTTGGCAGAAGAAATTGAAAAATTAATAGGATTCAAGGTGGACTTGGTTTCAAAACATGGAATCAAAGATAAATACTATCGTGCCATACAATCAGATTTTATCTAAGTCTAAAAGTGAATATGCCGTAGCGGCAACTTTACTTGTCTCCAATTTATTAGTTGGAACGCCACTTAATTCCTTTCCCAACCACCAAAATTACTGAATCAACCAAGCGAGAAAATGACAAAAATCAAAGATTGCATAATTGGCTACCATCCTGATAATCAGGATATTGCTGATAAAGTAATGGAAGGCCTGAGGCAGGCAGGCATAGAATTGCAAGCTATTCAAGGAAGCCATCCGATTGAAGAACATAGCCTCGGAATGCAGTTGGCAGAAACCGCAGTGCCGGTCGTAATATTGGTCAGCGACAACTTCCTAAAATCGGCGGAAAGCATGTTCAAGGTCTGTGAAGCCTTCAATAAACTTTCGGGAGAAAACAAAATTCAAGCCCTCGTCACCGATGGGAAATATCGGAAAGAGGGAACGGAAGAAATAGAATCCATTCCGACTTCTTTTGACCGGGTAAGTGATGTTTTGAAATATATGAACTATTGGCAAGACCGGTATGTGGAATTGCGCAAGCAAAAGAGAAAGTTTTTGCCCGGAGAAGAAAACACCCTCGAAAAAGAGTTGGAAATCACTCGCTCTATTTCTACCGAAGTAGGCGAATTCTTGCGAAAGTTGAGAGAAACTCGATGCTACACCCTGGAAGAATTTTCTGAAAATAATTTTCATGCCTTTTTTAAATTCACAGGACATCCCTCCCACATAAAACCGCCGGAAGCCCCCTCTGAAGGGGAGAAAGAAGCCGAATTTGAAGAGCCGCCGCTTGGTCTTTCCGAAATTCCGGGCATGGATATGTTGGCGAAAAAAGGGGAAGAAGAACCTCCCGGCATCGCCCCTATCGAAATCAAAGAAGAAAGAGAACTCGAAGAAAGAGACCTTCAGGAAGTTTCGCCGGAGGATGCAAATCCTGAGCCCGACTTTGAGCAAGAATTCGAAGAACTATCGGCTATTCAGGCTAGCTTGGAAGAAGAAACGGATTTTCACCAAACCTCACTCGATTCTTTAATTGACGATACTTCCGAAGGCGAAGTAGAAGAACTTATCCACCCGGCCGAGGACGAAGAAAAAAGGATAATCCTGCCTGCCAATTTCGGGAAAGAAGAAGTTGTGCAACCCACTAATTTGGATACGGAAGCTGCCCTTGCCAATGCCTATAAATTGCTCGATTCGGGGGCTATTGAAAAAGGATTGAAAGTTTTTAAAAATCTTCTGGATAAACACCCTGCCAACCCTTCGTTGCGGTATCGCTACGCCGTAGTTCTCGTAAAATACGACCACAATTTCAAGGAGGCTTCCCATGAATTAGAAAGCCTGTTAGCCCTAAACCCAAAGCATGTGGATGCCTGGTTTCTCCTTGCCGAATTAGCCGAATTGCAAAACGATTCGCTGCTGGCCAAGAATTTCTATGAAAAAGTCGCCGCCCACGACCCCAACTACCCCGGCGTCTTTTACCGGCTTGGAATAATCACTTTGCAACACTTTGAACACAAGAGGAAAACAGCGCTCAGGTATTTCAGGAAAGCCATCAAAAAAAATAAAAAAAATGTGGATGCCCATTATCGCATCGCCATTTTATTGAATGAATTTTTTGGAAAACATTGGAAAGCAGAAAAGTTTTTCAAGAAAACCCTAAAACTCGACCGCCGGCATCCCTTTGCCAACTACGACCTGGCCTGCATGTACCACCGATTGGGGGATAAATCTCGGGCCAGTTCTTTTTATAAAAAGGCCGTGAAAGTCAACCCGGAATTGAAGACCCCCCAAAACGAGGAAGCCTTTCGCTACGATTGGCACAGCCCTTTCGATGAGGAGGCCTCCTTGCCCGAACAACTCAAAGAAGAAGAGGATGCCGAATTCACCCAACTGACCCAGGAATGGGAAGCGATTCAACCGAATCAAACCTACGCCAAAAATTCGCCGGATGAAAGACTCCACCAAAATGATATTTCAGATTTTGAAAGCGAACTATTGGAGGCAGGAGAACTTTCGGATGAAGAAATAAATCCAAAATCAACCCATCGTCACAATATGGAAAATTCCAATCAAACGACCACCGAACAAAATCAGCATTCAACTAGCCGCTACAAAGACTCCGCACCGGTAATTTTCGTTACGGGGGCTACCTCGGGCATCGGCAAAGCCACCGCCGAAATTTTTGCCCAAAACGGTTACCGCCTCATCGCTGCGGGAAGACGTAAAAAACGACTTCAAGCGCTCAAAACCGGATTAAAAAAACAATTTGGCGCATCCGTTCGGATTCTACCTTTCGATCTGCGCAAAAAAAAGGCGGTAAAAAAAGCAGTCAAATCGTTGAAAAAAAAATGGAAAAAAATTGACATTTTAATCAATAATGCCGGTTTGGCGAAAGGTTTTGCTCCCATTCACGAGGGCAATTTGGAAGATTGGGATACCATGATTGACACCAATGTCAAAGGCTTGCTGTACATGACGCGGGCTATCGCACCACTCATGGTCAAGAAACAAAGCGGGCATATCATCAATGTCGCTTCTTCGGCTGGAAAGGAAGTCTATCCAAACGGCAACGTCTATTGCGCTACCAAACACGCCGTCGAATCGCTCACCGAAGCCATGCGAATTGATTTGCACAAACACAACATCCGAGTCAGTCAGGTATCTCCGGGGCATGTCGAAGAAACTGAATTTGCTCTCGTCCGTTTCGAACAAGATGCCGCAAGGGCCGCACAGGTGTACGAAAATTTTCAACCCCTGAAAGCCAAAGACGTCGCAGAAATCATCTTTTTCATCGCCACCCGCCCCCACCACGTCAACATTCAGGATGTCTTTGTATTGGGAACGCAGCAGGCAAGTAATATTTTTATTGACCGCAGTGGAAGGGAGGAAGAGGAATAAAATAGAACAGTCGACAGTTGGCAGTCTGACAAAGCATGAAATAGGTTGACACAAAAAGTTAAAAATTGCCTTCCTGGCATATATGAATACAGTATCTTTGCATATGGGGAAGTCACCCATTGTGAACTAAACAAATAGCTTACACCAAATTTTGCATTGTATTAATCAAAAACCATATGTCAACTGTGAGCCAAATTAAAGACAGTATTAAAGTAAGGAAAAACCGTGTAAACCTCAATTTGACATTGATTGGATTTAAAGAGCGGGAACATTCTGTTTTATATTCTCCGGCATTAGACATGTATGCTTATGGTGATAACAATGATAGCGCTTTTCAATCTTTCCATGAGACCATTTCATTATACATTGACCACCAATTTGAAGAAAACACCCTGGAAAAAGATTTGAAAAGATTGGGATGGCAAAAGAGTAAACATTTTAAAACTAAATTCAGTCCACCGTCATATAACCCAAGCGATATTATGTCTAAAAGAGGAATAACTAACTTCAAACTTTTAGAAAAGCGATTGGAGCTACAAGCGTAATTAATGGGGGCAAAACAATCCGTAAAAACCAGAGATTTTAGGAAAGTGATTGCGCATTGGGGGTTGGTTTTGAAAGGAACAAGAGGTAGTCACGAAAGATGGTCAAAACCCGGCATGTTAAGACCTGTCATTTTTCAATCCAAAGAAAAAGAGATTCCCGAGTTCATTTTCAGAAACAATTTGAAAGCTATTGGGAAAACGACAGATGATTTTTTTGAAACCTTGAAGTCTATTGGTTAGTTTACAAAAGTAGAATACGAAGTGGTCGTTTGAACTTTGAAACTGTTTTCTAGTAAACGCACAAAGCCTTGTGAACATTGACTTGCAGGGCTTTGTGCATTTTAGTGATCCCGGCAGGATTCGAACCTGCGACCTGCTGATTAGAAGTCAGCTGCTCTATCCAACTGAGCTACGAGACCAAATTTTAGGGGTGGGTTTTGAATTGAACCCGCTTTGTAAAAGCGCTCTTTTGCGGCGGTGCAAAGGTATGGCTTTTTTTCAAGTTTGCGAATCAAAAAATGCAACTAAAATTGCGTCCGCATCGTTCCGCCGCTTCTCGAAATTTTAGTAACTTCACCAATCCTGATTGGCAAAATTCCTTTGTTCCAATCAATCATTTAAAGCGTTTCACCCATTTATGCGATGAGCAACATCAAAATCGAAGACAGTTGGCGGGAAGTTTTGAAGGATGAATTTGAGCAGCCTTATTTTCAAAAAATCGCTGCCTTTTTACGGAAAGAAAAGGCTGTAGGCAAAGTCATCTACCCTCCGGGCACTTTGATTTTCAACGCGTTCGACACCACCCCTTTCCAAAAGGTGAAGGTGGTCGTTTTGGGGCAAGACCCCTATCACAACCCCGGAGAAGCCATGGGGCTGTGTTTTTCCGTTCCCAAAGGCAAACGGACGCCTCCTTCTTTGATAAATATTTACAAGGAATTGAAAACCGATTTGGGTTGTTCCGTTCCCAATCACGGCGACCTCACCAAATGGGCACAACAAGGCGTGTTTTTACTAAATGCCATGCTGACCGTGGAAAAAAATCGTCCGGCTTCTCACCGGGAAATAGGTTGGCAACTTTTTACCGATGCGGCCATTCGGAAATTATCGGAGGAACGCGAAGGCTTGGTTTTCATGCTGTGGGGCGCTTTTGCCCGGAAAAAAAGCAGCCTGATTGACCCCTTGAAGCACTTGGTTTTGGAAGCGGCACACCCTTCGCCTCTAGCAAAAGGGGCTTTCTTCGGCAGTGGTCATTTTTCAAAAGCCAATGAATACCTGCTTTCGCAAGGGAAGGAAAGCATTGATTGGCAGATTGAGCGAGTTAGGGATTCGGATTAAAAGTGAAAGATTTTGAAAATCTTTCACTTTTGGACAATACTTAGGAACGGTGAATAAATAAATTGAGGTTTTTGGGTTGATTATTTTGTTCTTAGTTTTTGCTTTGAAAACATGAGTTATGTTGATATAATGACTGTTTTCA
>Ga0114931_10006721_pt1 | contig 14122 bp, 8 predicted proteins | sample 2SBtaG_FD_89579 | JGI IMG/M metagenome (GOLD analysis project Ga0114931, IMG submission 89579) | Deep subsurface microbial communities from Kolumbo volcano to uncover new lineages of life (NeLLi) - 2SBTROV14_V59a metaG | ecosystem: Environmental > Aquatic > Marine > Volcanic | place: Kolumbo...
ACCTGACCCGGTGGACCTTGTCCGGCAGATGGTGGAAGCCCGGACCGCCGGCGCGAAGTGTGCCGTCATGGAGGTCTCGTCGCACAGCCTCGAACAGCGCCGCACGGCCGGCATCCGATTCTCCACAGCGGTCTTCACCAACCTGACCCAGGACCACTTGGACTATCACGGCACGATGGACGCCTATCTCCGCGCGAAGAATCGGTTGTTCCGATCGCTGAGCGCAGAGGCCGTTGCGGGGGTCAATGCCGACGACCCGGCCGGCGCCGGCATCCTCCAGGACTGCGAAGCGCCGGTCATACGGTTCGGGCTGAGTGATGACGCCGATGTCCGAGCGGTGATCCTTTCGGAAACGGCTGCGGGCGGCCGCTTCGTGATTCACTATCGCGGTGAGCAGATCGAAGCTCGGACGTCACTGGTCGGCCGGCACAACATCTCCAATGCACTGGCGGCGGCGGCGGCAGCCCTCGCCCTGGGGGTGGACCTGGAGACCATCCGGCAGGGCCTCTCGGCGCTGGATTGCGTGCCCGGCCGCCTGCAACGCGTCGACACCGGCCGGAGAGGCTTCGAGGTCTTCGTCGATTACGCCCACACGGATGATGCCCTTCGCAACGTCCTCGGCGCCCTGCGGCCGCTCACGTCGGGGCGGCTGTGGTGCGTCTTCGGCTGCGGCGGCGACCGCGATCGGGCCAAACGGCCGCTCATGGCCCGGGCCGTCGCCGAGGGTGCCGATGCCTTCGTCATCACCAGCGACAACCCCAGAACCGAAGACCCGCTGGCAATCATCGACGAGATTCGACAAGGCCTCAGCGCAGAGGACGCCGCCCGGGCCAAGACCGAGCCCGACCGGGCCAAGGCCATCGCCTCGGCGATTGAACATTTGGCGCCGGGTGATACGCTGCTGATCGCGGGCAAGGGCCACGAAGATTACCAGATCCTCGGGGAGCACAAGCTGCACTTTGACGATGTAGAAACCGCCACCGAGGCGATCGCACGGAGTTAGCATGAGGCCGTTGAGTTTGCAGGAGATCGCTGTTGCATTGGGTGGAAAGGTCTGCGGGGAGATCAAGTTTCCCAGAGTGACCAGTGTCTCCGCCGATACCCGCACCCTCCGGGAGGGGGCGTTGTTCTTCGCCATCAAAGGTGATCGCTTCGACGGTCATGAGTTCGTCGGTCAGGCCTTGAAGCAGGGCGCAACGGCGGCGGTTATCAATGCCGATTCGACCGCTCGCGATCTGCCGGCGATCAAAGAGGCGTACCGCGACACGGGCAGGCTGATCGAAGTCGGCGACACGGTCGTCGCCCTGGGCAGATTGGCGGCGTGGTATCGCAACCAATTCGCCGCATCGGTCATCGCCGTCCTCGGCAGCAATGGCAAGACGACCACCAAAGACCTCATCGCCGCGGTGCTGGGCTCAAAGAGGCGTGGTCGAGCCGCACAGGCCAGTTTCAACAATCACATCGGCGTGCCACTCACGCTGTTGGCCGTCGAACCAGCCGACGAGTTTGTCGTCGTGGAGATCGGCACCAACCATCCGGGCGAGGTGGCCGCCCTGGCGCGGCTGGTCCGTCCCGACCTGGCCGTGGTCACGAGCATCGGTGAAGAACACTTGGCGCAGTTCGGCAATCTCGAAGGCGTGGCCGCCGAAGAGTTTTCGTTTATCCCTTCCATGCGCGGTCGGGCCTTCGTAGCGGTCAGCGATCAGGCCGCAGCCTTCACGTCGAAGCTTCGACGCGGCAACGGCGGAAGACTCACATCCGGCTGTGCCATGCTCACCTTCGGGTTCGATGACAAGGCCGACCTCAGGGCCGGAGATCCGCGACACGATCGCAAGGGCCAACGGTTTCGCGTCAACGACCGATTCGACTATCGGCTCCCCCTGTTGGGGCGTCACAACACACTGAACGCCCTGGCGGCGATCGCCATCGGCACACGGTTTCGGCTCAGCCATGCAGAAATCGCCGACGCGCTGACCGGCGTCCGGGGCACGGCCATGCGTCTGCAACGGCTCTCGATCGGGCCGATCACGGTGATCAACGACGCCTACAACGCCAACCCCGACAGCATGAGGGCCGCGATCGACGCCATGGACGACATGCCCGACCTGGGTCGGCGTGTGCTGATCCTGGGCGACATGCGAGAACTCGGCCCTCAGAGCGATCGTTGCCATCGGCAGATCGGGGAGAAGGCCGGTCGCTCCACGGCCCAAGTGATCATTTCCGTGGGGGCCCACGCCCGAATCGTCGCCGACGGCGTCACGATGACGGCCGGAACCACGAAACGGATCTATCTCTATCCTTCGGTGGGAACACTGATGGAAAAACTGCCCAGGATGTTGGAATCTGGCGATATTGTACTGTTGAAGGCATCGCGTGGCGTCCGCCTGGAGCGGATCATTCCAGTCATCGAAAAGTCAGTTCATCAGGTGATGAGCTAGCGGGGGGCCGCCGGGCTTGATCAGCCAGTGATATATCACCTTCTCGAATACTTCGTCGAAGGCCACTACGGCTATCAGAACACCCTCTTTCGAGGGACCGTGGCAATCCTCGTCGCCTTTCTGGTGGTCTGGGCCCTGGGGCCGACGGTCATCCGCTGGCTGATCCGCCTGAAGTGCGGCGACATCCCGGACTTCGATCACTCAGAGCTGAACGAACTCACGCGCCACAAGGCCAACGTGCCCACGATGGGCGGCCTGCTGATCCTCTTCGGCGTCGGCACGGCCGTGGTGCTGCTGGCGGACCTGACGGTGTTTTACGTTCATCTGGCCTTCTTCTGCATGATCTGGCTGGGGGCGCTGGGCTTTTTGGATGATTGGTTCAAGCTCAAAGGCAAGGGCCAGAACCAGAACCGCGACGGGCTGAAGTTCTATCAGAAGATCCTCTTCCAGATCGGGCTGGGCATCGTCCTCGGGTACTTCATCTACCACTTCGGGGAGAAGGCCTTTGCCGATGAGGACGTCAAGGCCTTCCGAATCCTGACCTTGCCGTTCGTGAAGGGGGACTTGGATAACCCCATTCTCCTCTCGGTCCCGGCCTTCATGATCATGACCATTCTGGTCGTGGCCGGCACCTCCAACGCGGTGAACCTGACGGACGGGATGGACGGATTGGCGAGCGGTTGTGTCGCCATGTCCTGCCTGGTCTTCATGTTGCTGGCCTATGCCGTCGGCGATGAGCGCGTCGCGCGCTACCTCCAGTTCTCGCACATTCCACAGGCCGGCGAGTTGGCCGTCCTCTGCGGGGGAATGCTGGGGGCGTCCCTCGGATTCCTCTGGTACAACAGCAGCCCGGCCCAAGTCTTCATGGGCGACACCGGCTCGCTGCCCCTGGGGGGCCTGCTCGGTTTCGTCGCCATCGTGATCCGCCAGGAACTCATGCTCCTCATCGTCGGCGGCGTGTTCGTGTTCGAGGCCCTGTCGGTCATGATCCAGGTCGGATACTTCAAGATCACCGGCGGAAAGCGCTTTTTTCTGATCGCGCCGATCCACCACCATTTCCACCTGAAAGGCTGGAAGGAAAACCAAGTGGTGGTCCGCTTCTGGCTCCTCTCCGTCCTGTTCGCCGTGATCGCCCTGGCGACCACCAAGCTACGGTAGCGCAGGCCACGCCCTCGAATGCCGACACGGACGAGCCGCCTAAGAGTCCTTGTTCTCACGCGATCGCCGGCGGCGCAACACCGAATCCAACTCCAAGAACCGAAAGTTGATCAACTGCACGATCACACCGATGCTCACCGCGATCAGACTCATCGCCATCAAGGTTGCCGCCCCGATGATCAAAGACGTGCGATAGGCCGAACCGCCCGGCCAGTCGCCAAGCCGCACCGCAAGCGCCATGCCGAGACTCATCAGGAAAAAGAAGATGCCCATCCCGCCGAAAAACGTCAGCGGCTTGTACGACCGAAACAGACTCAGGATGCGAAAGATCACTCGCATCCCATCGCGAAACGTGCTGAGCTTCGACACGCTGCCCTCCGGCCGCTCGCGATACGCGATGGGCACCTCCCGAACCACCCACCGGCGATAGAGACACTGGATCGTCATCTCGGTTTCAATGTCGAAGCCATAGGCCATGATCGGCAGGTTCATCGCCGCCTCCCGCGTAAAGGCGCGATACCCGCTCATGATGTCCGCCAGGTCCGACCCGAAGATCACATTGATCAGCTTACCGACGAGCCAATTGCCAAAGACGTGAAACCGCCGATACGCCGCGTCGGCATCCACCGCCTCGCGCTTGCCCACCACCATGTCGGCCTCACCCGCCAACACCGGCGCCAGCAGCGCCTCGGCCCGTTCCGCCGAATAGGTGTCGTCGCCGTCAACGATCACGTAAAAGTCCGCATCCACCTTCTCGAACATCGCCGCGACGACATGCCCCTTGCCCTGCTTTTTCTCTTTGGTGACGATGGCGCCGGCTTCCGCGGCGATCCGCCCCGTGCCGTCGTCACTATTGTTGTCAAAGACGTGAATCGCAGCCTGCGGAAGCGCATTGCGAAAGTCCCGCACAACCTTCTCAATCGTCGCCGCCTCGTTATAGCACGGAATCAGCACGGCAACTCGAGCCGGCGTCGATTCAGCTTTCGCCATCTCGCATCCTCTGATTGCCGCACAAGGGCCTGTCCAAAAAGCCGAGCCGCTCCATGCACACACCGAAAAACATTCCACTGCGCTTCAGAAGTAGCTTCGGCGGGCAACAGAGTCATGTCAACGTCCAACGGACAACCAGGACGACAGATACACGATGATGCGAGCAAACCTTCCCTTGGAAGTCGCAAGGCTGTGATTGCACCTGCCCGGCCCACCTGTAGAATCTATCCATCATGCACTTCTATCGACTACGCCTAGCCGCCGCGCTCTGCCTCATCGCCACCGCCGGCTGTGTCAATGACCGGGGCGATCGCATCACCATGCAACAATGGTGGCAGGTTCGCACAACCACCCGGGAACCGCCCCCCCCCGACCAAAACACGACCACGGAAGCGAATCAGCCCGACGGCCAAACCCCCGGCGAAGAACCATCCAAACACGTCGCCAGAGGCTCGACGGACCATGCAAACGACGCCCCCACCACTCGCGGCAAGCCGTTGCCGATCAGCGCCGTCCGGTCAGACGCCTTGGTCATCAACGACGAAACCATCACGGTCCACGAGATCCTTGATCCCGTCCTGCCCACCATCCGGAAGCTCGCCTCCACCCTGCCGCCGAACCTCTATTACGAACGCGTGCTGAAGATCGTTCGCCTGCGCATCGTCGACGCCGTCGCCCAGCGGCTCATCTACAGACGTGCCCGTGAGAAGATCAACGAAAAGATCGAGCCCCAAATCAAGAAAGCCGTCGAAAAAATGGAGCGGGAGCGGATCAATCGCGAGTTTCACGGCCTGGAGACGCAGTACGAGAAGCACCTCGAAAAGACAAACCGGCGCCGAGCCGACGTCCGCGAAGCGCTTCGACGCTCGGTCGTGGTAGACACCTATTTGCGCGACCGTCTTCTTCCCATGATGCCCGCCCCGCGAAAGCGCGAATTGCTAAACTACTATCGCAAGCACCTCACCGACTTCTCCAAGGCCGGTCGCCGCGAATTGTTCATGATCGACATCCCCGTCGCGGCGTTTCTTCCGCGATCGCGCCACAGCCTCGCCGAAGACCTCCCCCTGGCAACGCAAAAGGCCCGCAGCGCCATCGAGGCGGCGGCCAAAGCGCTGGCGGACGGCCAGCCGTTTGAGGACGTGGCCCGAAAGCATTCCAAGGGCGTTCATCAGGCCGACGGAGGAGCCTGGGGATTCATCAGCTCCCCCCTGGCCGGTCGCTGGAAGGTGCCGTGCGAGCGCTTCTTCAAACTCGCCGAGGGCCGGACCAGCGACATCATCGAGTCTGAAAAGAGCTTCTTCATCGTGAAGGCCGGCAAGGTCGAACCCGGCATCGTGGTTTCCTTCCAGGATGCGCAGCCGAAGATCACGCGCATCCTCAAAAACCGCCGCTTCCAAAAACTCAAAGCGGAGTTTCTCCAGAAAGAGTTGGCCCAATCCACAATCGGCTCGCTCGACGACTTCGTCACCCAAACCATGCACTCTGTGCCAACGCCCACCGTCCTCACCAACGGATCAGAACCGCGCCCGTAAGAAAGCGGCCGGATTCGATGACGCAACGCCAGAAGTCGTCCGCTTGTGTGCTTGAGTGCCCCATCCTTTCTGAAAGAAAGGGTGGGGAATCCGCCACCCATCGTGCGGACGTCGGCGCAACGCCGGGAGTCGCCCGTCTCACGAAAACAAAACATCCTCCATGCCATACATCCCCGGCGGCTTGCCCGAAATCCACTTCGCCGCGCGCAGGGCGCCCGACGCAAACGTGTCACGAGACTGCGCCTCGTGGCCAATCGTGATGGTCTCGCCCAACGCCCCAAAGGCCACCGCGTGACGGCCGACCACATCGCCCATACGCAAACTGTGCATCCCGACCTGACCCGACGGCCGCTGCCCCGTCTTCCCATGACGACCGTAAACCACCGGCACACCGGCCCCAACCTCGCCGGCCCGTCCCCGAACGACCTCATCCCGCAAAGCAAGGGCCGTCCCGCTGGGGGCATCGACCTTGAACCGGTGATGCGTCTCGGTGATCTCCACGTCGAACGATTCGTCAAGCGTCTCCGCAAGCATCCGCACGGCGCGCAGCATGACGTTCACGCCCACGCTCATGTTCGGCGCCTTGAGCACCGCGATGGATTCGCTCGCCTGTTTGATGCGTTGCGATTGCTCATCATCGTGGCCCGTCGTGCCGATCACCATCGCGCAGCCGAGTGACAGACAGACTTCCAACCACTGCATCGTCCCCGCCGGCAGTGAAAACTCGACGAGCACGTCGAAGGGCCGCTCCGTGTGCTCGCAGACCTCCACCGCCAGCGGCGCGACGCCGGCCAACGTGCCCGCATCCTGCCCCAACACGTCGCTGCCCGATCGCTCAAACGCAGCCACACAGGCAAGCGCCGAGTCCGCGGACGCCAACGCAATCAAACGTCGTCCCATCCGCCCCCCGGCGCCGGCGATGGCAATGTTCAGTGGCATAAGACGCTCCATAGATTTAACGCCGTGCCCATTGCTCTGACGCGGCAGTGTCCCGTTGGTGACGTTCGTAAGCTATGTTCAAGGCGACATCATGTCGAGCGCGCCGGCGGGGTGTCCGCAAACGTGCGGTCAAGGGCCAGCGCCGCCGCCAGCCGCGAAAGATAGTCCTGTCGCGGGATCTCCACGGCCCCGAATCGCCCCAGATGCGGCGTGAGATACTGGATGTCCAGAAGCGTGTAGCCGCGCGTCTTCATTCTCTCAACCAGGGCGGCCAGCGCCACTTTGCTCGCATCGCGCACGCGGTGAAACATGCTCTCACCGAAAAACGCCCCGCCCAGAGCAACGCCGTAGAGCCCGCCCACGAGCTGCCCACTGTGCCACGCTTCCACGCTGTGGGCCAGGCCGAGACGAGCCAGTCGACAGTATGCCCGCACCAGCCCTGGCGCGATCCACGTCCCCTCGGCGCGTTCGCCGCAAGCCAACATGACTTGCCGGAAGGAGGTATCGATGCGAATCTCAAACTTGCCCGAGCGGATGGTCTGGCGAAGGGTCTTGGAACTGCGAAAACCCTCCAGCGGCAGGATCGCCCGCGGGTCCGGCGAAAACCACTGGACCTGCCCCTCCACGTCCATCGGGAAAATGCCCTGGGCATAGGCCGAAATCAGGATGTCGGGCGTGAGCAAGTCCATGATCGCCGCCCCGAACCCCTACACACGACCTGACAATCATCGCGCCGGAGGAACATGTTCCTGCCTGAGATGACAGTGCCGGATCGTCCTTGAACCGAAGAGCCGCGGGCTTCAGCCCGCGCGGCGCCCCCGTTTGGGGGACGCCAGTCACAACTTGAGACCGCGCAGGCCGAAGCCTGCGGCTCGAAAAGTGCTCTGTAGCGCCGTCATACGAACGCTTCACTCAAACGCAGCCCACGTTGGGGTGATTGACCACCGGTCGATACAGCGTATCTCTCTCGACGGGCCGGCGGCCGGCCTCGATGATGAGCCGTCGCATCTGCTCGACCGTCATCTCCTGATGTCGTCGGCCGGGGCCGCCCTCGCGCTTGGTGATGTCATAGTTGACAACCGTGCCGTCGATATCATCAACCCCCCAGTTCAGCGAGACCTGTGCCAGCTTCGCCGACTGCATGATCCAGAACGCCTTGATATGGGCAACGTTGTCCAGCATCAGACGGCTGATGGCCAGGGTCTTCAGATCGTCCAGCCCCGTCGGGCCGGGAAGATGCCCAAACTCGCTCCCATCCGGAATGAACGACAGTGGAATGAAGCAGTTGAAGGCCGCCCTACGCGAACGGAGCGACTCGTCCTGATGCCGACGCACCTTGAGCATGTGTACAACGCGCCCCTCGCACGTCTCGATATGGCCGTACAGCATGGTCGCGTTTGACGGAATACCCAGTTCGTGTGCCGCGTGGTGAACGTCGAACCAACCCTGCTCGCCGACCTTCGCTCGATAAGCCTCCTCGTGGATGCGATCGTCAAATATCTCCGCGCCGCCGCCCGGAAGGCTGTCCAGGCCGGCCTCGCGCAACTGCTCCAACACCTGGAGAATACTCAACCTCGGCTTGCTGATCCGCGTGAAGTGGATGATCTCGATCGCGGTGAAGGCCTTGATGTGAATCGCCGGACACACGCGGCGAATCGCCCGGCACATATCGGTATAGTAGGAAAACGGCAGCGTGGGATGAAGACCCCCGACAATATGCACCTCGGTAGCGCCGGCCTCGCCGGCCCGGCGGGCCAACTCCGCGATGTGTTCCACGGTCAGTTCATACGCATCGGCCTCGTTGCTCTCATACACGGCGAGAGGAACCGATCCATGCGAAGCGCGAGCAGAGTCTGGAACAGAGTCGACACCGCCCTTGGGATAAGGCCGGTAGAACGAGCAAAACTTGCAACGCAAGACGCAATAGTTTGAGTAGTTGATGTGGCGGTTGATGTTGTAGTAGGCGGCATCACCGTGAAGACGGTCGCGAACAATGTTCGCCAGTCTGCCGATTTCGTGAATCTCGCGCGAGGCGAACAGCCGCACACCGTCCTCAAGGCAGAGGCGCTCCCCGCGCTCCACCCGTGCGGCAATGTCTCCCAACGCACCTGACTTGGCTGTCGTGATCATCATTCGTGCGTTTCAACCCTGCCTCCCGGCACAACGTGGCTGGCACGGATTCTACTCGCCGCAGAACCAAGTCAACCTCAAGCCCCCGCCGTCAATGTCACGAAACGACCCCGAGTAGATTCGAACTACCAACCTCAGCCTTCGCAGGGCTGCGCTCTATCCAATTGAGCTACGGGGTCATGGGCTCGGCTCCGTCCCGAGGCCCGCGGCACAGGTCGATGCGCCTCGGGCGCCCCGGTCCATGCTTGCGTGCATGCACAGGTGCCGAAGATTCTAAGCCCCCGCCGATGGCACATTGCCTCCATGCGACGTTGCCGGCGAGTCTAGCAAGCTCCGACAAGGGTGTCGAGACGTTGCCATTCGGTGGCAATGGCCAAGACTGGGCGGCAGGGCCGTCTCGGCGGAAGATGCCAAGACCAAACTCGACCGCTACCCGCCCGGTGGTATGCCATCAGGGGGAGCCTCTCCCACGCCCCGCCGGCGGAGCATCGTCACCACACTCATGGCCACATCAAGCGGCCCTCCATCCCAGTAGGGGGGTTCCACGCCCCACCCACCGCCGGTCGAACACGCCTAACGAGAAAAATCCCGCCTAAAGCCGCCCTAGTGTGTTGTCAATCTTTGTCTGGAGGGTTGTTCACCTTCCAGCCCTGGTGGCACCGGGGTCTCGCCGGTGGAGCCACAGGCGGGACGCCTGTGCCACAGAATGGAGGGCATGGCAGCCTATAGATCTCGCATAATGACGTGTGACCTTGCACTAGGAGACATTCAGATCCCAATACCCGTGAAAGCCCGGGTCACCGACGAATCCGTGGCCTCCTCTCCCAGCCCGGAGAAACGAGACTAATGAAGAAATCACAACCAAGTTATGGCGGAAACGCCTGTAGGGATTAGGTAATCTCGCCGATAATCTGGATAAGGCCCGAATACGGGGCTATAATGCCTCGTAGAGGGGCAGGAACTGACATAATACCGGAGGTGCTGGTGTTCAATCGGCCCTATTATAGGGCTTTTCGTTAGGCTTCTTTCCCCTCCGGAAAGCACCGAGATTGCCCATGTGGCGCTCGGTGCTTTCTTTTTGGGAATGCTGTCAAGAGAAAAATGGGGAATCTGGGAGATTTTTTTGACCGCCCGCCGGATTCCTCTCCGGAACCCGTGAAGCAGGCGAGGCGGTCAGCGGTGGATGGCCTCGCCGATGGGCGGAAGGGGCCGCCGGCCTCGAATCAGATCGGGGAAAATCGCGATCACCCGGTCCGGCGGAGCTTCCTTGGCCGCACGATCCAAGTCCCGCATACCCTCGGCCTCCAGTCCTGAGTAGAGTTCCAGGTAGCCCAGAAGGAAGCGCAGCTCGTAGTGCTCCGTCTTCACGAGCCGATTCTCGATATCCGCTCGTCGCAGGTCAAAGGCGTCATGCCGCCCGGCCAGCGCAGGCAGATCCAGACGAAAGGCCGCGATCTGGGGAAAAATGCGGATGCCGCGCTCAATGGCCCGCAGAGCCGATACATAGTCCCCCGCCGCCAACAAGGCATGGCCCCGGCCAAGCAGCGGCAAAGGGTTTCTCGGGTCCACCGTCATCGCCAACTCATATTGGCCCGCCGCTTTGTAGTACTGTCCTCGGCCCATCGCCTCCTCAGCCGCTGCGAGGTACTTGTTGAGCCGGCTGTGATATTTGCCCGCAAAGCTCTTGATGGGGTGATCCAGCAGAGCGTCCCCCCACCGCACCGCGGTCGCCAGCTCTGCGACTCCACGATCGGGCCGACGATCGGCGACACCGGCCTTCGGCGATCGAGAATCGGCCGACATCCCCTCGTCGGCGAGGCTATCTGACCCAGGCTCTCCCGCCTTGCGGCCCAGGAACCCAAGCCGGTCGCCGCTGATTCTCTCAGCAGCCCGAACTGCCTGGAGAAGATCGGAGAATCGGTCTCCGCCGAGGTGCGCCGGCGCGGTCTCTCCCGAGGCAAAGTTGGTTGCCGCCCCGTCAGGACCGGGCCCAATTGGCCGCTGGGTCGTCCCCAGTCGGCTTCGCGATGACATGAGGTCCGGAAGGCCGGCCTGTCCGGTTGACGGCCCCCTCGTCGGGACGAGGCCCTTAGAGCCTTCAAGCAGTGGATCAACGCGGCCCGGCTGCCCCGGCCTCCCCGGGCGGTAGCGATCAAAACCATCGGCAGAGCGTGGTGCAATCAAAGACGGACCGGGAGTACCGAAGAGCGAGGAGCCGACCGCACCGACGAACGGCTCGGCCGTGGAGACCTTGGGCAAGCTGGATGCCGGCGGCAATGCCACCTGCCGCTGACGCATCCCCAGGCCGGAGATCATGGGATCCCGGCTTCCGAGCGCATCGGTAGGCCTGAGCGAGTTGGACGTCGACGGAAACCATGTCGGCGACGTCAGCCTCGGCGGTCTGCTGTATGGGGTGATGAGCTGCGACGACCCCGGCCGGGTCAAGCCGCCCCGAATGAATCCGAGGTCGGCAAAAGTCTCTGCTCGGCCGTAGTACAGCGACGTGCCAACGGGCCGATTGCTCCTGATTTGGCCGACGCCCACGCTGGTCGCATTGAATCTCGACAGGCCGGAGGAGGGGAGGTCCGCCCGGAAGCGGTTGTTCTGGATGACCGGCGTCTGACCATGAAACCCCGCCAGGCCGGTCACGTTGCCGGTGATGATCGCGTCAGACCGCAGCCCGCCGCCGTAGTCGGCTACATGGGGCTGATTGACACCCCCGCTGCCGCGCAGGGCGTTGCTGTCCAGAACCCGACCATCCGAACCCCGCACCCGATTGTCTGCGCGATAATCGATCTGGGCGCCGGCGGTCTCGGCCACACAAAGCAGCACGGCAACGACAAGGCCACACCGGAGTTGGGTTGTTCGTACCATCCGCGTCATCCTCCGAATAACGGCGATCTGAAACACGGGATTTAAGAGATTATATCGCCTGGAAACCATGATTTCATGCCCGAGCCGCTCATCAGCAAGCATGAGGATCTACACATTCGACCCGTAGGGCGGCTTCCACCTGCCTCTGATAGGCAAACGGCGAACGCTGCGACGGGGTGAGTCGTAAAGTTTGGGTGGTACGGCCGCCTCGGCCGCCGATTCTGGGATCAAGCTTCACCACGACCCCACAACGGACACGCATTGCCGCCCGGCGCGGCTTTGGCGTACCATATGGAGAGGGAACCCTCGCTCCAGCCCCATCAGCGGGCCCTGTGGCAAGCAGGCCGGCCGACGGATCGAGGAGTTCATCCGACCGGGCTGAGTCGCCGATGCAATGGCCTCCGTGCCAGGCCCGACCGCCGGGCGGCACCGAAAACAACCGGGGAACTCCCCACCTGCAAGGACATCAAACATGGGCCGTCACCACGGCAATACGACGAGCACCGCCGCTTTCCCCCCTTCCGCAGCCGAGTCCACCCCCTGGGGGTGGGTCATCGCCAATGCGACCGTCTTCACCTCCAGCGCCTGCATCATGGTGATCGAGCTGGTCGCCGGGCGGATCATCTCCCGACACCTCGGATCCTCGGTCTACACCTGGACCTCCGTGATCGGCATCGTCCTGGCCGGCATCGCGGTCGGAAACTACCTCGGCGGCCTGCTCGCCGATCGGTACTCCTCGAAAAAGACCCTCGCCAAAATGTTCATGTGTGCCGCCGCCGCCGCGGCAGCGATCACCTTGCTGGACCGCATCGCAGAGAATTGGAGCTATCTTTGGATGTTGTCCTGGCCCAAACGCGTGGCCTCCCACGTCGCCGTCGCCTTCTTCCTGCCCACCGCCGTCCTCGGCATGATCAGCCCCATCGTCGCGAAGATGGCCCTCGATCTCGGCCGGGAAAAAGGCAGGACCATCGGCGACATCTACGCCTGGGGTGTCACCGACAGCATCGTCGGCACCTTCCTCGCGGGCTTCTACCTGATCGCGGCCCTCGGCACCCAAGGCGTCGTCTGGAGTGTCGCCGGCGTCCTGGCGATCATGGCGATCCTGTATTGGCCCAGAACATGGAAGACCTGGGCCGCAGCCGGCGCCGTCGCCCTGCTCGCCTCCTTCGCAACAGGAACATCCACCTGGGCACGGACCTGGGGCGAGAAGTTGGCTCTACGGCCGCGTCACTCCAAGCTCATCCTCTACTCGAAGGAAAGCCAGTATTCCCACGTCGAAATCGTCCAGATCGACAAAGACCCCGACACGCGCGGCATGATGCTTGACACCCTCCTCCACAGCCAGATCAACATGGAAGACCCGGCCGACTTCCACTATGACTACGAGAAAGTCTACTCGGCGATCACCAAACGCCTTCGGCCGACGCAGCCCCACGTCGACAGCCTCACCATCGGCGGTGGTGGCTATGTCTATCCGCGATACATGGCCCAAACCTGGCCGGGAAGCCGGACCGATGTCGCCGAGATCGACCCGGTGGTCACCGAGGCATCCTTCGAGGCCTTCGGCCTTCCCAGAGACACGCCGATCAACTGCTATCACGAAGATGGACGCGTCCTGATCGACCGCTTGCTGGAGCAGAAGCGCGCCGGCGAAATCTCCGCCCCGTACGACCTCATCTACTGCGATGCCGTCCACGACTACAACGTCCCCTTCCAACTTGCCACCAAAGAGTTCATGGCCAGCGCCCGGGAACTCATCCGGCCCGACGGCGCCTATCTCATGAACATGATCGACATCTACGAAAGCGGTCTCTTCCTCGGGGCCCTGGTCAACACCATGAAGACCGTCTTTCCCAATGTCTATGTCTTCGTGGAAGGGGTGCCCGTCTCCGCGTCGAGGAGCGGCCGAAACACCTTCATCATCGCCGGCATGAACCAGCCGTTCGACACGACCAATCTCGGTGCCGTATACGACCCCTATTGTCGCATCTTCACCCTCACCGACGAGGAAATGAGCGAGCTTCAGAAAAAGTCCCACGCCCTGGTCCTCACCGACGAATA
>Ga0114931_10006722_pt1 | contig 14119 bp, 12 predicted proteins | sample 2SBtaG_FD_89579 | JGI IMG/M metagenome (GOLD analysis project Ga0114931, IMG submission 89579) | Deep subsurface microbial communities from Kolumbo volcano to uncover new lineages of life (NeLLi) - 2SBTROV14_V59a metaG | ecosystem: Environmental > Aquatic > Marine > Volcanic | place: Kolumbo...
AATGTCGAGGTCAATGACCTTATGGGGCGCGATCCGGTGAAGCCTGTCCCAGAATTGATGCAAGGCAATATCACTGGCAAGGCGGTGCTGATAACCGGGGCCGGTGGCTCGATTGGTTCAGAGATCGTGCGTCAGGTATTGACTCTTAATCCGCAAGGATTGTGCTGCTTGAGCTTTCCGAACATGCCCTTTACCAGATCGAAGTGGAACTGGATGAAAAAATCGACAGCCTGCGCATATTTCAGCGTGCTGTTCCCCATGGTGTATTTGAACCCGCCATTGTCGGCGTACTTGGATCGGTTGGCGACGAAGATCTGGTGCGCAATGTGATCACATCGCACAAGGTCGAGACGGTCTATCATGCCGCCGCCTACAAGCATATTCCCCTGCTTGAACGAAATATTATATCGGCCGTTGAAAACAACACATTGGCAACAGCAAAGCTGGCGCGGATTGCACAGGAATGCAATGTCGAACGCATGGTGCTGATTTCTTCTGACAAGGCGGTACGCCCCGCCAACATCAAGGGAGCCAGCAACCGCTTGCAGGAAATGATCTTGCAGGGAATGGCGCAAAAATCCGGCTCGCGCACCATATTCACAGCCGTGCGTTTTGGCAATGTGCTCGATAGTTCAGGTTCCGTTGTGCCGCGTTTTCGTGAACAGATCAAGAGCGGCGGTCCATTGACCATCACCCACCCGGAAATCATCCGCTATTTCATGTCGATCCCGGAAGCCGCGGAACTGGTCATTCAGGCCGGAGCCATGGCGAAGAATGGCGAACTGTATGTCTTGGACATGGGGGAGCCCGTCAAAATTGATGATCTGGCCCGTCAAATGATCCGCCTGTCCGGTAAGGAAGTCGCTGATGCAGACAATCCTGATGGCGATATCGAATTGAAATATATAGGCCTGCGCCCCGGTGACAAAATGCACGAGGAGCTGTTGATAGAGGGGGATCTTGTTGGCACAACACATCCCTTTATTCTAAGACTCAATGAAGCTCCAGCTCTTTCTGTTGAGGATAGTGCAATCATGCTGGAGCAATTCGAGACGGCTGTAGAAAGCGAAAGTACCAGAGAAATACAAACCTTGCTTGCTCAATATGTCCAGGGATATTCGCCTGTGTATGGAGATGGTCCGACGTCACGCCGACCTGAGGACTGCGATCTGGATGTGGTCGCCTTTCCCACTTCACGATCGCAAAAATAGCCGTTTTATTTGCGCAAGGAATGAATGTGAACAAGCCCGCAGTCAGTGTGATTGTCCCTGTCTATAATCGTCCAGAAGTGGTGATCAGCGCCCTCCAGTCAGTGCTCGATCAGACTTTTACCGATTTTGAGGTGGTTGTTGTTGACGATGGCTCAACGCCTCCCCTGACACTTCCTGAAAAGATTGGCGCGGATGATCGCGTCAAAATAATTCATCTGGCGCGAAACCAGGGACCGAGCGCGGCCAGAAATGCCGGCGCAAGGGCGGCCCGTGGCCAATGGCTGGCCTGGCTGGATTCGGATGATGCGTGGCACGACGACAAGCTGTCAAAGCAGATGCACTATCTGGAACAACTGAACAGACCTGACGCGATGATCGCACTGGCCACCGGTTTCGAGTATCATCATTCCACCGGAAAACGCGAACAAAGAATTCCTCTGCCAGCCTCGACGCCCCTGCCTTTTTTTTCGGGATGCTGGTACTGCCCCGGTACAACCCTCATTTTATCGGCGACAAGTTTTGCCAAAGTCGGGGGGTTTGATGAAGACATGTTGCGGCTTGAGGATATAGACTGGTTCGCGCGATTTGCGCTTCTGGGTGGACATCTCGAGATTGTCCCCGAAGTGCTGGTGGCCATTAATACAGGCGCTAAAGCCCCTTATGCGAAGGTCCAAAAAGCCGGGGCGTATCTCTTGAGCAAATTTAACGGGGAAGACTGGGATTTGCCATCGGGGGCGCGCAATCAGTTATCCGCGTATCTGAACATAGAATATGCAGCTTCAGCGATCAGTTGTGATCACAATTATTTACGCGGCCTGGGCCATCTGGCCGCTTCCTGGTTCAGGCATCCCCGCGCTCGATTGCATCTGCAAAAATTCTGGCGATGATTTATATCTGGCGACTGCGCACCACGTAAACGCGTCCGGCCCGCACCAGACAGACAAGCTTTAACAAGGGTGAAAATAGGGGGGACAGAACCTGTCGGCTCACTGCCTTTAACTTGGGGTGGCGCGAAAAACGAAAGCGCATATAGTCAGCCTCATAAGAGCGGCTTGAAGACCCAAAGATATTGTTCCAATGGCATTGGATGCTGGCCCCCGAATGATAAAAACAGGTTTCCCGGAGTGTTTTTTGGGAGTGGGTCGTCCATTCGCTAGCGCTTTCTTCGTTGCGATAATAGCCAAAACCGAACTTGTGCATCAGATGCATATATTGCCATTGCAGCCGCGGCGAGAAATCAAGCCAGTGGGCGAAATACAATCCAACATGACCTTCAAACCAGGTGCTTTTGATGGGAAACAGAGCCAGCAATACGCCCCCTGGTTTGAGTACCCTGTTTATTTCGGCCAGCACGGGGGCAAGTTCGTCAATATGTTCAAACACCTGATTGGAGGTGACAACGTCAAAATGGTCGTCGGGATAATCGATTATGCCATTTTCGATCTTCTGGACTTTTGCAGAAATGGAGGCCGGTAGTTCCTCGCGCCAGTTGGCATAATCGGCGGTAAATGTATCGGCACCCCAGACATCCAGGCCAAGCTCGACGCCGCGCTCCACAGTCTGCCCGCGACCACAGCCAAAATCAAGGATGCGAGGCTTGTCGCCCTTGCCAAGTTTTTTTGCTGTTTCAAGTGTATAGTCATAATTGGGGGAGCTGTTTGTCATTATAGTCCCTGTTTGAGGGGTGTATGGGTATCCCCTTTGTTTATCACATGATCTGACCGCTGAACAGCGCCGCGTCGGGGCTCTTTCATGCCGGAACTTTTTCTTATTTTCATCAAACTGACATGGTACACAGATCGTGATTTGTTTGAGGGACGATCCCTTGAGATCGATAACAGCAACGAGGATTAGACAATCACCATGCCCCGCACCCTTTTATTGGCCTCGGCCTTGTTTGCCATTGGCGCAATTTTTATGCTCGCAGCCCCCCAAAAAAGCGCGGTTGCGCACGATATGGCGGTTCGGGCCGATGGTCAGACCAGAGCCTTGTTTGGTTTGGAACCCGAAATACTCAACAAGACCAGTCTGGCCCTGCATGCTGGCCATTGCGCCGATGGCAGCGGTCGCGAAATCATGACCATTCGGCGGCGTCATAAAATCGATCTGACAAAGAACGGTCTCAATGGACTGGACAAGGGCGGCCTGAGGGTTGGCCAAGGATACTACATTTATGTTGTGGAAACGAGATCAGGCGAAGTTGGAGCCGTGGTGAGTGCGTCTCGCTTTGTTTCCGAATTTGCCAAAGGGCGGAAATACAGACTTGTGCGCAAACTGCCATGGGGTTTTGTCTATCAAAAAGATGGCATCCCCTCCATGCACCTGTCCAACTGGCCAAAGCCATTCACCCGCTTCACCATGGCCGAATCCTCCAGAAAATGGCGGGTTTTGCAGCGCGGTAGATCAAGCGCATGGGCGCCGGTTGATGTCAGAAAATTCGTACCCGACAATGCCAGAATGGCCTATCTGCAAATCGAAGTCACGCACAAGGGACGACGGGGAAAATCAGCGGCCTATGTCCGTGTGATCGGTGGGCAAAGAGAAGGGCTGCGGGTGGCCAAGGTCTCAAATGGCCAGACGAATATCCTCACCCTGCATCAGCGCATCACCTCCAGAGGGATCTTTTATTACCGGGTTGATCGCGGAGCCGAGGTCAATATTCATGTGCTGGGCTACAGCAATACTGAACCCTCATAAGGGCGATTGGTATAATCAGGGGAGTAAGCCCGGTTTGGCGATCTTATCCCCTTGCAAAAGTACGATGGTACAGTGAATGGCAATGCGCCAATAATATTCACAAGGACCATCACCATGGACAAGACGCCGAACCTATCAATGCCCTACCTGGCGGCTGCACAGGCTCAAAAGCATGTCACACATAATGAGGCGCTGCGCTCCCTTGATGCCCTTGTACAGATCAGTGTGCGCGACCGTAATCTGGCCACGCCGCCCGCCGCCCCCTTGGACGGTGATCGCTATCTCGTAGCGGCCAATGGCGCGGATGACTGGTCCGGCAAGGACGAAGAGATTGCCGCCTTTCAGGACAATGCCTGGATGTTTTATGCGCCAAGAGAAGGCTGGCTGGCCTGGGTGGCGGACGAAGACAAGCTGCTTGTTTTTGATGGGGCTGCGTGGAGTGAAGTGTCGGGTTCGGGCGGCGGGTCGGTCAACCCAGCAGCGCTTGTTGGTGTAAATGCGACGGCTGATGCAACAGACCGATTGTCGGTCAGTTCACCCAATACTCTGTTCAGCCATGAGGGTTCGGATCATCGCTTGAAAATCAACAAGGCCAGTGCTGGAGATACGGCCAGTTCGCTGTATCAGACCGGCTTTTCGGGGCGGGCCGAAATGGGGCTGGCGGGAGATGATGATTTTCATTTTAAGGTCAGCCCGAACGGTGCGAGCTGGAAAGAAGCGATTTTGATCGACAAGGACACTGGCAACGTAACCTTTCCCAACACGTCTCTGGGGGGAGTCGGCGGGGGCGTCAATCCCAGCATGCTTATCAATGGCGATTTTCAGATCAATCAGCGCGTGTTTGCCGGCGGCGCTCTGGCGGCGGGGGCCTATGGACACGATCGCTGGAAAGCGGCCGCAGGTGGGTCCGATTACACCGTTGGTAATTATGATGTCTTGCTGTCCAGCGGTGCGCTCGAACAGGTGGTCGAGCCTCTATTGTGGGGCTATGAAGATCTTGCCTCGACCGCGGTTACGATTTCGCTGGAAAACCCCACCGCAGATCTGAGTGTCGCATTTGGCAGTGCGTCGGGTACCATCACCGCCGGGTCGGGTCGTCGGTCCGTTTCCCTCGTCACCGATGCGGGCGACAGCGGAAACCTCTCCTTGAAGCTTGGCCTTGTTGCAGCGGCCTCGACTTTCGGGCGTGTCAAACTGGAATTGGGTGCCGCGGCCACGGGCTGGCAGGCGCTTGCGCGGGATCAGGAACTTGGCCTTTGTCAGCGCTATTATCAAAAAAGCTACCCATATAACACGGCCCCGGGAACCTCGATCTATGCCGGTTCAAGCTCGATCATGGCGGTATCGGTCAATAAAACCCAGCCTTTTAACTGGCACAGGGAGATGAGGGCGGCGCCATCATTTTTATTTTGGGCGCCGCAGTCTGGTCCAGCTTCGAGATTGACGCGCTTTTCGACGGCGTCGAATTCGGGGATCCCTATTGCCACATCCCCCTCAACAACCGGCCTTGCCTATTTTTTTCTGGCCAGCGGTTTTGTCGCCAATGAAATATACATTGTACACTGGACAGCGGAGGCTGAGTTGTGAAGGAGATGAATGAGCCAACAGGGTCTGTGTGCCGTAGGCGGGCTGATTGTAGCCTGATCCGATAACGCCTAATCGAGCTGAAAGGCCTCTTCATAATTTGCCATCTGTGCAATGATTTCGGCGTCGACATTTTCTCGTCGGACGAGGAAATTGCCGATCATCAGTGTATCGATGCCCGTCCCAAGAAAACAGCGCACGGCATCGTCGGGGGTACAAACGATGGGTTCTCCACGCACGTTAAAGGACGTGTTCAGTACTACGGGGACACCGGTCAGTTTATCAAATTCGTAAATCAAATCGTAAAATATGGGATTGTGTTTGCCATCTACAGTTTGAACGCGGGCGGAATAGTCTACGTGGGTACAGGCGGGAATCTTCGAACGAGGGATATTCAGAAGATCAATGCCAAAAAGGCCTTCTGCTTCTTTGGGTATTGCCAGGCGCTTGTCTTTTGAGACTGAAGCCACCAACAGCATATAGGGGCTGCCATAGCCTTTGCCTTTCTCTCCAAGGTGCGAGTCTTTGTGACCATCAAGTTCGAACCACTCATTCACCCGTTCGCGTAATATGGCAGGAGCAAAGGGGCGAAAGGATTCCCGGAACTTGACCTTCAGATTGACCGTGCGTTGGGCGACCTCGGAACGTGGATCGGCAAGGATCGAGCGAGCTCCAAGAGAGCGTGGTCCAAACTCCATCGGGCCTTGAAAAAAACCGATGACCCGCCCTTCGGCAATTTCTTGCGCGGCACGCTTGGCAACTGCCTCATTTTCAAGTATTTCGGGTTCAATTTTCCACTTTTTGAATGTTTCCAGTATATCCGCATCATCATGGCTGGTGCCGAGAAGGCTGCCGCGCATATAATCTTCGTCGTGATCATTTATTTTTTTGTTTTCACAGACACTATGCCAAGCCCAAAGCGCGGCACCAACTGCGCCACCAGCATCTCCAGCTGCAGGCTGTATCCACACATCTGAAAAAGGCCCCTCACGTAAAATACGGCCATTGGCAACGCAATTGAGAGCAACACCCCCAGCGAGACACAAGGCTTTGTGGCCGGTCAGATGATGTGCCTCGCGGGCGATCCCAAGCATTGCATTTTCAACGACCGCCTGCACCGAGGCGGCAATATCCATATGGTCCTGTGTCAGTTTTGCTTCTGTCGTGCGGGCCTTGATTCCGAAAATCTGTTCCCAATGCTTTTTCTGGAACATTGTGAGATCATTAGTATACCGAAAATTCTTGAGCCGAATTGAAAAACTGCCATCATCACGCAAATTGATGAGATGGTCTCTGATCTGTTTTTCGTAACGTGGCTGACCATATGCGGCCAGTCCCATGACTTTGTATTCGCCCGAATTGACCTTGAAGCCCAAAAAGGCGGTCATGGCTGAATATAACAGTCCAAGCGAATCCGGGTAGTCGATCGAGCGCAGCAATTCCACCTCTGGAATGGACCGGGTGTTGTCGTGACCGTTCCAGATTGTTGTGGTCGCCCATTCTCCAACTCCGTCAACAACTACAATGGCTGCCTCTTCGAAAGGGGAGGGATAAAAGGCCGATGCGGCATGGGAGATATGGTGATCGCAAAACATCGGGCGGCCATCCCATCGCATCACCTGACCATTGGTCGGAGAAATGTTGTGAATGCCATGAATTATCCGGCGGTCGACCCACAGTTTTTCTTTCCACCACAAGGAAAGAGCCTGTTGAAAAACGGCAAAGCCCTTGGGAAAAGACCGTCCTGCAGTCGTTATAATACGTGAAAACTTTCGATGCGGCTTTTCATAAAAGACAACAAGTTCCACATCCTCAATGCTTCGTCCAGCAGCGCGAAGGCAGGCTAGAATTGCGTGGTGAGGAAAACTGGCATCATGTTTTATGCGTGTAAACCGCTCTTCTTGCACAGCTGACAAAATCTTGCCGTCTTCTACGAGGCAGGCCGCTGAATCATGAAAAAATGCGGATATTCCTAGAATAAGCATCCAAATTGCAACCCTTGGCTCATGTGATGATCCTTCTCCAAATGCGAGGACCAAAACTCAGTATCAGTTTTGGCTGTAGCTCAAAAGAGTCTGTAAGGTTGTGTTTTGTCTTTAGTGGTTTTCCAGCCTTTGTTTCTCCGGCGTCCACCTATGAGCACCAACGGGAACAGCAAAGCCCACAACATGAATTGTCCAAATTTTCTAATCTGACGTTTCACAATATACCTTCAAATTCGTTGTTACCACATCCTTGTCCAAAGCATGTCTAGAAAAAAGGATAATGGGTGTCCGAGACATGACCTTCTTTGGCTTCATCGCTCAAAAAGACAATAGCTTTAGATCTTTTCCCAAATATAACATATAGATGGCTGAATTTCGAGATGAAGTATTCGATCATGTTACAAACTTTCACCTGATGGCCCGGGGCGGGACATCTCTAACAACTTTTGGGCCAATATTCTGTTTCCATCGTCAGTAAGGTGGCACATATCGGTAAACTGGCTTATCGCATCATCGTTGAGGGCGCCGAACCAGTCATTAGCATCAATGAATTCCATCTCGCACTGCGCACATATTCCTTTCACGCCTTTAGAGAACATTTTATGGAAGGCTCGTGAGCCATAGAGCGCGTTGGCAGGTTCGACTGCATCGTCAGCGGCGATAATTTTTTGTTCCTGTGACGTCAGTTTTTTACCGCACCAGATGGCAGCGGGCTGCAAAACATATCTTGTGCGGGCCTCTGGAGCCAGGTCGCGCACAGTTATGAGGTCAGCTTTTAAATCCTCATAGGCGAGAGCCAGTCTTTCGTTGGAGCCGTGTTGTGTCACGGATCTTTGTGGAATTCGATCGCTGGCAAATATTTTGTAGGCTTTTTCAACCATCGTTCGAAAACGGCCCGGTTTGGCGAATTGCTCAAGTAGCCATTGTTCCATATCGGAAATCATCCGCACTTCGCGATTGGTGCTATCATTCAGATATTGCTCGCGAAATCGCAAATAATAGTGACGGTCACTGATCAACGCTCCAAACGGAGTCCATCTCTGGCTTTCATCTACTACGCTCATATAGGCATTGTTGACACCCGACAGGATAAACAGATTGTCTACTTTGGGCAAGAATCGGCGGGCGAACTGGTAGATATGGGCTTCTTGTGTGCTGGTGGCACCGCGAATGCCCAGATTGACAACGAGTTTTCTGGCATTGTCGTTTTCGGGTAATAACCGGGTCATCTGAGCGGAGATCGTCATTACGTCGGTCGTCGCATCGACGCCAAACACGGTACTACCACCAAGGATAACATCACAACTGTCAGCGAATTCACGCAAATCAGCAAGACTAATGCGTTGCCCGTTGGCGCTGACCTGTTCGCGAAATCCCAGACGGTCAGTATTGACACAGGGGGATCGGAACATTGGCTCATGAACAGACATGACAAATGGACGAAATTCCATCGCCATGCGCGCATAATGTTCGTGGTGAGGATTATATTTTAATCTTGGATGCATCTGATTTCTTCGAGATTTCACTGAAATAGTTTAGGTCGTTCTCTATCACATTTCCAAGAACCTTGTGACAACCTTCAGTCCCACCTCACCGCTTTTTTCCGGGTGGAACTGGGTGCCGTACACATTGTCGGCCTGCACTGCGGCCATGATGCGGCGACCATTATAGTCGGAAACGGCCAGCATATTTTCCGTATTGGTCGGGTTGGCGGTATAGGAATGGACGAAATAGCAGGTTTGTCCTGACTCGATATCTTCAAGAATGGTGCCATTCCAGCTTTCGCGCCCTTCGGGCAGTTCGAGAGCCGTCCAACCGATATGGGGGATCTTGTGCGGGGAGCCATCGGCTTTTGTGTTCTCGATCGGCTGTACACGTCCAGGGATAAGCCCAAAGGCTTCGTGCTCGCCGAACTCTTCACCGATCTCCATCAAAACCTGCATGCCGACACAAATGCCGAGCATGGGCCGACCGGTATTGGCAAATTCGAGGATTGGCTCGACAAGGTCACGGCGGCGCAGTTCGGCAATGCAGTCACCAAAGGCCCCGACACCGGGCAAGACCACACGTTCAGCCTGTTTTATTTTCGTGGTATCGTCGGTGATCATCACACGGGCATCACATTCTTCAAGCGCGCGGGCCACGGAAAGCAGGTTGCCGACCCCATAGTCAACCAGAATTACTTCGTTTGTCATGATTGCCTCGTTGCTATGCCTGCATCCACCACACCGGCACGAATTTCTGAGAAGGGCTGGCGCTTGTAATGCAGGACATCGGCCATTGCCACGGCATCCGCCTTGCCTTCCTTTACCACATCAATGATGTGATCCACGGTTCCCATGCCGCCACTGGCGATGACGGGAACCGTGACAGCTTGCGAAACAGCTTTGGTCAGTTCGACATCGAAGCCTTTGCGTGTACCTTCCTGGTCGATGGAGGTAAGCAGGATTTCACCCGCGCCAAGATCGACGGCTTCTTTCGCCCATTCGACGACATCGCGCCCCGTGTGCTCGCGGCCATTGTCGGTAAAGGCCAGCCAACCTTCACCAGACGGTCGTCGCTTGGCCTCGATCGACAGCACCATGCATTGCGATCCAAAGCGCCGGGCCACATCGCCGATCATTTCCGGTTGGGCTGTTGCGGCGGTATTGATCGCCACCTTGTCGGCACCCGAGCGCAGCATGGTTTCCACATCGTCAAGCGAGCGAACGCCACCACCGACGGTAATCGGGATAAACACCTGTTCCGCCGTGCGCTGTACGATTTCGTGCAGGCTGGAGCGATTATAAAGGCTGGCGACGACATCCATATAGATGATCTCGTCAATGCCCGCCTCATAATAGCTCTGCGCATGTTGCTGGGGGTCGCCCATTTTGCGCAAGCCTTCCAGATGCACGCCTTTTATCAGGTTGGGCGCCTTGACATCCAGGCGCGCTATCAGTCGAAGATTGACCATATTGCAAGCTATTCTTTTATATATTTTTCGTTGTCGGCGTGTGTTCCCACACCGTGTGGCGCAGTTTCCATTTGCCCTCGTCATACTGCCAGAGATGCGGCGAGCGGAAACGATCACACAAATGCATGAAATACTGACGGTCCATGATCGGCTGCTCAAACATTGCGGCGGCGTCCGGCATGCGTTCTGGGTCGACACTGAGATAATCGAAGATTTCTTCGGCGAACCGTTCGGGGAATTCTCCATCAAAGCGCCGCGCCAGGGCGACGCCTTCTTCGCGTTCAATATCGTCGGAACGGATTTCCTGAGCCGCATCATAGGTCGCACGGCCAATACCAAATTTGGTATGGGTGGTCAGGTAATGGAAATCATCAATCCGGTCATCAATGGAATTATATTTGGAATAGGTGCCTGGCGTGCGCTCTGGAGAGGCTTCAAATCCGCCATGCTCAACCGAGTAGTAATAGGCATTTTGCGGATGCCATTTCAGATAATAGCCGAGATAGTGGATCTCGATATTCTTTTCCTCGATCTGTTTTGGATCAGCCGGCAGATAGGGCTGCAAATCGACCAGTGGCACACCAAAGCTATCGGTGAGATCCTCCACGGAAACACCGCCCAGATGAATTTTGCTCTTGTCAGAGGCCGTGAAATAGGTCCAGTCGCGCTTGGCGGACGAGGTATCTCCCTTGGGGTTGCCGTACTCAGCTTCATTCTCACCATAAAACACCAGGGGAATATCATGCAGAATGGCCATTTTGGGAGCGAGATTCTTCTGCCCGAGAATAAAAGGCTGAAAGGGATGGAACAGGTTTTCAACGGCCAGCCGGGTCAACAGGCGATGGGTCAGGCCATTTGGCGTGTGCAGATAATTGTCGAAACCGGCATGCATCCATGACTGGAAATTCTTCCAGCCCCATTGGGTATAAATATGGGGAGCCCAGGTGCAGGTCAACGGGTTCATGCCATATTTGTATTTCAGTTTGTGGGCGGCATAAAAGCTGTCCTTGCCCCCTGACCCTGGCACCAGGCAATCATAATGCCCGTCATTGCGGCGATGCTTGTCGCACAGCTCCTTGAGCTGACGTTCGCGCTCATCCCAGTCAATGGTCCCTTTTTTGCCCTCGGCAACCCGACAGGCATCGCAGACACCTTCATCATCAAGATGAATGGTGGATTTTTTGCTTTGCTTGGTATGTTCGAATTCTACAGCAGAATTGGGACGCTGATTGGAAATAATACAGCTCGAGCAGAATTTGACCTCTTGCGGCAGGCCGTATTTGGTTTCCGGGTCATTGACCGAGGGAGCAAATTTCGAGTGGTCAATTGGGGTATGTCGCGGGTATTTATTCATGGCAAATCATCAACCTGTTCTGTTTATAGAAAATTCCATCAGGGCCAGATCCTGTTCGGTGTCAATATCAAGAGAGCGCTCGGGCGGCATGATATGCGCAACTGTCTCGCTGGACACAAACCCACCCCCCTTTATGATGTGATTATTGCGGGAAACATATACAGCCCCATTCAGCATGTAAACAGGATTTGCAGCCTGACGATTGACCGGCATCTGTTCAATGGGGAAAAGCGGCTCAAGGCAGCTGTTCTCATCCACCTTGAACATCCAGTATGGCGTCTTGTCCACGGCGCAAACGGTGACACATGTGGGCGTGTCACGGGCATGGCACAGTTCTACCGTTGCATCAATATCTTCAGAGGTGCGCAAGGGAGAGGTGGGCTGCAGCAGGACGACATAGTCATATCCCTCTCCTTCTTGCTGAAGGGCGTGGCGAACGACGTCAACGTTTCCCGCCGTATCGCTGGCCAGTTCGTCCGGGCGTACAAATGGCACCTCGCAGCCCCATTCCCTGGCCACAGAAATGATTTCCTCGTCGTCAGACGACAAAATGAGATGATCGATGGTTTTGGACTTGAGGGCAGCATCAATGGTCCAGGCGATCAGCGGTTTGCCGCCTACCATACGCACATTTTTGCGTGGCACGCCCTTGGAGCCGCCGTGTGCCGTGATCAAACCCAATACCTTTGCATTTTCAATCATTTTTGTTTCCGGCCACCTCGTCGCTGAACTCTTCACTGAATTCGTCCATTGCCTTGTCGAGCTCATCGTGGCGACCAATATCGATCCAATATTCGCGTAACGGAAACAGGCAGACATGCTGGCCACGCTTGATAAGGTCATCGATCAGCGTCGGCATATCGAAAAATTCATCGCGGGGAATGAGATCCAGAACGTCCGGTTCTAAAACATAAACCCCTGCATTAACTAGGAAATTTTGCTTGGGCTTTTCACGGATCTGGCGAATGCGATGACCGTCATTGTCGATCACCCCGAACGGGATTTCAACCATATAGTCACGCACACACATGGTCACCTGTGCCTTGTGTTCTTCGTGAAACTGCAAAAGCTGGCGGAAATCCACCTTGGTGAGAATATCGCCATTCATGACGATGAGTGGTTTTTTCGGGCGATCCGGTAGCAAGCTGAGGGCGCCACCGGTGCGGAGTTGCTGCTTCTCACACATATAATCGATATTGACGCCCCATTTTTTTCCATCCCCGAAATGATCCTGGATCATGTGACCAAGATAGTTGACGGAGATGAAAAATTTCCCAAAGCCCTGATCCCGGAAGCGCTGCAAAATCAACTCAAGAATGGGACTGCCGCCAACCGGCAGCATGGGCTTGGGGACGGTTTTCGTCAAAGGCCTCAAGCGCTTGCCTTGTCCCCCGGCCATCAATACGATGAAATTATCGTGGTGCTCATAATCGACAAATTCCTGCAATGTCTCCAATTTGATGACCTTGTCATCTTCATCGAGGATGGGGATGTGGCGGCAGACATTGCGGCGCATGAGATCAATAAGTTCTTCGCGATCATCACCGATACGTGCGGTACGTGGCGATGCGTTCATGATGGTCTCGACGGGGTCTTCGAGGCTCGCCCCCTTCAAAATGGCGCGGCGGATATCTCCGTCCGTCACGGTGCCAAGCAGGTGCTCGTTCTCGTCAACAATTATACCAATCTTGGCTTTCGAGCCTTCGATGACCTTGATGGCTTGGGTAATATTTTGAGAGGGAGAGACAAAATTGGTCCGCAGATTTTTCATTTTATGTTCGCTGTCTCCGCAAGGCAAAACCTCGGATTTCTAATGCACCAAAAATTTCAGATCTGGAGAATGAAACGGATTGATCGAATTAAAACCAATCAATTTCAACCTGTATTATTATTAAGCTATTTAGCAGCTTGAAAGCTCATTGGCTACATTTTGTTGGTGTTGGCTGTCTGGTTATGAACGGATAATCAGACCACAATAAGAGTGTGCTTGAAAACAGGTAATTGATCAGATGACGCTCCTTTTGACTTACCCGGTTGTCCCCTTTAGTCGATACCCTCTTCGGCGTTATAGGCGCGTGTGGATTTTTCTCCCATGAGGTCCCAGTAGTCCATGGGGGATCGGCTGGTGCCGGGGCGGCGGATGGCGATATTTTCTGGTGCAAAAGGATCACCGGCAGCGATATCACCGGCGGCATGCAGGGAGCGCCGGGAAATTTTCGCCATTTGCAATTCGCCGGCGGTGGGCTGTTTTTCTGCGTGTCCCAGACAGGCGCCGACTTCGCGAACGGCCCTTACAAGCGCCTGTAACTCATCTGGTTCCAGCGAGGCGGCG
>Ga0114931_10006723_pt1 | contig 14119 bp, 13 predicted proteins | sample 2SBtaG_FD_89579 | JGI IMG/M metagenome (GOLD analysis project Ga0114931, IMG submission 89579) | Deep subsurface microbial communities from Kolumbo volcano to uncover new lineages of life (NeLLi) - 2SBTROV14_V59a metaG | ecosystem: Environmental > Aquatic > Marine > Volcanic | place: Kolumbo...
CCATCCTTTTCGGTGAGGCCGATCGCCTGATCATCGGCATCATTCAGTGCCTGCTGCTGATCGATCAGCAGCAGGCACTGAATGATGCCGATGATCAGGCGATCGGCCTCACCGAAAAGGATGGCCGTCGATTTGACGCCCACGCGAAGATCGTCTTCGCGATCGGTCATCGCATACATGGTGTCGTAGGCCGCCGACCAGAGCACATTACCGATGAACAACAGCCAGGCGATCTGAGGCACGGCTCCGGTCTGCGCGGCATAGGCCATCGGGATGGCCCAGCCGAAGGCCGCACCCAGAAATACCTGGGCAGATAGGTATAACGTTTCATGAACGGATAGATCACGGCCAGCAAGAGTCCGACGAAGGACAGCGCGATCGTAAGGAGATTCAGCGTCAGAACGAGCCCGAACGCGATCAGGCCAAGACCGGCGAACAACATGAGCGCCTGTTTCGGGGTGATCCGTCCGGCAGCGATAGGCCGATCGAGCGTCCGAGCGACGTGGGGGTCGAAATCGCGGTCGGCATAGTCGTTAATGACGCATCCGGCCGATCTCATGATGACGACACCGAGCACCATGACCAGCAATACATGCAAATCGGGACTGCCCTTCGAGGCGATCCAGAGCGCCCAAAGCGTCGGCCAGAGCAGGAGAAAGATCCCGATCGGCCGGTGCAGCCGCATCAGGTGAAGATAGTCCCGCCAGACCGGCGGGGTCATGGTCGCCGGCTCAGTCGCCACCCCGCGCCTCCGCCATCGCCCGCCACATCTGCGGCAGGAAGATCTCCGTGACGAGCAGGGGTTTATTGTCCGGATACCAAAACAGCGACCGCCGTCCCCACAAGGGCTGCCATTCGCTCAGCGCACCCACGATTCGGTGCAGCCGCTGCCCCGGCAGGACGTGGACCGGCAACAATGCGCCCCGCGAGACTCGTCGATCCGTAAACAAGGCCTCGCCGAGCGGACGGCTGCCCAAACGGGTCAGTCGCCATTGCGGGCCCCGCACGGTGGACAGGGGAATAACCGTCCGGGCAAAGACCCAGGGATGGCCTTGGCAGCACAGCAGGACTTCGCGAATGATCGCTGTAAGGTGCAAGGGCGTCTGTAGGAGTTCGGCCTCCTCAGGCAACAGACGCCGACGTCTCTGGCCCAGTACCCGGACCCTGAAGTCACCGCTGCAACGCGCGCGAAGACGCCTGGTCAGGGAAGAGTCGTCCCACAACCAGTCGGCACGCGCCGAGGACAGACCAGGCGTCATGATGTCGCGCGAGTCGCTCGCCGTATTGTCACGCTCAACCAACAATGTCGTGTGTCCCAATCAATCCAATCTCGTTCGAATGCGTCGCCGAAGCACAAAAACCATCAAATGGCGCGATACTGCAGCGCGTCGCCCAACCAGCGGCCCAGTAGTAGCGGTATCCGCCCTTCGTGGCGCGCCTCGACCTCTCCGGCGATCAGGCTCGCGCGCTGAATCATGCCCTGTTCCCGGATCAGATCGGCGACCTTGAAACGCACATAACCGGCCTGCCGCTTACCCAGGAGTTCTCCGGGACCACGCAGTTCGAGATCGCGGCGCGCGATCTCAAAACCGTAATGGGTCTCGCGCATGGCCGCAAGCCGCTCCCTACCCTGGTCGGATAACGGTGGCTGATACATCAGCACGCAGACGCCGCGCGCCTCGCCCCGCCCGATTCGGCCTCTTAGCTGGTGCAGCTGCGAGAGTCCGAGCCGTTCCGCATTCTCGATGATCATAACGCTGGCGTTGGGCACGTCGACACCGACCTCGATGACCGTCGTCGCGACCAGCACATCGATATCGCCCGCGCGGAACGCCGTCATGATGCCGGACTTTTCATCGCTCTTCATACGACCGTGGACCAACGCCACACGCAGCTCCGGCAAGGCCTCCGTCAGATCCCGCGCACTGTCCTCCGCGGCTTGGCATTGTAACAGCTCGTTGGCCTCGATCAGCGTACAAACCCAATAGACCTGCCGACCGCCGACACAGGCGTTGCGCACACGCGAAAGGATCTCATCCCGGCGCGCTAAGGACAGTACCACCGTCTCAACGGGTTTTCTACCGGGCGGTAGCTCGTCGATAATAGAGCAATCGAGATCGGCGTAGGCCGTCATCATCAGCGTACGGGGGATCGGCGTCGCCGTCATGATCAGCAGATGCGGGCTGGTGCCATGATCGCGCCCCTTCTCGAGCAGCGACAGACGTTGCTGAACACCGAAGCGATGCTGTTCGTCGATGACGACGAGGCCGAGCCGGGCGAACGACAGCCCCTCCTGAAACAAGGCGTGGGTCCCGACCAGCACCGGCAGGACCCCTTCGGCCAGGGCGGCGGCTACTGTCGCGCGCTGTTTGGCGGTCATGCGGCCAGTCAGCCAGCCAACCTCGATGCCGAGCGGTTCCAGCCAATGCCGGAAGTTGCGCAGATGTTGCTCGGCCAGGAGTTCGGTCGGGGCCATGATGGCGACCTGGTATCCGCTCGAAACGGCATGGACGACGGCCGCGGCCGCGACCACCGTCTTGCCGGAGCCGACATCGCCCTGCACGAGGCGGTGCATGGGCTGCACCTTGGCCAGATCGCCTTTGATCTCATCAATGACACGCCGTTGAGCACCGGTCAACGCGAACGCCAATCCGTCGGCAAAACGCGCCCAGAGCGCATGGCCGCCCCGGATGGTCGGCGCGGCCCAGGACGCAGCCCGCCGTCGCAAGCGACGACAGGCCAGCTGGTGCGCCACGAGTTCCTCGCAGGCGAGGCGAAGACGGGCGGGATGGGCATCGCTCAACAAGGTCTCCGCGCGACTGCCCGCGGGCGGATGATGAAGCATCGAAACGGCCTCGCCGAAACCAGGCCAATCGGGTTCGCCGAATAGATCAGCTGGCAGTTCGTCGTCGTTCCGCCCCGCGATCCATGCGAACGCTTGATCCACGAGACGACGGATAACCGCCTGATGCAGACCCGACACCGTCGGATAAACCGGTGTCAGATGGCTCGCAAGCGTGGGCGGTGCGCCTGGGTCGAAGCACTCGAATTCGGGGTGGACCATCTCGAAGCCGGCCAGACTATTGCGGATCTGCCCGAAACATTGGACATGCGCGCCTACGGTCAACCGAGCGCTCAATCCTTGATGGTAATGAAAAAAACGCAAGGTAATCAGAGTATCATAGATCTCGATCACGACGACCAGAGCGCGCCGACGACCGACGCCGGACTGCACCTGACAAACACGCCCTCGAACGAGGACCTCAAAACCATCGCCCAATTCGCCTGCAGAGGCCAAACGGCAGCGGTCCTGGTAACGTAACGGGAGGTGCAGAAGGAGGTCCGAAACCGTAAGCAGACCCAGACGGGCCAATCGCTCCTCGAGCTTGGGACCCACGCCGCGGAGCGACGACAGGCCCGGCGCCTGCACGATCGGCTCAGCGATATCGGAACTGGACTGGGGTATGGCTACCTCCAAGGCGGATTCAGGGCAGCGCCTCTAACGATCCACCATGACCGCGTCCATCTCAACCAACGAGCCTCTGGGCAAGGCCGAAACCTGAACCGCGGCCCGCGCCGGATAGGGGTTTTCGAAATAGCGCGCCATGACCTCGTTGACGAGCGCGAAATGGGCGAGATCGATCATGAAAATATTGAGTTTGACGACGTCGGACAGATCGCCCCCGGCGGCCTGACAGACCGCGTTCAGATTCTCGAAAACCCGCGTGACCTGCGCCTCCATGTCGTCGGAGACGATCTCCATCGTGGCCGGATCCAACGGGATCTGCCCGGACAGATAAACGGTGTCGCCGACCCGAACGGCCTGGGAATAGGTTCCGATCGCCTCGGGGGCATCGGCGGTTGCTATGATTTCACGGTTCATAGGGTCTCCTCTGAATGGGTTTCAGCCTATCACAGGCGACTATTTTTTACCCCAGGCAACGCTTTTAGGCCTCGCCCGATGGCAGTCTGTCGATGATCGGCTAGCCTTCGATCAAGTGTCCGTTTTCCAGGACCAGTATTCGGTCCATCCGCTCCGCCAGGGTCCGCTCATGAGTCACGATGACGAGGCTGCTGCCTTGTTCGGCATTCAGCGACATCATGAGGTCAAAGACATCCCCGGCGTTGCGGTGATCGAGATTCCCCGTGGGTTCGTCCGCCATGACGCAGGCGGGCTGCCCGACCAGGGCCCTGGCTACGGCCGCCCGCTGACGCTCCCCCCCGGACAGCTCCCCGGGTTTGTGCCGGAGTCGGGCCTGCAGACCGACCTCGGCAAGGACTTTCACGTAACGCTCATTGGCTTCTTGTTGATTCGTGCCACGGATCAACAAGGGCATCGCGACGTTTTCGAGCAAGGAAAACTCCGGCAACAGATGATGAAACTGGTAGACGAAACCCAGGACACGGTTCCGCAATCTGCCACGGGCGCGGTGTCCCAGATCGCTCATGCGTTCGCCGGACACCCACACCTCACCGCTGGAGGGCTGATCCAATCCCCCAAGCAGATGAAGCAGCGTGTTCTTGCCAGCGCCCGAGCTGCCGATGATCGCAACGCGCTCGCCCTTGGCGATCTGCAGATCGATGTTGCGAAACACGTCGACGGCCAGGTCGCCCTGACCGAAACGTTTTGCAAGCCCTTTTGCCTCTACGATCCAGCCGTCACTCATAGCGAAGGGCCTCGGCCGGATGTGTGCCTGCGGCGCGCCAGGCCGGATAAAGCGTCGCCAACAGGCACAGCACGAAGGTGATTGCGGCGATGCCGGTTACGTCCGACCAGCGCATATCCGACGGTAGCTCGCTGATGTAGTAGACATCCGCCGCCAGGAAATGCACCCCGAACAATTGCTCAATGGCTGGAACCACCGTATCGATATGCGTGGCCAGGGCAACGCCGAGGACAACCCCTGCCAATGTCCCGACCAAACCGATAATGGCGCCCTGAACGACGAAGATGGCCATGATGCTCCCTGGACTGACGCCCATCGTACGCAGGATAGCGACATCGCCCTGCTTGTCGGTCACCATCATGACCAGGGTCGAAACAAGATTGAAAGCCGCCACCGATACGATCAGGAAAAGAATGATCGACATGACCATTTTTTCCATGCGCACGGCGCGAAAGAAATTGGCATGTTGCTGCGTCCAATCGATGACCCGGTAGCCGAACGGGAGCATATGCCGGATATCCGCCGCAAGTCGGGGCGCGGCGAACAGGTCCGTCAGACGCAAACGGACGCCGGAAACGGCATCGTCCATCCGATAAAGTCGGGCCGCGTCGGCGATATGTATGACCGCGAGCGCGCTGTCGTACTCGTACATGCCGACTTCGAAGATCCCGGCGACCGTGAAGCGCCGCAAGCGGGGAAGCGTTCCGACCGGGGTCACCGTCGCCTGAGGAATGATCAACATGATCTTATCGCCGACGCCAACGCGTAGCGAGGTCGCAAGTTCACGACCGAGGATGATGGAAAAGTCTCCGGCCCGCAGGTCGTCGATGCTGCCTTGAACCATCTTTTCGCCCAGATTGGAGACCTGCCCCTCCAGATCAGGCAGTATCCCGCGGATCACGCCGCCGGAGACATGGCGACCGTTGACCATCATGGCCTGCCCCTGAATATAGGGAGCGACGCCGGCGACGCCGTCGATATGGCGCAGGGTCTCGGTCACATCGGGCCAGTCCTCAAGCTGGTTCCCGGGTCCCGAAACCGTGGCATGGGCGACGACCCCGAGGATGCGCGCCCTAAGCTCCTTCTCGAAGCCGTTCATGACGGACAGGACCGTGATCAGCGCCATGACACCGACCATGATGCCCAGCATGGAGGCCAGAGAGATAAAGGAGATGAAGTGGTTGCGGCGTTTGGCCCGCGTGTACCGTAAACCGATTGCAAGTTCGAGTGGGCGCAGCATAGGCCGGCATTATGTGGTCATCACGGATAAAGGTCCAGTCCGCGCTATATGTTACAAAATTGTTATTATTACTTGAGAATAACCGTAGGATTTCATGGTCTCATGAATGTATTAACCCGGCGATATCCCAACAATCGAGGACCTACTTCATGAAACGACGAACCTTTGTTTCCCTGGCGGCCGGCACGATGGCGCTCCTGGCGGGCCGGACTTACGCCGCCACAGAAAGTCCGCGGCCCCGCGCGGACCGAATCACGCGCACCGATGAGGAGTGGCGACGACGGTTGCCTGAGGCGCGCTACCGCGTCCTTCGCGAGGAAGACACCGAATCCTCCTTCTCGAGCCCCCTCAACCACGAAAAGCGCTCAGGAACCTATGTCTGCGCCGGCTGCGAACTGCCGCTATTCTCGTCCGACATGAAGTTCGACAGCGGCACCGGCTGGCCCAGCTTTTTCGACGTGCTGCCCAACGCGGTCGAGACCAAGACGGACTTCAGGCTCATCCTGCCGCGTACGGAATACCATTGCGCACGCTGCGGCGGCCATCAGGGCCATGTATTCAAGGACGGGCCCAAACCCACCGGGCTGAGATATTGCAATAACGGGCTCGCCCTGTATTTTCAGGAGGATCGGACATGATACGGTGGAACCAAAGCATGAGGCCGGGCATCTTTCCGGTCCTTCTAGCGGGCCTTTGCATGCTCGCCGGACAGGCCATCGCACAAACGGAGGACACGACCATGAATCAGGGCCACCTCGAACAGGCCATCTTTGCAGGCGGCTGCTTTTGGTGTCTTGAGTCCGATATGGACAAGCTGCCGGGGGTCGTCGAAACCATTTCGGGGTATACCGGCGGACATCAGGACGATCCGACCTACGAAGAGGTCTCCGCAGGGGGAACCGGCCACGCCGAATCCGTTAAGGTGACCTTCGATCCGACCCGGATCAGTTACGACCGATTGCTCGATGCCTTTTGGCGCTCCATCGATCCGACGACGCACGACGCCCAGTTCTGCGACCATGGCAATCAGTACCGCACGGCAATCTTTTACATGAACGAGGCGCAGAAGAAGGCCGCCGAACGTTCTCGCGCCGAACTCGAAAAAACCAAGCCGTTCAGGGCAGGGATCGTCACCGAGATCACCCCGGCGGACACGTTCTATCCAGCCGAGGATTACCATCAGAACTACTACAAAAAAAACCCGCTGAGATACCGCTTCTACCGGTATAATTGTGGCAGGGACAGCAGGCTTGAAGAACTATGGGGTCGGGCCCCGCACTAGGCGTCTCGCGTTATGATCTTGGCAGCTGCAGACCACCCGAATCACTGACACCGCCAGCGGCGAATGGAGGAATATGCTCGAGGACTGGGTAACGAACTACGGCTATCCGGTCCTGCTCATCGGAACCTTCTTCGAAGGCGAGACTATCCTGATACTCGGCGGGCTGGCGGCACAGCTTGGATATCTATCCCTCGAGCTCGTTATTGCCTGCGGATTCATTGGGTCTGTGGCCGGGGATCAATCCTTTTATTTTATCGGGCGCCGCCACGGCCGTTCACTGTTGGCGCGACGTCCACGCTGGCAGGCGCGCGCCGAGACCGTTCTCCGACACCTGGAGCGGCACCAAGTCCCGCTGCTGCTCGGATTTCGCTTTCTTTACGGATTACGCACTATCACGCCTATCGCGGTCGGGCTGACCTCAATCAAACCGTTGCGATTCATCCTTTTCAATGTCGCCGGAGCAGCCATCTGGGCCACAACCATCGGCGCCGCCGGCTACTATTTCGGCCGGGCAATCGAGTCCATACTTGGAGATATCAGGAAATACGAACTCGAGGTCATGGGCGGGGTCGTCGCCGTTGCCGCTATGCTCTGGGCATTCCATCGACTGAGAGGAAAATAAGTCGGCGCGGCTTCAGCGAGTTTTTGGAGGTGCCCTATAGGATGTCCGCTTTAGTACCGGTTCTCATTTTTTCAATCCGTCCCGTTTGAGTTCAAGCGCCTCCCACCGATCCATGAGCCCGGCAAGCGTCTCGGCGATCTCATCCGCCCGCTCCTGCAACGCCTTGGCGCGCGCCGGCTCATCCCGATACAGGGTCCCGGAACCCAAGGTTGCGGCGATCTCATCTTGCTCCCGCTCCAGGGACTCGATCTTCTCCGGCAGAGCCTCGAGTTCCCGCTGCGCCATATAGTCGAGCCGTCGGCCACCGCTCCGGGCTGGCGCCGCCTTCTCGGGCGCCTTGACGGGTTTATCCGGCAATCGTCTTTCCGCAATCGCTCGGTCCATGGTCGACGCCTTCTGCCTCTGCCAGTCCTCGTAGCCGCCCACATACTCCTGGAGTCGGCCCTCGCCCTCGAAGGCGATGACCTGGGTCACGACATTGTCGAGAAAGGTCCGGTCGTGACTGACCAGAAACAGCGTCCCCTCGTACTCGACGAGTAGATCCTCGAGGAGCTCCAGGGTCTCGATATCGAGGTCGTTGGTGGGCTCGTCCAGAACCAGGACATTTGAGGGTTGAGTAAACAACCGCGCCAGCAACAGCCGGTTTCGTTCTCCACCGGAACAACTCTTGACCGGCGAACGGGCCCTTTCGGGAGAGAACAGAAAATCCCCCAGATAACCGATGACATGCCGTTTGCGGCCTCCGATCTCGACAAAGTCTCCGCCGGGACTTACCGTCTCTGTCAACGTGGCGTTTTCGTCAAGCTGCGCGCGCATTTGATCGAAGTAGGCTACCTCCAGCCGGGTACCCTGACGCACCGTACCCGAATCGGGCGTGAGTTCACCGAGGATGATCTTGAGCAGCGTACTCTTTCCGACGCCATTGGGGCCAAGTACGCCCACCTTGTCGCCGCGGCGGATCCGACACGAAAAATCGCGAATGACCACATGATCGCCAAAGGCCTTGTTGACGTGTTCCAATTCCGCCACGATCCGCCCGGAACGCTCCCCGCTATCGACCAGCATATGGGCGGACCCCGCCCGCTCGCGCCGCTCGGAGCGTTCTCGGCGCAGCGCCTCGAGCCGCCGTACCCTGCCCTCGTTCCGGGTACGACGCGCCTTGACGCCTTGGCGGATCCAGGCCTCTTCCTGAGCCAGAAATTTGTCGAACTTGGCCTGTTCCACGGCCTCGCTTTCCAGCATGGCCGCCTTGAGACGCTGAAAATCGGAAAAATTGCCGGGAAAACTCCGGAGACGCCCCCTGTCGAGTTCTGCGATCCGGGTTACCACGTTGTCGAGAAAGCGGCGATCATGCGTCACCAGCAGGACTGCTCCGTTGAAACCCTTGAGTAGTCCCTCAAGCCATTCGATGGACGCGAAATCGAGATGGTTGGTCGGCTCATCGAGAATCATGACGTCCGGCTCCTGAACCAGGGCCTGAGCCAACGCCACACGTTTTTTCAACCCTCCCGACAAATCCCCGACGCGGCGGTCCGCTTCGAGACCGAGGCGGGCGATAACCGCATCGATCCGGTTGTTGGCCGTCCAGCCATCGGCGGCTTCCAGACCGGCCTGCAGCGCTTGCATGGAGTTGAGCAGCCCTTCATAATCGGCATCGGGGTCGGCCATGCGTTGCGCCAGACTATGGTACTCGGACAAGAGCGTATTCAATCCGGAAAGCCCCCGGGCAACCTCATCGAAGACCGAGACCTCCGAATCGAGTTCCGGCTCCTGACTCACATAACAAAGCCGCAGGCCGTCCTTTCGCCAGATCCGTCCGTCGTCCAGTTCGATGACGCCGGCCAGCACACGCAGCAAACTCGATTTTCCGGTCCCGTTTCGGCCGATCAGACCGACGCGCTCGCCCTCGTCGAGCTGAAAGTCGGCGTGATCCAACAGCGGAACGTGGCCGAAGGCAAGCGCAGCCTGATCGAGACGGAGGCATGTCATGAGAAAATAAATAAATCCGGTTAATGGCTTAAAGCGTCAGATTGGCGAAGCGGGACGGAAAATGCAAGCCGCCCCCATTAAATAGAGGTCGGTTCGGTGCTACACTTGCCGGCACAAAAAATTCTCCTGAATCCTTATCTTCAGGGCGGATGCAGCGTGCAAGATATGGGTTTCACAGTGGCATCAAAAAATCTTAGCTTCACCCATAAGCCGACATTTTTTGAACCGACGTGGGACCAAGCGCTTGTGCTATGCGCCGTCATGAAGGTACGGATTCAGGATTCTGTCAGACCGGCGACTGCCGGATGGATCCAATCGGCCCCCGATCGCGGGTGGTCCGCTCAGGAGTCTTTGCACAATGAGGTTTGAGTTGACACGCATGCGGCCAATCTATTGGGCCGCCTTGGTACTTATCGGTTGGGGCGCGGTGGTGCTCTCCACTCACAGCCTGCGATTCGATGGCTTCGGTATCGACGAGGCCGCCGCACGCGCGCTGCTGTTGAACTGGTCGGTATCCGACCGGGTCATCAGTACCGTCTTCGTCTTCGGTCTGCCAGACCTGCGTTGTCTGATGTTCCTGCCTCTGGGTCTCTACTGGCCGGGGAGCCTGTTGGCCGCCAAGGTCTTCACGCTGATCATGGCCTTCCTGGCGACCTACGCCTTGTATCGATGGAGCCATCGCCGCGTCGGCGGCGAGGCGGCCCTGATCGCCGCGGGTTTATTCCTGATCTCCCCCGGCCTGCTAAGCCAGATCGACAGTATCGGCAGCGGCCCCTATCTGTTGCTCGCCTTCGCCGTGGGGGCATGGCTGGACCACCGCTATCGCCAGGCGCAACGTCCTCTGGGCGGCTGGTTCTTTATACAGCTGCTGCTCATCGCCTTCGTCGTAAGCCTGCACCCGATGGGTCTGGCCTATCCCTTAGCGCTAGTCCTGAACTGGCATCGGAATCCGGTTGACGAGCGGCAGCAAAAGCACCTGTATATCGGCGTCATCCTGGCCATCACGTTCGAGTTCATCCTTCGCATGGGCTGGGGCGGGGGGCTCGACTGGCTCCAGAATCCACTGCCTTACCTGCAGTCGGCCATCGGCGGATCCATGCTGGCGGGCACCGATTTCGGGCTCATCGTGGCGGTGCTCGCCGCGGCCCTGTTACTGATCGCGCTGATCCCGGTACGTCGGCAGTTGACCGGCGATATTCTGCTGTCTTCATTGGTCCTTGCCACGATCGTAGGTCTCTTTAGCGGCGACGCCAACTGGGGACTGGTCGCTATGGCCACACTGCTGTTCATTGGAACACCGGGACTGATCGCTGTGAATGAAGCCTTTCCAGGACATGGTCTCATGGCAAAACGCGGGCTTGTACTGGGTCTGACCTTCCTACTGTCCCTGCTCTTCCTTCAAGCCGACAAAGCCCATTACCTGCGTGTCGAGGGCGATCAACTCGGCGATGTCGATCAACTGATCCTGGCGCTCGTCGATGAAATCAAGGATACGCCCGTCGACGACACGCTCGTCATGAGCCAATGGCCGGGCAAAACGATGCTGGTCATCAAACGGCCGGTATTGCCGCTGCCGCCCAATTTCGCCGACGGCGAAACCTTGCTCAAGAACATCAAGGGCGTCAGCCACCTGATGTTTGATCCTTTCTCGCCGGAAAACCATCAGCTGCGCACCAATCTATCCCAAATCAGTACGCGTACGGAGACGCTGACGCTGCAAAAAGACGGCGTGATCATCTTGATCAAAAAACCGGAAGAGAAAAAATCGGTCGAGCAGAAGGCGGATTGAACGCGATATCAGCGCTGACAGTACGGGCAGTAGTAGGTCGCGCGGCCCAACTGCCTGATCTCTCTGATCGCACCACCGCAGGATAGGCACGGCATGCCGGAGCGCCCATAGACCCGAAGGGACTGGCTGAAATATCCAGGACGTCCATCCTCGGCCACAAAGTCGCGAAGCGTCGTTCCGCCCTGTTCGATGGCCTGCTTCAAAACGTCCTTGACCGCATCGGCCAATCGCGTATAACGCGCCGCCGCGATACGGCCCGCCGGCCGCGTCGGATGTATTCCGGCCATGAACAGGACCTCGTTGGCATAGATGTTCCCTACCCCAACAACGATACGCGCATCCATGAGCAGCCCCTTGATCGCGACCTGACGCCCCTTGGCGACCGACCAAAGCGCCATGCCATCCCATTCCGGATCGAGCGGTTCAGGCCCGAGGTGGGCCAGAAGACTATGCTTCAACGGATCCTCCGTCGTCCAGACCAGCAGACCGAATCGGCGTGGATCCGTAAATCGTAAGGCGACTCCCTCCGGCAACACCAGATCGACATGATCATGGCGCTCGGGCGGCCGCTCATGAGGAACGACCCTCAGACTTCCGGACATCCCGAGATGGAGGATCAGCGTGCCGCCGGAGACGTTGATCAGCAGATATTTGCCCCGGCGACGCACATTCTCGATGACGCGACCCTGCAGTATCTTCGGAAGATCGGACGGTATGGGCAGACGAAAACGATGCTCGCGCACGATCAATCTATCAATACGGCGACCGATCAAGTGTGGCGTGATGCCCCGGCGCGCGGTTTCGACTTCTGGAAGTTCCGGCATGCGGCGATCATACCGCAATTGAGTTCCCTCAAAATAAAAAACGCCTGCCCCGGAGGGCAGGCGTTCTGATCGACACTCCGCCCCCTGATCCGGGGCGGTATTGTCAACGGACAAGCACCGGTCTTATCTGGCGGCCCGTTTCAGACGACGGACGAAGTTCGCGTCGTTCTCGTCGTTGCAGGTCCGAACGCGAGCATGCTCCGATGCTCGCCCACGCAAGGCGGCGCAACGACATCCTTGACGTCGAACAACCAGGTCGCGTCACCCATGCCCTGCTGCGTCGCCGTATCCAGCAGCGTCACGCTCTCCGGATGCTGGACGTTGACGATGAACTGCGTCGGATGACCCGGGCGGAAGATCATGCCCGTGTTCTCGGCGCCCTTGACCTGCAGGCTCAGGAAGCGATCCAGCGACTCGGCGACACCGTCATTGTTGGTATCACGAACGAACCAGATGTCACCGCCTGTGTTGCCATGGTTCGGCCAATCCTCGACGATGTAGATATTGCCCAGCGCATCCTGAGCCATATTGTCGATGTCGTGCAGCTCGCCGGAGGCGTTGCCGTAGCCCAGGTTCTTGGGCGTGGTGTTGTTGGCCGTCAGACGCACCATGGCCTGGCCGTTACCCAGCTCCTCGACGGAGTAGACCGAACGCTCGGAGGTCGTGTTGACGTAAAGGACTTCGTTGCCGTTGCCCAGATAACCGACCTCGATGTCTTCGGGACGACCGTAAGGTGTGCCATTGGCCTCATCAGCAGCGGCGCGGCCACCACGGATCTGATCGGCAGGACCACGAGAAGGACCATTTCGGAAGGGATCGGTTGCCGTCAACGCGACGCCATTAGCGTCGGTCAGCGGGACCCAACTAGCCAGACCGGTGCGCGGCTGGCCAACGTTGGCGGGATCGTTCCAGTGCTTGGTCACGTCACCGGCGAAGGCGTTGACGGACAGGACGAAGGACTGACCCTTGCTGTAGTCTCCGGCAACGCTCGGAACGAACTTGTAGAACGAACCGGATTTGTCTTCATCGATGAAATACAGGGCGGTGCCGGCGTGATTGAAGCGCAGACCCTCGTGGGAGACGTTGGGGATGCTGTTCAGCTCGACCAGGACCGGAGTCTCGCCGGCCTTGACGTCGACCATCGGGTTTTTGAGCTCGAAGACACGGCCCTGACCGGACCATTCCTCACCCAACAGCAGGGTATTCACCGGGGTCCAGGTGGCGGGATCGAAGGCGCCGAAGTCGCTCGACCAATCGCCGTGCGCGCCATTCATGTCACCCTTGAGCAGGTTGGTGGCCATGTCGGTGACCGTATCGTAACGGGTCACACCGGCGCCGAACATGGTCTCGTGGGGCAGGAAGACGTAGCGACCGGTCGGGTCAAACGCAGACATGTCGGTCATGGAGGCGCCGCCACCCAGACCGGGGACACGGATCGTCGACTGTGCAGGATCGGCCTCGATTTCGCGCAGGCTGGTCAGATTGGTCGCGGTGACGCCGGCAGGCATCTGCCAGGGATTATTGAGCTCGTTGATGTGGTTGGGCACCTGGGCAACCGCAGCGCCCTGAACCAGGGGGTTGAAGTAGACGTCCGTGCCGGCAACAGCAACCTGGGCACAGGCAAGCATGAGACTGGTAACAATGGCCTTTCTCGTGAAAGTATTCATCACAACTCCGTAAGTATGTTCACAAAAGGAAATTCGATC
>Ga0114931_10006724_pt1 | contig 14118 bp, 14 predicted proteins | sample 2SBtaG_FD_89579 | JGI IMG/M metagenome (GOLD analysis project Ga0114931, IMG submission 89579) | Deep subsurface microbial communities from Kolumbo volcano to uncover new lineages of life (NeLLi) - 2SBTROV14_V59a metaG | ecosystem: Environmental > Aquatic > Marine > Volcanic | place: Kolumbo...
CGGGCTTTAGCGTTCAAGGCTGCCAACAGGCTGGGAAGGGAGATTTGCCGAAGACAAAACTGGTCCTGACAGGCTCCAGCACCATTGCTCCATTGGCTCTTGCCATAGGGAAACAATTTGAAAAAATCCATCCCGGTATCCGCATCGATGTTCAGACCGGCGGTTCGTCTCGCGGTATGGCTGATGCGCAAAGCGGATTAGCCGACATTGGAATGGCCTCGCGGTCCCTTCGGGAATCGGAACTCGCGTTGCTTCCCCATATCATTGCTCGGGATGGCATCGCGTTGATTGCGCATCAATCGAATCCGGTGAAGGGGTTGAGCCGGGAACAGGTCATTGGGATCTTTACCGGGGTCATCACGAATTGGAAAGAGGTGGGCGGTGTCGATATGCCGATCACCGTAGTGACGAAGGCGGAAGGACGTGGCACCTTAGATATGTTCCTTGCGTATTTTCAATTAAAAAGTTCTTCTATTAAAGCTCAGGTCGTGATTGGAGATAATGAACAAGGCATTAAAACAGTAATGGGAAATCCCAATGCGATCGGCTTTGTCTCGATTGGTTCCGCGGAATACGATGCGGCTCAAGGTGTTCCCATTCAACTCTTGGCGCTTAATGGCATTCCTGCCTCTCTTGAAACGCTTCAAAATGGTTCGTATCCCCTGTCCCGGCCACTGTTATTGGTGACAAAAACGGTTCCCAAAGGGTTAATCAAGGACTTCCTTGATTTTGCACTCTCTTCGCAAACCCATGATCTCATTACGCAGTATTCTTTTGTTCCCGTTACAGGCTGACAGACTTCTCGTGTGGTTGCTTCGCGGTCTCGCGGGAATCGCGGGAGGTCTGGTCATTCTTATCCTGGGATTTCTTCTGATGGAGACCTTGCCGGCTTTGCGGCACATCGGTCTCTCACGTTTTTTCACTGATGCCACGTGGCATCCGGCGGACGCGCTGTATAATCTTACCCCCATGTTATGGGGAACTCTGTTTGCCACGGCAGGAGCCGTACTGGTGGCGACGCCACTGGGGATACTGTCCGCTCTTTTTGCCCGGTATTATGCGCCCCGTTTCATGGGAAACATTTTCCGGAAAGGCATTGAGATTCTTGCCGGTATCCCATCAGTGGTCTATGGCCTTTGGGGATTGCTGGTGCTGGTTCCCGTGATTGCCCAGTGGCAGTTACCGGGTCCTAGCCTGCTTGCCGGAATGGTGATTCTCACGGCCATGATTCTTCCAACCATTTTGCTTGTGGCTGATTCAGCCTTTGCGAAAGTTTCTCAACCCTCTATTCAGGGAGCGGTCGCATTGGGAATTGGCCGGTGGTCTATTATTCAACGGATTATTATTCCTGCGTCCAAATCCGCGCTCTTGACCGGCATTATTCTTCAAACAGGCCGGGCAATGGGAGAAACGATGGCCGTTCTCATGGTTTGCGGAAATGTGGTTCAGACGCCAACGAGCGTGTTTGCTCCCGTTCGAACCCTGACCGGCAACATTGCCCTGGAAATGGCCTACGCGGTCGGGGATCATCGTGCCGCTCTGTTCCTGAGTGGACTCCTTCTGATGGGAATGGTGATCCTGTTGGTCATGACCGCCGAGGGAATTCATCGAGGTCACGTCCATGCCCTATAATATCGGCTTTGATACGAGCCGTGTCCCAGTCGTCTTGGTTTGGGGTGGAGCGACATTAGTTGCAGGATTTTTCCTCGGTTTCGTGGGAAATTTACTTTGGCAGGGTCTTCCGCATCTCTCGTGGCAGTTTTTAACCACCGATTCTCTTGATGCCGGCCGCCAAGGTGGAATTGCCCCGATCATTGTTTCGACCGGGTTCATCCTTACGGTGTGTTTGGTGGTGGCTCTCCCGATTGGACTCGGGACTGCCGCTTTTTTGGCTGAATTCACCACAAAAGATGGGAAATGGGGACGATTCATCCGCCGAAGCCTCGATGTGTTATCCGGCGTCCCTTCCATTATTTTTGGCCTGTTTGGGAACGCCCTGTTTTGTCACGTACTCGGATTGGGGTTTTCGATTCTCTCTGGCGGGTTGACCTTAGCCTGTATGGTGCTGCCGCTCCTCATTCGAATCACGGAAGAAGGATTTCGTGCCGTTTCCCATGACTACCGTCTAACAGCCGCGGCTCTTGGCTGTTCACGGACCAGCACATTACTCCATGTGCTCGTGCCTCTTGCGGCTCCTGGATTTCTGGTGGGGGTGATTCTCAGCCTTGGCCGAGCGATGGCCGAAACAGCCGCCTTGATTTTTACGAGCGGATATGTTGATCGGATGCCGGAATCTCTGTTCGATTCAGGTCGCGCCTTATCCATTCACATCTTTGATCTGTCAATGAATGTACCAGGCGGAGATCGGAATGCCTATACAACCGCGCTTCTTCTCGTTGGATGTTTGATCATGTTGAATGGTCTGGTGACCTGGCTCACCCGCCATTGGGTCCGACAAAGGTTGGGGGTGGCATGAATCCATCATCGGCACTCAACAGGGAACCTTTCCTTGGCCTTTCCTCTCAAAAAGAGATGGGGATAACCCCTTGTATTACGGCAGAGCAATTAACGCTCACCTATGGAGAACGGGCAGCTTTTCAAAACGTTTCCATCACCATTCCACGGGGAGCGATCACAGCAATCGTCGGGCCATCGGGTAGCGGGAAGACCAGCTTCTTGATGTGTGTCAATCGACTGACCGATCTGCTCTCAAGTTGTCGAGTTTCAGGAAGATTGTTGGTGGAAGGCGAAGATATCCTTTCAAAAGAAATGGATGTTCTTCACTTACGGCAGCGAGTCGGCATGATTTTCCAGAAACCGAATCCATTTCCATTCTCCATCCGAAAAAACTTGGAATTTCCTCTCAAGGAACATGGAGTGAAAAACCCTGAAGCGATCAACGGTCGTATTCACCAAGCGTTAACGGACGTGGGCTTATGGCAGGAAGTCAAGAATCGCTTGGATGCCCCGGCACAAACCTTGTCCGGCGGCCAACAGCAACGATTATGTTTGGCTCGAGCCCTCGTTCTTTCACCAACGATCCTTCTTCTGGATGAACCCTGTAGTGCGCTTGATCCTCTGTCAAGTGGCGTCATTGAAGACCTCGTTCTCAGCTTTCGCGGGCGCTATACTGTGGTCATGGTCACGCATAATCTGGCCCAAGCTCGGCGACTTGCCGATTGTGTCGGCGTATTTTGGTATCACCACGATGGCGGCCACTTAATCGAACATGGCCCAGTGCGACAAATTTTTGAATCTCCTCGCGATCCCCTCACTGTCTCCTACATCAATGGCAGAAAAGGGTAATTGGTGGCAGCATCGTTCATGACACGTTTGAGGGAAAGCCCGCATCTTCATAGAGCTCGGGGAGCATGTGACTCGGCCACTTTCCTTCTCCGCCTCCGCCGTTCTCCCCTTCAGCGAACAGAAGATCTTGGGTGTTTCCGCTCATCACGATTCGTTCCCGTATGAGTCCCGCAGCGCCCAAAAGCAAGGGAGCTGGAATTTTTGGCGCCTCATCGATGATCAGCACATCGAATTTCAGCCGTCTAAAGAGGGGATCGGTCATCAGTCTTCCAGGTGTGGTTGCCAGGATTCGTTTGTTCTGAGCAAAGGCCTGGCGGTTCGTGCCCTCACCGGCAGACAACAGCTCACGAATCTTTTGGGTTCCTCCAAATCGGCTAATCTCTTCTTTCAACTCTTCGTATTCAGGGCGCATGTCTTTTGGAATGCTTGCTTTCGGCACCAATTCCCGAATGCGCGCCTGAGCGATTTCAACTTCGCCCATGAGCCCTTGAACCTTTTGCTGATATATTTTCCGATATTCAGCAAGAGTTTCCACATTTTTACCGGCCGTCTGCATCGCCAATCGTTTCCAGATAGAAAGCGCTTCATAGTCGGCCAGAGTTTGATCAAGATGTTTGATTTTGCCTTGCCATTCACTGAGTTGAGTCAGCAACCGCCATTCCAGCAATTTTACTTCCTGAAGGTCCTTTTGCTTCTCCTTTTTATAGGCTAGAATGGGGGTCAGTTCCCGGAATCGGGCGTATTTTTTCCGGAGAGTCGTTTTATAGGCGTTGGCATTCGCAAAAAATTTGTGCATATGATATTCAAATCCAACGTCTCGAAGATCGAGACCGGAGACAGATTGGAGGATCGGCATTTCGTAACAGCTCAACAGGCTTTTGAAGGGAAGGGCCGCGTTTCGTAGGGCTCGTGCCATAAAACCCACGACTTCATCCAGACTTTGGTGAGTGTGGCTGACCAACAGGATGCGCTTATTCTTCCGGACGTGCTCCACGAGAAGGGAACCTAATTGAGTGCGCCGGGCTTCCAGAGTATCTCCCCACAGGGTAGTTAATACGGAGGTTGAGACCGCCGAGCGTGCGTGGAATTGATCAGGGCCTGCGTTGGGATTGATCCAGGGAATCAGTCGCTCAGCAGGGCCAAAGGCATAGGCTTCGGGCTTCATTCTCATTTCAGTGAGTCGCTGGGTAGCTGTTTCCAGAAATCCGGAGGTGTCCGGGATCAGAGTCCCTCCGGTCAGCGTGTTTCCCAGTGAATCCATGGTTTGAAGAAGAACGTCCGTGCCGTCATACCCCAAAGCGAATCCTTCAGTCGGGTCTAATTCGTTGTCCGGTAAAATGGTAAGGGGGACATCAAGAAGCAATCGTTTGTCGGGAGCTAGGGTGACCGCATACAGAAACAGCGATCCCACGGTCCTGACAAGATGACCGCCTGAAATGTGAAGGGGGGCATCCAGCCCGTGCGCCATCACCGTTTCACGATCATCCGTCAATTGATCAGCATAATGAGCGAGGAGTTCAGGAAGTTTCACGGAGTTCCTTGATGAATGTATCTGTTGCGATCGTTCATAATCTTTAGTGAATCAATGGAATTGTAGTGAACTGATGAAGGCATGTCCAGGCTATTGAATCGCGATTTGCCGGGAACCTAAATTGACTTTTCCTGATACTGTCCGTATGATCTTTTCCTTCCAAATCAGCGAGGAGGTATGTGATCAATGAAGGTTATTTTACAAGAAAGCATTGAAGGCGTGGGATATGTCGGCGATCTCTTGAAAGTCGCCAACGGCTATGCCCGCAATTATTTATTACCCAAAGGGAAGGCCATCGAGGCTAATACCCGTAATCTCAAGGCGTTAGAGCATCTGAAGCAGGTTTCTTCTCATCGGGCCAAAAAAGATCTCGAGGTCTTTGATGAGTTAGGCAAGAAAATTTCAAAGGTCTCATTATCCTTTGAAGTTCAAACCGGAAAAGATGATAAGTTGTTTGGAGCCGTCACCTCCAGAGACATTGCTGAGGGCTTATTGGCTCATGGGATTGAAGTAGACCGGCGGAAGATCCAACTGGACCATCCCATAAAAGAGCTGGGAACATTAACGGTTCCTATCAAGCTCCACCGGGATGTCACCGTCGAAGTTGCTCTTGCTGTGGTCAAAAAGGGGGAGACCGAAGACCAAACAGGTTCATCCAATCCAAAAACCGTCACCGGAGAACCTGAACAACCGCAGACATCTGAAGGACAAACATGACTCATTCCCTTGGAAGCCTTCAAGCCGTCGAAGAAGCCGATCCCGAGGTGTATGCGGCTATTTGTGCCGAGGAAAAACGGCAACGTGAAAAATTGGTGCTCATTGCCTCAGAGAATTATGCCAGTCCCGCAGTGCTGGAAGCTCAAGGGTGTTTGATGACCAACAAATATGCCGAAGGCTATCCCCGCAAACGATATTATGGGGGGTGCCAGCATGTTGACCGGGTTGAAGAACTGGCGATTGAACGGGCCAAACAATTGTTTGGGTGTGACCATGTCAATGTCCAACCGCATTCCGGTTCCCAAGCGAATATGGCAGCCTATTTATCTGTCCTGAAGCCAGGGGATGTGATTTTAGGGATGGACCTGGCCCATGGTGGTCACCTGACACATGGATACCGAGTTAACTTTTCAGGCATGCTGTTTCGGTCTTTTTCGTATGGAGTGAATCGAGAAACGGAACAAATTGATTATGATGCGGTCCAGCGCTTGGCTGAAGAGTGCCGGCCGCGCATGTTGGTAGTCGGAGCCAGTGCGTACTCCCGAGTCTTGGACTTTCCTCGTTTTCTGGCCATTGCACAATCTGTCGGAGCCTATTTGATGGTTGATATCGCCCATATCGCTGGATTAGTCGCCACTGGTCTGCACCCAAGCCCGGTTCCGTATGCCGATTTTGTGACCACGACGACTCATAAAACGCTGCGTGGCCCTCGATCGGGCATGATTATGTGCAAGGCGGACCATGCTAAGGCCGTGGACAAAATCGTCTTTCCCGGTCTGCAGGGTGGGCCTCTCATGCATGTGATTGCCGCAAAAGCTGTGGCATTCAAAGAAGCGCTCTCTCCGGCATTTACCGTTTACCAACAACAGGTTTTGACCAATGCGAAAACATTGGCTGAGGGCTTTCAACAACGAGGATATCGTGTGGTGTCTGGTGGTACCGATACTCATCTTTTTCTCCTCAATTTGTCGTCAAAAGGCGTCACGGGAAAAGAGGCTGAAACGGCCTTGGATGCGGCAGGAATTGTAGTGAACAAAAACGCCGTTCCCTTTGATGAACGCCCACCTGCCGTCGCCAGTGGGATTCGATTGGGAACCCCGATTGTTTCGACTCGCGGAATGGGGAAGACTGAAATGAAAGAAATTGTCTCTCTGATGGATCAGGTTCTTCGGTGTCCCCAAGATGAGGGAGTCGGCCATGAGGTTCTGAGGAAAGTAAATGCTCTTTGCGCGCGATTCCCGATTTTCCATCCCTACCAGACTCCTTCCATCTAAGATTTTGACCGAAAGGCCTTCCGGTGAAGTGCCCTTTTTGTACCCAACTCAACGATAAAGTCATTGATTCCCGAACGGGCCGTGAAGGGGAAGTGATTCGTCGACGCCGGGAATGTCTCTCGTGTAAACGGCGATATACGACCTACGAACGAATCGAGGAAAATTTGCCGGTGGTGGTGAAGAAGGATAGTCGCCGCGAGCCATTTGATCGAGCCAAAATTCTAGCCGGTCTGAGAAAGGCCTGTGAAAAACGTCCAGTCAGTATTGGGTCGTTGGGCGCCGCCGTCGACCGGATTGAAAAACGGATTCAGGATCGTGGAGAGAGTGAAATTCCCAGCCGAGCCGTTGGAGAAGAAGTGATGCAGGAACTGCATCAGCTTGATCCTGTCGCCTACGTCAGGTTTGCTTCGGTCTATCATGAATTTAAAGATATCGATCAATTTATGGATACCATTAAAGGGTTGGCCCAAGAAAAACGTGTTTCATTGACATAACGGCATTTCCAATTCTCTCCTCCCTGAAGGTGTGGATGGTGAGTGTGTCTGTCTCACCCCAACGATTCTCTCTTGGATCTTCCTTATGGGATCTCGGAACCAGCGCACAACGTTTTCTTCTTCCTCGTCACGTCCCGTGAGAAAAATAGCCGCAACCCGGGTGGCCATCATTGGCGGTGGTCGAGGAGGCACGGCGCTCATGGAAATTTTCACGCAAGATCCCTTGGTCCGAATTGTTGGGCTTGCTGAAATCCGACCCAGAACAAAAGGAATCCGTTTGGCCCGGCAATTGAATATTCCTGTGACGCAAGATTATCGAACTCTGTTAAAGATGAAGCATGTTGATTTGGTGATTGACGTGACTGGAAATACAGAGGTGGAGCATGCGCTCTTACAAATTCAAACGCCTCACCTGGCTCTGGTCGGAGGCGCCAGCGCCAAATTCATGTGGCGGTTAATTGAAGCCCGCACGCGAGCGACGGCGGAGATTGAAAAAACCCTGACTCGATATCAATCATTATTCCGCTTGTACGTGAAGGAAGAGGCTGAACGTGCCGTTCAGGAAGAGCGCACCCGTATTGCGTGTGAAATTCATGATGGGTTGGTCCAAACATTGGTGGGGGGGCATTTAAAATTGGATCGATGTCGTCAATTGGTCAAAAAAGATCCGGAGAAATGTCAAGTCATGTTGGGACGGATCAAGAAAGAGATGAAACATGCTATCCAAGAAGCCCGGCAGGTGGTGTATAATCTTCCGCTCAGCCAAAATGACGCATTGAGTCTGGGGAAGGCGCTTAAAAATTATTTGAAAGGCTTTGAAAAACAACATCCTTTTAAAATTATGTATAAGGGTGAAGGTGAGGAGTCTACATTAGACCAAAAGACAAAGGTGTTTCTTTTTCGGATGATTCAAGAGGCGATGAGCAATGTTGCGCATCATGCGAATGCTTCGCGAGTGGACATTGACGTATTCATAGGGCCAAGCGAAGTGATGGCGTCTATTCGGGATAATGGAAAAGGATTTGATGCCCATTCCGTGCTGAAGGATCCTGAGAAGTGGGATCATTTCGGACTTCGTGGAATGATGGAACGGGCACGCTTGTTGTCAGGGAAGGTTTGTTGGGACTCCGAGATCGGCAAGGGTACCTGTGTCATGATTCAGGTCCCAACGATGCCAAAGAAAGGGAACGGCCATGAGTAAAAGAACCAAAGTCCTCATTGTGGATGATCACCGGGTTGTGCGGGAAGGGTTATCGGCTATTCTTGAAACCAAGGACGACATTCAAATTATTGGCGAAGCGCAGGATGGAGGTGAAGCCGTTGAAAAAGCGCGGGCCTTGCTCCCTGATGTGATTCTCATGGATGTCAGTATGCCGGGCATGTCCGGAGTTGAAGCCACACGCCTCATTAAGAGGGAGTTTCCCCATATCGCGGTCATTGCCCTGACCATGTATGAAGAACATCAATATATCTTTGATTTGGTTCGAGCCGGAGCCACCGGCTATCTGTTGAAAGACAGTGATTCCGCACAGATCGTCGCGGCTATTCGGGCTGTTTCAAAGGGCGAGTCATTGATCCATCCATCCGTTGCAAGCAAGATTTTGGCAGAGTTTTCTCTCCTGACCGAGGGAAAAGGGAAAAAACGAACTTTCTTGGATCACGATCTTTCGGATCGCGAGATCACCGTCTTACGCTTAGTCGCAGAGGGGAAAACCAATAAAGAGATTGCCAACGTCTTGGATTTAAGTGAAAAAACCGTCAAGAACCATGTCCGAAATATTTTTCATAAACTTCAGGTCTATGATCGAACCCAAGCTGCCATCTTGGCCATTCGGAAAGGAATCATAGAACTTGATCCCCGACCGCTCTCATAGCAAGCGCACGGTTTTATAATCGTTGCAAGGCAGCGACTCGCGCTTCGATGGGGGGGTGGGTGGCAAAGAGGTGCATAAAACTTCTGGTTTGTCCTGAAATTTTCATCGTGGCCAGCGCATCTTCCGTCTTATATTGGAATTGAGCTTGGTTGACCCATCGATCAATGGCGTGGAGAGCCGAAATCATGGACTCTTTCCCGACCGTATGGGCGGAGAAGCGATCCGCTGCAAATTCCCGTCGCCTGGAGAACCAACTGATGGGGATCATGGCCAAGAACGATAAGACCACTTGTAGGAGTAGATAGACGCCAAAGGCCAGAGCCGCATTCCGTTCGGCCAAGTTACGATACACCCATCGGCTGATGAAATAGACAAAGGTGTTCATGAGACCGGCCAGGATGGTGGTGGTGAACATGTCACCATTGTACACATGCCCCATTTCATGTGCGAGCACGGCCCGAACTTCCCCTTCATTGAGATTATTGAGAAGGCCTGTTGAGACTGCAACCATGGAATGATTCTTTGTTGGTCCAGTGGCAAAGGCATTGGGATCAGGCGCCTCATACATCCACACTTCTGGTGGTTCCATATTGAGCCGCTTGGCAATTTTTTGGACCGTTTCATAGACGACCATTTCAGCAGAAGTTTGAGGGTGGGTTATTCGGCGACAGTCCAACATGGCCCGAGCCATTTGCTTGGAAAAGGCCAAACTGATAAAGGCTCCCCCGAACCCAATGACAAACGCCCACAAAAGATCTTGCTGCGCAAATGATCCGCGCAGGTCAATCCCAAACGATGGAAGAATAAAATCCGCGAGAATGGTATAGGTAATGGAAAGGGTGACAAAAATCAGGATATTGGCAAGCAGTAAGAGCCCTATCCCTTTGAATGTTTTCATTGAATATCTCCTCTTGGAATAGTCAGTCCCTTAAGGACAAAAATCCGTGTTTTTCTGTAAAGAAATTTTTGGTGATGTTCCCAAAGCCTTGTCTGTCAAGGGGCTGGATGGCCTTTCCGACACATCCAACTTTTTAGATCGTCTGAAATTTTCCGTCATTTTGCATTTTTCAATTTGCACTTTGCCATTTACCTTGTTTGGTTCCGGCTCGTCCGGGTTAGGAACGTTGAGCTGATGGTTGGGTTTATTTTCATGGTATTGTACACCGGGAGGTGGATGTTCTCACAAGAGCATCGTTCAACCGTATTGAATGGGTAGATAAGACCTTTTTGAAACTTGTCAAGTGAGCGGAAGCTCTCAGTTTGGGTGAAAATCATCTATGAAGACCTCTCTTGTTTGGAGCCCCTGCTTGTTCTTGGCTGTCGGGTTCTTGATGCCTTTCGAATGGCTGGTCTCCGAGGAAGCCATATCGGCTGGCCTTGAAGAAACGGATGGCGCGCAACGTGCCGTTATCTCGATGGAAAGCTACAAGTTTACTCCCCATGAAATAGTTGCGCAGGTTGGGATTCCTTTGGAGCTGACCCTCCAAAATGATTCTTTTCTGGTGCCTCATAATTTTTTACTTGATTCACCTGATGGAAAACGGTTGATGGAGGTTGGTGTTGCCAGTGGAGAAAGCCAAAACGTTCATCTGACGTTCACCGAACCGGGGATCTATCCCTTTTATTGTGATAAACAACTCTGGTTTTTCCCCAGTCATCGTGAACAAGGGATGGAAGGACGCATTATTGTCCGTTAAAAGGTCAAGGCCCATGCCGGCAAGACGTTCAGATCAGTTTTTGCTTCGAACCATCCTTCAACGTGTTTCGCGTTCATTTTATCTGACATTGGCTATGCTTCCCAAAGCCGTCAGGAATCAGGTTGGATTGGCGTATTTATTGGCAAGGGCCGCTGATACGATCGCCGATACCGGTCAATTAGACGACCCAACCAGGCTCCATTGTTTACATCAGTTCAAGACTCGGTTTTTTGAAGATCATCTCAACTGGAAGAAGATTCAGGACATTCAACAAGCTGTCGCCCCTCACCAATCCCATCCAGGTGAACAGGCACTTTTGGAAGAATTAGCCCATTGTTTCACTCTTTACGAAAGCTTGGACCATGATGACCGAAACCTCATCGCTCAACTCTTACCGACGCTCATAGCGGGAATGGAATTTGACTTGAGGCACTTTCCACATGAAGACCTCTCGCAGGTTCACGTTCTGAAAAATATGGAAGAACTCGACTATTATACGTATGCGGTGGCTGGTTGTGTCGGTGAATTTTGGACTCGCATTATGTGCGCCCACCGGCCGCGATTGGCACAGTGGGATCCTTCCGTGATGATTCCTTTAGGCATTCGATATGGAAAAGGCTTACAATTAGTGAATATCTTACGAGATGTCTCTCGCGATCTCCATCATGGACGATGTTATATTCCCGCGACATTCCTCCAAGAGGTTGGGCTTTGTTCCAGTGACCTTCTTGATGACCAGAGTATGACTGCGTTTCGTCCTATTTTCCGCCGGTTGATTGGCTTAGCCTTAGAACACTTAGACCAAGGCTGGCGATATACCATGGCCATTCCTCGACTGGAGATTCGCCTTCGATTGGCTTGTATGTGGCCGATCTTGATCGGTGTCCGCACACTTCAGGTCTTGTTGGCTGCTCCCAACGTTCTCAACCCCCCGTCACCCCTGAAAATTTCCCGGGCTGAGATTTACCGTTTGATGAGCCTCACGACGCTCTCTGGAGGCAGTGGCTTGGTGGGAACCGCGTATTGGGGATATCTACGGAAAAAAGTCCTATGACGTCATTCATTGGTGGGAAGAAGAACTTTTTCGCCTTTGCGAAAGACTCCATAAATGGCCTGTGAGGGACAGGCATCTAAACAAAGCCTGCACGACTCAAGACATCGAGACGAATCGAATTTAAAAGGAGGGGTGGAAAGCCAAGATCCCGTTGGGCAAACTGGAATGCAAATGGCTTGATGTGTGCATCGGTCAGGATGCCGAACGAGATGATCTCTTGAAACCATCATGGGCTGGACTCCTTCAAAAAGGGCTTGTGAAAATAATTCAAGGATGTTCATGAAAAGGGGGAGAGGATGGACGACTGACGCCCCACATTATGTGAGAGTGATCTCATCGCGAAGTCTGGGTTTTGGAGAACATTCCTGCCCCGGCATTAATAATCGTTCAACGATTTCACCCTTGCCAATATGACGTTCCATAATTTCCGTCACATCAGCCTCAGATCCAACCCAATACCAGATCCCTTCAGGATAAATCACGACACTGGGGCCATATTCACAATGATCCAAACAGCCTGCTTTGTTGGCCCGAACGATGCCCCGCAAACCCAACCGCTCCACTTCCTTTTTAAAGAACGCGTGCAGTCGTTCAGCCCCGTTGTCAGCGCAACAACCCCGTGGATCACCTTTGGGGCGCTGGTTGATACAGACAAAAATATGATGTTTGAATCCACTCATGGATCATGGTAATAAAAAGGGAAGACACGTTGAACGATGAGCAAGAATCTTACCTGAGGGGTTAGGGATGTGTCTAGGAGCCTGTCCGATATTAGACTGATCTACTGCGGGTGCGCCGGATTTGGCCGGATTTTCCGATCCTTTTCGTTCAATAGTCCCCACTATTCGCCTCAAACGATCAAAAATTCTGACTCAAACCAGCCCAACCTCGTAACGATCGCTAATGTCGGACAGGCTCCTAGAACCAAGAATTGCTCCAGACAAAACCATTCTGAAATAATGAGAGGCACGTTACCCCATAGCGGAGCATAAATGATGGTCATTGGTATTCCAAAAGAGATGAAAGATCATGAATTTCGAGTCGCGCTCACCCCCGATGCTGTTCATCAGCTCGCCACTCGAGGCCATGCCGTCCTCGTGGAATCAGGAGCAGGAGTGGGAAGCGGGTTTCCTGATTCGGAATTCGAGGAAGCGGGTGGCCGCATGATCTCTTCAAAGAAAGAGCTGTTTGAGAAGGCGAGTTTTATCGTCAAGGTCAAAGAGCCTCAACCGGAAGAATATGGCTTTCTCCTCCCCCATCATACCCTGTTTACCTATCTCCATCTTGCTGCTTCCAAAAAATTGACGGAGGCTTTATTGGATATCGGGTGCACGGCCATCGCGTACGAAACGACAGAAAGCCCGGAAGGCAGATTTCCCATGCTCTATCCTATGAGTGAAATTGCGGGCCGGCTCTCTATCCAGATTGGCGCACATTATTTGGAAAAACTTCATGGAGGAAAAGGGACGTTGCTGGCGGGATTGCCGGGAGTTGAAGCCGGTCATGTGGTGATATTAGGCTCGGGAACCGTTGGAACCGCCGCGACACGAATAGCCGTCGGCATGGGCGCGCGGGTGACCGTGATCAGCTTGGATCTCGATGCACTGAAACGGCTGGATGACCGGTATCGTGGACGAATACGAACATTGGCGTCCCATCAGATTCGTCTTGAAAAATTCATCAATGATGCTGATTTGATCATTGGAGCGGTCATGCTCCCTGGAGCTCGAACCCCACGCTTGATTTCACGGGCCATGGTGAATCAGTTGAAGCCGGGGTCGGTACTCGTGGATGTTGCCGTGGATCAAGGGGGCTGCGCTGAAACCACTCATCCGACCACCCATTCCCAACCGGTCTATCTGGTGAATGATGTGGTGCATTATTGTGTCACCAATATTCCCGCCCTCGTTCCCAGAACCGCCACGTTGGCCTTGACCAATGCCACATTACCTTTTATAGTCCGGTTAGCTGAGGAAGGATTGGATCAGGCTCTCCAATCACATCCAGGCTTGGCGCAGGGTGTCAATGTCAAGAAAGGGAAATAGACTTGCCGTGCAGTAGCTGAAGCGCATGGGTTTCCCTATCAACCATTCTCGAGAGTGTCGTGAATGTAAACAGTCGGGGCGTAGCGCAGACCGGTAGCGCACCGCGTTCGGGACGCGGGGGTCGGA
>Ga0114931_10006725_pt1 | contig 14118 bp, 19 predicted proteins | sample 2SBtaG_FD_89579 | JGI IMG/M metagenome (GOLD analysis project Ga0114931, IMG submission 89579) | Deep subsurface microbial communities from Kolumbo volcano to uncover new lineages of life (NeLLi) - 2SBTROV14_V59a metaG | ecosystem: Environmental > Aquatic > Marine > Volcanic | place: Kolumbo...
GCAGGTCAGACGCAAAAGGATTACGTATGACATGTAAGAGATTTAAAACACACCGCGTGTGCGGTGTGTTCTTTCTAGTAGGGCCAACAACTTATTACGGGCTAACTGAAGTTTATCAGAGAGTTTAAAAAGTAATGCATTATTGCGTAAAACACCGCAACGGTGAACAAATGACCAATAATAGTTTTGAGTACTACGTTTCCTCCGCTATTCTTTGCAGCTATGTAATTGGCGTATACAATAGGCAAACTGCCTATAATGGCGGCTGTTAAACTTGACACGAATAAGTTGATATCTCCTGCAACCCCACAGGCATCCAACAGCCTTCCAATGATAAGTGCCGCAAACAGCAACCCAAATGCTGCCGATAAAAAAGCGAGCAAATATAACCACCAAAGCTTGAGATGCGTTACAGCGTAATTTTTCAAGTACAACACACCATAATGATACCATCAGAACATTTTTATATACTACTGTATATCTATGTTTGGATACGTTAATAGTGAATCCCTCATGAACAAACTAATGCTGTGCAGCTTGGAAAGCTCAAATTTACTACCCGGCGGTATTGGATTTCCTTCTCCATCCTTAGTAGCAGTCCATGGTCCTACGTCTGCACCAAGTCTTTTGAACAACACACTGTGGCCAAGTCCATCACCTACAAAATCGCGTTCGTAGTAATAATTGGTCAGTTTATCGATTACATCATCGACAATCCCTCTCTTAAACAGCCACTTTCCAAAGAACTGCGCCTTATTGTACCCCAGAGCATTGAACGTAGCAGAGTGAACAGGTGTTGCAATGTCACTTTTGAAGAAGCCGAAAGTTCCATCGTTTGCGTCATACACTTTGTACAACACATCCTGCGTTAGCCTTCCACCCAGAGTGTGTTCTTTCTAGTAGGGCCAACAACAATTATATTCTATCTGTATACATCAATTATTAGCCGCTATACGACACGAGCAAAAATATTCCCAGGTAGAGTAGGTACGTCAATATGTGGTTGCAAAAGGTCAACGAGGCCACGCTACATTTTTTATCACTCCTTAAACAATACTCTAATGCAACCTTGTAATTAACGTAGACCAATGGTGCGCTAAATATCAAGGTACCGATGATCATCTGTATTATCCATACTAAATACCCATTGAACCCTAAACTCACCCCAAAAAAGACACCGAACATAGAAAAAACATACCCGATAAATAGTGTTCCAATCGATAACAGGTATACCCACCAGTGCTTGAGGTGTACGGTTAGATACAACTTAATGTAGCCCACATGTAAAATCATATCACTAGTTACATATCTAGTAAATTAATGAACCCGGGTACTCCAAGTCTTTATCCGTCAAAAATAATGATATATTGTGGAATTTAGTTGGCTCATATGGTAAGGATGGAAAATCTCTTGCGAGGACATTTCCATTTTCATCTTTAGCAACCCACGGTCCTCTGTTTAACCCGAGACGTTGGAATAGGACGCTATCGCCAAGCCCCTCACCAACAAGATCATTTTTGTAATAGTAATTATTTAATTTTTCAATAATAACAAGAACTTTTTTATTTCCGAACACTGCTTTCCCCGTAAAGTCTAGGGAATTGTACCCCAGAGCATTGAACGTAGCAGAATGAACAGGTGTTGCAATGTCACTTTTGAAGAAGCCGAAGGTTCCATCGTTTGCATCATATACTTTGTACAACACATCCTGCGTTAGCCTTCCACCCAGAGAATGACCGGCGATATACAGGTCAGCGTTTGGGTGGCTCTTCGCAAGTTTTTTATACTCTCTAAATGCTTGTTTTGATTGCTTCGTATTTAGACTAATTCCTAAAGCAATGTCCGTCGAAAAATCTCGCAGGGTGTCCTTCGTGGGTTCTGTGCCGCGAATACCAAAAATCACAGCATCATTTTTACCAGTCCTCGATATCTTTATTGCCACACTTCCTAAACCACCATCGAAGAAATCGTTGAACTGTAGAGGTCCCGAATCATTTGCGACAACTATTCTGAAATCACTTAACTCAGATTCACCTTTGTCACCAACTAGCTCACCTTTGTAGGACTGCAGGTTTGTGTAACTCAACGATGCGGTAAGTGCCAGCGTACGGTCGGTAATGTCATACACTAATGGGTTAGGATCGATCTTGTCGTTAATACCGTCATTGTCAGTATCTGCTTTTGTTGGGTCGGAAAGCATGTCAAAGTGTCCAGTAGTAGAGTTATAGACCAGTTCCTCACCATCTAGAAGTCCATCCCCATCAGAGTCTTTGCAATTTGGGCCAAGTCCTAGCGTACCAGTATCTGGGCACATATTCGGATCAGTCACGACCTCAGGGTAGGTCGCATCATCAAACTTCGTTTCAAGCACACTTGTGTTAACCAACAACCGTCGCTTCTCGTGGTAATCGGACAACCCGTCTTGGTCAGTATCCGTCGTCAGATCAATTGTTTCTTGCGAGGTCTGCACAAAGATATCGGATAGGTCTGAAGCAGTAGATGCATGATAGTACTTACCTCCGGTTGCCTCGGCGATGGTCGTAAGCAGGTGTGCGTCAACACTGCTGCCAAGCCCCACAGTATAGATCGTCACCCCTTGATCTATCGCCTGCTGCGTGAGGGTACGGTCATACAACCCCCTACCGTCGGTGAGCATGATAATGTACTTTGCCTCTGATGTACTCGTCGCAAGCTGTTCTAGCGCCGCCTGTATACCCGCCCCCAAGTCGGTACCGTCAGAACTATCGATTTGATCGATCGCCTTCTTAATAACCTCCTTGTCGCTTGTAAGCGGCGCCAGCACGGTCGCCGATCCATTAAAGCCAATCACTGCTGCCTGGTCATTATCATCCATATTGTCGACAAGGTCTTTTGCAGCTTCTTTCCGCAGACCATCGGGGTCATTGAGCTGCATGCTGCCAGACGAGTCGATGGCAAAGCCGATAACCAATTTAATGTTTTCAAGATTGCCCTCAAATGGTGGTTTCATTTCTGTTGCCCAAAATTCATCAACTTTGGTCTTGTTGAGCAAGATATACGTTGAGAAGTGACTCACGTCGACGGAAACAGTGTGCGTGGTGAGGTCAACCGTTTGGTTCGGCAATAACTCCAGCAAGTTTGTTTGCTCGTTGAAGTAATATATTGCCGGTTCAAAATTGGGATCGTTCACAAGTGCTGAGTCAAAGGTGAATTGTAGCGTTGCACCGTTGAACGATGCGGGTGTAGCGAACGCAAACGGGGCGCCAACGTATCCGGGCATGCTGCTTTGCAAAAATGGATTGGCTTCCCCGACATTGGAAATTGAGACGCTGCCAAGGTCTTTACCCTCCAAATCCATGGTGACAGATACATCAACCTCCGCGTCCTTTTCTGTGTCGCTCGTTTCCACAGTGACGGTAAAAACCTCATCACCATCCAAGACACCGTCACCATCAGTGTCTGCAACAAGCGGATCAGTTCCGTGAACTACCTCATCACCATCCGACATTCCATCATCGTCGGTATCTTCTCTAGTCGGGTTGGTGTTGTAGGTATGTATTTCCTCATAGTCTGTGAGCCTATCAAGGTCGGAGTCTTCAGACCAAGGGTCGGTGCCGCCTACAATTTCATCCTTGTTGTGTATACCGTCGTTGTCAAAATCTTCTTGATCGTCTGTTGTTCCATTACCATCCGTGTCAGCTTTGGTTGGATCGGTGAACAACGTGAACGCCTCGTCGCCGTCGCTGATCCCGTCACCGTCGGTGTCTGGGTTGTTGATATCAGTCTGGTACTTGTTGGTTTCAAGAAAGTCGGTGAGTCCGTCCTCGTCGGTGTCTGTTCCCGTTGTGTCGATCTTGAGAACACCATTTCCTAATTCGCTTACATACGCATATAGCTCGTCTGATTCTTCAAACTCGCCTTTGCGGTTTGTGGCTATTACTTTGTACGTGTAGACTCCCAATGTACCTGTGTCGCTATCAGTATACGAGCCCATCCCCATACCCTCTGCAAGGGTCTCAAAAGAACCATCGTCAATCTTTCGCTCTACGGTATAGTTGAGTGACGGATAGGCATTCTCCCACGACAGCACGAAAGAATCATCCTGTGCTTCTAGCGCCACGACGGGCGCCTCAAGTACCCCAAGTTGCACTGTTACAATCTCTGACTCCGCCACAACCTTATTCACCTTCCCTTTTATCTTCTCGCGGTATCGCTCTGGCACGTGCGCAAAAGACTTATACACACTGTACGCGCGCGCTTGCAGTGTCACTTTCTCCACATCTTCTGGCAGCATGTCAGGAGATATCTCGAATGTCGTTGAGCCGGCTTTTCCGTCAAACATGCCAAACTTTGTGAGTGCAACCGGCTCGCCGTTAAGCAAAAGCTCTATGGCCTTGAACGAACCCAGCGTTACCGAGTGCTGCTTGTTTTTGGTGGAAAAATGAAAATGCCACGCATCATACTCAACCGAAACCACAAGTGGCTCTGCTGGATCAACCACCTCCTTGTTTTCGGGAGACGTGAGTGCAATCCATGGTGCTGCTTTCTCGTGCGTACGCACCGGCTCATCATATACCGGTGCCCAGGTTGGAGTATTAAAATCGTTGGAAAATGAAAATGCTGATACAGGGCTTGCAGACAACACAAATGCAAGCAGTGTAAAAAATGGAAGAAACCGCGCTGAGCGGAGAGTATGAAGTAACATGATTCTATGTATAGCGCAAACGTGTTTAATTAATAAGCGACAAGTTTACCGAGCATCTTAGCATGTGACACATGCGTGAGCATATATTGACGGTAACTAAAATATGCCGTATGTACTGGACATTTGCACGAGCAAGCCAAGAGGGGTGATTCATCTTTCCTAAAAAACGTGTGGGATTGGGTGAGAAACGAACACATAGAGCTTCGCAAGACTCATTGCGGACTTTTATGAGCGAAACAAAAGGTCCAATGAGTGAACAGCTTCTGTGAAAAGGAAAATATGGTATCACCCTTTTGGTACGTAGCGGTAGCAAGTGTGTGCTTGCGCGCACTCGGAGTGCGGCATGGTAAAACGGAGCGAATCTGGGGGGGGTCGGATTGCCGAGCTACCACAGACGTGCGGCACATGTTTTTGGTTTGTGCACTATGCGCGTGGCACGGGAATCAGCATTTGTGTCAAAAGCAGGTGCGAGCCAAAGATTTCTTTGGCTCGCACCTCCGCCTCGGCGGCCATCACGTGGTGGTGTCTCCTTTGGTTAGTGGGTCTGTGGAGCCTCTAACGCAATGGGCAGCCCTGCGGGCTGCCCATGCTGAAGTCGGTCAAAGACCGCATCGTTCTATTCTGGTGCGCAGGAGAGGATTTGAACCTCCACGAGCTTGCGCCCACTACCACCTCAAGGTAGCGCGTCTACCAATTCCGCCACCTGCGCATGTCGGTTTAGATAATACAGAGTTGTGTGGCATTTGTCCACAAAAACAACCGCTTGCGCGGTTGTCTTACTCGTTCTTTTTTTCCGGCTTTTCGACCGGTTCTTCTTTTTGTTCCTGAGCTGTCTCGCGTGTCTCTTCTTTGGGCTGCTCTGCCTCATCACTGGTGTCAGCTGCTTCTTTTTCTTCCTCAGCTTTTTCTTCTTTGGCAACCTGGGCCGCCTCCTCTTCTTCATGCTTCTTTTTCTCTGTCTCTTCTGCTTCCTGTGCCAGCCTCTCCTTCTCTGCAATATCAGACTCTATTGACTCCCCCACCATGAAGGCATTGCGCATCGAGCGACGTATCTCTTTGGCAGCCTTTTCACGAATGTAGTAGAGCTTCGCGCGGCGAACCTTGGTGCGCTTCATCACCTCTATCTTGTCTATCATTGGGCTGTAGAGAGGAAAGGTCTTCTCAACACCAACGCCGCTCGCTACCTTTCGTACGGTGAACGTTGCTCCTGGCTCATTACCATGTTTGACCGATAGCACGAGGCCTTCGAATGCCTGCAGGCGCGTCTTGCCTTTCTCCTGAATCTTCTGCATGACGCGCACCGTGTCCCCAGGCTTTATGGAAAGCTGGTGACGTGCCTCTGTGTTGACGGGTGAAATGACTTCTTTGACTGACATACAATTGACGTGGAGGCTACTGTACCACAGCATGTTTGGCTACGCAATGGTCTGCATGGTCGAGGTCACATGCAGACCTGAGTATTGTGCTTGCAAGGTGGAGTGGGTGTGCTACCAGCACCATACGCTGCCCATCTCTACCAAAAGCCCGCGGCGCTCTCTCGCAAGGGTTTTTGACATTTCTGCACAGACGTATAGAGTCTGTGCAGACACTAGCGCACTAACGTTCTACAGGAGGAAAACACAATGAAACATGTTGCGTGTATCCCGACAGAAACACTGGAAGTTCTGAAAGAACTGGGACTCCCCCAACCAACGTCCGTCGAGGACGCAGAGGGATTCTATGTTCGTACGAGTGATTCAGGAGCAGGCCCTACCGAAGCAAGCCTCTATCACCCTTCGGTAGGTGACCTCTTCAAACTCTGTGCTACCCTCATGCGCAGCAACAACGAGCTCATGCGCGTGATCGAACTCACCATGCATGGAGAGCGGTGGTCATGCGCTACTAGTATGCCCAAAACGGCACACACGCGTTTGCAGAATTTTGAGGAGCACCTTGCAAAGCAGTTGGCTGACCTTATTGTGGACGTCTTCTCGTAGGTTGCGCCAACAAAACAACAAACCCCCGTTCTCAACGGGGGTTTACTGTATACCAAGCAACTTCTTTGCGTGCACAAAATCTTCGGGCAGCGGCGCCTCGAACACCATACGTGCACCGTTTGGATGGGTGAGTGTGAGCGATTGCGCATGAAGTGCAAGTCGTGAAAAACCAAGCGCACATCCCTTCTTTGGCCCATAGCGCAGGTCACAGACTACCGGGTGGCCGATGGACTTGAGGTGCACGCGTATCTGGTGTGTCCGGCCGGTCTTTGGCTCAAGTGCGACATAGGAAAAACCAGAACCCACCCACAGTAGTGTCCAGCGAGTAGTTGCGGCGCGCATACGACCTCCCGCATCACTCGCGGAGGACCAAAGTCGAAAATCTTTGCGTGACCGACCGATGGGTTTATCTATGGTACCGTGCGCATCGCTCAACACACCCCACACGACCGCATGGTAGAGCTTTTCAATATGCCGTTCTTGGAACTGTGTTTTAAGAAAGGTAAATGCTTCCTGTGTTTTAGCAAGCACGAGGACACCGCTCGTGTCACGATCAAGCCGATGCACCACGCCGGGGCGGTCAATAACTTGTCCGTTTTGCAGTCGCATGTTCTCACCGACACCAATGAGTGCTGGTCGCTCACGCCGCACCCAGTCCACGAGTGTTTGCTCGCCACTACGTCCATCGGCATGCACCATGAGACTGGCCGGCTTATGTACTACCAAGAGAACGTCGTCCTCATAGAGCACGTGCACCTCACTTGCCATATCGACGTTCACGCTGCGCATACTGCGTAAGAATGTCCTCAAACACTTCTTTCGTAAAGTCGGGCCAGTACGTGGGCACAAAAAAGAGCTCGCTATAGACAGTTTGCCAGGGCAAAAAGTTCGAGAGGCGCTGTTCGCCACCGGTGCGTATGACAAGATCCGGGTCAGGCATGCCTGAGGTCCAAAGCTCGTTCGTGAAACCCTCTTCGTCAACTAACGAGGCGTTCTTGTTGAGAAGCGCGTTTACCGCATGCAGTATCTCGGCACGCCCTCCATAACTTGCAGCAACCCACAGGTGATGCGCTGCGTTGGACACTTGCTTACTCTGGATGTCGTGTATCATTTCTTGTATATCTACTGGGAAACGTTTGACGTCACCAATGACGTGCACAGACACTCCTTGTCTGACAAGCTTTGGGGATTCGTCCCTTAATAACTTACGCCCAAGGTCCATGATATATGCAACCTCTTCTTCGGCACGACCACGGTTCTCGGTTGAGAACGCATAGACCACAAGATGCTGCACACCTTTTTCCTTACACCAGTCAACAACCTTACGCAGCGTCTCAAAACCACGTTCATGACCTTTGTGTGGCGGTAGACCATGTGTCTGCGCCCAACGCCTGTTGCCATCCATAATGATACCAACGCACCTGGGCATACGCGGTGCTACGTGCTGACCTACATACTGCATGTCACGCGTCATGTTGTGGTACCGTTCGCTCTACTATATCAAAACTCATAAACTCCTTCGTCGGTTCCCGCCACTCATCATAGATGCTGACAACCTGAGCATGTGTTGGTCCTGTACGCAGATGATTCATGAATACCTTGAGTACACCATATTCACCTTGTGCAAGCACTTCGACCGATCCGTCAGGCAGATTGGCAACGAAACCCAAAAGCCCAAGCTCGCCGGCTATTGACCTCACAAAGTTGCGATACGCAATACCTTGTACCCTGCCCGCAACGATAGCGTGAAGTTCCTTCATGTTGTAGTAAAGGGTAGCACACAACTACCTCCATACAGAGTCAGCATGCTTACTCTGTGCACGCTGAGGGACTCGAACCCCCGACATCCTCGGTGTAAACGAGGCGCTCTACCAACTGAGCTAAGCGTGCGACACGTTAAGCGTGCCATGATTACCTGAGAACTGCAACGTGCTCTGGGTATTGCTAATATCTTGCCACCATGTCAAACTCTGACTTGGTACACACAAAGGAGGTGCCCAACGATGGGATCACACTCTACTGGGAAAGGAACACCGAAAAAAGGAAGGGGATTATCCCCCGAACGAGTCGCGGAGCTCACTCGCGCGGTTGTTGATGCCCTCAAGGCACAACAAGCCCACAAAAGTGGGAAAAAGCCGCATTAAGCAACACCGCCCTGGTAGTGACCACTACCAGGGCGGTTTATGTACCTTGGGTGTGGTGCTACTGGTTTGCCCTTTCTTCGTCAACAAGCTTGTGCGCTTCGCCTTTATCTGTCGCACGGCCAACAACTTCATCATGAACGTCAACGACTAGCGTACCTTCGTCAGTCTCCACCATACGCTTTGCGGCAAAACGTGCCCCTGCCGCAGACTGAATGCTTTCCGCAATATCATCTGAGCCAGAAGCGAGCGACTCATTAGCTTTTGTGATAATTATCGCAACGTCGTCATCCGTTAGTTCTTCACCTTCCTGTAACAACGGCGTAACGGTCTCACGCACAAAATCTGGTGTCACTTCATCAAACTCGTGTGCCTCTTGTGTTGGCTCCTTATCTCCAAACTTTTTTTCAAACATAGTGCGGGGAGTTATTTAGTATGGTCGTAGTATAGCAAACTACTTGCGTTTTGTGCTCCCGGAGGGAATCGAACCCCCATCCCGGGCTTAGAACACCCTTGCTCTATCCATTGAGCTACGGGAGCATGGCTTTCACTATACACTAAATGGTGCGGGGGTTCGATTGGAAATCGCTTCTTGTGGAAGCTGTGTAGCTTGTGGACATTTTGCTTCGCAATGCTCACAGGACGTCTCACAAGGTCTTACGAAGCACCCCCGTACTCCTCACCCCATCCCGGACCTAGAACACCCTTGCTCTATCCATTGAGCTGCAGAGACAACATGCCATCCACTCTCACACACTGGGCGCGATATGTAGAGAGAACCGGTGCGCGTGGATATAATTCGCGCTTACCCTTCCACGGTAGGAGTTTCCTCTGTCACGGGAGCGCTCGATGACGTGCTGTGCTCTGGTGCTGTATGTAGGTGTACGGTACCTGGGTCAGGCACATCGCTTGTGGTTGCGCGTTTCTGCTCAAAATCTTTGGCACGTTCCCGATAGCGTTGGAGTACCTGAGCAAGCTCACTTTGATCCAGCGGCAGCGCACGCATTATAAGCGCGTTGTCGGTCTGCATGTTCACTCGTGATGAGAATGTTCGATACACACCCACAGCGGCAAACCCCACACTTAGTGCAGCTGTACATCCAAGAATGATGAACCAATCACGCACGGGGCGTCTACGACGAGTATGTGTGTCGTTCTGTCGCGAGAACAGTTGACGTACTTTTGCCTGTAGCTGTGTGAAACGCTCTTTCATACTACTATTCAAGACCAACCCGAAGGTGCACCTGACCATGCCAACCAGGACCTTCACCAGCCTTGCTCTGTTCGACAATTGCTTTGTCCACGACCGCTATATACGGAAGCGACTCCAAGAGGTCAATGAGATGGTAGATGCCTGCCCAATCCCCCGCTATCAAAAGCACCAGATGTACGTATTTCTGCCCTTCAGCAGTACTACCAGCCCGGTCGTCTACACGCTCCTCTGTAAGTGAATCGACCGTAAGTCCGACGTGGGTATCCACACCAAGGTTCTCAATAAGTTTCAGGAACGGCAAAGGATCATCTAGCGACAGAAGATACGTGTTCATCTCTGCGCGTTCTTGCGTGGTCTGTTGTACTAGCTGCTCCATCGCTTGCATGCGTTCCTGGGTTCGTGTAAGAACTGAGCGCTCTTGCCGGGCAAGCACAAGGTCCTGTTCAAGTTGGGCAATGTGTTGCTGCACAAACCAATAGGCAACAACAGCACCGACAAGAAATAGTGCGGCAACTACTACTACCTGCTGTACGTGGGTGATGCGCTTCATAGCTGTGATTGTTCATCCACGATCTGATATCCAAAGGTGAGTCGGAAGGGTAGATCAGTATTCTTGGCAAGATCAGCTATGGGGTGCGGCACATCAGTGAAACGGGGTTGCTCTTCCAGATTGTGTATATACTCAAGAAAAACATCGCGCGTGTCTGCAACACCCTCGACAGTGAGCTTACGTGTTGCGCGGTCAAACGCAAATCCCGTGACCTCTACGCCAGCCGGCCGTGCAGCAAGTGTCTCGTCGAGCATGGTTTTCATGGTTTCGTCGTGTAAATGTGTCTTGAGCAGCGAGAATATTTGGGCACTCCTTTCAAGAGTGTGCGCGGAGTCGCTCTGTGTGCTTGTGGCATTAGTTGTATTCGGCGATGCTTGTGCAGCATTAACGAGTGAGAGCTCACCGCGCAAGTGCATGTAGCTCGGAAACAGTGTTAGTAAGCCAATAAGTACCGCAAATGAAACACCAAATGCAGCGACCGTCGCTACACGCACATAGTACTCGTGTTCGAGTGATTTTTTACGTTCTGTGGTAAGAAGATTGTGGAACATAGTTAGCTACTGCTGCGCATGAGACTTCGTAGTGCTAAGCCAACAGCTGTTGCAAATTCAAGAGACTGGTTTGCGTTTATCGCCGGTATATACTCATCAAACACAAACACATTTTCCCAAACATTACCCACCACGACCTCCACACCAAGCCCTGTTTCCAGATACTCTGTCAGTCCTTCAAGATTTGCATTGCCACCGACCAGGATGACGCGTGACACTTCGCTTGCTTTATCCCCTGCGGCACGTGCATGCATGCGCCAGTATGCAAGATGTTTGTTGATAGATTCCATGATGTCGCTCACCGCAGGCTTAAGTACCTTGTAAACCAATTCACTCTCCTTGGTGTTGGTAAACCCGTACTCACGCTTGAGCCGCTCTGCCTCCTGGAACGAAACATCCATGCCACGCGCTATTGCACGCGTCAACACATCGCCGCCTGTCTCAAGATTTGCGGTGAATGTCACCATCCCTCCGACAGAAATGGAAAGGCCTGCTTGGTTGCGACCAAGGTCAATGATGAGGGTCGGAGCTGTCTGGTTGGGTCGCAATAGTGCGCGGGCTGTTGCCTGCCCTTCTACCTCTACGGACAGAGGCTTGAACCCTGCCTCTTCAACTGCCTCAACGTAGTCGGATGCAATGGTGACCGGGTATACCGACACGTTAAGCTTCTTACCCTCCGTCGACGTGCTGATGACATTATAGTCGAACACAGCTTCGTTGGCGCCAAAGGGGACGTTTTCCTTAAGGTGAAACTCGAGCTGGTGCTCCATTTCTGCCGAAGACCCTTCGGGTATCGTGGTCTGAAAAAGATAGGCGTGCTCTTCCGGAAGTGAGAGTTGAATGTGTTCGTACCCATGCTCCTTACGCACCCGTGAAAGCAGTTTAACGAGTGTTTCGTGGTCCTTTATCTCGCCCTGTTCGATCGTACCAAGCGGCAGATCCACCTTTCCGTAAGACGCAAGTACGACGCGACTTCCTTTTCGCTTAAGGAGCACATGCTTTATGGAATAGTCCGACATATCGATGCCTGCAGCAGGCATGGTGAGATACGCCGGTGGCGGAAACGCACGCAGTAGTAAGCCACCATGTTTCTGTAGAGAGCTTGTTGCCATATCGTACACGTATAGTAAGTATACACGGTCATGCAACGGCCGAGCGACCCGTAGTACACAGGATGTGTTCAGAAAAACAGTTGTGGTAGATCGAAATATATCGCGGCTGCGATGGCGAGCAGCACCGCCAGTATCAGCGTGAGTTTGTTGAAATGATCAAGGAACAATTGAGCGGCACGCGGCCCAAAACGGTGTGAAAGCCAGGCGACAAGAAAAAAACGGCCGCTCCTTCCCAGAGTAGAGCCGAGCAAGAAGGAGAGGAATGGCACCTTGAAGAATCCACCTGAAAGCACGAACACCTTGAACGGTATTGGTGTAAAAGCTGCGGCGAGAACGACCCAGAATGTACTGGTGTCATACAGTGTCCCAACTCGTGTGAAGGCGTCAGTAAGTCCATAGAAAGATACGATTGGTTGTGCTATGGGTTCAAACACAAATGCACCAAGCGCATACCCAACAACAGCACCTGCAAGCGAGCCGAGGGTCGTAAGTACCGCAAGGTATACCCACCGCTCTGCACGCGCGGCCAACATGGCAATGAGAAGCACGTCAGGAGGGACAAGAAAGAACGAGGACTCCGAGAAAGCGAGCGCGAAAAGCCACACCTTCGCGTGGATACTCGTTGCTCGTCCTTGGAACCATTCCCAGCTTCGTCGAGATCGTTCTTTCAAGTACTCCCCCATGTCAGTTAAGTTTCGTGCCAGCCGGTATCTCGCACTGCGTGGGCTCTAGAATGGAGAACTGCCCTTCGTTTGTAGACACCGCCACGATCATAGCCTGGCTTTCAAGCCCACGGATTGTGCGTGGCTCCAAATTGGTGACAAAAGGGCACCGTTTTCCAACCAGAACCAACGGGTCCTCAAAGTACTGTGCTATGCCAGAGACCACCTGCCGCGGTGTACTCTCACCAAAATCAACGGTGAGCTTCAGCAGTTTGTCCGTGTCTGGCACTCGTTCGACTTGCTGTATCTGGCCGATGCGCATTTCAATGTTCTTAAATGTATCAATGGAAATCATACGTGTAGTTGTTAATGGATAGTGTAGCCTGCGCGCGCAAAAACATATGTATGCAACTCACGCAGATGCATGTTTCTGGCGTGTGCGATCCAGGTATGCCTGCAGAATGAGGGCAGCAGCAGCAGAATCAACAGGGATGCCGGTCTGCTTACGAGTCTTGGTGCGCGTCTCGAGTGCGCGTCTCGCAGCCACACTCGTATATGCCTCATTCTCATACGTGACGGGAAGTTCGGTGCGCACCTCAAGCGCCGTGCCAAAAATGGCTATGCGGCGCATTATGGTATTCTCACCACCTGCCGGGTTGTCGGACTCACCTACCACAAAACGCTCTGCCTGCTCTTCAGCCGCGAGGCGTGCCAGCTGGTCAAGGAGTAGGTCGTCGTTCGTGAGAATACATTTCGGAAAGGCAGCGTGGTGTGCATCGTCAGATACCGCAATGCCAACCCGGCGCTCCCCATAATCAACACCAATAATTCTTCCCATGCATGGAGCATAGCATCCTCACGCCGACGGTGGTAGCATAGTTGCATGGAAATATTGTTACCTTCGTGGCTTACCATACACATCCTTATTGCCATTCTCTTGTGGACCTTTCCCTGGAAAGCGTGGGCACTGTGGCTCGTCGCAAAACGCGGCGATATTTGGTGGTTCTTAGCACTACTGTTATTGAACACACTTGCACTACTGGAGATTGTGTACATCTTCTTTGTTGCGAAACAAAAAAGCGCCCGGGAAGAAGAAAAGGAGTGACGGCTGCTATAAGAATGTGGTATAAGGTAGCACGTAGGAGGGGTGGCTGAGTGGTCGAAAGCAACGGTCTTGAAAACCGTCGTAGGGCAACCTACCGTGGGTTCGAATCCCACCCCCTCCGCAA
>Ga0114931_10006726_pt1 | contig 14117 bp, 13 predicted proteins | sample 2SBtaG_FD_89579 | JGI IMG/M metagenome (GOLD analysis project Ga0114931, IMG submission 89579) | Deep subsurface microbial communities from Kolumbo volcano to uncover new lineages of life (NeLLi) - 2SBTROV14_V59a metaG | ecosystem: Environmental > Aquatic > Marine > Volcanic | place: Kolumbo...
GAACGCTCATACTTGGGACGAGTGGTCTCGGTCCACATCTTGTGCCTCCATCGCTGGTTCACCACAACGATGGAACCACAATAGGCTGATTCCACTCAACTCTTTTTCAGCCGGACACTAAGGCCCACCGCCGGGTGCAAATCAGGCATGATCCACTAACATGCTGAAGTTCTGATCTTGGATCACCAGCATTTCAAACCGAACCACTACTTCTACCCCCCTCACCGCCCCTTCCCCAGCGCCGCCACCAGGGCGGTGAACAGCGTCGGGCCGGCGGCGATGGTCGCGGGCAGGCGGGTGTTGGCGGCGTTGTAGGTGAAGGGGGCGCCCGTGGCGTCGCCGACGCGGCCGCCGGACTCGCGGACCAGGAGGTCGCCGGCGACGATGTCCCATTCGCTCTTGCCCCACAGCGTCACGGCGGCGTCATGGCGGCCGGCGGCGACCAGGGCGAGCTTGTAGGCCATCGAGCTGATGGCCGTGACGCGCGGCCCGTCGAGGCCCCGGACCCAATCGGCGCGGCGGGTTTCGGTGCGGCTGATCAGGAGGCGGGCGCCGGCCAGCGCGCGGCGCGAACTCACCCGAAGGGGCGCGCCGTTGAGCCGCGCGCCGCCGCCGGCCAGGGCCTCGAACATCTCGTCGGTCGCCGGGTTGAACACCGCCGCCGACAAGGGCCCGCCCGCGTCGACCAGAGCAACGGCGACCGCGAATTCGGGCCGACCGGCGAGAAAGGCGCGGGTGCCGTCGATCGGATCGACGATCCAGAGCCGCGCGCGACGCCGCCGCGCCGGGTCGTCGGGGCTTTCCTCCGACAGCCAGCCGTAACCGGGCCGGGCGCCGCGCAGCCGGTCTTCCAGGAGGGCGTTGACCGCCATATCCGCCTCCGACACCGGATCGCCGGGACGCTTCTCCCAGTGGCGGACTTCGCCCTGGAAGAATTCGAGCGCCAGCGCCCCGGCCGCGCGCGTGGCGGCAAGAAGGAGGGCGTGGTCGGCGGCGAGATCAGTGGTTGCGGCGGGATCGGCGGCGGTTGGCCCCGGCGCGCTCACCGGCCGGCGACGGTCATGCCGTCGACGCGCAGGGTCGGGGCGTCGATGCCGTAGCGGAACTGAAGGTCGTCGGCCGGGGTCAGGGCCTTGAACATGTCCTTGAGGTTGCCGGCGATGGTCAACTCGCTGACCGGGTGAACGCGGACGCCGTTCTCGATCCAGAAGCCGGTCGCGCCGCGACTGTAATCGCCGGTCACCGGGTTGATCCCCATGCCGATCAGCTCGGTGACGTAGAGCCCGCCGGCGATGTCGGCCATCAGCGCCTCGGGCGTCGCCGCGCCGGCGGCGATATGGAGATTGGTCGGCGTCGGCGAGGGCGGCGTGGCGGTGCCGCGCGCGGCGTGGCCGGTGGTGACGAGGCCGAGTTGATGGGCCGAGCGCCGGTCGAGCAGCCAGGTGGCGAGCACGCCGTCGACGATCAGCGAGCGGGCGCTGGTCGCCACCCCCTCGCCGTCGAAGGGTTTGGAGCGCAGGCCGCGCGCCCGACGGGGATCGTCGATCACCGCGACCCCGGGGGCGAACACCGGGGTTTCGAGCGCGTCCTTGAGAAAGCTGGTGCCGCGCGCCACCGCCGGCCCCGAGATGGCGCCGGCGAAATGGCGCAACAGGCCGCCGGCGATGCGCGGGTCGAAGATCACTGGCACCCTGCCGCTCGGCGCCTTTCGCGGGCCGAGGCGGGCCACCGCGCGCGCGCCGGCGCCCCGGCCCAGGGTCTCGAGATCGGGCAGGTCGGCGGCGAAGCGGGTGCTGGCGAAGTCGTAATCGCGCTCCATCGCCGTGCCGTCGCCGGCCAGCACCGACACCCCGACGCCGTGGCGGGTGCCGGCGTAGGCGCCGGCGAAGCCGGAACTGGTGGCGAGTGCGATTTCGCTTCGGCTCCAACTCGCTTCCGCGCCCTCGGAATTGGTGACCCCGGCGACCGCGCGGGCCGCGTCCTCGAGCGCGGCGGCGCGCTGGACCAGGGTTTCGGGCGTCGGCTCGACGGCGTCGGCGAGGTCGAGGTCGGGCCAGTCGCGGGCCAGAAGCGCCTCGTCGACCAGCCCACAATGGGGGTCCTCGGGAACCACGGCTGCCATGCCGAGGACGCGCTCGACCAGGCTTTCGAGGGCTTGCGTCGAGAGATCGGTCGACGAGGCGATCGCTTGGCGCCGGCCGCGAAAGACGCGCAGACCGACCTCGCGCGCCTCGGCCCGCTCGATCCCCTCGGGCTGGCCCAGGCGGCGGGCGACGCTGAGATCGACGCTGGTGAACAGAACCGCGTCGGCGGCATCGGCGCCACCGCCGCGCGCGCGCCCAAGCAGGTCGTCGAGAAGGTCGAGAGGGGCCGGGGGCGCGGCGCGGGTCATGGACGGGTCCTAGATCGATGGATGGCGGGACGGGCGGATCACGTCCTATATAGGGGCGGCGACGGCTCCCTGCCAAGCGCCGTCGGCGCCCGCGAGCGGGGTCGGCCTAGCTCGGCTCGCCGCCGACGGCGAGGTTGTCGATCAGGCGCACGGCGCCGATCGTGACGGCGGCGAGCAGGCGCGCGGGGCGGTCGACCGCGTCGAGCGGCGCCAGGGTTTCGGCGTCGCACAGGGCCAGATACTCGACCTCGGCGAAGCCCGCCTCGATCAGTCGTCGCCGCGCCGCCCGCACGTCGCGCGCGATGTCGGCCCCGGGCGCCGTCAGCCGCGCCGCGAGCGACGACAGGACGCGAAACAGCATCGCCGCGACGCGCCGCTGGCCGGCGTCGAGATAGGCGTTGCGCGACGACATCGCCAGCCCGTCGGCCTCGCGCAGGGTCGGCCCGGCGCCAGCCGCCTACCCGGGCGCGCAGATCGTCGATCGTCCTGGCGATGGCTAGGGTCATCCGAGGCTCCCGCTTGCGCGGCGACGCTCGCGACCGATGCCCGCCGAGGGGGCGTGGGGGCATCCGCGACGCCCCGTCCCGCCAGACCTCCGGCTCGGTGTCTTGCAGCCGGAACGTGCGTTAACCATATATGAACCTACGGACTAATCTCTCATAGAAGGAGGGAACCATGGCCAGCAAATCCAAGCAAGCGACCGTCGAGACCTCGGGCAACGGCAAGGCCAAGAAGACCATGCCGGCGCCGATGGCCGCGGCCAATCCGATGGAGGTTTTGCGCCGCGAGGTCGAGGACGTATTCGACCGCTTTACCCGGGGCCTGCCCACTTGGCCCTGGCGGCGCGGCGAGGTGACCGACTTCGACCCCTTCAAGGATATGCGCATGCCCTTCGCCGGCATGCCCTTCGGCTTCGACCGTCTCGAGCCTAGAACCGACGTTCGCGAGGACGACAAGGGCTACGAGATCACGGTCGAGCTGCCGGGCCTCGACGACGGCGATGTCGCCGTGACGGTGAGCGACAACGCCATCGCCATCAAGGGCGAGAAAAAGGTCGAGCACGAGACCGACGAGGAGGGCTACCACCTGCATGAGCGCGGCTTCGGCGCGTTCCAGCGCTCGTTCCGGCTGCCCGACGACGTCGACGCCGAGAAGATCGGGGCGACCTTCGCCAAGGGCGTCCTCACCGTCGTCCTGCCCAAGTCCGAGGCGGCCAAGGCCAAGGTCCACAAGATCAAGGTCAAGGCCGAATAAACGCCGCGCCACTCTCACGCCCCGACCGGCCCCGCCGGCCGGGGTTTTTTCTTGTCTCCCCCGCCCCACATGTCTCGCATGGCCATGGCCCGCGTGGATCGGGATTGGCCGTCGTTGGACAAACCCAAGGGAGTAAATCCGTGGATATGATCGAAGGCATCGTCAGGGAGCATTACGGCGTCGGCGGCCTGGCCGAGCGCATTGTCGCGGGCCTGACCGCCACCGGCGTCGATATCGACCGCTTGACCGTGGACGACTTGGCGATCATCGACGAGTTTCACATCGGCGGCCGCCAGGCGACGGAACACGCGCTGAGCAAACTGTCCCTGACCGGGGACGAGCACGTCATCGACGTCGGCTGCGGCATCGGCGGCGCCGCCCGCTTCATCGCCTCGCAATCCGGCTGTCGGGTCACCGGTATCGACCTGACGCCCGAGTTCATCGAGGCGGCCCGCGTGCTGACCCGACTGACGGGGCTCGAGGAGCGGGTGAATTTCCAGATCGCCAGCGCCCTCGACATGCCGCTCGCGGACGACGCCTTCGACGCCGCGATCACCATCCATGTCGCCATGAACATCAGGGACCGGGACGCGCTCTATCGCGAGATCGCCAGGGTGTTGAAACCAGGCGCGCCTCTCTGCGTCTATGACGTGATGAAGAAGGGCGACGGGCCGATCGCCTTCCCGGTGCCGTGGGCGGAAAGCGACGCCTCCAGCCACCTGACCACGCCCGAGGACATGCGTGCCCTGCTCGACGACGCCGGTTTCGAGGTCGGCGAGGTCGAGGACCGAACCGAATTCGCCGTCGCGTACATCAAGCAACGAGCGGCGACTGCGGCCGCGACCGATGAGCCTTCCCCGCTCGGTCCCCAGCTCATCATGGGCCCAACGTTCCGCGAAAAGTTCCAGAACCTGAGAGGAAATATCGCGAGCGAACGGATCGGACCCGCCCAAATCATCGCCCGCAAGAAAACCCGATAAGCCCGATGTGAAAGAGCCTCGCGCCGGCGAGGGACGTTCAGCCGTCCACCGCCGGCGTCCCGGCTATTTTCAGTCTTTCCAGAGGCCTTCCTTGACGAGATCGTCCATGGTCGCGCGGATGGCGGCGCCGAGGGTGTCGACCAGCTCGTCGATCTGCCCCTTGCTCAGGATCAAGGGCGGCGACATGACGTTGAGATGGCCGAGCGGGCGCACGATCAGCCCCCGCTCCTGGGCGTGGTGGGCGATGCGATCGCCGACCTTGGCCTCGGGCGGCAGCAGCTCCTTGGTTTCCTTGTCGGCGACGTTCTCGACGCAGAGCATGAAATTCTTGCCCCGCACGTCGCCGACCAGCGGCAGATCGAGCAACGAGGCCAGCCGTTCCTCGAAATAGGGGCCGACCTCGCGCACATGGCCGCAGATGTCTTCGCGCTCGATGATCTCGATATTCTTGAGCGCCGCCGCGCAGCACACCGGGTGGCCGGAGTAAGTGAAGCCGTGGGTGAAATAGGCGCCCTTGGCCTGGGGAACGCTGATGACCTCGTACATCGCGTCCGAGATGATCGTCGCCGCCAGCGGCAGATAGCCAGACGTCAAGCCCTTGGCCGAGCAGATGATGTCGGGAACGATGTCGAACACCGGCTCGGAGGCGAAGAAATGGCCGAGGCGGCCGAACGCCGTCACCACCTCGTCGGAGATATAGAGGACGTCGTATTTGTGGCACACCTCGAGGGTGCGCCGATGATAGCCCGGCGGCGGCACGATCACCCCGCCGGCGCCCATGATCGGCTCGGCGATGAAGCAGGCGACGTTGTCGGGACCGATCTCAAGAATCTTGTCCTCCAGCTCGGCCACCTTGGCGTCGCAGAATTCCGCGACGCTCATGCCGTCGGGACGGCGGTAGACATAGGGCGCCGAAATATGGTGGACGATCTCGTCGAGCTGATCGAAGCAGACCCGATCGGCCATGATCCCGGTCAGCGCGGCGGCGAGATAGGTCGAGCCGTGATAGGCGTCGACGCGCGAGATGATCTGCTTCTTTTTTGGTTGGCCGCGCTGGTTGAAATAGAAATGGACCATGCGGATGGCGGTGTCGTTGGCCATCGAGCCGCCGCTGCCGTAGAAGACGTGGTCGAGACCCTTGGGCGTGAGCTCGGCGAGCTTGGCCGCGAGTTCGGCCCCGGGCGGGGTGGTCAGGTGATGGAACGGCGAGTAATAGGGGATGCGCCGCACCTGGGTCGCGATGGCGTCGGCCATATCGTCGCGGCCGTAGCCGATGTTGACGCACCACAGGCCGCCGATGCCGTCCATGTAGCGGTTGCCCTTGGCGTCGTAGACATAGGCCCCTTCCGCTTCGGCCATCACGTCCGAGCCCTGCTCGTGGAAGACCGAGAAATCGGTCCACGGATGGATGAAGTGGTCGCGGTCCTTGCGCCACAGGTCCTCGTTGTCGTAAGCGAAGTTGGTCTTCACGTCGCTCCCTCCCAGTGCGAGTGCATGACGGTCGATCTCGCTTAGTATGTTGACGGTGGCCGAGCGGCAATGCAAACCTTTCCTGCGCCGTCCCGCGCCGATAGGGGAGACCGCCATGACCGCGCTTGGTAAAGACGACGTAATCCGTTTCCACGAGCAAGGCTTCGTCGCCGCGCGGGGCGCGATCAGCGCCGATGCCCTGGCCGCGCTCAAGGACCAGCTCGTCGATTGGGTCGCGGAAAGCCGAGGCCAGACCGCCAATTACGGCACCACCATCGACGGCCGGGCACGATTCGATCTCGAGGCCGGCCATTCGCCCGACCAACCGCGCCTGCGCCGGGTCAACAACCCAGCCGAAATCTCGGATGCCTATGCCGCAGTGCTGCGCGACGGCCCCATCCCCGCCATGGTCGCCGCCCTGATCGGCCCCGACGTCAAGATCCATCACGGCAAGATCAATCTCAAGCGACCCGGTACCGACACCCGGGTCGGTTATCACCAGGATTTTCCCTACACCCCGCATACCAACGACGATCTGGTGACCGTGCTGGTGATGCTCGATGACATGACCCGCGACAATGGCTGCCTGATGGTGGTGCCGGGCTCGCACCGCGAGGGCCTGAAAAGCCTGTGGCGCGACGGCCGCTTCACGGGCGAAACCGCGCCCGAGGTGACGGCGGATAGCGAGACCCGCGCGGTGGCCGTCACCGGCCGCGCCGGCGACGCCTGCCTGATGCACACCAGCACGCTGCACGGATCGGCGGCGAACCGCTCGGCCGCGCCGCGCGGGCTCTACATCATGGTCTACGCCGCCGCCGACGCCTTTCCCCTGTGCCCGTCGCCGCTTCCCAACCGCTTCGAGGGCGATATCGTGCGCGGCGCGGCCAGTCGCGTGGCGCGGCTCTCGGGCGGCGCGGTCGAGCTGCCGCCGGCCTATGGCAACGCATCGTTCTTCGAGGTCCAGGGCCAGATTTCAGCGCGCGGCTACTGACGACGCCGGGCCAGGGGACCGGCCGCGGGACCGGAGCGTTCAGTCGGCGGCGAGGCGGTCGCGAAAATCCTCGAACCAGGCGAGGTCGGCCTTAGCCTGGGCGATGTCGTGATCGAGCCAAGCCAGGAAATAGCCCTCTCCGGCGCCGTCGCCCCGCGAGCCGCGCAGATCGATCAGGCGGGCGAGTTCGGCCTGGCGCAGTTCGATCAGCGCCTCGGCCTGCTCGCGCCGCTCGGCCGCCGGTAGTAGATGCAGGAACTTCATCTTCAGCGCCACCACCAGCTTACTGAAGTCGTTGGTCGGCGCCCTGACGGCGGCGCGGAGCAGGTCGCGCAACGTCGCCTCGCCGGCCTCGGTCAGGCGCAGCCGTTCGTCGCCGAGGCCGACGCCCTCGGCCACGGTCTCGATCAGCCCCTCGAACCGCAGAAGCTCGATCGACGAGGCCATGACGTCGAGCGTCGGACCCCAATAGCGGGTGGTGAAATGACGCACCGCCTGGGCGAGATCGGCATAGCGCTGTTCGCCGCCGGCCAGCAGGCCAAGCGCCGCTAGGCGAACCGTCTCCTTCGGCATCAGGGAATTGTCGCGATACATCTCAACCTTGTCCCGCCGAACCCAAACCTAGTGGCGCCACCCAATAAAGATAAGCACGCCCACGGGCCAAGTCAAAGCCGGCCCCGTCAGTGGGTGATGCCGCGCAGACGCTCGCCGCGACGACGCAGCATTTCCATGATGACCATCAGCACGATCGACAAGGCGATCAGCATGGTCGCGGCCGCCGTGATGGTCGGGCTGATGAGTTCGCGGATGCCGCTCCACATCCGCCGGGGAATGGTGTGCTGCGCGGGGCTGGCGAGGAACAGGGCGACTATGATCTCGTCCCACGAGGTAACGAAGGCGAACAGCGCGCCCGAGACCACGCCGGGCAGGATCAACGGTAGCGTGACCTTGAAGAACACCCGCACCGGATCGGCGCCGAGAACGGCGCCGGCGCGCACCAGATTGTTATCGAAACCGATCAGGGTGGCGGTCACGGTGATCACCACGAAAGGCACGCCGAGCGCGGTATGGGCCAACACCAGGCCGGTGAGCGTGCTGGCCAGGCCGATCTGGGCGTAGAAATAGAACATGCCGACGGCGGTGATCACCACCGGCACCACGATCGGCGAGATCAGGATCGCCATCATCACCCGCTTGCCGGTGAAATTGGCCCGTGTCAGGCCGAGCGCGGCCAGGGTGCCGAGCGTCGTCGCCAGCATCGTCGCCGAAACGCCGATGACGACGCTGTTCCAGATCGCGCGCTGCCACAGGATCGCCTGCGGGTCGTCGCCGAAGATAGAGTTGTACCAGCGCAGCGAGAACCCCGGCATCGGATAGGTGAAATAAGGCTCCGAATTGAACGACAGCGGGATGATGACCAGGATGGGCACGATCAGGAAAAAGAACACCAGCCCACAGAATACCCGGAAGGTGTAGTACCAGGTTTTTTCCAGCGACGAGGCGTAGGGTTGCAGGGCCATGGGTTCAACCGAGTTTCATCTTGTCGATTCCGACCACGCGGTCGTAGAGCCAGTAGAAAATGATCACCAGCACCAGGAGCACGATGCTCAGCGCCGCCGCCATCCCCCAGTTCAGGGTCTCGTTGGTGAAGTAGACGATAAACTGGCTTTGCATCTGATCCCGGGCGCCGCCAACCAGGGCCGGCGTGATGTAGTAGCCGAGAGAAATGATGAACACCAGCAACACCCCGGCGCCGACCCCGGGGATGGTCTGCGGCACGTAAACCTTGATGAAGGACCGCAGCGGGTTGGCGCCGAGCGACAGAGCGGCCCGCATATGGGTCGGCGAAATCCCTTTCATGACGCTGAAAATCGGCAGCACCATGAACGGCAAGAGAATGTGGACCATGGCGACATAGACGCCGGTGCGGTTGTAGATCAGTTGGATCGGCTCGGTCCACAGCCCGAGCCTGATCGCCAGGTCGTTGATCAGACCCTTGGTTTGCAACAACACCACCCAGGCCGTGGTGCGCACCAGGAGCGAGGTCCAGAACGGCAGCAGCACCAGGATCATCAACAGATTGCTCTGCTTGGTCGGCAACGTCGCCAGCAGGTAGGCGACCGGATAGCCGAGCGCTAGGCAAAATACGGTAACAACGAAGCTGATCCAGAAGGTGCGGCCGAGCACGTTCAAATAGATCGAGACATTCTTCGGTGCCGAAACGATCTCGCCAGCCGAATTTTGTTTCAAATCGAGAGCGGCGAGAATATAGAATGGAGAAATAGTAGAAGACGCGCGCTTGATTGCCGACCAGTATTTAGTCTGCCCCCAGTGTTTGTCGATCTTAGTCAGGAAGTCGATGACGCCACTCTCGGGCGGCGCCTTCTTCTTGAGCTTGCGTCCGGTTTTCATCATCAACGAGCGGAAGCCCGAGATATCGTAATTGAGGCGCTTGGCGGCCTTGGCCAGAACCTTGGCCTTCATCGCTTTGCCGGCCTCGGTCGCGAAAATCGCCAGTGTGGCGTCCCCGGGCAGGCCTTCGCCGTTCCAGGCCCGCATGGCGGCGGCCGTCCTGGGCAGCACTTCGTTCATTTCGGGGTTCTGGTAGACCTGCACCAGCAAGGTGCCGATGGGGTAGATGAAGGTCACCATCAGAAACAGGAACAGCGGCATGATCAGGCCGATGGCCTTCAGCTTGCGCATCCGTTCGGCGCGGCGTAGCTGTGTTTTCAGCGGCACCCCGTCGACGGTGAAGATGGCGTCGTTATCGGGTGTAACGGCGGTCATCGATCCGTCCGGTCAAGCGAGTGAGAGGATGGGGTCGCCCCCACCCTCTCACCCATGGTCGATATTATTGGGCGAGCCACGCGTTGTAGCGCTCCTCGAGCTCGTCCTGATGATCGGCCCAGAACCCGCTGTCGTAGACAATATAATTCTTCGTGTTCTCGGGCGCCGTGGGCAGATCCTTGCTGATGGCGGGATTGATGAGCGGCATGACCGCCTTTACGGTCGGGCCGTAGGAAATATACTGCGACTGAGTGGCCATCACCTTGGGCCGGCTCGCAAACTCGATGAACCTCATCGCCATGTCGTAATTGGGAAGACCCTTGGGGATAACCCAGAAATCGTAGTCCAGGAGCTGACCGTCCCAGACGATGACGAAGTTCTTCCCCTCGTTTTTGACCGCGTTGAAAATGCGGCCATTCCAGGTCGTGCCCATGACCACTTCCTTGTCGGCGAGGAGTTGCGGCGTTTGGGCGCCGGCGGTCCACCACACCTTGACGCTGGGCTTGATCCTGTCGAGGACGGCGAAGGCACGGTTGACGCCCTCGTCGGTGCCGAGCACTTCGTAAACCTGACTAGGCTTCACGCCATCGGCCATGAGCGCTGTCTCGAGGGTCGCTTGGGGCTTCTTGCGGAGCGTCCGCGGGCCGGGGAATGCCTTGGCGTCGAACAGGTCGCCGATCGTCGACGGCCGCGGCCCACCCTCGGGGAAGGCGTCGCCGTCATAGGCATAGATCGTCGAGAAACTGATGGTGGCGACGCCGCAGTCGCGCGCGGCGCCTGGGATGAACCTGTCACGGCCGCCGAGGCGCTTGTAGTCGATCTCGGCCAGAATGCCCTCGTCGCAGCCCTGGATCACGTCTTCGCTACCGGAGTCGATGACTTGGGTGGTGTAATTGCCGGTGTCGACCATCGCCTGGACCTTGGACATCGAGCCGTCCCATTCGTCTTCCAGCACCTGGATACCGGTTTCCTTGGTGAACGGCTCGTAATACGCCTTGCGCTGGCTCATGCTGTAGGCGCCACCCCAAGAGGTGATGGTGATTGTCTGCTGAGCCAGCGCTGGCGCCGGCCCGGCAAGGCCGAGGAGGGCGACGCCCGCCACGGACAGGGTGGTATATTTAAGAAGCTTTCTCATGTCCTGAACACTCCCTTGACTTGAGCCGGCGTCTGCCGGCGGTTTGATCCCGGCGCCCGCGAGGTCGCCGCTGGCCGGCTTCCTCGGAAGAACCGCGATGGTTGGCGGGCGGGTTACAGCGGATCGAGGGCACGGCAATCCTTGCTGTGCCAGCCCACGGTTATGTCCTGCCCGACGTTTAGCTGCGGCGCGCGATCGGTGCGCGCGACCTTGACCACGAAATCGTCGTTGCCGCAAACGCTGATCCGCGCCCGGGTGTAGTCGCCGAGATAGATCAGTTCCTCGACCCGGGCGTCGAACAGGTTGGCGACGCGATCCGCGGGTGGGTTGATCTGGACGCTTTCCGGCCGCAACGAGAGCGATACCGGCGCCCCGACGGCGTCGGAATGGACGACCAGCGCCCTGATCCGGTGGCCGCCCTCGACCTCGACCAGGCAGTCGCCGCCGTTGATCTCGACGAAGCGGCCCGAGAAGCGGTTGTTCTCGCCGATGAACTGGGCGACGAAGGCGTTCTCGGGCGCCTCGTAAAGCACCTTGGGGTCGGCGAGCTGCTGGATTTCGCCGTCGTTGAAGACCGCGATCCGATCCGACATGGTCAGCGCCTCGGACTGGTCGTGGGTGACGTAGACCACGGTCACGCCGACGCTGTCGTGGATATGCTTGATCTCCAACTGCATCTGCTCGCGGAGCTGCTTGTCGAGCGCGCCCAGGGGCTCGTCCATGAGCACGAGCTGGGGTTCGTAGACCAGCGCCCGGGCGACCGCCACGCGCTGCTGCTGACCGCCGGAAAGCTGGCCCGGCCGGCGCTTGCCGTAGGGCGTGAGCTGGACCATGTCGAGGACACGGTTGACGCGATCGCCGATTTCCGCCGCCGCCATCTTGCGCGCTTGCAGCGGAAAGGCCAGGTTTTCCTCGACCGTCATATGCGGAAACAGGGCGTAGTTCTGGAACACCATACCGATGTCGCGCTTGTGCGGCGGCACGTTGCGGAGCGAGCGTCCGGCAAGCAATATCTCGCCATGGGTCGGGACCTCGAACCCGGCCAGCATCATCAAGGTGGTCGTCTTGCCCGAGCCCGAAGGGCCGAGCAGGGTCAGGAACTCACCCGGTTCGATATCGAGGTTCAGGTTCTTGATGACCAGCGTTTCGCCATCGAAGGTCTTTTGGACCTCGCGAAACTTGACCAGCGCATCGCTGTTTTCCCTGACCGTTCCCCGACGACTTTCGTCATTCATTGGTTGGTCGGTATCGGTACGCACCGGCGGACGGCCCTCCCCGTGTCATCCGCGAAACAAAACCCTATCGTACCCATGCCAATACCATATTCCTCCATCAGCCGCCAGCGCTTGACACGATTTCGTCATCTTCGCGCGGTTGCCACCGGCGCCGCCGGGGTGCGCCATCAGCTTCCGACCACCGCGTTCCAGTAGCGAATGTTGAGCCGCTCTACCTGGCCGTCATGGGCGTTTTCCAAGCAGCGCCGCAGGCTGAAGGCATACCCCGTATCAACCAGGCCGCGACAGTTGGCGACAATCGCCGAGCCTCGGGCCAGGGTCTCGTCGTCGGGCGCGCCCTGGGCCACCGACTGCCACAGGCGCTCGCTCTCCTCGACCGGAACCCGGCCGCGCGCGGGCAGCGCGTTGACCATCCGATTGGTCAGCCGCACGGCGCCGGCCTCGGCGCCGGCCCGGTCGACGATGGCGTCGCCGACGGCGCGCAAGGCGCCACTCGCGGCGGCGATCTCGGCCTCGGACTGGGGATCGGAATCACCGGCCACGGCGACCGGTATCAACGACACCTTGGGGCCGACCTCGACCGCCGCGCGCACCGCGCCGAGCGCCGCCAAGGCCCGTTTGGGTAGACTGATTTTCACCGCCGTGAAGCCGCGCTCGGCGGTGATCGCGAGATGCGCCCCCCCGGGCAGGCGGCTGACCTTGCCGTCGGCGGCGATGGCCACCAGGGTGAAGTCCTCGCCGACGGCGCGATAGGGCGTGCCCTCGCTGGGGATACCGCGCGCCTGTTGCAAACAGAAGGCGCTGAATTCGGCGGCGCATTCGCCGGCGAAGCAGTTGAGCGGCACCGCGCCGTTGGTGGCCACCAAACCCAGGGCCTGGGGCGCGGCCGCGACCGTGGTCAGAGGCGCGGAAACGACGGCGATGGCGGCGATAAGAAAGACACCAAGGCGATGCATGTCGGAACCCTCCGTTGGCAAGTGTCTAGCGCGTTACTGGCGGGTGACGGCGAACGCGTCCGATCTCTCCCCCATCGAACTCCGACGCGGCCGACGCGTTTCTCTATCGCGTATCTCTATCGCGTACGTTGTATATCCATCACGTATGTTGTGATCCCACCACGTACGTTATGTATCGCGTTCATCGACTTCAAGAACGCAGCATCCCACCGCCCGGGTCGAGGGTCAACCCCGCCGCCGTCATGGCCGCGTCGTAGATGGCTATCAGTTGGTCATGGTTGGCGGCCGGGGTATAGCGCGCGAGATAGCGGCGGCGGGCGACGGCGCCCAGCGCGCGCAGGGCCTCGGGATTGGCCGCCGCCCTGGTCGCCGTGGCGGCGAGATCGGCGCTGTCGCCGGGCGCCGCCAACAGCCCGGTCTCGCCGTCGGCGACGATTTCGGCCAGGCCGCCGAGCCGCGAGGCGATCACCGGCAGACCCCGGCAATAGGCCTCGGCGATGACCATGGGAAAGCCCTCGTAGCAGATCGAGGGCACGATCAGCACCGCCGCCCGGCGCATCTCCGCCCGCACCCCCTCGGCGTCGCGCGCGCCCAGAAAGGCGACGTTGGCCGGCGCGGCGGCGCGCAGTTCGGCCGCCAGCGGCCCGTCGCCGATCACCCGCAAGGGCGTCTCGACCCGCCGCCAGGCGGCGATCAGGGGCCGCGCGCCCTTTTCCTCGCTGAGCCGGCCGACGTAAAGCGCGCCCGCGCGCGGTCCCGTCCCCGGCGCGCCCTCGTCGGCGGCGAAATTGGGTTTGACCGCGATCCGCGCGGCCGGCAGGCCGCCGGCGACGAAGCGGCCCTTGGCGAACTCGGTCAGGGCGATGAAACGGTCGACCTTCTCGTGCCAGGTGCGGCGGCGGCGGTGGGTCTCGATC
>Ga0114931_10006727_pt1 | contig 14114 bp, 17 predicted proteins | sample 2SBtaG_FD_89579 | JGI IMG/M metagenome (GOLD analysis project Ga0114931, IMG submission 89579) | Deep subsurface microbial communities from Kolumbo volcano to uncover new lineages of life (NeLLi) - 2SBTROV14_V59a metaG | ecosystem: Environmental > Aquatic > Marine > Volcanic | place: Kolumbo...
CTGGCGGCGCGGTCGGTCATCACCCCGGCGGAAGTCGAGATGATCGCCACACCAAGGCCATTCAACACATTGGGAACCGCGTCTTTTTTAACGTAGGCGCGCCTTCCCGGCTTGCTGATTCTCTTGATCCCGCAAATCACGGATTCATCGCCCTGGTACTTCAAGTAGAGCCGCAAGACGCCTTGCTTGTCGTCTGTTACGGTCTTAAAATTTTTGATGAACCCCTCTTCCTTCAAAATTTCGGCAATACGGGTTTTCATGTTGGAATTAGGGATGTCCAGTTTGTCATGATGCGCCATAAGCGCGTTTCGCAGACGGGTAAAAAGGTCCGCGATAGGGTCGGTCATTGACATAATCCGATTAAACTCCTCAAAAGTCTTGAAACGCCGGGCCGGGGACGGCGCCGGGCCGCCGGGCTTTACCAGCTTGATTTATTTACGCCCGGAACCTCGCCCAACAAAGCCCGCGACCTGAAACAGATTCGGCACATGCCGAACTTTCGCAGGTAGCCCCGGGGCCGGCCGCAGATTTTACAACGGTTGTACTGCCGGACCTGAAACTTCGGTTTGCGTTCGGCTTTTGCAATCAACGATTTTTTTGCCATAAATCAAATTCTCTCGACTCGCCCGCCGGCCGGACCGTCTCAGTTCCGGCGCAGGGGCAGCCCCAGCGTTTGTAAAAGGCACCTGCCCTCTTCGTCCGTTTTGGCGCTGGTGCAAAAGGTGATGTTCAATCCCTTGATTTTCTCGATCTTGTCGTATTCGATTTCCGGGAAAATGAGCTGTTCCTTCAAACCGATGGTGTAATTCCCGCGGCCGTCAAACGAGCGCGGCGACAGGCCCTTAAAATCGCGCTCCCGGGGCAGCGCAAAAGAAACCAGGCGCTCGAAAAAGTCATACATCCTGCCCCGCCGCAGGGTCACCCGCACCCCGATGGCCACTCCCTCGCGGAGCTTGAAATTGGAAATGGCCTGCTTGGACCGGGTCACCACGGGCGCCTGGCCGGCGATGATCCTCAACTGGCTCACACCCGATTCGATCAGTTTGGGATTTTGCAAGGCTTCTCCCAAACCGATATTGACAACGATTTTCTCCAGCCGGGGGACCTGCATGATATTTTTCAGGCCAAGCTCTTTTTGAATTTGCGCCCGGAGCTTTTCGTTGTAATTTTTTTTCAAATTGGACATTGTCGTTTGTTCCGGCCTACCTGTTAATCTCTATCCGCCCGCGGGGACGGCGGCTAAACCTTATCGATCACTTCCCCACATTTTTTGCACGCCCGCACCCGCTTGCCGTCCTCGAGCCTTTTTCGCCTGACGCGCACGCCCTTGCCGCATTTGTCGCACACCAGCAGGACGTTGGAGAGGGCGATTTTGCCTTCGCGTTCCATGATCCCGCCCTGGCTGTTTTTTTTATCCGGCTTGACGTGCCGTTTCAGCATATTGAGCTTTTCGATGGTCAGCCGGTTTTCCTCGGGAAACAGGGCAAGCACTTTACCCTTCTTACCCTTTTCCTTGCCGGCAATGACCTGCACGATATCGTCTTTTTTCAGATGCAGTTTCGATTTTACGGCGGCTGTCATAGCACCTCGGGCGCAAGTGAAATAATTTTCATGAACCGTTTGCGGCGCAACTCCCGCGCCACAGGGCCAAAGATGCGGGTTCCCAGAGGCTCCTTGGTATCGGAGATCAACACGGCGGCATTGCCGTCGAATTTGATATAGGACCCGTTGGGCCGCCGTATTTCCTTGCGGGTTCGCACCACGACGGCTTTTTTAACCTCTCCTTTTTTGACGGGGGAATGCGGCTCGGCTTCCTTGACGCTCACGACAATAATGTCCCCGATGCTTGCATAGCGGCGGTTCGACCCGCCCAGCACCTTGATGCACTGGACTTTCTTGGCGCCGGAATTATCCGCAACCTCAAGCACCGTACGCAGTTGAATCATTTCTTCCCCTTGACTTCAGCGGTGACCACCTTCCTGACGATTTCCAGCAGGCGCCAGTGTTTTTCCTTGCTCAACGGGCGGCACTCGCGGATTTGAATGACGTCGCCAACCGTGCATTCGTTACGCTCGTCATGAACCTTATACTTTTTGCTGCTTTTGACGACTTTTTTAAACGCCGGGTGGTTGAATTTCCTTTCCACAACCACGACCACGGTTTTGTCCATTTTATCGCTGACAACCTGGCCGATCATGGTCTTGCGGCTCTTTGGCCGGGTCGATACATTTCCCATCGGTGCACATCCTTTTTTATTTATTGCAACAACCTGTTTGCCGCCCACTTTGGGGCGTCCGCGGGTTTACCCCGCCGCCGGTTGCGGGCCTGGGTTATTTTCCGCTTCTTTCTTTACGCGGCAAGCCTGTTCGTGTTGAACCGTTTTGATCTTGGCAACATCCCGGCGGAGCAACCGCAACCGGCCCGGGTTTTCGATTTTTCAGGTCGCCAGTTGAAACTTCAAGTTAAACAGCTCTTCCTGCAAATCCTGAATTTTGTCTTCCCGCTCCTTGTCCGAGAGGTCTCTGATTTCACTGATTTTCATCGTTCGACGTTGCTTCCCGTGGTGTTAATGTTTTTCGACAAACCGCGTGGCTATCGGCAGTTTGTGGGCGGCCAGGCGAAACGCTTCCTTGGCGATATCGCGCGGCACGCCTTCCATCTCATAAAGGACTCTGCCGGGGCGCACCACGGCCACCCAGAACTCCGGGTTGCCCTTGCCCTTGCCCATGCGGGTTTCGGCGGGTTTTTTGGAAACGGGCTTATCCGGGAAAATCCGCAGCCAGATTTTTCCGCCTCTTTTCACATGCCGGGTCATGGCGATACGCGCGGCCTCAATCTGCCGGTCGGTGATGCGGCCGCAGGCAACGGCCTGCAGGCCAAACGAACCGAAACTCAGATGGCCGCCGCGGAAAGCGACTCCCCGCATGCGGCCCTTATGGCGCTTGCGGTACTTGACTTTTTTGGGCATCAACACAGTACTTGATCTCCTATACGGACGGTCCCGGCCTCCAGGGCGCGGGCAAACCGCCGGACTTGCCGGCGCCGGCTATTCGGCGCTTTCCGCCTTCACGGGAGGCGCCTGGATTTCCGGCAAAATATCTCCCTTATAAACCCAAACCTTGATCCCGATGACTCCATAAGTGGTTTGCCCGCGGGCGGTGCCGTAATCGATATCGGCCCGCAGGGTGTGCAACGGCACGCGGCCTTCCCGGTACCATTCGTCGCGGGCAATCTCCGCGCCCCCCAGCCTGCCGGAGCACCGCACCTTGATCCCCTTGGCGCCAAACCGCAAAGCGGAGACGACACCTTTTTTCATAGCCCGGCGGAACGAAATCCTTTTCTCCAGCTGCAAGGCAATATTCTGGGCGATCAGAGGCGCATCGACTTCCGCCCGGCGAATTTCCTTGATGTTCAGGTTGAACTGCTTGCCGGGAATGATTCTTTGCAACTCCTCCTTCAACCGGTCAACTTCCAACCCCTTCTTGCCAATGATGATTCCGGGCCGCGCGGTGTGAATGTTGACGCGCAGCCGGTTGCTGGAACGCTCGATCTCCACCCTCGATATGCCGGCATGGGAAAGGGTTTTGACGATGTATTCCCTGATGCGGATATCTTCGTGCAGACACTCCGTATAACCTTTCCTGGCGTACCAGTTGGACGACCAGGTTTTGTTGATGCCCAGCCGAAATCCTATAGGATGAACTTTTTGACCCACGCGGGTTCCTCCGAATTTATTTTTCGTCCAAAATAATAGTGATATGGCTCATCCGCTTCAGGACGGGCGTAGCCATCCCCCGCGCCCTGGGGGTATGCCGCTTCCACACCACGCCCTTGTCCACCTGAATGCTCTTGACATACAAATCGTCCACGTCGAGCACCTGATGATTTTCCTCGGCGTTGGCAATAGCCGATTTCAAAAGTTTTTGAATGGTTTGCGCGGCTTTTTTTGGGGTGAACGCCAGGATATTCATCGCTTCGTTGACGTTCCTCCCGCGAATCAAGTCGGCCACCAAACGCGCCTTCCTCGGGGTGGAATGGGTGTGTTTCAATTTTGCCTTGATTTCCATTTCTCAGACCTTTGCACCAGGGGCGGTTTCTCAACCCTTGGGCGGCGGGGCTTTCTTCGAGGTGCCGCTATGCGCCCTGAAGGTGCGCGTCGGCGAAAACTCTCCCAACTTGTGCCCCACCATATTCTCGGTTATAAAAACCGGAATGAATTTTTTTCCGTTATGAACCGCCAGGGTGTGACCCACGAAATCCGGCGAAATCGTCGACCGGCGGGACCAGGTTTTGATGATTTTCCTGTCCCGGATGCGATTCATATCCTCAATTTTTTTGGCCAGATATTCATCGATAAACGGCCCTTTTTTCAACGATCTTGGCATAAACCCCCGTTACCTGAGCAAGCGGATTATTTTTTTCTGCGACTGACGATAAATTTACTGGACGGCTTCCGGACCTTGCGCGTTTTGGCGCCTTTGGCCGGCTGTCCCCAGGGACTGCAAGGGTGTCTTCCGCCGGAGGACCGGCCCTCGCCGCCACCCATAGGGTGATCGACGGGGTTCATCACAACAGCCCGCACGCGGGGCCGCCTGCCCATCCAGCGAATCCTGCCGGCCTTGCCGTAGGAAATATTCTCGTGCTCGACGTTGCCCACGGTGCCGACGGTGGCGCGGCATTGCAAGACGATCCGCCGCACCTCCCCCGAAGGCAGCTTGAGGGTGGCGTATTTGCCTTCCTTGGCCATCAGGCGGGCAAAGGCTCCGGCGCTGCGCACCATTTGCGCGCCTTTCCCGGGCCGCATTTCGATATTGTGCACCAGCGTTCCCAAGGGAATGTCGTTCAACGGCAGGCAATTTCCAGGCCGTATCTCGGCGCTTGCCCCGGAAACCACCCGGTGCCCGTCCGTCACGCCCGCCGGGGCGAGGATATAGCGTTTTTCTCCATCTTCATAAACCACCAGGGCGATGTAGGCGGAGCGATTGGGATCGTATTCGATACCGGCCACCCGGCCGCGCACGCCGTCCTTATTTCTTTTAAAATCGACCCGCCGGTAAAGTTTTTTATGGCCGCCGCCTCGCCTTTTGGCGGTAATCCGCCCGTGGTTGTTCCGCCCTCCCCGCTTCGGCAGGGAAACCAGCAGGCTCTTTTCGGGAGCGGACCGGGTCACTTCCTCGAACCCGGAAATGGTCTGGAAGCGGACGCCCGGCGATGTCGGTTTTAATTTTCTCGTAGCCATAACAACGCTTAAACTCCTTCGAAAGCCTCGATTTTATCGCCTTCCCGCAACCGCACCAGCGCTTTTTTCCAATCCTTCGCCCTGCCCAGGACGCGCCCGAACCGCTTGAGCTTGCCGCCGACACTGACGGTGTTGACACACAACACTTTCACGTTGAAAATTTTTTCCACGGCGGTTTTGATCTGAATCTTGTTGGCTTTTCGGTGTACGGCAAACGCCACCCAGTTGTTTGCGTGGAGCATTTCCATGCTCTTTTCGGTAATGAGGGGTTTTTCTATGACCCAGCGATAATCGTCCATCAGTTCAACCGCTCCTCAATTTTTTTCAATGTTTCCCGGGTGCAGACGATTTTTTCGTGCGCCAGCAGGTCAAACACATTCAGGCCCTCGACTTTCAACACATTGACGTGCGGAATATTACGCACCGCCAACTCCAGGTTGAGGTTTTTTTCCGCAAGCAGGAAAAGGGTTTTCGCGGGGAATCCCATGGATTTCAAAAAAGCGACGCCCGCCCTGGTTTTGGGATGTTCGATGACGATTTGATCCATGACCGTGAGCCGGCTGTTTTGCAGGCGTTCGGTCAAGACGGATTTGAGGGCGTTTTTCTTATTTTTTTTGGACATCTTGAGAGCGTAATCCCTGGGGGAAGGGCCAAAAACCGTCCTGCCGCCGCGCCAGAGAGGCGACCGGAAACTCCCCGCCCGCGCCCGGCCGGTGCCTTTTTGCCGCCAGGGTTTTTTGCCGGTGCCGCGCAACTCGGACATGCTTTGCTTGGTGGCGGCGGTGCCGCGGCGGCGCGCCGCCAACTGGCCGACCACGTACTGTTGCACCAGGTGATCCTTGATGGCAACGTCAAAGACTTGCGGCGAGAGTTCGACGACGCCGATTTTCTGGTTATTGATGTCAATCACATCGAGTTGCGGCATGGCGTTCAATTTTTAGCGCTCCGCCAACGGGTGATGCGGACGATCTGTCCGTTGGCTCCGGGCACGGCTCCCTTTATCAGCAACACATTGTTGTCTTTATCCACACGAACAATTTTCAAGTTACGCACGTGGACGGTTTCTCCGCCCATTCTGCCGGGCATTTTCTTTCCCTTGAGAATCTTTCCGGGATAGGTGTGGCAGCCGACCGAGCCGCCGCCGCGATAGGACTCATGCGCCCCGCGGGACGCGGGGTTGCCGCCGAAACCGAACCGCCGGAAAACACCGGAAAAACCTTTTCCCTTGGACGTCCCCACCACGCTGACGCTATCCCCTGCGTTAAATATATCCACGTTCAGGGGCTTGCCCAATTCTCCGTCGCCCAGGGTTTCATCTTTAAATTCCGTCAGGAGCCTGGCCGGCTCGACTTTAAGCTGGTTGTAAACTCCCTGCAGGGGTTTGTTGGTGTGCTTGCGTTTTCTTTCGCCATAGGCGAGCAGCACGGCTTCGTAACCGTCTTTTTCCCGGGTCCGCCGGAGAACGGGGACACAACGCTCCACCCGGACAAGAGTCACGGGGACGCAGATTCCCTTGTCGGTAAAGACCTGGGTCATGCCTATTTTTTTTCCCAACAAACTTTTCATATCGTTGCGCGCATCCCGGCAGCCGCCGGCTGTCTCCTAAAGCTTGATTTCAATATCGACTCCGCCGGACAGGTCCAGCTTCATCAGGGCATCGACGGTTTGCGGGGTGGGTTCGAGGATTTCGAGGATTCTTTTATGAGTCCGAATCTCAAACTGCTCCCGGGATTTCTTGTCGACATGGGGAGACCGCAGCACGGTCCATTTGTTCTTGATAGTCGGCAACGGTATCGGGCCAACCACCTTGGCACCGGTGCGCTTGGTGGTCTCGACAATTTCGCCGACCGACCGGTCCAACAGTTTATGGTCGTAAGCTTTCAGCTTGATTTTGATTTTTTGGTTATTCATTATTCGATAATTTCGCTGACCACTCCGGCGCCGACGGTTCTGCCGCCTTCCCGGATGGCAAAGCGCAGTTCCTTTTGCATGGCGATAGGGGTTATCAGGTTCACTTCGACCGAGACGTTGTCTCCGGGCATCACCATTTCGACGCCGGGGTTGAGGGTCACGATGCCGGTGACGTCTGTGGTGCGGAAATAAAATTGCGGCCGGTAACCGTTGAAGAAGGGCGTGTGCCGGCCGCCTTCTTCTTTCTTCAAGATATACACTTCCGCCTTGAACTTGGTGTGCGGGGTGATGGTCCCCGGCTGGGCGAGCACCTGGCCGCGCTCGATTTCATCGCGCTTGGTGCCCCGCAGGAGCGCGCCGATATTGTCGCCCGCCTCGCCGTAATCCAGAAGCTTGCGGAACATTTCCACGCCGGTGCAGACGGTTTTGGTGGTGTCCCGGATACCGACGATTTCCACTTCCTCGCCCACCTTGATTTTGCCGCTTTCGACGCGGCCGGTGGCCACGGTGCCGCGCCCGGAAATGCTGAAGATATCCTCGATCGGCATCAGGAACGGCTTGTCGATATCGCGCTTGGGCAGCGGAAAGTATTCGTCGATGGCCGCCATCAGGTCCCAGATGCACTTGTTTTTGGTTTCGTCCTCCGGATTCTCCAGGGCCTGCAGGGCACTGCCGCGGATGATGGGAATATCGTCTCCGGGGAATTCGTAGCTGCTGAGCAGCTCCCGCACTTCCATCTCCACAAGCTCCAGAAGCTCCTCGTCGTCCACCATGTCCACCTTATTCATAAAGACGACGATGCGCGGCACGCCGACCTGCCGGGCCAGCAGAATGTGCTCGCGGGTTTGCGGCATGGGGCCGTCGGCGGCGCTCAAAACGAGAATCGCCCCGTCCATTTGCGCGGCGCCGGTGATCATGTTTTTAACGTAATCGGCGTGGCCGGGGCAATCGACATGCGCGTAGTGCCGGTTTTCGGTCTTATACTCCACATGGGCGATGGCGATAGTGATCCCGCGGTCCTTCTCCTCCGGAGCTTTATCGATTTGATCGAAAGGAATATAATCCGCCATTCCCTTTTTGGACAAAACTTCGGTAATCGCCGCGGTCAGCGTGGTTTTTCCGTGGTCAACGTGGCCGATGGTGCCAACATTCAAATGCGGTTTATCTCGAACGAATTTCTCTTTTGCCATGTCGGTCTTACTCCCAAAATATTATGAAAAGATTACACCGCTACTTTTTCGCCGCGGGCGCCCGTCGCCTTGGCGACGAGGTCTTCCGCCAGATGGGGCGGAACGGGTTCGTATTTCAAAAACTCCATGGTGAAGTTGGCCCGGCCCTGGGTGGTCGACCGCAGATCGGTGGAGTAACCAAACATCCCCGAAAGCGGCACCTCCGCCCGAATCACCTTGGCGCCGGCCCGCTCCTCCAACTCTTTAATCTTGGCGCGCTTGGCGTTCAGGCCGCCGATGACATCGCCCATAAAATCCTCCGGCGTGACCACCTCCACCTCCATAATCGGCTCAAGCAAAATGGGGCCGGCTTTTTTGCAGGCGCTCTGAAAGGCGATGGATGAGCAGATTTTGAAAGCCATCTCCGACGAATCCACCTCGTGGTACGAGCCGTCAATCAAGGTCACGCCGACATCGACGACCGAGTAGCCGCACAACACGCCGCGGTCCATGGCCTCGATGACGCCTTTTTGCACGGCCGGGATGAATTCTTTCGGAATCGCGCCGCCGACGATTTTGTTGACGAACTCGAATCCGCCGCCCCGCGGCCGCGGCGTCAACCTGATCTTGACGTGGCCATACTGGCCGCGGCCGCCGGTTTGCTTGACATACCGGTAGTCTTCCTCGATTTCGCGGGTGATGGATTCTTTATACGCCACCTGGGGCTTGGAGACGGCAACGTCCAGCGAAAATTCGCGCCGCATGCGGTCCACCAGAATCTCCAGATGCAGCTCGCCCATGCCGGAAATGATGGTCTGATTGGTTTCGTGATCGATCCTGACGTTGAAAGTAGGGTCTTCCTGCTGAAGCTTACCGAGACACTTGGACAGCTTGTCTTGCTCGGCCTTGGTGGAAGGCTCAATGGCAACGGAGATCACCGGCTCGGGAAACTCGATGGACTCCAGCAGCACCGGCGCCTCCTGCGAGCACAGGGTATCGCCGGTAAAGGAGTTTTTCAGACCGATGGCGGCGGCGATGTCGCCCGCGCCAACCGACTCGACTTCCTCCCGCTTGCTGGCATGTACGCGCAGGATCCGGCCGACGCGCTCGCGCCTGTTCTTGGTGGAGTTGTAAACGTAGGAGCCGCTCTTCAAAAGACCCGAATACACGCGGACGTAAGCCAGCTGCCCAACGAAGGGATCGGTGACGATCTTGAAAACCAGGGCCGCCAGGGGTTCCTTGTCCTCCGCCTTACGCTGAACGGTTTCCCGGTTATTGGGATTGAGGCCTTCCAGGTCCGGCAGGTCCAGGGGAGAGGGCAGGTAATACACCACGGCATCGAGCAACTGCTGAACGCCCTTATCCTTGAAAGCCGCCCCGCAGAGAATCGGCGTAAAGGCCAACTCAAGGGTCCCCTTGCGCAGCGCCGCGCGGATTTCCTCCTGGGAAACCGCCTCGCCGGCGAGGTATTTTTCCATAATGCCGTCGTCAACGTCGGCAACCGCCTCGACCAACTGCTCGTGATACAACTGGGCCTGCTCGCGGTATTCCTCCGGAATAGGCCCATCCTTGAAGAGCTCTCCCCGGCCCACGCTGTCCGGATAGACGCAGGCGCGCATGCGCAACAGGTCGATCACTCCGAAAAACTTGCTTTCGGCGCCCAGGGGCAATTGCAAGAGCACGGGTTTGGCGTTCAGCCGTTTCTTCATCTGATCGACGCAACCCAGGAAATCGGCGCCGGTTCGGTCCATCTTGTTGATGAACCCGATGCGCGGCACGTTGTACTTGGTGGCCTGGCGCCAGACGGTTTCCGACTGGGGCTGCACACCGCCGACGGCGCAGAACACGCCGATGGCGCCGTCGAGCACGCGCAGGGAACGCTCCACCTCCGCCGTGAAATCGACGTGACCCGGGGTATCGATGATGTTGACCTGGTGTTTCAGCCAGAAACAGGTGGTGGCGGCCGAGGTGATGGTGATCCCCCGCTCCTGCTCCTGTTCCATATAGTCCATCGTTGCGGTGCCGTCGTGCACCTCGCCGATTTTATGGCTTTTGCCGGTATAATAGAGAACCCGCTCGGTCGTCGTGGTTTTTCCCGCGTCGATATGGGCGATGATCCCGATATTCCTGATTTTACTGAGGTCCTTAACTTTACTCACAAACGGTATCCTTTTTCAACAGCAACCGATTACCACCGGTAATGCGCGAAGGCCTTGTTGGCCTCGGCCATACGGTGAACGTCTTCCTTTTTCTTGACCGCCCCGCCGGTGTTGTTATAGGCGTCCAAAAGCTCGCCGGAGAGCTTCTCGGACATGCTTTTCCCCGCCCGGCCGCGGGCATTGCCGATCAGCCAGCGAATACCCAGGGCGATACGCCGGCTGGGAGCCACCTCGACGGGAACCTGGTACGTCGCCCCGCCGACGCGGCGCGACCGCACCTCCAGGATCGGCGCGGAGTTATCGACGGCTTTCTTGAACACTTTCAAGGGGTCTTCCTTGGTTTTTTCTTCAATGCGGCTCAGCGCCGAGTAAAAGATTTTTTCGGCGATACTTTTCTTCCCCTCTTTGAGAATACAATTGATGAACCGCGCCACAAGAATATTGCGGAACTTCGGGTCGGGGATAACTTCTCTTTTCTCGGCTTCTCTTCTTCGTGCCATGTCAGTCGGTCGTCCTTAGCTTTTTTTAGCTTTTTTGGCTCCGTATTTGGAGCGGCTCTGCATCCGGTTGGCAACGCCCAAGGTGTCGAGCGTACCCCGGATCACGTGATAACGAACTCCCGGCAGGTCCTTGACGCGCCCACCGCGGATCATCACGATGGAATGCTCCTGCAGGTTGTGCCCGACTCCCGGAATATAGGTGGTGACCTCCATGCCGTTGGTCAGGCGGACCCGCGCTACTTTTCTCAACGCCGAATTGGGTTTTTTCGGCGTAGAGGTATAGACCCGCAGGCAAACCCCGCGTTTTTGCGGACAGGATTTCAAAGCCGGGCTGGTCGTTTTTTTGACCGGCTTTTTACGTCCCATCCGGATCAATTGATTGATTGTCGGCAACTAACTAACCTCCAAAAAAATAAAGCTCCCCACCCGGGCGGCAAAGACTGATCACCGGCCAAACCTAATCGTCTTCTAAATTCAACGGGTTGAAAAGAAATTGAACTTCAAAAACGATAGTGGAGAGGGAGAGATTTTATCATTTATTCAACAGGGATTCAACCTAAAAATACAGTTATTCCACAGTTGTAACCGCAATTTCCTCCTCTTCGCTTTTCTCCGCCGGCTCTTCCGTTTCGGGTTGTTCGATGCGGATGCCGGTATAGGCGCGGCAACCGGTGCCCGCCGGAATCAGCCGCCCCATGATCACATTTTCCTTTAACCCGGTCAGGTGGTCTTCCTTGCCGCTGACGCTGACCTCCGTAAGCACCCGCGTCGTCTCCTGAAACGATGCGGCGGAGATAAAGCTCTCCGTGCTGAGCGACGACCGGGTGATGCCCAGCAAAACGGGACTGCCTTTCGCGGGCTTGCCGCCGTTTTTGATGGCTTCCTGGTTCATTTCGTTGAAGCGTTTTTTGGTCACTTGCTCGCCGAGCAGAAACGCGGTGTCGCCAACGTCTTCGATGATCAGGTGGCGCAGCATTTGCCGGACGATGACTTCGATGTGCTTGTCGTTTATGGTCACGCCCTGCAGGCGGTAAACTTCCTGCACTTCGTTGACCAGATATTTTTCCAATTCGTTTTCCCCCAGCACGCTCAGAATATCGTGCGGGTTGGAAGCGCCGTCCATAAGGGCTTCGCCGGCGGACACGCGGTCGCCGTCATGCACGTTGATGTGTTTGCCCAGGGGAATCAGGTATTCGCGTTCTTCGTTCGTGTCGCTGACGACAATGACCCGGCGCATGCCTTTAACGGAATCGCCGAGCTTCACGGTGCCGTAGATTTCCGAAATCGTGGCCTGCTCGTGCGGTTTGCGGGCCTCGAACAATTCCGCCACCCGCGGCAGACCGCCGGTGATGTCCTTGGTCTTGGTGGTTTCCCGCGGAATTTTAGCGACGACGTCGCCGGCATAAACGGCCTCTCCCTCACCGACGTTAATATGCGCCCCCGCAGGCAAGACGTACCAGCGCAGGGTGTTGCCCTTGTCGTCCTGAATCAACATCCGCGGTTGTTTCTTCTCGTCGCGGTGCGAAATGATGACTTTTGAGGACAGGCCGGTGATTTCGTCGAAGTCCTCCTTCATGGTCATGCCTTCGATCACATCGGCAAAAACGGCTTTCCCGGAAACTTCGGTCAAAATGGAGTTGGTGTAGGGATCCCATTCGACCAGGTTTTGATCGGGGTTCACGTCCTGCCCGTCGGCGACCAAAAGTTTTGCGCCGTAGACGACGGCATAGCGTTCTTTTTCCCTGCCGTTTTCGTCCTGCACGACGAGGCTGCCGTGGCGGTTCATGACGACGATTTCACCGTGCTGGTTTTTGATGGTTTTCAGATCGGTATAGCGGACGATCCCGCCTTTCTTGGTGCTGAGCGTGGTTTGCTCGACCACGCGGCTGGCGGTGCCGCCGATATGGAATGTCCGCATGGTCAACTGCGTGCCCGGCTCGCCAATGGATTGCGCGGCGGTCACGCCGACGGGTTCGCCGATTTCCGCCCAATCGCCGGTGGCCAGGTTGCGTCCATAACATTTGATGCACAGGCCGCTTTTCGACTCGCAGGTGAGGCAAGAACGGATGCGGACTCTTTCAATACCGGCGTTTTCGATGATTTCCACGGCTTCTTCGTCGATCATGGTGTTGGCTTGCACGAGGATTTCATCGGAAAAGGGATCGATGACAGGCTCCAGGGCGGTGCGGCCAAGAATTCTCTCGCCCAGGGGCTGAATAATTTCGCCGGCCTCCACCAGCGACGTGATTTGCACGCCGCCCAAGGTGCCGCAGTCGTCCTCCTGGATGATGATGTCCTGGACGACATCGACCAGGCGGCGCGTCAGGTAACCCGAATTCGCCGTCTTGAGGGCGGTGTCGGCCAAGCCCTTGCGCGCGCCGTGAGTGGAAATGAAATACTGGATCACGGAGAGGCCTTCCCGGAAATTCGCGGTGATGGGGGTTTCGATGATTTCTCCCGAGGGTTTGGCCATCAAGCCTCTCATGCCCGCCAATTGCCTGATCTGCTGGGAACTGCCGCGGGCGCCGGAGTCGGCCATGATGAAAATGGAATTGAAATCTTTCTTCTCCAGACCCTGAACAATCCGGTCGTCTTCGTCTTCAAGCTCCCGGAACATCTCCTCGGATACTTTTTCCGTGGCGTGCGCCCAGATATCGATGACTTTATTGTAACGTTCGCCATCGGTGATCAGGCCGTCGCGGTACTGCTTATAAATTTTACCCACTTCATCGCTGGCTTTTTTCACCTGGTTGTTTTTGTTTTTCGGAATCTTCATGCAGTCGAGGGAAACGGTGATGCCGGCTTCGGTGGCATATTTGAATCCCAGCTGCTTGATGTTATCCAACAGGGCTACGGTTTTTTCCCGGCCCAGAACCTTGAAGGAACTGGACACCAGGCTCGACAGGGATTTTTTGTCCATTTGCCGGTTGACCAGGGAAAAAGGCAGCTCCTTCGGCAGGATTTCGTAGAGCAGAACCCGCCCGGTCGATGTGTTTTGCAACACGCCTTCTATGCGAACCAGAATTTTGGCCTGCAGGTCCAGCGCGTCGGCATCGAAAGCGGCCCGCACCTCGGCGGGACCGAAGAAAACCTTGTTCTCGCCCAAACTGCCGCCGCGAATCTTGGACATGTAATA
>Ga0114931_10006728_pt1 | contig 14114 bp, 11 predicted proteins | sample 2SBtaG_FD_89579 | JGI IMG/M metagenome (GOLD analysis project Ga0114931, IMG submission 89579) | Deep subsurface microbial communities from Kolumbo volcano to uncover new lineages of life (NeLLi) - 2SBTROV14_V59a metaG | ecosystem: Environmental > Aquatic > Marine > Volcanic | place: Kolumbo...
CACAGCGCAATGCCGGACAGCCTCCACCAGGGACGTTCCGCCCACCTTCCCTATTTCTTCAGTGTTCTGCATTTTTTTAGCCGCGGCCACAGCTTTTTCAGGATAGCGTGACCCTATCACCACATAGAAACCCGCGCGCGCCCAGCGCCCGGCCAGACCGGCTCCCAGAGCGCCCGTGCCCCCAAGGATCGCTATGGATGGATTTTTCAATGTCATAAAGTATGGGACCTGTTGTTACTGCGTAAGGGAGGATACGTTTATTGCAGAGCCGGAACAACGCATTCCCCGATCAGGCGGATGGAGGCGGCGGGTTCGTCGTAAAGCCTTAACGCCACTTCCGTGAGGCCCGCCGCTTTGAATTCCTGCAAGTGTGCAATTTTGGCGTCAATGGTGTTGACATGACCCGCCAAGGTCAGGTGATCGACAAGGGAATCTAAAATGCGATCCGGCACCCCTTCGATAACATGCGTGCGCTCAGCCGTTGCCCGGTAAAATTCAGCCTGATGGGCTTCAATAATGTCGTAATCGGTGTCGCTTAAAAAAGTCGTCATCACCCAGCGCCTGAACAACCCTCGAAGCGCCAGCCATTGCCGGGCTTCTTTCCTGGCCTTGTCTTCATCTTCATAAAGATGCCAAGCGAGAAAATTATTCACTTTAAAGCCTTGCGTCGCGCGCCCCGCAGCGTGCCGGCTGTCCAGAGCTTTCTACAGCGCCTCGTGCGCCAATCGCGGCGGCATGTCGCTCATCATCATACCATCAGCAACGCGGCCGGCCATCTTGAGCATCAGATTCATATTCGCCCCGGCATAAACAAGAGGAGGTTTGGCCGTCACCCAGCCCGGCCGGTAGCCGCTGATCTGAAAGATTTCTCCGGTGTAGTTCAGGATTTCTTCTGGCGAGGCAGATTTGATAATCTCGATGCATTCGGCCACGGCGCGCACCCGCCTTTTGGGCTTAATCCCCAGCGCTTGCAAAGCCTCGCCCCCGCCCCCGATAACGATTGACGCGCGCCCTTGTGCCACTTCGTTCAAAGACAAAAGAGAGGTCGCAATCCTACCAGGATGCGTGTCAAACGGATTGACGGCAATCGGTCCCATGCGAAGGGCGCTGGAGGCACGCGCCAACCCGGAAAAATTCACATAAGGATCGCGCCCATCGATGAGACTGGATGTCCAAACCGCCCGGATGCCATACCGCTCAGCCAGCAGCCCCAGTTTTGTGATTTCTTCAGGACCCGCCCTGGCATCCAGGATCACATCGATCTGCATCGGCTTTTACCCTCACCCCGCAAGGGGCAACAATCACCCCCAACCAGCAAAAACGTGAGCGTAAACACGCAGGCTGTCAAGACATTGCAAAATGAAACTGACAATAGCCAGCCACGCACGAAAGCGATAGTCTTTCGCGCGTGACCTTGGGAGGAAGGGATCGGAATTATTTAGTCGTATGGAAGGCCCTAACCAGTTCCACGCCCTCGGGCATTGCAACAGCCGGCTTTGCTTTCACCGATTTTGCGTCGAACGAAAAGCATTTCACAATATCCGACTGTTGCCGTCCGGGTTGAAAAAGTGGCACATGCAGCTATGTAAAATGAAATCAAGAGGAAAAAGAGACCGCCGTTCGTGCGTTCTGTTCAATCTGTGTCCAGTCTCCCTTTTTGATCAGTTCCTTGTTTGCGATCCATGAACCGCCAACGCAGGCGACATTGGGGAGGCGGAGGTAATCGGGCGCTTTGGCGGCGTTGATTCCGCCTGTCGGACAAAAAAGGATGTCGGGCAAAGGTCCCGCAAATGATTTCAGAGTGTTGATCCCACCAGAAGCTTCGGCAGGGAAAAATTTTAAGGCCTTAAAGCCCACCTCATAAGCCCCCATCGCCTCACTGGCCGTCGCGATTCCAGGGAGCGCCGGCGTGACAGCGCCAGCCAGAGCGGCAAGAAGCTTTGGGCCTGCGCCGGGGCTGACAAGAAAATCGGCGCCATGCTCACAAGCTCTCTCGACATCTTCTCCTGTTCTGATCGTTCCCATACCGACGATCAGACCTGGAGAGGATTCTTTCATGACCCTTAATGCCTCAAGGGCGCATGACGTGCGCAAAGTTAATTCCACCACGCGCAATCCACCGCGCGCCAATGCCTGGCCCAGAGGCACGGCGGTGGCAATGTCACTCACTTCCAGAACCGGAATGACACTGGCTTGTTTCAGGATTTCAATCATCTTCGCATGTGTTCCTTAAAACTTCTGTGGCGTACAGGCTCGCCTATGGCTTGCTCTTTTCATTTTCATGCAAATCAAATGTCATCGCTCCTTCTTCCGCACTGTTGACTGAGTTGCGCATCCCTGCGAACAGCTCGCGTCCCGAACCCCAGTGCTCGTCATCCCTGAAGCCGCCGAGCGGCACACGCCCGCGCAGGGCTTATACGCTAACCAGAATTTCGAGCTTTCCGCTTTGGGCATCGAGGCTGATCAAATCGCCGTCACGGATGTGGCCGATCATGCCGCCATCGCACGCCTCGGGCGTCAGGTGAATCGCCGCCGGAACCTTGCCGCTGGCCCCTGACATGCGTCCGTCGGTGATGAGCGCCACCTTAAAACCCCTGTTCTGCACCACACCCAAAGGCGGGGTCAGCTTGTGCAATTCCGGCATGCCGTTTGCTTTGGGTCCCTGGAAGGGAAGCACGGCGATAAAATCGCGATTGAGTTCTCCGGTTTTGAACCTGTCTATGAGATCCTGTTGGCTGTGAAACACGAGCGCCGGGGCTTCGATTTTATGGCGCTCCGGGGACACCGCCGAAACTTTGATCACCGCCCGCCCCAAATTACCATCCAGCACCACCAGACCGCCGGTGGGGGAGAACGGATCGGCTGCGGTTCGAACGATATCCAGATCGCGCGATTTCTTTGGCGGCGCGCGCCAGATGAGGGTTTCGCCGTCTAAACCTGGCGTGGCGGCATAAGGGCCCAGCCCCGGACCCATCACCGTGTTGACATCCTCATGAAGCAGCCCGGCGCCCAGCAATTCTCTGATGACAAACCCAATTCCCCCCGCCGCTTCAAACGCGTTCACATCCGCCGCGCCGTTGGGGTATACGCGCGCCAGCAAAGGGGTCACTTTCGACACATCGCTAAAATCATTCCAGTCGATGATAATTCCGGCGGCGCGCGCCATGGCGACGAGATGGATCGTATGATTGGTCGAACCGCCGGTGGCATGAAGCCCGACAATCGCGTTGAGGATGGCGCGCTCGTCGATGACTTCATAAAAAGGCATGTTCTCCTTCCCCAGCGCCGTGATCGCCGCCGCGCGCCGCGCCGTGGCCCTGACCATGGCGGCGCGCAAGGGCGTGCCGGGATTGATGAAAGCCGAGCCCGGTAAATGCAGGCCCATGATTTCCATCATCATCTGATTGGAATTGGCTGTGCCAAAGAACGTGCAGGTGCCGGGCGCATGATAGCTGGCGCTCTCGGCTGCCAGAAGTTCGGTGCGGTCCGCTTTGCCTTCCGCATAAAGCTGGCGCACCCGCGCCTTTTTATCATTGGATAAGCCGGACGCCATCGGCCCCGCCGGCAAAAACAGGATCGGCAGATGGCCGAAGCGCGCCGCACCGATAAACAGTCCGGGCACGATCTTGTCGCACACGCCCAGCATCACCGCGCCATCAAACACATTATGCGACAGCGAGACGGTCGTCGCCATGGCGATGACATCGCGGGAAAAGAGTGAGACATCCATGCCCGGCTGGCCTTGGGTGACGCCGTCACACATGGCGGGAACGCCGCCGGCGATTTGCGCCGTGGCGCCCACTGCGCGCAAGGCCTGCTTCATCATATCGGGATACGCGCCCAATGGCTGGTGCGCCGAGAGCATATCGTTATACGCCGTGACAAGGGCGATATTGGGCCCCTGCCCCCGCGCCAGCGCCGCCTTTTCATCCGCCGGACTGGAGGCCGCGGCATGGGCGAGATTGCTGCACGAGATATGGGTACGCTGCGGCCCTTGCGCACCAGCGGCGCGCATTTGCGCAAGATAGGCGTCGCGGGATGTGAGGCTGCGCCGCCGCACCCGCTCCGTCACACGTTCAAGGACTTCATTTAACTGACCCAACTCATTCTCCTTTTGGCGCCCAGCATACCCAAAGATCAGGCCGGGCCCTCAGTATAGCGCGCACAGGCATCTCTTCAACAGATCCTTCCCCGCGCGCTTCGTCAAAAACGGCGCGTTTCTCATCGCCTGTCACAAGCAGACTGATAAACCGTGCTTGCCTGATAGCACTGAGCGTTAATGTCATGCGCGCACCATAAGCGCCCACCACAGCGCTGGGCCGGGCTTTGAGCGCCGCAAGGCGCGCGCCTGATTGATCAAGTGCCGCCTCCAGCCCTTGCGCGCGGGGAAACCACGAGGCCGTGTGTCCATCGGTTCCCATGCCCAGCACAACGGCATCAAAGGGTCTTTCGACCGCGTTGAGACGCGCTTCCCCTTGACTCAGGCCATCCGCCGGTGACGGCTGGTCGGACCAAAGTCCTATAATGTTGGCTTGTGCCGCCCGGTTCCGGATCAACGTGGCGCGTATGAAAGATTCATTTGACCCTTCCGCGCCCGGCGCCACCCAGCGTTCGTCAACCAGCACCACCGTCACGCGTGACCAATCCAGCTTTCGTTGCGATAGGGCGTTGTATAAAGGCGCTGGCGTCGATCCGCCCGATACCGCAAGCGCCGCTGCGCCATCTTCAAGAATCGCGACGTTCAGGTATAGTGCGATCACATCGGCGAGACGCTCGGCAAGCGCTGCGCCGTTGTCAAAACTGATCAGGCCCGGGTCACACGCCATCGAACCACGCGCGCCCATCGCGATCAAGCAACATTGCCGCCTGCGCCGGGCCGTCCGTTCCCGCTGCATAAAGGTGAACCGGGGTTTTGTCCCTTTGCCATGCCGCCAGAATAGCATCGACCCAGCCCCAGGCCGCCTCGACTTCATCGCGCCGCATGAACAACGCCAAATCTCCCCTGACTACAGCAATGAGCAAGCGTTCATAGGCATCCGGATAGCGCGCCGCAAAAGCATCTGCGTAACTCAGATTGAGTGGCACGTAGCGCAGGCGCATGCCGCCCGGCCCGGGATCTTTTGTGACCAGCAGCAATTTGACGCCTTCGTCCGGCTGCAACCGGATCACCAGACGCGCGGGCTGCAAGACATCCGAACTGGCGGAGAACAGTGCATGAGCCACATCCTTGAACTGGATGATGATCTCGGATCGGCGCTCTCTCATGCGTTTTCCGGTGCGCAGATAAAATGGCACACCTTTCCAGCGCCAGTTATCGATATGAGATTTGAGGGCGACGAACGTCTCCGTATCGGTTTGCCCTCCCACCTCTACAACGTAGCCTGGCACGGCCTCTCCGCTGACCGCTCCGGCGCCATATTGCCCGCGCACCGACGCGTCACGCACATTTTCCTGCGTCACCGGGCGCAGCGCACGCAGCACCTTGATTTTCTCATCACGCACCGTATCGGGGTCAAGATCAAAGGGCGGCTCCATAGCGACAAGACACAACAATTGGAGCAAATGGTTCTGCACCATGTCGCGCAGCGCACCCGCACTGTCATAATACGCTGCGCGCCCTCCCGCACCGATGGATTCGGAAACCGTGATCTCCACGTGGTCAATCGCATTGGCGTTCCACACCGGCTCAAAGAGCGAGTTCATAAAGCGCAACACGATCAGATTTTGCACCGTCTCCTTGCCGAGATAGTGATCAATGCGAAAAATTTTCTGTTCGGCAAACACGGTACCGACAGCATCATTCACCGCATGGGCACTCGCCAGATCGCGGCCGATCGGTTTTTCAAGGACGATGCGTGCGCCCGGCGACTTCAGACCTTCCTGTTCAATATTACTGCACACATCGCCATAAAGATCCGGTGGTAGCGCCAAATAAAATATCCGTTGCCTGTCTTCAGAATTTTCAAGCTTCGCCCCGAGCGCCGCCCAGTCAGAGTTTTGATCGAGCGCATCGAGCTTGACATAAAAAAGCAGTGCACTGAACTCCTGCCATTCAGTGTCATCATCCCTTTCATTCGGATAAAATTCTTCAAAACTTTGCCGCGCCAGCGCCCGATACCCGTCATCATCCAACTTTGTGCGCGAGGCACCGACAATGCGTGATGTCGTGGGGATTTGGCCATCGCGCCAGCGGTGAAACAGCGCCGGAATAAGCTTGCGCAACGCCAGATCACCCGCCGCTCCAAAGACAACTAGATCAAAGGCCGCAACTGGCAGCAATTGAGGCGAAGACACGCCCTCTTCAATCATCATAACTTTCCTCACAAATAGCCCCCCCATGTAAAACTTTTTCAGAACACACGCCAGGCTTATTTAGCCTTTCTTATTCACATGGTTCTGAAAACTTCTCCGGGCAATGGCCATGGCGCCGATGACGCCGGCATCGTCACGAAAATGCGGCGGGACGATTAACTTTTCCATATCACGGTAATCCTGAACCATATCCAGATACCCGTTCAGATGTTTGCGCAATGCCTGCCGGATAAGAGGGAACAGATGAATCTGTTGCATCACACCGCCGCCCAATACGATCCTGCGCGGTGACACACATAACAGGACATTGTAACAGGCAAGAGACAAATAGTATGCAATCATCCGCCATCCCTCATGCTCCATGGGAAGTTCTATGGCGGGCACACCCCATCTCGCCTGAATGGCCGGTCCTGAGGCGAGTCCCTCCACACACGCGTCGCGGTGAATCGTGCAGGCACCGGCAAAGTGTGCGTCTTGGGGAAGTTTGGGCAAACACATGTGACCGACTTCCGGGTGCAAGGCGCCGTGAACGATATTTCCCTCAACCATCACACCCGCCCCAATGCCTGTGCCAACGGTGATATAGACCAGATCATCAATGCCCTGGCCCGCCCCCCACGCGGCCTCTGCGATCAGCGCGCAGTTCACGTCCGTCTCTATCACGCTGGGCGCTTTCACCACTCTTGAGATTTCGCCTGCCATATCGAAACCCGACCAACCTGGTTTTGGCGTTGTGAATATACAGCCATACCCATTTGATTCTGGGTTAATATTAACCGGACCGAAAGAGCCAATGCCCACCGCGGCTACGGAGCCTCTTTTGGTTTTCTGTGCATGAAAAAAATCTGCAACGCGGGAGACTGTTTCCGCCGGCGTTGTTGTGGGGATGATCGTTTTTTCCAGTATAGCGGTGGGGCCTCTGCCAATCGCACACACGAATTTTGTTCCGCCTGCTTCAACGCCTCCAAACAAATCGTCAGGTTTTTTCATGTGCGTTCACCAAAATGATTCTGATGTCATTGACATTCGTATATGTCGGGCCGGTTTCGATCAAACCGTCCAATTTTTCAAATAATGTGTATGTATCATTATTCTTCAAATAATCGTCAGGTTTCAGGTGCCTGTTGCGCGCCTGATCCCGCATGGCTCCATCAACATAACCCCCTGCGTTCTGCTCAGTGCCGTCAATCCCATCGCTGTCACATGCCAGCGCCACGATGGAATTTCCTTCGGGCATCGTCGTCATAAAACCAGCCAGATACTCAAGATTGGGACCGCCTCGACCATGCCGATTGGTGACTTTCACGGTCGCCTCACCGCCGGAAAGTATCACAGTTGGGACGCCATCACCCAAAATTGATCCGGCCAGACGCCCCTGCTCCTTGCCAATAAGAGAAGCTTCTCCGGTGATGCCGTCGCCAAGATTAAACACGCGCCACCCGCGCGCGCCGGCGTCCCTTTCAATGGCATGAAGCGCATCTCCATTTGTCGCCACGACACGCACCGCATGAGACTGGGGGTGCTGCATAGGCGCCTGCATCATCGCTTGTTCCAGAGAGGGGATTAGCCGCCACCCGTAGCGGCGCAACAGCGCCATGGCGCGTGCGGGATCACGGGTCATGGGAATTGTCGGACCCGACGCAATGTGTTCGGGCCGGTCCCTCACCACATCGGAAATAATAAAAGTCATCTGCTCTGCCGGAAACGCCGCCACAGACAGGCGCCCCCCTTTTATGCGCGACAAATGCGTGCGCACGAAATTGATGTCGTCAATGGGTGCGCCGCTTTTGATCAGAAAATCGGTGATTTGCTGCTTTTCATGCAGGCTGACGCCGTCAATCGGGGCCGTCAGCAATGCGGAACCGCCCCCTGAAATGAGAAATATCACGCGATCCTCAGCGCAGGCGCTTGATGCCAGCGACAGGACTTTATGGCCTGCCTCAAGACTCTGTTCATCGGGCACCGGATGACCGGCTTCGATTACTTTTACCGCGCCTGTGGATCGCTCAACGCCTCCGCCATACCGGGTGACCACACACCCGAGGACAGGCCCTTCAAGAACATCCACGGCAACGGCCGCCATCTCTGCCGCCGCCTTCCCGGCACCCAGAATAATGGTTCGTCCCTTCGGTGGAGACTTTGGCAAAACGGATGGTAAAACACGTTTCGGTTGACACCGCTCAACGCCAATTCTGAACAAATTTTGCAGCAATGGCCTGTCACCACTAGACATCATAACATTCTCTACCACTCCAACGCACTCAAATACAGGCTGTTGGCCCGAACCAACTAACCAGAATATCCCGAATCTCTTGCTATAGGTTATGGCCAAAATTCAGAGGTCATTTGCCTAAGCCGACCTGACATCCGAAACTAAAGAAGAACAGCAATAAGAGTCTTACGCCGGGTCTGGCACAAGCTCCAGAACATACTTTGCTTTGCTCTAAAGGAGTATAACCATGATTCATCAGCATGAAGTCTCACTGGAAGGGAGATGTTCGTGCGGTAGTGTGCACTATCGCCTGAATGACAGACCCCTGTTCGTTCACTGCTGTCACTGCACCTGGTGTCAGCGTGAAACGGGCTCCGCCTTCGCCGTCAATGCCCTGATCGAAGCTTCGAAAGTCGAAATCCTGAAAGGAGACCTGGATCAACAGAGGCTGCCATCAGCCAGTGGCAAGGGGCAGATTTTTTCGCGCTGTTCCCGATGCGACGTGACGCTCTGGAGTAATTACGCCGGTACCGGCAATAAAATCCACTTCATTCGCGTGGGCACACTCGATCATCCGGCACGCACACCCCCAGATATTCATATTTACACCTCGACAAAACTCCCCTGGATCGTTCTACCAAAGAGCGTGCCAACTATGGAGGCATATTACGAACGTTCAGAATATTGGCAGCCAGATTGTCTCAGGCGCTATAAGGTCGCTGTTGAAAAAATGGTACAGCCGGGGGGAATTGAACCTCCGACCTCCTGATCCACAATCAGGCGCTCTAACCAACTGAGCTACGGCTGCACGGGGTGTGGGCCTTGTCTCCCACCTCGCCTTCAGGGCCGGATATGCCTTGAGGCAAGCGGGCGGACCCTACATCCATCTAATCCGCCCATCAAGGGGATCGGCAGAGCAATTTGATGTCAGCACCCCTTGGTAAGAAGGGCTTCAAGGAGATAGGGTGCCTTGTGGATAGAAAGGGGTGGGGTCTCCCTCCCTTCATCAAGAAGGAGCCCCGTTCCATGGGCATAAACCGGCAGACTGATGCGCAGGGGGAAATTCAGATCGGACCGACGGATCGTGGTATGGTCCGCCTATTCGTTCGCGGACCAAAATTCGGGATACCCATGGATTTTACCCCGGAGGAAGCGGAAGAAATTGCTGCCGAAATCGAGGCGGCCGCTGCGCTGGCACGCCAGACCAACCCGGAATGAAACGGACCAATTGCGCTTTGTTTCACTCCCCTGCAACAAGAACAAAATTGCCGAAAACCTGAACATCGAAGGACACCGTTGAAGCTGACCCATCGACACTGAGTGGCGTTCCACCCACCACCGGATAGACCGGATCAAAATCCCCCGTGAGTTCATTATAGATGTAGGGGCGAATGCCGGCTGGCTCCGCCACGCGCGCCGGATCATAGGGCAAGGTGACCCGCGCCGGCGCATTCACAATTGTGCGGTATGGGCCGATGAGAACCACCGGGGAAACCGCGCCGTCAGGGACCGGCATGCCAATTTTACTCTGCGGATCGCTCAGCGCTTGCGTGCCAATATATGCCGTAAAATCATCCTTGGCACTGTCCAGAAAGCTTGCCGCGTTCACATAATCATTAATGGCGCGCACGGCCTGCGGTCCTGTGTTGGGATGTTCATCCGATTCCGGGCGGTATCGGTTCTCCCACTGATAGCCCTCCGGTTCGTCTGGTCTTGGGTCGGGTTGCACCACGAGACGGACGCCGCGCAAGGGACCTTCGCTCACCTCCACTCCCCCGCCCCGTTCTTTGGAAATATCGCCGCGCGCGCTCGCCCTAATTCCTAAATCCGGAAACACGCCGAAACGCTCCACCCCACCCCGGATTCGATTGGCGTAACCCAGAGTGAAGTCCTGAGCAAAATCATTAAAGGTTTCGGTTAACTGAATGCGCGTGAAACCATTGGGGCAGCCAATTCCTGGTTGGACCATCTGCTCATACGCGCCTGGAGCGGTATAACGCTCACACCAGGTTTTTGAATAATGATCGTTTTTCATTTCCTCAACCGAGTTGAGCGGCAGATCGTTCACCATGCGGATATCGAGACCGGTCTGAGATGAATTATTGTACCAGTGAGACAGGAGAATGATGATCTCTTTGCGGCCATCATCAAGGATGGCTTTTTCCAGATTTTGCCGAACGGTCGTGTAGTGCAACGGATCATCCCGGTAGCCCAATTGCCGCGGCGTGGATTTGGCATAAGCGAACAAGGCCTTCGTGCGGGCGTTGGGGCCTCCCACGCCGCCGCTTTTAGTGAAATTTAGTTTATAAGCGCCGCCCTGCGATTGATCAAAGGCGGCCAAGGCATAGGCTTTGAAACTCAGGAAATTCAAATACGCGCTCTCATGAAAAACTTCTCTGATATAAGGTTGAGGTGTGGAAAAAGGACCGGCGTTCGGATTGCCGCCCGGCCAGGGCAAGCCCCACGTGGTGTAAATAACCGACACTACAGAGCCTGGTTTGATGGCGTCCATATAACGCCGGAGGTTACGCACCACGGTCGTGTTGTATTCCGGTGTGCGTCCCACCTGCCGCACAGGATCTATGGCCATCTCACCCTTCCCATACCCCGCTTTACACAATGCTTTGCGTACGGGATAGAGATCCATAAAGTTATTGGCGTAATTATTGTGATCTGTGGTCTCACGCGCCAGCACCATTTTCCGGTAGCCCTCACCCGCAAAGTCAAGCGCAATTTTATCATGCTCTTCGCTCACCCCGGGAATGGCGGCGTAATAGCCAAAGCGCGTATCCACCTTATCGCCAAAGTATTCCGCCATATAGCGGCCAACGCCTTTTTCCACCGCCAAAGTCATGGGATCATGGCGTGGTGGATCGCTGGGATTCCACCCCATCATTTTCTCGATCCAGTAATAGCGCGCCATGGCAGATTCCTGAACGTCATGCAGACCGTTGGGGAGTTTGACCTTGACGATATCGGCCATGTAATCAACGCCGGTGCGCGGATCTGGCTGGAAAGCGCCCGTGCTGATCCCTCTGGCGTCTTCGCGCAGCGGGGAAACCTCAGCCTCGCCAATGTCCTCAGCCGTCAGAACGAGTTTGGGATCGACGATGGACACAAATGTCTGGCCATCGGAACTGCGCCGATAGACGCCTGACCCATCCCATAATTTTTCCAGTCCCTTAACTTTGAACGCCACCGCATAGGGCAAAAGCCCTTTTTCAGAGCGAAACGGAAAAGTACCGACATAATCATCCGTACAGGCCTCATTTGCGGATGTCGCCGCCTTGCCAATGATGGAATCTTCACGGATTTTTTCTGCATATTCGAGAACCGGCGTCTGGGGCGACCCCCATCCCGTGACCAAAATGGCAATCCTGTCCGCGGGCGGCGGCACGGCGTCCTCCTTTGACACGGCGGGCTGTTTTGGCTGATCGGACTGATCGCATCCGGCAAGCATCAACCCCGCCACAGCCCCGCACAAGCCCCAAAGAAATATTCTCAATCTCACCCCTGTCCGTACCACACCCATTTGCATCCTCCTCAGCTTTTTTTCACGGTCAAGAGTGAGCGCATCCGCCATAGATCGAAACCGATGTGCGGGCGTGGTTTCACACAGTGATTAAGCGCCCACCGTCAGCGCGCCCGAGCATCTCCGCCGTTCATATCCGCGCTCTCAACCCTGAGCTCTCGTCCGTTAACCTTGATGTCAAAGGGTATTTGGCGCAGAGGTCCCCTTAAGATAAGTTATCTGGAGAAAAAGGGGGCGGACAGGGGCAAAAACACGCCTTCACTGCCTGGGCTGGTGCGGGCCGCGGCGCGCCGGAATTCAGTATCAACAAGGCTCGACAGGGGCTCGTTCATTGCGTGACTCGTGAAAACACAGAACTTCTCCACGATCTGAATGGCAAAAAGGCCATCGCCTGGCTGTGGGATCCCGACCGCTACCGCATCGTGTGGGCAAGCGACGCAGCGGTGATCTTCTGGCATGAGGACACGCTTCTGGATCTGCTTGACCGGCTGTTCAGCCCTGACGATCCGATGGTCACCGCCCTCAACCGGGCAAGCGGCACCCTGTCCCAGTCAGGCTGGCGGAAAAGCCGCCTGCGTTTTACGCCTGACGCCCAGACCGTCTGGACTGAAGCGCGCCTTAAACACCACCCCATCGCGGCTGACCGGCAGGGATTGCTGATTGAAATCGTCTCCATTGAAGAGGCGGTTCAGGCCAGCGCCCTGTTGCTCGATGGCGTGCTGGCGCAGGCCGCCCCACCCCCCTTAGCGCTCTATGGTGTCGATGGGCAATTGCTGGCACAAAATGACGCGCATAAAGGTGTCTTTGCCCCGGATGCCCCGACTGCGCTTTTCGCCCTGCTCGAAAGACCTGAATTAGCCGGCAAAATCATCCTGCGCGTGCTGGCCGATGGCCTCTACAGCCGGTCTGTCAGATTGATAACAAAATTCGGCACCCGGTATTTTCGCCTGACCGCCAAACGCACGGCGCACCCCCGGACAGGGGCACCCGCCCTCGTAGCCCATTTTCAGGACATCCACGACACCCGGCAAACCTGGAAGGATATGGCACGGGTGCTCCGGGAGTTGAAGCCTCTTTCTGGCACCCGCATTCAGGAAAATCATCCCCTCAAAATAATTAATAAAATCAGCCCATTGAATTGTTTTCTTGATGCCTTCCCACAAGGGGTGATTTCAATTGACGAAGGCGGTAATATTGTTCACATCAACCCGGCGGCGCACCATTTGCTCAGACGATTCGCCATGAGCAAGCCGGCATTTTCCCGATCCCCCTCTCTCGTGGGCAAGCCCTTTGCTGAACTCTTCGATGCTGAATTGAGGAAGCAAATCGTCTCACGTCTCATGGAGTCTTCTGATCGGGAAATGGCCGACCGCCTTATTGCGAAAGGCGACCATGCATTCTCCCAGGAGTTTGAGTGCGGTGACGGTGTGATGATGAGGTTGGGAGCTGTGTGGCACCATCAGCACCTGCACTTTTTCGCCACGATACGCGATGCCGCCCCCGAGCAAAAAAAACTGGCCGCTCTTCGGCGCGAACGCGATGCGGCACAGGAAGGCAGCCAACAAAAGTCTGACTTTATAGCATCATTGAGCCATGAAATGCGCACGGCACTCAATGCTATACTTGGATTTTCTCAAGTCATGAGCCAGGAACATCTGGGTCCCATCGGCAATGAGCGTTACAAGGAATATGTTTCAGACATCCATGCCAGCAGTGCCTATCTCCTGAGTCTAGTCAATGATCTTCTCGATATGTCGAAGATTGAATCCGGGCATTTGGCACTCGATCAGGAAGATGTCGACCTGAAAACCATCATCAAAGATTGCGCAACCCTGGTCCGACCACTGGCCAATAAGGGAAAAATAGCCATTCACACCAATATTGACGGGCGCCTTCCTCACATCGTGGCAGACAGACGCAGTGTGCGCCAGATCCTGCTTAATCTGATTTCGAACGCCATAAAATTCAGCCATGCGGGCAATGACGTCTATGTGACGGCGGCTTCAAAACCTGATGGGACGGTCAGACTCAGTGTCCGCGACACCGGCATGGGCATGA
>Ga0114931_10006729_pt1 | contig 14112 bp, 10 predicted proteins | sample 2SBtaG_FD_89579 | JGI IMG/M metagenome (GOLD analysis project Ga0114931, IMG submission 89579) | Deep subsurface microbial communities from Kolumbo volcano to uncover new lineages of life (NeLLi) - 2SBTROV14_V59a metaG | ecosystem: Environmental > Aquatic > Marine > Volcanic | place: Kolumbo...
GCAACTCCTTCCTCGACACCGGAGGCGACATGAAAACGGGTGCCTATCATCTTTTCAGCACGGCACTCGGTGACCGGACGAACAGTATTTTCGAGGTGCCAACCGCGAGCTTTGTGAAATTCAGAGCCCACCCAAGCTTCAAGGCGGATGCTGAACCCAATGACCTGCGCTTTTCATCAAAGGTGCTTGATCGTACCGGAGATCCCGACTTCACGCCAGAATTCGGCGCGACCGATCTGGCAAGTGCTGTCGTCATTCGGATCACCAATAGCCCAACGGACCGGTTGCCGATCATGCGCAACGAGGAACTCATTTTGCTGCGGGCAGAGGCGAACATCGGTATGGGAAATATTGGCCCCGCACAAGCTGATATCAATGTTGTGCGGGCCGCCGCCGTGTTGCCTGCAGTGACGATCGATGCCAGCAATGCTCTCGATCAGCTGCTGTTCGAGAGGCGCTACTCCCTGTTCGCCGAAGGCCACCGCTGGATCGACATGCGCCGCTACAATCGTTTGGACCAACTGCCTATCGACCGTACCGGCGATCCCGATCGACCTGACGACCAGGTTTTTCGGCAATGGCCTGTACCACTGAACGAGGTGCCCGGAAGTTGATGAACAGCTGAATCACTGGTTTTTGTCCGAGAAAGTGCCCACTTTGCTGGCCGGCGTTTCGCGCTGAGTTAGGAAAGTGGGCACTTTCTTTTGTTATGGACTTTCTTTGCTTGAGAATGGTTTAGTTTTCACTTAAGTTCACCCGCGACCATCAAGCAAGACTCGCTCGGTTATCAAGTATGAGTTAACTGGTCAGAAATCGAAAATGCAGTCTCAAAGTATTGCCTTTGTCGTCATTCTCGCCTCTGCTGTATTGATTGTACCCCGCCAAAGTAAACCAAGCTCATTACGTCATGACGACCTCTACGAACAAGGGCTCGCCAAGAAAGAGAATGGCAAGTGGCAGGAGGCGCTCGATATTTGGCTTGCGGCCAGAGATTCGACCGCGGCGGATGAGAAAGTCGATATACGTTTGGGAATTGCCTTTATTCGACTTGCCACTCAGAAGAAGGCAAATCGGTACTACGAGGCTGCTAGCGAGCTTTACATGACCGCCTTTTCGCGGACGCAAGATACTAAGTCCAAACAAGTGGTCAGAAATGAAATCGATCGGCTTTCACCTCTGCTTGACAAGGATGAGTATTCACAGTGGCTGGCGGACCTCAAACGCAACGATCCCCAACTGGGCCAGAAGGTGAGAGCGTTTTGGATTCGGCATGATCCGCTTCCGACAACGCGTAGGAATGAGCGGTTGCTGGAACATTGGGAGCGCATCGCCTATGCGAAGGAAAGCTACAAGCAGGACGAAAGTACCGTTTATGGCACCGACGCACGCGGCCTCGTCTATGTGAAGTTTGGCAAGCCGGATCGCGATTTTGAGGGCAAGCTTGGCATCAACGAACTTGAGATCATGCGTTGGCTGGACGATTTTCTTTTGCGCCAGGAAATACACCGCTTCAACAGCATGCCGGATGTAGAGATCTGGGTTTACGATGGATTGACAAGAGGCAGTTCCACACGGTTTATCTTTGGCAAGAAATCGGGTTACGGGAAATACGGTATCCGCTATGGGATTGAAGAATTTATCCCGCAGAGAGCCTTCCGGCGCATGAGCACACGTACCACCGAGGGCATCCTGCCGGGTGCGATGCTGCAACTGATGTACTATCGCGAACTGATTGATGTCGACCGTTTTTATTTTGAAAGATACCGTGCTCTGGAAACGCGCTGGCTGAATGCGCGCGGGGCCGGATCGATCAGTCCGGACTACAATGTTTTGCGCGGGTTGCTCGCTCATTATAAGAATATTGACGAAAGAAATATCAATTTTGCTTTTCTACCGAAGGACCGGATACTCACTTTGGAAGGCCTCGAAAAACTCTATCTTAATTACCAGGCTTTTCGATATGTGGACAGCGAGCACCACAGTCGCACCCGCCTCCTGGTGGTCTCCTCAAATGAGACAATCGACCAAAATTTCACGGAGCCATTTTTTAAGCGGGCCCGCAAGACGAAGTTCAAGCACCGACATATCCTCGTAACGTACGCTCCGAATGGGAACATTCTCGACCGCGTTGTGGACTATCCTGACGAGCGCAACTACACGACTTCGGTCTTCAGACTACCCGGGGACGATGCGGACGCCTATTACGCCATCGTCGCGGAAAAAGTGATTCTGAACACAAGGAAAATCCGTCTGCAGGAATCGGACCTTCCCGACACGGCCCAGGTGGTTGGCATTGCTTCGCGCTTCTGGCGGAAACCGGAACCCCTTTCGGTTGACAACGCGGTCTTTGAAACGAGCGATCTCATCATCGGAAAAACGACCCCACCGGATTTGCTAGAATCGAAGATCGTTGCGTTTCCGGTGATACCCGTCGATCCAGTCAAATTGCAGTCGATACAGGTTTTTCTGCAACTATACAATCTGACGCGGGCAACAAACGGCGTGACCAGGTACCAATTGGTGTGTGAGTTGCGTCTCCAAAAGGAGAAAGGCGAGGGTAACAAGAAAAAGGAACATCTGAGCAAGAAGTTCGATTTCGAGAGTACAGAAAGTACGACGTCTCGCACATTTTCTTTGGCGCTAGGGGGTTTGAATCCCGGACCTTACGCATTGACGGTTACGATTACCGATAAGATCTCAGGAAAAAAAAGGCGCCGCAAGGCTTTTTTCCGAATCGCAGGTTAAACCCATAACGCGCTGCGAAGTCCATTCATCCTGCCAAGCCCTTGTGGCACGGCCAGCCGTCACAATCATTTAGAAATAGCTACATACTCAAATCAACGGGCCTGCTTTCCGATGCTATTGAATGAGTATCGGAGAGTAGTCAATGTACTGGAAGAATGTTTATTCTGTTCTGATTTTGGTCTCTTTGTCAGGCGGTCTCCTGGCAACAGAGCGTCCATATGAAACAAAATCTCCCAATATTGCCGCTGAGAAGGAAAGTTCGAGCAGACGGGATTGGCTCTATCATGGCCTGGAGATTAACTACGCTTTGCTGAACGTAGCGGACATGGCTACTACAATCTATGGCCTACAGCGCGGAGCGAAAGAAGGAAATCCACTTGCGCGTTCCTTTGTTCGCAGTACACCGGGGGTGATTCTTGTGAAGAGCGGGCTAACGTTCGGTGTTCTTTGGGCTTTGAGAAAGGGCAAAGAAAAAAACAAGAACATGGCTTACGCGACACTGGGGGTATTGAATATCGTTTACGGTGTGGTCGTGCGCAATAACATCGGTGTTGTGCTGAAGCTCAACTAATGCAGTGATTCCTTATTGAAGGATAAAGCCGCTATGGCGCAGGTCGGTCGACCTAATTGAGAATCGCGACACTCGTCAAGGTAACAGCCTGATATACTGCGACTTGGTGTGGTAGTCCATAGCCCGAAATTGCCTCAATTCCTGCAGCCGATCTTCCGGGGGAATCGAATCCACGAAGCGGGCGTATTTGCCCCCAAGCCAGTTCGACTCCTCATAGCGATATCTAAGATTTTGACTGCGGTAGTGGTAGTTGCCACGCTCAAATAGGTGGTGTCGCAACCATAGCCGGTCGAAATGTTCCAATCGCCGCGTCGGGTTGAAATATGCCAGAAAGAATTTTACGATCAGGTACGTATCGACCTTAGCCTGTAGTTCCAAATCTCGAATGAATTCCTCCTCTTGAATTTCATGTTGGCCAGACTGGAATTTGATAGCCGCATGCAAGCCATGGTTGATCTCTTCGATAAAGATCATGAAAGGTGTGATGTTCTTTTCGGTCAGGCCGCGACGCGGATCATGTCTTTCCAGGTGGGCAATCAACGACTCTGAAAAGTAGATCGCCAGATAGAGCTGATCGGAAATTGTTCGGAAGAATACTCGGGCCACCTCAGATAATTCTCTGTTTTCCTCGCGACCCAGATCGGCAAGATGCGCGAAACGTTGCTTGCCGATGATAAAATCTTCCAGCTTGATGCCACTCCACTGCTGATAGGTGCGCTCGGTAATTTGCTGCAAGTCACTCAGGAGCGACATATTATTTCTCCGATTGCCCTGAACCAAAGAAAATTTGACGTAAGATGTTGTCCAGGGTCGGGCCGCTGTCGTTGAGACGGATATAGTGGTCCGTCAAATAATTAAGAGCGATCCGGACCCGGCGAAAATTGTCGGACAGGCTGGCAAGGATTTCGACCAGGCTGAGCTGCAGGGCCATCCGATGTTGAGACGCCCACTGAAAGCTGCTGCGTCCCATCTGTTCGTAATAATCGAAGCCGGGGGCTTTGGGCCATAGGTTGATTGGCGATAAACGTAATCGGGGAAAAGGCCCGTGACAAACAGAGAATAATTGCCCATGTGACTGCGAATGAGGAAGGCTTCCCGCGGCGACGCTTTGGCAGCGTCAACCATCATATCAACCAAATAGTGATAGGTCTGATCGTGTTCGGAGGAAATTGAGTGCATTCGACGGCTGCTGCAAAAACGGGTCAACATGGCAGCAACATAGTCAGCGACATTTCTATCGTCAACATCATGTTCATGCAGAACGTGACGCGTCAACAGGTAGAAATACAGATAAGGGGAGATTTCGGAAAAGGCACTACTTTCCGTGATTTTTTCGAATAGATTATCGTCGTCCAGAATGGTGTCAAGCGAATCGGGGTCACTCAGGAGTTCTACCAGAGCCTCTTGCTTGCTCTTGCTGTCATCGCCAAGCGTATCGACGATGAAAACAAAATCTCTTTCCGTGAATCTTTCTCGGCAGTTGGCTGTAATCACGTAGAATCACCACCTTTGGTATCTTCTCGTTTCTATCTTCGCCGTTCTCTTATTCAAACATCACATCTGCGTTTCGCATGCCAGGGAAATCAGTCAGCCTTTCCTTAATTATCGACAGCATTGGTAAGGTGCTTTCTCTAAATTTAGTGACAACGATACCTAAATGAAGAAAAATGAACCGCTTGGGGGATAAATGGATTCTTGCTTTTTGGCGGTTGGATATCTATATTGGGGCGTTTTCATTGCCCAAGGGATTGTTCGAAGGTACCACATGTCGATTTTGGCAAGCCTGAAGCGCCTTACAAAGCATTCTGCCATCTACGGCATCGGGCACATTATTTCCCGTGTCGTAAATTTCTTACTGCTTCCTCTCTACACAAACCAGTTGCCGGCCGCCGAATTTGGCGCACAAGCTGTGGTTTATGCCTTTCTGGCCGTCATGACAATTATTTATACCTATGGCATAGATGCTGCGTTCCTGCGTTATTTCATCCTCAGTGACGACCCAAACAAGAGACGCCGCGTTTTCAGCACAGCATTTTGGGCTGTCTTCATCGTCGCGATCGCGCTGACCTGCGGTATATACAATTATGATACGGAAATCTCAGCTCTACTGATCAGTGAAGGTGACTACAGTCATCTTATCAGACTGACCTCCCTGATCTTACTCTTTGATGCTCTGTCGTTTCTACCGTTCCTGTTTCTGCGCGCAGAAGAACGTTCCGTCTCTTATACTGTTCTGAAATTCGCTAATGTTGTTATTAATGTGATGCTCAATTTGTACTATCTGCTCTACCTTAACAAGGGCGTTGAAGGGATTCTGTTGGCCAACGCCTGGGCGTCCGGCTTGACCTTTCTCATCCTCTCTTACATTTTGCTGCGAAACATCTCATTTCAGTTCAGCCTGGTGGATTTCAAGGCGTTGGCAAGTTTCGGACTGCCCTTTCTGCCCTCCACTCTGTCCGTCGTTTTGCTGGATTTGATCGATCGTCCGCTCATGGAAAAACTCGCCGGTCTGGACGCCACCGGTGTTTATAACGCAGGCGCAAAACTCGGAATGTTTATGGCACTACTGGTTACTGCGTTTCGTTTCGCCTGGCACCCCTTCTTTTTATCTACATCAAAGCAGGACAATGCGAAGGAGGTGTTCTCAAAAGTTCTTACGTACTTTACAACGCTGGGTGCCTTCATTTTCCTGTGTCTGTCCTTTTTTATTGAAGATATTGCCCGCCTGAATATAGGAGGATTTTCGTTGATAGGAGAGGCTTACTGGGATGGAATCAGGGTGGTGCCACTCATTCTGCTTTCCTATGTTTTCTACGGCATGTATGTCAATTTTGTGGTGGGAATCTATCTGAAGGAAAAAACGAAGTACTTGCCTCTGATTACCATTGTGGGTACTATTGCCAACATTGTTGTCAACTTGATGCTCATTCCACGGATCGGCATCATGGGAGCCGGATGGGCCCGTCTTGTAGGTCACCTCAGCATGTGCGTCATGCTGTACTTTGCAGCACGACGGTTCTACAAAGTGGACTATGAGTTTGCCCGACTCTTGAAACTCGGGGCTATCGTAATGCCTATTTTTTTTATAGGCTATAATATCGAAGGCATATGGGAAATCGCTACGAAGGTCGGGCTTTTGCTGGCGATGCCGTTGCTGCTCTACGGCACTGGTTTCTTTGAAAAAAGGGAGATGGTGGCTCTAAAATCTATGCTGAATTTAAACAGAAGTTAACATGGGAGGTTCGGAGGTTCGTTTGCCCATCGTGAGAAACAGCAAGGATTCTCGTTCCGGCAAGGAGGCCATTTTGTTATGTTGAAAGATAAAATATTCTTGATGATTGCGTTGGTTGCGCTGTTACTCCGTTTCGTCGGTACCTGGTATGGACTGCCCGCATTCTACAATTCCGACGAACCGTTCAATGTGGTCAACGCCTTATCCTACGGCGCGAAACAAAGTCTCGAACCAACCTATCACGTTTATCCTGCGCTGCACTCGTATCTCCTTCTCATGGTTTACGGCCTATACTTCGTCGTTGGGCGAATGGCTGGGGTTTTCGAGAGTTCACTCGATTTCGGCGCCAGTTACTTTCTGAATCCAACCGGCCTGTTTTGGATTGGACGCCTGCTGAGCGCCTTACTGGGGGTCGGCAGCGTTGTTGTTCTCTTCATCCTTGCGAAACGCTTCTTTTCGAACCGTGTGGCCTATGTCGCCGCCGGACTTTTGTCCTTAAGTTTCATCCACGTCGATCTTTCACACTGGATCCTTCCGGAAGCGGCGGTTGGTTTCATGACCATTCTGACACTCTATTGGATCTTTCGCCTCACCGAATCATCCGGAACGAAAACCATTCTGGTCGCGGGGTTGCTTGCCGGGGCCGCCATCTCTACGAAATACAATGCCGGTTTTATCGTGGTGCCTTTGCTGGTGGCCACCTGGTGGCGTGACAAAGGCCCACTGCGATTCAAAGGGCTGTTGCTCGCTCTGTTTGCTTTATTCGCCGGTTTCCTGATCTCTTCTCCTTATTGGGTGCTGTCATTTGCCTCATACTGGCGCGATTTGTCGTATACGGTTTCACACGTCGGCGCGGGCATGCCCGGCCATATTGCAGCCATTCCACTTGTCTGGCCCCTGTGGCAACTTGTGGCTTCCGACTGGGGAGTTGGTCTTCTATTTGTGGCCGGCTTCTTTTCTCTTTTCTTTCAACGCGACCGGCAGAAGATATTGCTCGCGGCTCTGGTCGTGCCAACGGTCTTGTTGGTTGGTTTGTGGACGCGCAGCGGGATTCACTATCTTGCGCCGATCCTGCCTGCGCTGGCGCTGCTGGCTGGTGTTTTCCTATACCAGATCCTTACGCCAAAGATCCCAACACTGACGCGCGTGCTGGTTTTGACTGCCGTCTTTCTTCCGGCTTTCTTGAAAATCGGCCACTATGATTTTCGGCTGACACAGCAAGATTCACGTACCACCGCTCAGAAATGGATCGAAAAAAACATACCGGCCAGAAGTACGATCGCCTACGAGAATTATGTTTACGGGCCGAATCTATTTGACCCGGGACGCTACTTGAAAAAATCTGAAGAAAGTGCTCTCCTGCCTTTACAGATTCGCGAAATGTTGGTCGAAGAAAGCTTGCGGCGAGTGACCTATCATCTGGTCAATCTCAGAAAAGAATTCAGGCTCAAGATTCTGGCGACCCCCCCAGGACCTCAGACCGGGAGCGATCCCTATGTTCGGCAATTGCTCGAAACACGACTGCCCAAAATGTCCAGCGTAGCTGATGCTGGCATCTCCTATTTGCTCATTTCCAGCGACAATTATGACCGCTATTTCGAGTCAACTCCACCCAAACCGGGCACGCCCCTGTGGGTGAGCTATCAAAATGGCAAACGTTTCTATGAAAACGTACAGAACGAAGAGCAAGCAGTTCTCTTGAAAAGCTTCGAGTCGAACTTTTGGAATCTGGGTCCGACGATCAAACTTTACAAATTCAAACAGCAAGAAGCCAAAGGTGATGGCTGATCTCCGGATGTCCCCTGAGACACGTTTGGCACCGTACCCCTTCCGGTGGCAAGGTCTGGAGGATTTCGATTATCCAAAGGATGCCGCTGGCGTACCTATGGTGGACATAGGGAGAGGGATAGGCCTGCGCCATAATCCGGTCACGATTGCGCAGTTTGGCCTGTCTCGACTCCAAGCATATGCCCGCCGGGTAAGCGCAGCGGATCTGAACGAAGCCGCAGCATGCGTTCGCTGGCTATTGAAGAACTGCCGCGAATGGAAACGGAAGTACGGAATTTGGGGATGGATTTATGATTACGACTTGCCTTTTTACGGCCCAAAGGCACCATGGATTTCGGGTATGGCTCAGGGGCAGGCAATTTCTCTGCTGCTGCGGTTTCACCAAATAGAAACGCTGCCGGATATCGAGGCGGTAACGCGACAAGCCTTTTGCGCTTTCCTGCGTTCGGTGGCCGATGGCGGCGTCGTTGCGCGCTTCCCGGATGGTGCGCCGATTTTCGAGGAGTTCCCGACAGAAGAACCGTCTCGGGTCCTGAACGGTCACATATTTGCCCTGTTGGGCATTCATGACTATGCCAATGTCTGGCACGCGCGCGAGGCTCTGGACCTGTTTCAAACAGCAATTGCTGGCCTAAAGGAGAATCTACTGCGATATGACACCGGTTATTGGAATCTCTACGATTTGCATGGCAGCAGAAGATTGGCCTCTCCCATGTATCTCCGGGTGCACGTGCAGCTTCTCGATATACTGACGGACTTGACTGGCGATAATTTTTTCCACGAGACCGGGTTGCGATGGGCCGCTTACTTGCTGAACCCGCTTTGCCGGGCCAGGTGGTTTGTGGCGAAGATTGTCGAGAAAATTCGTCTGGCCTGAAAAAATAGCGAGTTACTGAGGCTTCTGTTTAGGGAATTCTTAGACGGATAGGTTACGCTTAGTTTGGAGCAATTCAACAACATTCGAGCCGAACTTCATCCTGAGTAGTCCCGCGCTTTCCAGCGGAGCGTATCGAGAGGTGAGAATCTCCTTTCGCTTATCGGGTGAATCATTCAGACGAAACCTTTGAAAAAAGTACTGATTTTATATTATTATTTCCCTCCCCTCGGAATGGGGGGGACTCAGAGAAGCGCGAAGTTTGTCAAGTATCTGCCAGAATTTGGCTGGCAGCCCCATGTGATTACGGTGAAAGATGTAGCCTACTATGCCAGAGATAAGACTCTCCTGGAGGATGTTGCGGCAGCGACTGTGGACCGCACCGGCTCGCTCGATCCTCTGCGGCTGCGTCATATTTTTGCAGGCCATCCTCGCGCAGCGACACAGGGTAGCGGGGGAGCTGCAGGTCGGCTCTCGAGAGGCTTGAATTGGCTCCTGGTTCCAGATAGCAAGCTTCTCTGGCTACCTTTTGCCTACTGGCGGGCTGTGCGGGCCCTGAAGTCACAGAAAATTGCCTTCGTTCTAACTACGTCGCCACCGCATTCGATTCATCTCGTCGGTGCGTTGCTGCAGAAGTTTCAGAACCTGCGGTGGGTAGCGGACTTTCGTGACGGCTGGGTCGACGGAAATTTTCAGGCCGAGCCAACCGCCCTGCACCACCGATTCAACCAGGCGCTGGAGAGACGCGTTCTGGAGGAAGCGGACGCCGTAGTGACGGTTTCGGCGGCTCTCACGAAAAAGCTACAGACGCATTGTGGCGGCTGCAACGCTAAATTCCAGACGATCACCAATGGCTATGACCAGGCTGATTTTGCGAATCATGTGAACAAAAAGTCTGGCTCTCTTGTTGATATTGTATATTGCGGCGCCTTGACAGGCATGGCGCCGCTCAGCGCTTTCTTGCAAGGGTTGAAATTTTTTCTGGATACGCACCCTGACATGCGGCAGCAGGTTCGGGTGCGACTGGTCGGGGCTGTGCTGGATCCTGGCGTACAGCAAGAGGTCAGGAGTTTGAGCTTGCAGGAGGGGGTCGAATTTACCGGTTATTGCGACCATCGAATGTCCATTGAATATTTACAGATGGCTGATCTTTTACTTTACCCGGTTTCGGACGAGGCAAAGCCGGAGTTCATACCTGGTAAGACGTTTGAATATTTGGCTGCAGGTAAGAGGATTCTCGCTATCGGGCCGAGAGTTGAGGGAGTAAGAATTCTGGAAGAGTTCGCTCCGGACCTGGTTCACATAGCTCATGATCCTGCTGCCGTGTCTTCGGTACTCGCGCACAACCTTTCGATGCCGGCGGTCCGGGGCGAACCTGCGGTTAGCCAATTTGAGAGGCGCCATCTCGCACAACAGTTGGCTGAGGTGCTCAATGGCTGAAACATCTTAGACTTTTCATTTGTGACTCGTGCACGCGTTTATTACTATGAGAGTACGGTTAAGGGGTTCTGGGTCAAAAGTTGTGTGCCTGTGTTTCGATGAACTAGCGGTGATGAGAAGGGCCGCACAATTTGGCGGCGGTGGCTCGCAGAATTGCGAACGTTATGGACGAACTGAAACATCACCTTCTTGGTACCGCGCCTGCAGGGAAGAAAACGATGCACGATTCGGGGGCGGCGGCAAACTCACAGGCAAATCAAACGGCCAAACGCATGAAGCTGAACGCTAAACCAAACGCCCTTGATCTGCGGCGGACAGGGAACAGAATTCTTCTGGGATCGCGCCTCTTCGTCGGTGGTAGAACGATTTTTGGTATTGCATGAGGTCATCGAGAGGTACATCCGTCCTTAACTTTGCCCACCGTGGATACACGAAACAGGCGCCTGAGAATACGTTGGCAGCTTTTCAAGCCGCGCTTGATTTGGGTGTTGATGGCATCGAATTTGACGTTCGAACCTGTAGCACAGGCGAAGTGCTGGTATTTCATGACCATAGGATTGACCGTTTGACCGATGGCAGGGGATTGGTGAGAAATATGTCGTTCTCGGAGCTACGGCAGTTCCACATTAGCGCTGGGAGCCCCGACAAGCATGTGATCCCAACCCTGGCGGAAGTGTTGGAACTGGTCTCGGACCGGTTACTGCTGAACGTGGAAATAAAGGCGAACGGTTTGCCGGCAAAGCACAACATCGAACGGCAAGTGGTTGACTTACTTAGACGGTTTGGCGTACTTCAGAAAACGATCATCTCTTCCTTTAACCCGCTCATCGTTCGCCGTGCTGGTAAGGTCGAGCCTCAGGTGCCGACAGGTTTCCTGGTGGACAAGACGTTTAATGTGCGGAACACGGAAATGCTCTTTTCAAAAATTACCGGAGCCGGCGCAATTCATTTGGAACACAGCATGGTTACCGCCCAGCTAGTGCAAAAAATTCGCAAGCGCAATCTACGTCTTCTGGTATGGACCGTAAATCAGAGGGAAGAAATGATCAGACTTGTCAGCCTTGGCGTCGATGGTATCATCTCCGACTCCCCCGATTTGTTGCAACAAGTTCTTGAGGAATGGCAAAGATGAGCCACCGCATTTTTGTGATTTCTGTATTGCTCTGTTTGATTTCTTTCGGCTCACTAAGTGGACAGGGTGAACAAAAAACAACCCAGTATCTTTGGCCGACCAACGCTAGTCGATATCTCACCTCCGCCTTTGGTGAATATCGTCCGAGACGCTTCCATATGGGCCTCGACATCAAGACTTGGGGTAAAATAGGTTACGAATGCTTTGCTGTGCGCCCAGGTTATGTTTGGCGCGTTTCCGTATCGCCTTATGGCTATGGTAAATCGCTTTATGTCCGGTTGGACACGGGAGAAACGGCCGTTTACGCCCATTTATCCAGATTCAGCAAACGGATTCAAGCGTTGGTTGAAAAAGAACAACAGAGGACGGGCAGATATCGCATTAACCTTTTCCTCAAATCTGATATGATTCCTGTTCACCAGGGTGAGGTGATTGGCTATAGCGGACAGACCGGCATAGGGGCACCACATCTACATTTCGAGATTCGCGATGCTGCGAATCATCCGACAAATCCCCTGCTAAAAGGTTATGAGCTGCCTGATAAGGTTAATCCGATCGTACGAGCAGTGAGTTTCTCACCACTGGATGCTGACTCTGAAGTTAACGGTGACTATCGGCCGTGTATCGTGGCGGCGCGCTGGGTTGGTAAGGGTGAGTATGTTCTCAAAGAGCCCGTCACTTTCTGGGGAAACGTCGGCCTGGCAGTGAAGGCGCATGACATGAGTAATGTGGTGCCGCATCGCTTTGGGGTCTACAGTTTGAAGCTCTATGTCGATGACAATCTGCGGTTCGAATATCGTTATGATCGACTTGGTTTTGAGACGAATTTCATGGTTGAACTGGAGCGGGATTATCGTCAATACCGGCGAGGCCAGGGCCGCTTTTACAAACTTTACAAAGATCGATTCAACGCTAAAACCTATTACCACCCAAATCGTGAATGGGCGGGGGTCTTAACCAGCGCGTCTCTGACGGCCCTTCCTCTGATTAGTGGCGACGCCACCAGCACGAACACAGCAACCGCCAATATGCCTGAAGCAGGTGCCCTGTTTCCCGGGGAGCACGATTTTAGCATCGAGGTAGCAGATTTCTTCGGAAATATAAGCCGCGTTTCGGGCAACCTTCGCGTTGGAGCTGCGTTTGATCTCGCCCCCATTGTCAGCAAAAATGACAGTGGCAGCCTTGAGATCGATAACCTGGTCACTTTCGACCTCAATCGCTTGCAGCAAGTTGAGGCTTTCACGTTGAAGGGCGCCCATTGGCAGCAATTGCCGGTCGACTGGCGTGACGTTCTTTTGGGTCAGACAGAAAAAGGCGGTAGTGAATCACCAGATGGTCCGGACGAGCTTTTCTCTTCGCCAGTATCCATTCCTGTGGAGTCCTCTGGGACCGTCATTTTGAAATTTCAAGCGCAGGACCAATTTGGCGTCGATTCCTATCCAGCTTATTACGTGCGCTCAACGTCCGCAGCCAACACGACTCCGGCCGCTTTTGATGTGGCGTATGATTATTACGACGACTATTTACGTCTCGGCCTGACGTCAAGAACCTTATTGCAAGGCGTTCCCAGGGTTATTTTGTACCCGGAGAGCGCGAATCCGCTGGAAATACCTGTTCATCAAACTCTGCTAAAAAGATACCTGGCCCGCATCAAATTGGCTGACCTCAGAGGAACACATCATGATTTTCTAATAAATGCTCAGCGGGTCAATGGCGAAAGAGTCGCCGTGATGAAGGAGTTCGGGGCGGAGCCGGTCATACCGAGGCAGGCTTCGAAAATGACATCAAGCGATGGACGCTTTAAAGTTACTTTTTCCAAGAAATCGCTTTATCGCCCGCTTTACCTCAAGACCATCATCGACAGCTCGCTGTCCATTACCAATCTTCCCGCAGTGGGATACATCTACAAGGTTGAACCAACCGACGTTCTTTTGAAGGCGGGAGCGCGGGTGAGCTTACAGTATCCGGAATCAGAAAAATCACCGGATAAGCTAGGTGTTTATTACCACCGTCGTAATAAATGGGTTTTCATAGATAATCGGCATGACAGTGCCGCCCGGACCATTTCAGCTAAGATCATGAGCTTTGAAGAGTTTGTGCTTGTTCGCGACGATGTGGCGCCGGAGATCACGAACATGCAGCCCGCTCACAATAGCCATATCGACAACCGGTCCCCCCTTATTTCGGTTTCGGTCAGAGACCGTCTGTCCGGCATTGGCAGCGAAAGGAATTTAGAAATTCGCCTGGATGGCCGGCGTCTGATCGCAGAATATGACCCGGAGCGGCGGCGGCTCTCTTTTAAACTGAGAACCCCGTTAACGACTGGCCGA
>Ga0114931_10006730_pt1 | contig 14111 bp, 8 predicted proteins | sample 2SBtaG_FD_89579 | JGI IMG/M metagenome (GOLD analysis project Ga0114931, IMG submission 89579) | Deep subsurface microbial communities from Kolumbo volcano to uncover new lineages of life (NeLLi) - 2SBTROV14_V59a metaG | ecosystem: Environmental > Aquatic > Marine > Volcanic | place: Kolumbo...
AACGCCGAACTTGCAGCCGCAATAGGCTGCAATCTCCTCTTCGCAGGCCGTCACCTCCGGCCCGCCGATGAAACGCTGGGATTCACAAACTCGGTCCATCACCTCGCGGACCTCATCGCGAATGGACGCATACTGAGCCCGCAGGTCTAACAAAGGGACGTCGGCTTGGGATGTGGTCATGTCAGGCATTCCCTCTTCACTCGCGCCGTGTGCCGGGCAACGAGCGAGCATGTCATCCTATACGGGGAATGTCCGGGAAGTGCAATCTCAGGCAGGCAGAGCCGCTATGACGACAGACGAGAACAACGGGTAAGGCGTTCCACAGCAAACACGATCAGCCCCGGGCGGATACCCGCGGGTTTTCGTGGACACTCGCGCCTTCCAAACCCCGGACTTCCGCCCGCGGCTATTGTTCTGTTTTGCGAGCCCTACACTCCAGGTAGGCAAACAAGGCCACGACGCAAAGTCGCCGGTAGACGGCGCTGGGGCGCTCTACTCCTCGATCGTCCAGGTGTCGCCGGCGTTGAGGAGCGACTCCAGCGTGCCGGGGCCTTGTTTCTCGATCGCCTCAGCCACCTGATGATACACGGCCTGATCGTATCGCGGCCGATCCACACAGCGGAACACGCCGATCGGTTCGGGAAAGTCCGGGTAGTGCATGCGCGACAGGAGATAGGCCAGGCTCGGTTGCGGCATCTTCTCATCGTGGAAGAGGAGGTCGTCTTCTTTCACGCTGCCGTCGGCGAGGGAGACGATCTCCGGGTCCATGCCGTGGAGGCGAATGCCTTTGTCGTTATTCTTGCCGAAGATGAGCGGCTTTCCATGCTCGAGATAGATCGTGGTCTCCTGCTTCTGATCTTTCTCCGTGGAGTACAGGTAGGCCCCGTCATTGAAGATGTTGCAGTTCTGATAGATCTCGACGAATGACGTGCCCTTGTGGTCCGCCGCCCGCAGGAGCGTTTCGCCCAGATGCTTGACGTTGCGGTCGATTGTCCGCGCCACAAAAGTGGCCTCGGCCCCGATCGCGACGGACAACGGATGAATCGGATTGTCGACCGAGCCCATCGGCGAGGACTTGGTCTTCTTGCCGAGCTCCGAGGTCGGAGAATACTGCCCCTTGGTCAACCCATAAATGCGGTTGTTGAACAGGAGGATGTTCACGTCGAGGTTTCGCCGGATGGCGTGGAGCAGATGGTTGCCGCCGATGCTCAGGCCGTCCCCATCGCCGGTGATGACCCAGACCGACAAGTCGGGATTGGCCACCTTGACGCCCGTCGCCACGGCCGGGGCCCGTCCGTGGATCGAGTGAATGCCGTAGGTGTTCATGTAATAGGGGAATCGGCTCGAACACCCGATCCCCGAGACGAAGACGATCTTCTCCCGGGGCATCCCCAGTTCGGCCATCACCTTCTTGACCGACGCGAGAATCGCATAGTCGCCGCATCCCGGACACCAGCGAACATCCTGATCGCTCGCAAAGTCCTTCGCCTTCAACTGTGGTAGTGCTTCAGTGCTCATGTGTGTTTACCCGTCAGCCAGGAGTTCGCCGATTTTCGATTCAATCTCGGAAATCAGGAACGGTTTACCCTTGATCTTGTTCAACCCCACCGCGTCCACCAGATAGCGTGCTCGAATGAGGAGACGCAGTTGGCCGGTGTTCAACTCCGGGATCAACACTGTCTTGTAATTCCGCAATACCGTCCCGAGGTTTCTCGGGAACGGGTTGACATATCGCAGGTGTGTGTAAGCCACGGCGCGGCCCTGGGCCTGCACGCGCTCGACCGCGCTTCTGATCGCCCCCGCCGTGCCGCCCCACCCCATCACCAGCATGTCACCCTTCTCGGGGCCGACCACCTGCTGCTCGGGAACGTCGTCGGCGATGCCGGCGATCTTCTTGGCCCGCGTGTGGATCATGTGCTGGTGATTGTCCGGGTCATAGTTGACGTCGCCGGTGACGTCCTTCTTCTCCAGGCCGCCGATGCGATGCTCCAACCCGGGTGTCCCCGGGATGGCCCACGGACGCACGAGCCTTTCGTTTCTCTTGTACGGGAGGTATCCCTTTGCATGGCCGTTCTCACCATTGTTCGGTTTGGTGAGATGCCGGACCTCGATCTTCGGCAAACTGGCAACGTCCGGGATCGCCCACGGCTCTTCACCATTGGCAATGTAGCCATCCGTCAGCAAGATGACAGGCGTCATAAACTTGAAGGCGATGCGAACCGCCTCGATCGCCGTGTTGAAACAATCCGAGGGCGAACTCGCCGCCAGCACGGCCACCGGGCACTCACCATTCCGCCCGTAGACGGCCTGCAAGAGGTCCGCCTGTTCCGTCTTGGTTGGCAGGCCGGTGCTCGGCCCGCCGCGTTGAACGTTGATGATCACCGCGGGCAGTTCGGTCATCACCGCCAGGCCGATCGCCTCGGCCTTCAACGCCAGGCCGGGACCGCTTGTCCCCGTCACTGCGAGATCACCGGCGAAGGACGCCCCCAGGACGGAGGCCATCGCGGCGATCTCATCTTCAGCCTGGAAGGTCTTCACGTGGAAGTTCTTGTGTCGCGCCAAATTGTGGAGAATGTCGCTGGCCGGGGTGATCGGGTAGCTGCCGTAGAACAGCTCCTTGCCGGCAAGCTGGGCCGCGGCAATCAACCCCAGTGAGGTGGCCTCGTTCCCCGAAACGCGGCGATATTTTCCCGCGGGAAGCGACGCCTTCGAGACGTGATAGCTGTTGATAAAAAGCTCGCAGGACTCGCCATAGACATGGCCGGCCCTGAGGACGGTCTTGTTCGCGTCGGCCACCTGCGGATTCTTGCCGAACTTCTCATCGACCCAGCGAATCGTGGGCTCCAGCGGCCGGCCGTAGAGCCAGGCCACGAGGCCCAGAGCGAAGAAGTTCTTGCAGCGGTCCACCTGCTTCGGACCGAGGCCGGAATCCTTCAGCGCATCGCTGGTGAGCCTGGATACCGGGACTCGATACACCCTTCGATGTTTGATGCTGCCGTCATCGAGTGGGTTCTTGTCGTAGCCGGCCTTGCGAAGGTCGGTGGCGCCGAAAGAATCCTCGTTGACGATGACAAGACCGCCTTCTCGAACGTCGTCGAGATTGGTCTTCAAGGCGGCCGGGTTGAAGGCGACCAATGTGTCCACCTGATCGCCCGGCGTGTGAAGCTCGGTGCTGCCGAAATGGACCTGAAAGCCGCTGACGCCGGCCAGGGATCCCGCGGGCGCGCGGATCTCCGCCGGATAATCCGGGAAGGTGCTGATGTCGTTTCCAAAGATCGCAGAGGAGCGGGTGAATTGCGTGCCGGCCAACTGCATCCCGTCGCCGGAGTCGCCGGCGAAGCGGACGGCAACGTCCGTTCTCTCTTCAACCGGCTTTGCTTTTGACTGTGCGGTCACCGTCTTTGTCTTCGTTTGTTGCGCCATGTAAAGACCGATCCGATTCTCAATGCGTTATGGAGTAGAGCTAAAGAAACATCGTCCCCCGGGCTTCGCAGGTTGCGATCCCATCGCATAGCGGAAGGATGTTGCCAAGGCAGGCCGCACACAACGACCTCTCCTGTTCAAATCATAGTTCCGAGAAAATGTGGCTTCCAAGCGCCCAAGGTGAAGCCAAAACGGTTCACCTCTTCGCTCCGAACAATACGCCGAAGCGCCCACCCATCTTGTCGGCTAAGGGATTGATTCGTATTGATGTAAAGAAGAGACACTTCTGCTCAGCTTATCGCTCCTGATGTCCTTCCGTGGCGTCAGTCCTCATCAGGGTCCGGGCGATCGCACATTCGCGCCCGGTGTGTTCGCCACGCCACAGGAGAGACCCCCTCGTGCGGCGGAAGATATCAGCATACAACTTGGCCACGGCAAATACCAGTCAAAGACCCCGGCATCCGCCGGCCGGTGGAATCTTACCTCGCCGGAGGAGACACCGCCCCCCATCGGCGCAGATCTCCGCGGTCTCCCCGGGGAGATTGGGGCACCCCGCCGCCCCCGAAGCCCTTGCCCGCCTGCCGGAGCCTCGCTAGACTCCCGATCAGACGGTGCCTCGGGCGGCTAGAACTGCTCGCTGACACCCGCTCACGCCGCGGCCGTGGCGGAATTGGCAGACGCGCTGGCTTCAGGTGCCAGTGGGGGCAACCCCGTGGAGGTTCGATTCCTCTCGGCCGCATTCACACCTGACAACCTTGCCTCCGCCCGCTGGACGTCCTCCAGCCCCCCAAATCAGGTGCAATAACCCCCCTGCCGGACCGTTTCGCCGCTTGGAGGCTGCCACCACCAGCAATAGCCTAAGTGCGCCTTGCTGGGGCCAAGAGAGCACTTTGGCACCCCTGCGGCCCCGCCGAATCCGGCGCATGGTGTACAATAGAAGCCGGCAGCAGGCGTCGGTGGTTCTCACCGATGCCAGGGTTTCACCGAGGATGGAGGGTATCATGAAAAAGCGTCACATCATCGCCGCGACCTCGTTGGCCGTCTTTGCCACGGCAGCCTCGCCGGCCCGGGCCTTCCAGGCCCTTTGCAGCAACACCTCCGTCGGCCTCGTACCGATCAACGACCTCGGCGCCGGGCTGTACCTTAACCAGTACTCGGGCGGCCTTTACCCCGGTGGGGCCAACCAGCCGCCCGCCGCACACGCCGCTGAAGGTCTCGCCCGTGCCCAAGGCCTCGAACCCCTCGACACCTCCGGCCTGCCCAGCCCCACCGGCAAGGTCGTCCTGCTGTCGATCGGCATGTCCAACACCACCCAGGAGTTCTGCTCTCAGAACTCACTCGAGCCCTGCAACAGTTGGACCTTCATGGGGCAGGCGGCGGCCGATCCCCGCGTCAACACCACGACCCTGGCCATCGTCAACGGGGCCCGTGGCGGGCAAGCCGCGACGACGTGGGACTCTCCGACCGATCCCAACTACGACGGGGTCCGCGATCAGAAGCTGGCCCCAAAGGGATTGACCGAGGCCCAGGTGCGCGTCCTGTGGGTCAAAGTCGCCAACCCGATGCCGGCCGTGTCGCTGCCCAATGCGAATGCCGACGCCTTCAACCTTGAAGCCAGCATGGCGGACATCGCCCGGGCCGCGAAGATCCGATACCCGAACCTCAGCCTGATGTTCGTCACCAGCCGCATCTACGCCGGCTATGCTTCCACTACGTTGAATCCGGAGCCCTATGCCTACGAATCTGCGTTTTCGGTCAAGTGGCTGATCGAAGCACAGATTCAGCAGGCCGCCACCGGCACGGTCGACCCGCTGGCCGGCGACCTCGACTACAACACCGTAGCGCCCTGGATCGCCTGGGGGCCCTACCCCTGGGCCGACGGCCTGACCCCCCGCAGCGACGGACTCATCTGGGTCTGCGCGGATCTGGAACACGACGGCACCCATCCCGCCATGTCTGCGGAGCAGAAGGTTGGTTCCATGTTGCTGCGATTCATGCTGACCTCGCCGTTCGCCTCGCCCTGGTTCGCGGTCTGTCCGCCCGGCGACCTCAACAATGACGGCAGTCTGGATATGGCCGACCTGGACGTGTTTGTGTCGGTGCTGCTGGGGCTGGACACCGACGTCCTGCACGTCGCCGGCTCTGACATGGACTGTAGCGGAAGCGTCGACGGCGAAGACATCAACCCGCTTCTTGCCGCCCTGTTGGTCCAGTAGCACGGCGCGGCCTTCGGGAGCATCAGGAAACGAACGCTACCGAGCGAGCGGCTTACCGTCTGGCGGCATCCTTTTCCTGCCCCTCTACGGCCTCGCGAATGCGAACACACGTCGTCAGGAGCGCTTCCAATTGATCCAAGGGGAATACCGTCGCAGAATCGGACTTCGCCTCCGCCGGCCGATCGTGGATTTCGATAAACAGCGCATCGGCGCCGGCAGCCATGCCCGCCCTCGCCAGAAGCGGCACAAACTCGCGATGCCCGCCGGACTGGTGCCCCTGCCCGCCGGGAATCTGGCAACTGTGGGTCGCATCCATGACAACCGGGGCGAAGGCCTGCATCACCACGATGCCCGTGAAGTCATTCACCAGCCGACCGTAGCCGAAGAACGTCCCCCGGTCCGTGAGAAGAACCCGCTCATTCCCCGCCGAGCGCACCTTGTCCACCGCCTGCCCCATCTGCTCCGGCGACATGAACTGACCCTTCTTGATGTTCACCACGCGGCCGGTCTTCGCCGCGGCGACCAACAGATCCGTCTGGCGACACAAGAACGCCGGAATCTGTAAGACATCGCAAACCTCTGCGGCCGCGGCCGCCTGGTCCGGCAGGTGGATGTCCGTCAAGACCGGCACGCTGAGCTTGGCTTTCACCTCGGCCAGCGTGCGGAGACCAGATTCGATCCCGGGCCCGCGAAAGCCCCGGGCGCTGGTGCGATTGGGCTTGTCGAAGCTGCACTTGAAGATGAACTTGATCCCGAGCTTGTCGCAGATGCCCGCGGCAGTTTCAGCCACCATGAGGCAGTGGTCCGTCGACTCGATGATGCAGGGACCGGCGATCAGGACGAGCGACTGATGCTCGCCAATGCAAAATGGACCAATGTCTACCGCCGCCATCACAAGCTCTCCACACCATGCGCCGCCCATCGGCACGCGCCACCGATCATACCTGGACCACGCAGGCCGGGCAAAAACCGACTCTGATGTGGCACCGATTCTCAACTGGCGCGCAGGGAGAGAGGCACAATTGACATGCCCGCGCCACATCCCTGTAGGATGGGTCATACGACCCATCTGTTGATCGCGTTCCGTCGCCACGCGGCCCGGTGTCGTTCATTCGCCGCCGTAGCGGCTCAGCAGATGGGTCCAATGGCCCATCCTCCGGCTCTCTATTGTGGCACCGCCGTCTCGGCGGTGTGGCAAACACAGGCGAGGCGCCTGTGCCACAAATCAGGCCAGCCGCCATAAACGATTACAAACCGACTACCAGTAGCTGGTCGGCGGCCGTGGTTTGATTTGCCCATCCTCTTTGTAGTTGGCCCGCGACGGCGCAGCCAGCTCGCGAAGGTGCGAGACCTCGTTCAGACAGACCAGACTGCTGACGTCCTCACAAAACCGCAGCGCCGTGACGGCACAATTGTCGATCGTGAAGCGAAACGAAGGCCCCGGCCGGTCAATGATCCAGGCCTCGATCAACCGGGCAATCGGGCTGCCGTGCCCGAAAACGGCCACCACGTCGTCCACCCCGGTCCAACGCACCTTGAGGTGCGCCGCGAAGGCCCGCATGCGGACAACCAAGTCAGCAAAACTTTCGTTGGTCGGCACCCAGTCGAACGGCGCGGGGTAGTCCGGGCACGGGATAACGCCGGGGTTGCGTCGCACGAGGTCTTCCACCGGCTCCAACCCCGGATCGGCGCTCGCTCCCGTCGCGAGGTGATGGTGCTCGCAAAGATCAGGCCGAACGCGGATCGGCACGTCCCGTCCCTGCCCCACCGCACGGGCCGTTGCCAGGCACCGGGCGAAGGGGCTACTGTAGATGGCGCTTAGTGGTACGGCACTCAGGCGCTCGGCGAGGGCCTCGGCCTGCTGCTCGCCCAGCGCGGACAGGCACGAGTTGAGCCCGGCGACCGGACCAACATTAGAAAGCGACTCAGCATGTCGAACAACATAGGCGAGCATAGGCAACGACAGTAATGCGTGGCCACAAACGATGCGCAACGAGGCCCCGCCATGATAGTCGCACCTGCCTCGCAGCGTCAGCCCTGTGATGATCACGGTGGCTTCGCTCGCGCGGCGGGGATAATTCACAGGCCGTGGATGGTCGGTGCTGTGATTTCTTGATGCCACAGGTCCGTGTTTCACGCTGACTCTCGGTTGCCATCGATTTGAGTTCGATAGTCGTTGGGAGGTTTGAGCGCCCTATCCTTTGCGGGGCAAGCGGTGGGGAGGACTTTTCCGTTCGATGGGCGAATCCCCCACCCTTTCTTTCAGGTAAGGATGGGGCGCCCACACCATGGCCGGCCCCTTGTGCATGCGAAATCTGTTGACAATTCCATGAGGCCGATCTAGCGTCTGTTGTGGTGGCTGTATTGTTGACCAGGAAGTCAGCGCCCCATCGTACGCGCGCCATACAGGGAGGTATTCCAATGCGACCCACCCGTTCTATCTCAGTTGTCGTCTTTTTTCTCTCTGCGTCACTCGCCGGCCTGGTCCGGGCCCAGTCTCTCCCGCCGACCGCATCGGCGCCGTGGGAAGGCGAAGTCACCGGGACGAACGTTTACGTCCGAAGCGGCGCCGGCACCAGCCACTACCCCACCACCAAGCTCAACGCCGGCGACCGCGTGCTGGTGTTGGACGAAAAGTTCGGCTGGTATCGCATCGTGCCTCCGGCCAAGAGTTTCAGCTACATCGACAAGGCGCTCGTGGAACGCCGCCCTGGCACGGACATCGCCACAGTCAAGCAGGATCGCGCCTTCGTCCGCGCCGGCAGCCACCTTGTCAGCCGCAAATCCGCCACGCAGGTGGTTCTCAGCCGAGGCGTCCAGGTCGAGATCATTGGCGAGGCCGACGGCTTCTATAAGATCAAACCACCGCACAGCGCCGCCGTATACATCTCCAAACAGTATGTCCGCAACGTCGCCAAGCCGCTCTGGACCGGGCTGCTGGAGCGATACAGGGCGCATGCCCAGCCGCGAGCCGCCGCCGGCCGAGCCCACGCCGCGGCACCGTTGGACATGCCCCGGACGCCACAGAGCCGAACGCCCCCGCGGATCAACATCTCCTCGCCCGTGCCCACTACAAACCAGCCCGCCGTCACGCGGCTCCGCCCGGTGGCCAAGCCGGGAGCACCATCGGGCACCGAGCCTCGCCCCCTGGACGGGCGTGGCAACGCCGCGATCGCAGATAGCAAGCCCATCCAGGTCGATCCATCGATCACGGACCTGAAGAAGGGGGCACCGACGCCACCACCTCAGAAGACCCATGCAACCGCGAAACGCAAAGTTGCGCCGCGCGTCTCCGAGGGCCTGCCCCGCATCGAGGCCGACCTGAAAGCGACGATGCAACAGCCGCCGGACCTGCGCAACTTGGAGAGCCTGATCCTGCGTTATCAAAGATTCGCCGAACAGACCAAGGACTCCACCTTCGCGCAATATGCCGCTGCCCGGATCAAGCAGCTCAAGAACCTCGACGAGATCCGCAGGGCGAAATCGCGATTCGCAGCCGACGCCGAAGAGATCGACGCCTACCGCGCCAAGATGGGTGCCGAGCGGATGAAGATCATGCGGGCCCGTGCCGAGGCCGCGATGGTCAAGTACGACCTGGAGGGTGAACTCCGTCGAAGCTATGCGTTTGCCCCGGAGAAGCGGCGGTATCGCTTGGTTGACCCCAAGCAGCAGGCGACCATCGCCTATGTCGATGTCCCTGTCGATGTTCAGGAGGACGTCGAGCACATGATCGGGCGCCTCGTGGGGATTCGCGTTTCCGGTCGGCGCTACAGTCAGGCTGCTCGGATCCCCATCGCCGTGGCCGCCAGCATCGTCGATCTGACGCTGCGAAACGCTGCTCAGACGCCGCGATCGCCCAATTCCGCCAACAATCGGAATAATTCGGCGGAATTGGCCAAGTCCACAAGGGAGGCCTCTCAACAGAAGCAGGCCTCCGATGCCGTCTCCCGGAAGACGGCCGTCGCAGCCGGACACGAAGACGGCGAGGATCGGTAGCCGCCTCGCCGCACCGTCCGAGCACTTGATTGTGGGGTCGAAGCGCGTGGTGTACTACTTTGTCATTGGAGCGGACGGCAGCCGTTACGGCCCGGCGGACATAGATACGCTTGTCCAGTGGGCCCGTGAGGGACGTGTCCTCGATTCCACCACGCTGATCGAGCGGGGCACGGAGCGAGAACTGCCCGCCCGGTCGATCACCGCGATCGCCGCTGAGCTGCGCCGGAAGTCCGGGCGGCCCGAGCCGGTGGTCATCGAGCGCGGCACAGCCACATCGTCCGAAGCGCCGACTCTGCCGCGGCCCGACACAGCGGCCTCCCCCGGCGCCGTCCCACCGCCGCCCGTCCCTCCGGTGGCGAACTACGCCAATCCAAGCCGCATCAGTTCCAGGAGCCGGGTCACCGCTGGATTGCTGGGCATCTTCCTCGGCAGCCTCGGCGTTCACCGATTCTACCTCGGCTACACCGGCATCGGCCTCATCATGTTGTTGCTCTCACTCTCCGCGGGAACGGCAACACTGTTCTGCGTTCCCGGCGCAGGTTGCGGATTCGTCGGGCTCTGGGGCTTCATCGAAGGGATCATCTGCCTCACCGGCGGCATGCGCGACGCGGACGGCCTGGAGCTGCGAAGTTAGGCATCGGTCCAACCGAAGTCGGGGCCGCTACATACACCCCGCCAGTCGAGAAAGTCCGCCTCACCTGTCGACATTCGGCACGCTGCCGTGGGCTTGCAGCCACTTCAGCAGCCTCGCCACGCTCCCGGTCACCAGGCTCACTGAGGTATCCGCCGCACCGTAGTAGAGCCGCAGCGTGTCACCGTCGTCGTCGATGCAGGCTCCACAGGGGAACACGACATTGCCCACGTCGCCGCTGCGTTCGTACGCCGCCTCCGGACTCAGAACCCACTCATCGCTGCGCAGCAGGCACTTGGAAGGATTCTCCAGGTCGAGCAGCGAGAGACCGACGCGGTACACCGCACCGCCGACCGTGGACCGAACGCTGTGATAGATCATCAACCAGCCCGTCGCGGTTTCGATCGGCGGCGCCGACAGCCCGATCTTTCGGGCATCCCACCACGACCCCCGTCGTGCCTTGAGAACCAACTTGTGATCGCCCCAGTGGCGAAGGTCCGGTGAGTATGCGATCCAGATGTGGCCTGCCGCCTCCGACGACACCGGCCGATGAAGCATTGCCCAGCGTCCGTCGACCCGGTGCGGCAGGAGTCCGGCGTCCTTGTTCTCCGGCGGCAAGATGTTGCCGATCCGCTCGAAATGGTGAAAGTCTTCCGTTAGGGCCAACGACACCGCCGGGCCGGGCTCGGAGTAGGCGGTGTAACACACCCCATACTTTCCCAGTTCCTCCAACCAAACCACACGCGGGTCTTCGATGCCCCAGGTCTCTTCGGGATGGTTCGCTGCGTCTGGCAAGAGCGTCGGCTCGCGGTCGATCTCCCAATCGCCGACGCCATCGGCTGAACGGGCCGCGCACAGGTGCGACCGACCGGATCGATCCTCGACACGACACAGCAGCACTGTCTCGCCGGCCGCCGGGCATACCGCGCCAGCGTTGAAGACACTATTGACCTCGTAAGGCCAGTCTGCAGATGTCAATATAGGATTGGTAGGATGGCGCCTCAGAAGCGGCTCCGGCTCGGACTTTTCCATGATCATCTGGCAATTCTCTCCCTGCGCGGCGGTGCCGCATTAGTCTGGCAGCGCACCGTTCCTCCCTGCCCCAACGAGGCAAAGGAACGTAGCCACGGGTGGAGCGAAGCGGAACCCGTGGTAATCGTGATCTCGCCATTGAACACCGCCCCGGAAGGGGCGGCGGCGCTCGATAGTCAAGATGTCGGCGTCCGGCACCGGCTTCCTCCGCCCTTTCGGGGCTTAGAGGGTGTCTAAAAAGTGCTGTTCCTACTTCTTGCACCACCGTCTCGGCGGTGAAGACACAGGCGAGACGCCTGTGCCACATGGTCAGGGAGCCCTTCCAATACACGCTCTTAGAGTGTTGTGGTGGCACCTCAACCGCGGGCCGCCGCCCGTGGCTACGGTCCGACGCCCATCGGGGCAATTTTCGTTCGCGCCAAACGCATCATCTTGGGATGCCGGGGGTTTCTGCATACGCTGACACGTGTCAGACCCCAGGCTTCCGCCAGGGGCTAAAAACACCAAGAACAACCCACCCGTGGCACCGGCGTCCCGCCGGTGGGCTCACCGCCGAGACGGCGGTGCCACAGGAATCTTCGCAAGCCGCAAAGAATCTCAACCCTAGTAGTACAGAGGTTCTAACACTCACGCTCAGCCCACGGTCAGCACGTCGCCTGTCTGCATCTCGTGCATGATCAGCAGTGAGAGCAACCAGGACAGCAATGACTCGGCTCCCTGATTGCGATTCACGCCGTCCGCGGTCAGGCCGTCGTAGCAGCCGCCGCTGCGAAAGTCGATCAGCGTAGCGCCTTTCTCGTTTCGCCCGAGATACCATTCAAAACACCGGCGCATCTCGACGAGCCAGCCGGCCTCGCCCGAGGCCCGATAGGCCGCCTTGCATGCGCCGATCATCGCCGCCGCCTCCAGCGGCTGCTGGTCGAAGGTCGCGCGTGGGCCGCCGCGACGAAACCACCCCCGGTTGCCGACAAATGAGACATGGCCCTCGGAGGACGTCTGCACGTCGACCAGCCAGCGTAAGACGCGCAGGCCCCGGTCAGTCAGTTCCTGCCTTCCCAGCATGTAGCCAGCTATGATCAACGCCTGCGGGATTCGGCCGTTGTCGTAGGTCACCGTCCCCTCCGGCCACGGCCAGTCCGGTGATTCGCCCTCGGCCACGGCGGCGTACAGCCTGTCGGCGAGCCTGGTCAGCGAGTCTTGCGCCGCGCTGTCGCCGGCATGTTCGCGTAGGAAGTAGTGCAAACCCAGGATCGCGAACGTCCAGGTCCGCAACGAGTCGATCGATTCAAAGTTTTTCAGCGAGGAGCGAAAGAGTTGCTCCGCCAACTCTCTGGCCGAGGCTTCCGGGGCGTGTGCGATCAGGTGCCCGAGCGCCCAGAGCACGCGGCCCTGGCAGTCATCGCTGCCGTCCGCTTCCAGCCACCGCCGGTCGTAGGACATGAAGTTTCTGAAGCGACTGGTCTCCGGCACCTGCGCATAGTGCAGAAAGGCCAGATACGTCCGCATCAGCGGCAGCACCTTCTGCTCACCGAACAGGGTCCAGGTCATCCCGCAGACGATCATCGCCCGGGCAACGTCGTCCGACGCATAGCCGTGGTGTCGATCCGGCGTCGCATAAATGCTGTGCTGAAGAATACCCGTGTCGTCCGTCATGCCGACCAGGTGCGCCAGATTCACCTCCGGGAGCGACATCCGCAGCAAGCTCTTCGGTTCACCAGCGACGCCTGCCCGATCTGCGTTGTAGGTCCGGCTCGCCTCGCGAAAGACCTCCGCATACTGCCGGGCCACGTTCGGCCAGACCATCTCCCGGCCGTAGTCATAGGCAGCCCGCTGCATGCGCTGACGCTCGGCAGCATCGCCCAGCAGATCGCGAAAGGCCTCGGCAAAACCATCCACGTCGCCAAACTCCACAAGCCTGCCGCGGCCGTCGGCGAGCAATTCCTGAGCGTGCCAATACGGCGTCGACACCACCGCCTTGCCACAAGCCACGGCATAAGCGAGTGTGCCCGAGGTGATCTGATCCCGATTGCCGTAGGGTGTCGCATAGATGTCCGCCGCTTGCAGGTACTCTCGCAGGTCGCCGATCGACACATAGCGGTTGTGAAAGGCGACGTTCTTCTCGATGCCCAACGACACCGCCCGGCGTTCCAACGAGATGCGATACGACTCGCCGGACTCGCGCTTCACCCCCGGGTGCGTCACGCCCAAAACGATATAGACGAGATTCGGATAGGCCGGGACCACGCGAGCCAGGGCATCCAGCACCACTTCGATCGACTTGCCGGGACTCAGCAGTCCGAACGTCAACATCGTCGGCCGGCCGCTGATCTGAAAACGCGCCTTGAATGGTTCGGTCGGCCCGAAGGGGACATCGGGCACACCGTGTGGAATCAGGCGGATCACGTCGCCGGACACGTCGTACACGTCTCGGAGAATGCGCCTGGCCCGCTCGGCCATCACCACAACGCCTTCGCTCCGCTGACAGACGCGCCGAAGCACGTCGGCCTGCTCGGCCGTAGGCTCCGCCAGCACCGTGTGCAGGGTCGAAATGACCGGCTTGTCCAGCCGATCCAACAACTCGAAGATGTACCCCCCCGCCTGCCCCCCGAACAAGCCGTACTCGTGCTGGAGCAGCGCGACATCGACCTTGCTATGGTTCAGGTACTCAGCAGCCTCGCGATAGTCCTCGCGGCGATGCTGATTGATTCTTACCACCACCTCCGGCCCATACTCGTAGCCCTCGGAACGGTCGTCCATCGCCGCAACGACAACGCTCCGCGCCTCCGACAGCGGACCCCGGCCGGCATGCTCCG
>Ga0114931_10006731_pt1 | contig 14110 bp, 8 predicted proteins | sample 2SBtaG_FD_89579 | JGI IMG/M metagenome (GOLD analysis project Ga0114931, IMG submission 89579) | Deep subsurface microbial communities from Kolumbo volcano to uncover new lineages of life (NeLLi) - 2SBTROV14_V59a metaG | ecosystem: Environmental > Aquatic > Marine > Volcanic | place: Kolumbo...
ACAAGGGAGATTACAAAATGAAAAGCTTTACGGTCTTGCAAGTTTTCGCGATCCTTTTGCTGCTTACGACATTTACGATAGCCCAGGAGTGGTCCGGTCCCAGATTTGATGCACGGCTGGGCGATCCTTACTCTCAGGGCTGGGCGCCAAGTGATTGCAAGCACGTTCAATTTGACGAAAACGGCAATGTAATAGAAAACGGCGCGGATCAAATTCAGCCCTTTGGTTGCTACGACGACAATCCGGTTTTGTCACCAGAGTTCATGTCCATGCAAAAAGCCTATGGAATCGACATTTTGCACGTTGATTATCGCGTTTACACGCTGCCGACATGGCAATCCTTAACCAGTTGTGCCGATGTCACAACCGCCAGTTCGCAGATGAAAACGGAAGCCCGTGCGCATCACAACTATCGTCAATCGTTCGTTGCTCCTCTCGATGATGCTGATGATGAATGGGAAGGCTACACGGTTGTATGGATGGCGCAAGAAGCATTTGATTTGCCGGGAAGCATCGGCATGCGTGTTAAAGCAGCAGCCGGAGCAAATGCCGGTGAAGCAGTAACAGAAGGTATTCTTAGCGGTTTTGAAGCGCGTTATGGCTGTGTTGACCCGGATAATGATATTTTTGGCCCGGACAATCTCGTTATTCGTTCCGGCCCAGACCCTGCAACAGGACATGACTACGTAACTCCAATGCCGGAAGAAGATGGCAGCGGCAATTGGCATATTTATCGTGTTGCAGTCGAAGTCGGTGCCTCCCCGGCCGAATCCTTCTGCCGAATTTATCTGGATGAAAATCCGGATCCGGTGATCACCACTTCTGCTGCAAGAGATGATCGTGGAAAACCCGGCAACTTTTTGTGGTGGGGTGTTGGCGGATGGAATTGTCCGAAAGTGGCTTCCATGGCTTATGTTCTGTCAACAACAGAAGGCGCCTTTGGGCCGGATGAATTACCAATTCCCGATGATTTTCAGCAAATCTTTGCGACAGCCCGTTCTTTTCAGGCTGTCACTTTTGCACATCCTGAAGGCTGGGAAGGTCCATTGTACGACGCACGCTATGGCGATCCGTACTCTGAAGGTTGGGCGCCGAGTGAATGCAAGAGTCAGCAGCTTGACCTGGAAACAGGAGGATGGGTAGACAATGGCGCTGATTCTGTTCAAGCCTTTGGATGTTATGGTCCCGGGCATCCGACACTGTCCCCTGAGTTTATGTCAGTCACAAAAGAAGACAGCATCACTTCTCTGCGTGTTGATTATCGTGTCTACACTCTTCCAACCTGGCAATCACTGACAAGCTGTGCAGATGTAACAACAGCAAGCTCACAGATGAAAACGGAAGCTCGCGCGCATCACAATTATCGCCAAGGCTTTATCATGCCTCTGGATGATGCCGATGATGAATGGGAAGGCTACACAATAACCTGGATGGCCAAGGCGGAAAAAATTCCAGGTGTCATCGGTATGCGGGTAAAGGCTGCTGCCGGTGCAGCAGCGGGCCAGGAAGTAACGGACCACAGTCTGAGCGGTTTTGAATCACGCTATGGGTGTGTTGATCCGGATAATGACATTTTCGGCCCGGATAATCTCGTCATTCGTTCCGGCCCGGATCCGGCAACAGGTCATGATTATGTGACCCAATTCCCGGACGATAACGGCAGTGAACAATGGCACATTTACCGCGTTGCCGTTGAAGTCGGTGCATCCCCGGCCGAATCATTCTGCCGCATTTATTTGGATGAAAATCCAGAGCCAGTCATTACTACTTCTGCTGCAAGAGATGACAATGGAAAACCCGGCAATTATCTCTGGTGGGGTGTTGGCGGCTGGAATTGCCCGAAGGTCGCTTCTATGGCTTGGGTGCTCTCCACGACCACCGGTGCCTATGGGCCTGATGAACAACCGCTGCCACAGGATTACATCGACATTTATAATAAAGCCAGAGCAAATTGGGTCAGTTCTGTAAAATATCCGGTTCAAAAAGAAGAAGGCGCAGTTCCCGAAACTTTTGCTTTGGATCAAAACTATCCAAATCCATTCAATCCGACAACATCAATTCGCTATCAGTTAAAGAAAGCAACAAATGTCGAAGTGGCAATTTTCAACACCAATGGTCAGTTTATAACCCAGCTTGTTAACCAAAAACAAGAAGCCGGTACTTACAAAGTACAATGGGACGGTAAGGACCTTTACGGTAATCAAATGGCAAGCGGCACTTATCTTTATATGCTGAAAACTCCTGATTTCCAGCAGACAAGAAAGATGACGCTGCTAAAGTAGTTTGTTTAGAAAAACCTCCCGGAAGTAAAACTTTCGGGAGGTTTGCTTTTACCTATTTTTGAACAAAATGACTATGTCTTTAACCCGGTAAATTTGAGCAAGCGAAATAATGCCGCCCGAAAACGCGAGGGAATTTCCGGCTTAAAAGTAACCGAGATATTACGGAAAACGGCGTGTCCTTCAGGAGGAATCTTGTTGCAAAAACGCGGGGATTAGAATTTTGGTTATTTTATCGCCTGGCCTACAAGATTCCTACTGAATGACATGAGTTGTATTGTCATTTTTCAGATGGCAGTATGTGCAAGCCCATAATATTTGGATTCTTTATGCAGAGGATAAATAACAGACAAGCTTTGTAAACAATCGCGCAAAGGGGTAAATATATTCTTTGTATTAAAAGGAAATAGATTCGTTTTTGCTAAAGGAGCAATCATTCTCAACAAAAACAAAGTCATTACAGCCTTAAACATCGGATATTTGCTGTGTCAAAACAGCAAACATCCAATGTTTTCTAAACTTTGGAAAACACTATTGCTTTATTGACATTAATTCTCTGTGGAAGAGTTTTTCATATAATTATAGGAGATCATAAATGTATCATCGATACCAAGTCATTTCACTCGCTGCTTTTATGATCTTGCTGTGCCTTACCGCATCGCAAGGATTGTCCCAGGAGGTGCCTGCCGGTACCCAGTGGGGTTTAGGTATTTCTTCACAATACGATATTCCTCTCTACACCTTTTATGACCGTTTTAACGGCGGTGCCAACCTAGGGATCAAAATCAGTTTTGTCAAAAATAATACTTTTTATGACATTACTTTTTTTAACAGCGAATTTTCACAAGGGAAAATTGAAAAAACAAAATTTCAGTGGGTGTTTGATGGAAATTATTATTCAAGTCCCAAGGCATCCTCCGATATTTCATTTCATGGTCTGCTGGCAACTTTGCAAAAGCCGTTTCATTTCAGCCTTGGCCCACTTGTTCCATTCTGGTCTGTTGGTTCCGGTTTCATTTATTACAAACATGAAATACGAAATCTTGTTTTCCCCGGCCAGTCGGTTCCGCCTTTGGACGAAAATTTCATTTACTCTCCGGATGATGAAAAACGCACCTCATTCAGCGTCAATTTTGGAGGAGGTTTTGCATATCAAGCTGCGCCACAATTGAAGCTTGCCCTGAATTTTCGCTATAACATCATTTTCGGCTATTTACGTCCAATGGAAGCCTGGTTTCTTGAAAAAGTTACGCCGATGCAGTTATTCGGCATTGGTCTTGATTTTACTTATTATTTTAATAAATAGAATTCATACATGGAGGAGTCATGGTACCCAAGTTTAGAACCTTAGGTAAAATAGGAATCCTGCTTGCAATAGCTGTTGCTGTAACAATCATTCCAAGCCATATTGCTTTTGGCACGGTAACAGGAAAAATTGCAGGTCAAGTTGTTGATGACAGCGGTAATCCTTTACCCGGCGCAAATGTAATTATTATGGGAACGCAGAGAGGCAGTGCAACAGGTGCTGATGGGAAATATTTTATTCTCGGTATTCCCCCGGGTCAATACTCCGTCAAAGCTTTAATGATGGGTTACGAAGCCATAGTCAAGACAAATGTGCTCGTTCAATCCGGCAGGACAACGTCTCTGAACTTTGCTCTTCAACAGACTATTATTAAAGGCAAAGAAGTTGTCGTCACTGCGCAACGACCGGTTATTGAAGTTGACAGAACATCAACCGAACACATTATGAATTCCAAAGAAATAAGCCAAACACCGATAATCGGCAGCGTAAGCGGTCTTGTTCGATATTTACCCGGCGTAGGTTTGGATACAGGAAACCGTATGGTCATCCGCGGCGGTGATTCCCGGGACATCAACATGTATTATGATGGCATTCCCATGGACAGTTATCAGGATATTAATATTTTTTCCGTGGAGGAAGCCTCCATCACAACGGGCGGTATTGATGCCGAATATGGAAACGCACAGGGCGGAATTATAAACGTGATTACCAAAGAAGGCAGCGACAAATTACACGGTACCATTGAATATGGCGTTTCACCGCCACACCAGGGACATTGGGGTGCAAACTATTGGGATGATGCCTACCATTTAGATAATGATGGCAAATCCCGTTTGCGCTGGAATGATCCGGCATGGGCAAATGAAGTCGACAGCCTGACCGGCCGAAAAGTTCATGAGAAAATTGATTATACGGATATGTGGAGCCAGAGCATCAAAGTCGGCCTTTCCGGCCCTCTATTTTTAAAGCACCTTTATTTTTCTTTGGGTACCCAGTTCAGCCAGGGACCTGCCGGCCCGATGAATGTGGTAAGATACACACTTCCCTATACGCATAATAACTGGAAGGTGACATACAAGCCTTTTCCAAATCTGACTATAAAGACAGGTGGATTCTATTCCTGGAATAAAGGATATAACAGCGGAAGTAATGTAGGTACCGGCGTGAGCTTTACAACAGGAGGTTTGGGAGCACAGGACATTGAGGGGACTATCCGCGGAATGCGAATAGGAGGCGCGGGCCGCTATACTGATGACAGAAATATATTCCTGCCCATAGGCTATGCAACCGGCGGGACGCATACCTCAGTGAACGATATGTTCTATCTCAGTCTGACCCATCTGATCACTCCCAGCACGTACTATGATTTAAAAGTCTATCGATTTGAATATTCGCTGGACAACCAGGGAATTCCCGACACGGTTATTGCGAATGGACGCACAGATAATGAGGGTTGGTATTACGTTGAAGGTGGCAAGGGCATTAATTACACCAATGCAAACAATAAAAAGACGGGAGTCAAACTCGATATTAGCAGTCAGATTGGCCAAAACCATTTGTTTAAAGCTGGATTCGATCTACAGCATTACGATAATTGGCAGACTTCGATAACGCACTTTACCACGATAAGAGAGATGAGCCGAATTGCCGGTGATTTTACGACAGGAAAAGGGATTAAACCGACAAAATTGGCGGCGTATCTTTCCGATAAAATGGAGTTTGGCGGTCTGGTAGTTAATATTGGTGGCCGCTATGACTATTACGACTGGGGATCAAAATTCCCTGTAACCTATTCTCTGTCAAAACTCTCCCGTCCATATAACTCGTACACGAGATTTCGCGATTTGCCAAAGGAATTGTGGATGAATCCAAAGCCTCTGCATGCTTTCAGTCCGAGATTGGGTCTCTCGCATCCCATTTCCGAAAAGGCGACAATCCATTTCTTCTATGGTCATGTTTATCAATTGCCAAGCTTCTGGGATATGTACCACGAAGAATGGTATGCAAAAAATGCCAAAAACGCCGACAAAGATGTGAACAAAAATGGTGTGGTCGATGAAACGGAAGTATTTAATCGGCTAAATGATACCAGTAACCGGGCGCATTTTGGCAACCCGACCATGGATTATGAAAGAACAACCAGTTTTGAGATGGGAGTGGACTGGAATTTTTACCAGGACTATATTCTGACCATGACGACGTATTATAAAAGCGCCCAAAACCAGGTTAGAGGTGGCAGCGTCCATCAATTTTGGGATCCAAACAGAACGGCAACAGCCCCTTACATCCACATCCAAAATAACACGCAATATGAAGATGCCAAAGGTTTCGAATTCTTGCTTAAAAAACGTTTTACCAAAATATTTTCTTTCCAGGTTTCGTTCAACTTGGGATGGGCCACAGAAGGTTGGTCGGGCGAACGCCAGCGTACTTATGTTCCGGATGGCAATTTTGTTAAAAAGTATTATTTTGAAAAGTATACAGGCGATAGCAACGGGGACGGTCATATCGATGAGCTGGATTCGGGCGCAGAGGTGCCAGTACCTTTAAAAGAATCTCTTTTAACAAAAAGAATGAAGGCTGCGGATGACTATTTGCAACAATTGCGAGATCAGGGTGCATTTATTAAAAATGTTGAAGGCGTAGACGGTCTCTATTATGTCAGCACGCACTATTCTTCCGTTGGTCACCCCCGTGACAACATTGAAAGACGCACAAGTTTTGGGCTCCTTTTGTATTTTGATCTGCCTCGAAATTTCGGACCGGAAATTTTCGGCTTTAAGCCATTTGCCGACTTTCATGCAAATATGGCTTACCGCTATCAGGAAGGCTTGCCCTTCCAGTACACCAGTATGGACGGCAAAGCTTTGTGGCGCAGCGCCCCGCTCAGCAGTACGACCAATCTGCGCCTTGAAAAAAGTTTTCATTTTGGCAGTCTGACGAACACTTTTTTTGTAACCGTCAGCAACCTGTTTAATAATAAGCAAATCAACAACAACTCCGGTTTTGAGAATATTGTCAGCCTGCGGGATTATGTGAGCTATGGCTTGGAAGGTTATTCCCCACTCTATGATTACCAGTTCGATTATCGCGGTAAAACCGATGGCGCTATCTACTTGTATTCACCACGGGCATTTAGTTTTGGTATGCGATTAAGCTTTTAGTATTTTAATATAAGGAGACTTTTCGATGGTAATTCTTAAACATAAAAATATAAGGCCATCATTTGCAATAGTCTTTTTAATGGGATTGTTTTATATTAATGCCTATGGGCAATGGGATGCCTCTGTAACACGTTATTTAACTCGGAGCAAACTGTGGGCAACCTATCGAATGACCGGCCTGCAGGGACAGCAGGCGGTCGCGAGCTCCCAGGCGAATGATCAGGCTGGATTGAGTTACCCTGGAAGCAGCATTCGCACCGGAGAATTTATAGCATACTGGAATGCTTCGATCATTAATCAATCCAGCGGAGGCGGCGGTGCAGGCGCGATGTCACCGAACGCAGCACGGAATGAGAATTCCCATGGCGAAGGTACTTTTATTGTTGCCAAGGCAAATGGCAAAAAATTCATTTCCTATTCGGGGCCGCGGAGTATTTCTCCTGACGTTGTCAAAGTAGGTTACGATGCCTAAACTGGCCCTGAAGCAGATCTCGGGGTTGATGATGGCAAATCAACATATTGGCCGGGAGCACCCCCTTATGATCGGGAAGAACCCGTTGAGATCCACAATTATCAATATGGCAAATATATCGGCAGGGACAATGATGCAGAAGAAATCATCATCGTCAGGTGGACTACCGGAATGGGAATAACAGCCACAAAGAAAGCCAAAGCGTGGAGTTACCAAAAATATGATGATTTCATTATTGTGGAAAATACATTTGAATATACCGGTGATTCCAACGGCGATGGCATTGTAGATTCAACGGATGTCTTTGGCACAAATCTTCCGGTACTAACCGGCGTCTATTTTTCCTTTGCCAATATGTTTTCCGCTTCACTTATGGGCGAAACATGGGGCGACGACATTATCGGTGGTTGGGGAAGCTGGCGTCACAACGGCCCATTTGCACAGGACGAGCATTACAAATACAGCGATTCTCCGGGATATAAAGCGTTAATTCCTGATGACACACCCAATTATATTGGAAAAAAGATGAGTTACGGCTGGGATGGTGACTGTCCGTTAAATGACTACAACGATACGGGTGAACCTTATGTGGAAAAATATGTGCAACGCAATACCGGCAATGAACAACAGGGACAGAGTGAAACACAACTTCTCGCGTATGCGTTTCTCGGCATGGCTCCCCTTGACTATGACCCTTCTGATGGGTATGCTAATGATGCGGAATCCTATGTTGCGCCGGAAGTAGCCGATCAACCTTCACGCGAAAAATGGTGGCCTTTGTATCGACTGGATGACAAGCCCCTGGAACCGAATCTTCTCTCTTTCCAGGAGGATGAAATATATGATATGATAGCCACGGACGGTCCTGCTATAGACCCCGATCCGCCGAAACCTGATGCCCTGACCTTGGTGGGCACAGTTTCACATTTCCAAATTTATGGCCCCTACACTTTGCATCCCGGGGATAAAGTTAAAATTGTCATGGCCTACGTCGCTGGAGACGGAGCGGACTATCTGGCAAACCAGGGTGAATATGACCCCAAACTGGAACCTGATAACGCCTGGGCACGCTCACTTCGTCCCGGAAAAATGAAAGAATTTGAATACGGCGAAAAATCACTTTTTCACAATTTATCACTGGCGCAAGAAATTTATGACATGAATTATGATGTACCCGATCCGCCTCCTGATGTTTTGATCGAAAACGTTATCCCAAACACAAAAGCACAGTTACAGATTTTTTGGTCAGATGACGCACTCGATGCAAAAGACCCGGACTATAGCGGCGATGAGGCGCAGGATGTCGCCGGTTTTCGAGTGTATAAAATGCTCACCGGAGGCGCAGCGGAAAAAGCGGATCCCAAGGAACCAAGAAATGATGACAAGCTCACCGGCAATTGGCATAACGGGCCGTACAAATTTATGGATGAAATTAAAAGAGGACAACTTGTAAGCGATCTGGGGCTGATCACGTACGAGCCCGATCGTCATCGCTACACATTCGTTGATCCGGAAACCAGACCTGGTGCTTTTCAATATTTCTACAGCGTCCGTTCCTTCGACACCGGTCATGCCGACTGGAATGGTACCGGGCAAGCTGTCCCATCATTGGAAAGCGGCTTGTCTGCACCGGAAGAAAAAATGATGATCGGCAAAGAAGCCTACAGCCTGGCCAGCGCAGAATCGGACAACATGAAGCAAAAGATACGGGTGGTGCCGAACCCATACAAAAACGATGGTATTCACGAGTATACATTATCTCATGCTGTAAAGTTCTTTAACATACCGCAAAAGTGTATGATCAGCATCTATTCTGTGAGTGGGGAACTCGTCGCCCAGGTCTATCATCACGAAGCATCCCCCATTGGTGAATGGGACCAGCAAACGGTAAAATTTGCCGGCGATGTTGCGCCCGGCATCTACTTTTGGGTGGTTGAATCCAAAGTGGATGATGATTTTAGTTACGTATCGACGCAGGGAGATACCCTCCCTCCTGTTCACGTAACCAGCAAAGGGCAGGTGCAAAAAGGAACGATATTGGTTATTCGTTAAACATTAAAAACGAACATACAAAATAATTTACAAGTCAAGAGGAGACATTCAATGCAAAAGCAATATATGATACTGACATTATTCTTGTCATTGCTGATAATGATCTCTCCATTATGGAGCCAGGATGATCAGGAGTTTAAAAACTTCAATCGCGCAGGAAAAACTATTTATAATTTTTTGCGCGTGGAACAAGGCGCTCGTCCGGCCGCAATGGGTGGCGCATTTACCGCCGTGTCCGATGACATTAATGCAATTTTCTATAATCCCGCAGGACTGGCCAATATCCAGACAATGGAGTATGTCTTTTCTTACTCCAACTGGCTGGTCGGTTCGCGTTTTTATTCCGGCGCAGTGGGATATAAAACCGGCTTTGGCACATTCGGCCTGAGCTTCGTCCATTTCGGCATCGAAGAGTTTGAAGAAACTTTGCCGCTGCAACCGGAAGGCACCGGGAGAATGGTTGGTGCGGGGAATCTGGCGCTTGGACTGGCGTATGCGCGGGGAATAACCGACAAATTATCTCTGGGTGGACATGTGCGCTATATCCAAGAAAATTTAGATATGGATACACGCCGGACGGTCGCTATCGATGTGGCAACCTATTACCGAACAGGTTTCAGAGATCTCACACTTGGTGTCGCGCTGCGGAATCTAGGCCCGGATCAGGCAGTCAGCCGTGTAACCCAGTCGGAATCTTTTCCCATGCCGATAGATTTCAATGTGACAATAGCTTCCGAAATACTGGGAAGCCACGAAGGACCGTATTCTGTATTAATGTCATTTGAAAACGGCTTTACCATTGATTGGGGCGACCGCTATCGCCTGGGTACGGAAATTTGGTTAATGAATATTGTTGCTTTACGTGCAGGCTATCACTTTAATTACAGCAACCAGGATTTTTCCCTTGGCGTTGGTCTGGCGCCACAAATACGCGGCAAAAAGCTCAATGTTGATTTGGCATATGCACATTTTCAGGAATATTTTGATGCGCCGATCAGAGTTTCGATTAGCGGAACATTTTGATTGATAGTAAAACAAATAACCTTTTACGATAAAAAGCACAGCTATATCAAGCAATTTCCTGCACTTCGTATAATGAAATGCTGATACCCCATCGATTTTAGGGCTTTATTTTTCGGAATGCATATCTATTCAGAACGTTCGCTTGCGAACAAAACAGATTTGATTTAGCTTTTTGACCTTTGCAGACCCGCTAATATGATTCTTGATTGGAGATTCACCGGATGATAAACAATGAAAATAAAAAACAGCAATCAGCTCTATTCATCGCCATAATTTTGATGATCTATACATTGCCGGCCTTTACACAATGGGATGCAACAATCCCGCGCTATCTGACTCGAAGCAAACTATGGTCAACACTCAGAATGAGCGGCCTCCAGGGCCAGCAGGGGATCCCGGGCTCGCAGCCGAATGATCAAGCCGACTTGAGCTACCCCGGCAGCAGTGTTCGTACCGGTGAATTTATTGCATACTGGAATGCCTCCATTGTGAATCAATCCAGCGGTGGCGGCGGCGCCGGAGCAATGTCGCCAAATGCTGCCCGCAATGTGAACTCTCATGGCGAGGGCACTTTTATTATTGGCAAAGCAAATGGGAAAAAACTAATTTCCTATTCAGGACCACGTACAACATCCACCGATGTTACACCGGTGCCTTATGATGCAGCTTCAGGTCCCGAAGCAGACCTGGGGATTGATGATGCAAAATCAACTTATTGGCCCGGCGCGCCCCCGGGAGATCCGGAAGAACCTGTTGAAATTCACAATTACCAATATGGCCGATATATTGGCAGAGATAACGAAGCCGAGGAAATGATCATTGTGCACTGGACTAACGCTCTGGGCATAACCGGCACGAAAAAAGAAAAGGCCTGGAGCTATCAAAAATATGATGATTTTTTTATTGTTGAAAACATTTTTGAATATACCGGAGATTCAAACGGAGACGGTATTGTCGATTCAAAGGACGTATTTGGCAATGACCTGCCGGTCTTGACGGATGTATATTTTGCCTTTGCAAATATGTTTATGGTATCTTTTATGGGGCACACCTGGGGGAATCCTCCTACTGGAAGCTGGCGTGATTTTCGTGGAAATTATCCCAGAGCACAGGATGATCACTATAAATATACGGATTCTCCCGGTTATACGGCATTAATCCCCGAAGATACGCCCAATTATATCGGCAAAAAGATGAGCTATGGCTGGGATGGCGATAACCCGGTGGATAATGACTGGAACGATACCGGCGAGCCTTACAAAGAAGCACACGTTCAGCGAAACACCGGCAACGAACAGCAAGGACAGGCCGAAAATCAGTTGTTAGCCTACGCTTTTGTCGGCATGGCACCGCTTGACTACGATCCTTCCGATGGATTTGCCAACGACGATGAAACCTATGTCGCCCCGCTAATAGCCGACCAACCTTCGCGCGAAAAATGGTGGCATTATTATGCTTTGGACAACGCTAAACCAATAGAACCAAATCTCATGTCGTTCACGGAAGATCAAATTTACGACATGATTGCCACTGACGATCCGGCGAACGGAGATCCGGCAATTCAGTCTGACCCGCCAAGGCCTGGTGATTTGCGCAATGTGGGGTCTTATGTGCATTTCCAGATTTATGGCCCCTATACTTTGCATCCCGGCGATAAAGTTAAGATTGTCATGGCTTATGTCGCCGGCTCTGGAGCTGACTATTTGGCAAATCAGGGCGTGTTCGACCCCAAATTGGCACCGGAAAATGCCTGGGCTCGTTCACTGCGGCCCGGAAAAATGAAAGAACTGGAATATGGAGAAAAATCTTTATTTCATAATTTGGCACTGGCGCAAGAAATTTATGACATGAATTATGATGTCCCTGATCCGCCTCCGGATGTATTGATTGAGAATGTTGTACCCAATGCAAAAGCACAGTTGCAGGTGTTCTGGGGCGATGAGGCTCTCGACGCAAAGGACCCGGATTATAGCGGCGATGAGGCTAAGGACGTCGCCGGTTTCTGCGTGTACAAAATGCTCACCGGAGGGGCAGCGGAAAAAGCGGATCCCAAAGAGCCACGAAATGACGACAAGCTTACCGGCAATTGGCATAACGGGCCATACAAATTTATGGACGAAATTAAAAGAGGACAGCTAAAAAGTGATTTTGGACTAATTTCTTATGAACCGGAGATACACCGCTATACTTTTGTTGATCCAGAAACCAGAGCGGGAGCTTTTCAGTATTTCTACAGCGTGCGTTCTTTTGATACCGGCCATTCGGACTGGAACGGTACAGGCCAGGCTGTTCCTTCGCTGGAAAGCGGCCTCTCGGCACCCGAACAAAAAATGATGATCGGCAAAGAAGCATACAGTCTCGCCAGCGCGGAATCGGACAACATGAAACAAACAATCCGTGTTGTGCCGAATCCGTATAAAATTGACGGTGAGCATGAGTATATTTTATCCAATGCCATAAAGTTTTTCAACATACCGCAAAAATGTACCATAAGTATTTATTCAGTGAGCGGGGAATTGGTTGCACAGGTCTTTCACAATGAAGCATCTCCATTGGGTGAGTGGGGACAACAAACAATTAAATTTGCAGGAGATGTTGCACCGGGAATTTATTTTTGGGTCGTAAGATCCGAAATAAATGACGATTACAGCTACGTGTCCGCGCAAGGCGATACGCTTCCCCCGGTGCATGTAAACAGTAAAGGAAAGGTTCAAAAAGGAACATTATTGATTATTCGATAGTCTGGCAATAGCCAACAAAGTCAAGTTAAAGGGAGTATTCAATGTTTTTGCAGAAACTCTTTTGGAAAATACTCGAGGTAATGTTCATTATTGCAAGTTTTTACTCAACCGTTTTTGCCCAATTTGATTCTTCAAAACCTCGATTTCTGACACGAAGCAAGCTATGGTCAACCTACCGTATGACCGGCCAGCAGGGACAACAGGCATATCCGGGGCCCGGTGCAAATGACCTGGCTGGGCTGAACTATCCCGGCAGCAGTATCCGCACCGGTGAATATGTAGAGTATTGGAATGCCTCCATCATTGACCAATCATCAGGCGGCGCCGGCGCCGGTGCAAAAGCACCGAACTCTGCCAGAAACGTCAATTCACATGGCGAAGGAACATTTATATTGGCAAAGGCAAATGGTACCAAATATATTTCTTATTCAGGCCCGCGCAATGTTTCGCCCGATGTCGTCAAAATGGGTTACGATGCCTCTTCAGGGCCGGAAGCTGACTTGGGCGTAGATGACGGCAAATCAACCTACTGGCCCGGAAGTCCGCCGTTCGATGTAGACGAACCTATTGAAATTCACAATTATCAGTACGGCAAATACATTGGCCGTGATAATGATGCTGAAGAAATCATAATTGTCCGCTGGACTACCGGCATGGGCATTACCGCAACCAAAAAGGCAAAGGCATGGAGCTATCAAAAATATGATGATTTTATCATTGTTGAAAATGTTTTTGAATATACAGGTGACTCTAATGGTGATGGCATTGTTGATTCAACCGATGTATTTGGCGCCAACCCTCCCGATCTAACCGGAGTCTATTTTGCATTTGCAAATATGCTCTCTTCCTCGCTGATGGGTGAAACGTATGGCGTTGCGCCCTACATGAACTGGAGCGACTGGCGAAATAACAAACCACCGGCACAAGATGATAGCTATCGATATTCTGACGCACCGGGCTTCCAGGCTTACCTTCCGGAAGACACACCCAATTATGTTGGCAAAAAAATGAGCTACGGCTGGGATGATGACGATCCCGATAACGATTACGATGATGCGGGCGAACCGTATGCC